>OBWW01000035.1_pt1 | contig 159518 bp, 138 predicted proteins | sample 1538091 | NCBI WGS metagenome assembly OBWW01 (sample SAMEA2580125, study PRJEB22360) | human gut metagenome | biome: human gut; feature: human-associated habitat; material: faeces | place: Denmark | collected 2008/2010 | reverse complement strand
AGAATTTTCGAGAATCGTATGTGTTTCACTGTTTAGTTATCAAGGTTCTTTGTTTTCGCTCTCTTTCGACAGCTCGTTTATTTTATCATGCTCACTTTTGTTTGTCAAGAACTTTTTTAAGTTTTTTCAAAACTTTTTAAATGAGTTTTTGTAATCCGTTGCTCATCAGCAACTCGTTTACTTTATCACATTCACTTCCGAATGTCAACAAGTTTTTTAGGTTTTTTATTTTCTTTTTTGTTTTTCAAAAAAGAAAAATCCGCCTCATTTCGAAGCGGATTAAAGTATATCATTGAATGCATTCTACGTCAAGTAGTTTTTTATTATTTTCCAAAAAACTGTAAAAAAGCATTTACCAGCACGTCATATCTGTATACCACACGCAGGAAGCTGTCCTTTTCCACCAATGCCAAACCTGTTTTTCCTGTCTCTGTACTACAGAGTATCGTTAAAATAAGAAGCGCTATCCACAGGAACACAATTCCCTTTGCAACTCCGACCAGTGCTCCAGTCAGTCTGTTAGCCCCATTGATCAACGGTAGTTCTGCAATTGCATTTAACACACACCCAATCAATCTGATCACAAGATTTGCCAGGATATATGAAATAAGATAAGACATCCCATTTACGATCAGCCTTGCCAGATATCCAGACACATAATCGCCAAAAGAATCTACAGCTAATTCTTTGTAAACTTCTGCTGTATTATTATCCGCCAGACTTTTCTGCAGGACTTTCGGCAAATTAAGTCCATCTATAAAAGTTGTTTCTTCCTGTATCGTCCCATCCATGATCTTCCCGTCAGAGCTTTCTTCGTCTGATTTTTCCTCATCCATATTCTGTGAATCAATCAGATTGAGACAGCTTTCCTGTATCCGTTCATATGCAGGTGTTTTTTTCATCATAAAGTCATTCACATACGGATTGATCATCCACGCAAGTGCCAATGCCAGAAATACAAAGAAAAATGACATGATCTCTCGCACAAATCCTTTACGATATCCGCCATATCCTGTAAAAATCAGAATTGCTATAGCCAGAATTCCAAGCCACGTTATCTCCATGTCACACCTCTCAGCTTAATTTGATCACATCAACACCGCTGTCAAGAACAAGAAGATATCGGTTCCAGCCAATCTTTATGAAGTCACTGATCGTTCCATCAATCGTACCACTGTATTTTTCTACACCTCTGCTGTTCATAACACATACCTGTGAGCTGTTATACAGAAGAATATTTCCATCACTCACCTTGATCGTAGTATACGGAATATTGAAATCTTTTTCAAATTTCAGATTTCCATCCGTGGAATACACTCTCATTGTATATGGTTTTTCTTTATTTCCATTTTTAAACACAAGACCGATTATATCATCATCATAAAATGTGCTGACAATTTCTTTATCTACTTTAACAGTTTCTTTTTCTTTCGGGATCTGGCTTCCTTTATACAAAGTAAATCCATCGTCCCTCACCGCAAGTGATTTGCCACCATTCAGATACATAATCTGCGGAATCACCGTTCCCTCATAAGTATATCCGCTCACAATACGGTCATCTTCGCTCTGCCCTACATCCCCAAAATTATAGAATGCAACATAACTGGTCGTCTCACTTCCATCCACATACTGATATGCAACCATCATGATATTTCCATTATCAGCAACAGCTACATCCAGCGGATATCCCGGATCCGAAATGTGTGTCTGGTTTTCTGCGATCAAACTTCCATCTGATGCATAAAAATTAATCCACGTCGAATCGCCGCCATCCAAAATAGCAGCAACCATTCCACTTGAAGAAATTTTCGCTTTAACAATATTATAAGACGTTGTAACGCTTCCAGTCTCTCCGTTTTTGTCAAACATCTCAAGCAGCGTACCATCCTGATCCGCAATAACCGCTCTGTCATCTTTTACATCAGCCACCGGATTCTGCATTTCGTAAAGAACGCTCCAGTAAGTATCCATACTGCTATTGACCAGCGATGCTCCATCCGGACTGTACCTGAGTATTTTTCCAGACATTTCCAGATATTTTGTAGAAACTACATCCTCCTGTTCACTTGCAGAAAGTATTCTGTAATTATGATAGCTTCTCCGTTCAACATACAGAAGAACTACCGTTGCTATTGCAGCAACCGCCACGATTGACATTACAGTTCTGCGCAATGCATCATGCTTATGTCTGCGCAGTCGGTTCTGGTATGCTTCTTCCGGACTCATCTGTTGAATCGCACGTTGTTCCTGTTCGAGTTTCGCCCGCTGCGACTGCATTTTCTTTCTTTTGTGTTTTCGTTTTAATTTTTTTATTATATTTGCCATTTTCCTTACCTTGTACTTTATCGCAGGTATTTCCTGCGACCAGTCACCCGTTATCTTCTAATCGGTCACTGCTCATTCTGTTCACAGCATTCCTGATTTTTTTATTATATCAAATTTTCTACGGCAATACAATTATCTGCCCCGGATAAATAATTTCCTCCTCCGTCAGACCATTTGCCCGACAGATATCAGCCACTTTTTCCATTGTACCATATCTGGATATACTGATCTGATATAAGGTATCTCCCGGTTTGATCACATAAGATGTTCCCGATTCTGCTGATGAAGCCACTGCGCTATCCGTCACATCCTCGCTTATTTTGTTCTTAGCAGCATTGTTTTCCACTTGTTCCTGTTTCACTCTCCGCTCCGCTTTTCTGGTATCGGATTCTTCCCGATAGATTTCCTGTTCTTTTTCCGAATTCAAAACGTTTTTTGTGTCAGTTTCAGCATCATCCTCAGCAGCCATTGATATTACTGGCGGTGTTTCCGTCGCCGCCGGAGACACTGGAATCGGAGTCAGCTCTTTTTTCAACGCGGAAGTTGGCGTAACTGATTTTTTTTCCGTCTGCCTTTCCGCTTTTGTCACTTCCGTTGAATTTGCAGTTCGGGAAACCGTATCCGTGATCGTATCCGTTATACTCTTATGATTATAATTTTGATAAAACTGTACGCCAACCGTCAGCACAGCCAACACAAGACAGGCTGTTGCCGCATAAGAAAAAACAGAAGCTCTTTCTTCTGTTTCCTGCGTTTCTTCTGTATGTTTCTTTTGAATGATCTTTCGAAAAGTTTTAACCGCGTCGTCTGCAACCAGCTCCTGTTCCGGCTGATTCAGTTCCGGATTCTTTTCCAGCATATACGCCTGCATCTGCGGATTTTTTTCATAATAAATATAATATCCACTCTGTCTCAACAATCTGCCATTGTCATAGCAGAAAAAAGCCTCCTCTTTTTCTACCGGATCCATCAGCATAAGCACTTTTTCTCCGCCAAAAAGTTTCATATGGATCCGCTGCACGCCTTCTGTCACTTCCATCTGAAGAGATTTCTGCGTCAGGAACCACCCTATAATTTCCTGCCCTGCAAAATAGTGTTCTGTTTCCTCATGAAGTTTTTGCCATGTAAGATCACTGAACTCTACATGCTCTGCCGAAATCTCCCCTGCCTCTGCCGTCAGAGCTCCCCTGATAAACAGATAGCCTGTACCTGAATTCCATTTTATTTCGCCCGTAAAAACAGCAGCCGCACCTTTTTCCTCTTCTTCCGCCTTTTCTGCTATTTTCTTTAGGAAAGTGTATACATAATCTTCAATATAAATCCGGTATTTTTCATTCGGAATTCCTATCTGACGTATATTTTTTGGGAGGTTAAAACTTTCCTCCTTTCCTTTTGCTGTCTGTTTTTCATCCTTGTAGATAACCTCTATCATATATATCACCCCTTCAGGCATCAGAATACCATACAGGAAATGCAAATTTTAGCATAATATAAGAGACACCCCCAAGAATTTAACGACATATTCTGCATGGTGCATATTTTTCTTTTGCTGCGGATACAATAAAGCAGAACCGACAGATCCATTTATAGCATCCAGCTGATGCTCAACCATCGTGAGGAATTTTTATGGCTTTCTATATCAACACAAATCAGCAGGACTGTTCCAGAGAAATTTCTGTTCTGTTAAAAAAATGCATTCTTTCCTATCCCCATCACTGGACAGATCTTGTCTTTCTCTGTATTGGAACCGATCGTGTCACAGGAGACTGTCTTGGTCCCTATGTTGGTCATCGGCTCAGTTCCTTTTGTTTTCCAGGAATATATGTTTACGGAACACTTGTACAGCCTGTACATGCATTAAACCTTTGTGACACACGCAAAGAGATTCTTTCCCGGCATCCGGACAGCCTGATCATTGCTGTTGATGCTTCTTTGGGACAAAAAAAGCACCTGGGATATGTGACCATCGCTAATGGTGCACTGTACCCAGGTGCTGCCGTTCATAAAAAACTGCCGCCTGTCGGCCATATTCATATTACAGGAATCGTCAACACAGCAGGCATGTTGGAACAGCTAACGCTCCAGACCACCCGTCTGTCAACTGTTATTTCCATTGCAGAACAAATCTCCAACGGGATTTTGCTGATGATCCCTCAATCTGATTTTAGACAAACTCTTTGATCTGTTTGTAAATACCTTCTGCATCCAGGCCATATTTCTCAAGAAGAGCAACTGCCGGACCAGATTCTCCAAATACATCATTAATACCGATACGTTTAACCGGTACAGGAGCTTTTTCAGAAAGGCATTCGCATACAGCTCCGCCTAAACCACCAATAATAGAATGTTCTTCTACTGTAACAACCTTGCCGGTCTCTTTGGCTGCTGCTACGATCAGTTCTTCATCCAGTGGTTTGATCGTGTGGATATTGATTACCTTTGCATCAATTCCATCTGCTGCCAGTTTCTCCGCCGCCTCCAGAGAAGCTGCCACACAAAGTCCGTTTGCAACGATAGTAAGGTCTTTTCCCTCACGAAGAACGATGCCTTTACCCATTTCAAATTTGTAGTCTGGTCTGTCATTAATTACCGGAACTGCCAGACGGCCAAATCTCATATATACAGGTCCTACATACTCATATGCAGCTTTTACCATTGCTTTTGCTTCAATATCATCAGAAGGACTCATAACAACCATACCAGGGATTGCTCTCATAAGTGCAAAATCCTCGCAGCACTGATGTGTAGCACCATCTTCACCAACAGAGATACCGCCATGTGTAGCGCCTACTTTTACGTTCAGTTTCGGATATGCAACAGAGTTGCGAAGCTGTTCATAAGCACGGCCTGCAGCAAACATTGCAAAAGTACTTGCAAACGGAACCTTGCCTGTTGTTGCAAGTCCGGCCGCAATACCCATCATGTTGCACTCTGCGATACCACAGTCAATATGTCTTTCCGGAAATTCTTTTTTGAACATTCCTGTCTGAGTAGCTGCAGCAAGGTCAGCGTCCAGAACAACCAGATCTTCATGTTCTTTTCCAAGCTCTACCAGAGCTGCGCCATAGCTGGCTCTTGTAGCGATTTTCTTTACTTCTGACATAATGCTTCACCTACTTTCTCCAGATCTTCCATTGCCTGTGCATACTGCTCATCATTCGGAGCTTTGCCATGCCATCCGGCCTGGTTTTCCATAAAGGAAACACCCTTACCTTTGACAGTTTTCATAATGATTGCGGTAGGCATTCCTTTGACAGTCTTTGCTTCGTCAAATGCAGCTTTCAGCTGATCCATATCATTTCCGTCTGCTACATTGATCACATGGAAATTAAATGCTTCAAATTTCTTATCAATCGGATATGGAGAGCAAACTTCATCTACTTTTCCATCGATCTGAAGTCCATTATTATCAACAACCACAACAAGGTTGTCCAGTTTACGGAAGCCTGCGAACATAGCTGCCTCCCAAACCTGACCTTCCTGAATCTCACCATCGCCAAGAAGTGTATACACCCTGTAGGATTCGTTGCTCAGTTTTGCAGAAAGCGCCATACCTACTGCTGCTGAGATTCCCTGTCCAAGAGATCCGCTGGACATATCTACACCTGGAATATGTTTCATATCCGGATGTCCCTGCAGATAAGATCCCAGATGACGAAGAGTCTTCAGATCTTCTTTCGGAAAATATCCTCTCTCCGCAAGTACAGAATAAAGTCCCGGTGCTGTGTGTCCTTTAGAAAGGACAAAACGGTCTCTGTCTGCTTTCTTCGGATCTTTCGGATCTACGTTCATTTCTTCAAAATACAGATATGTGAATAAATCTGCTGCTGATAAAGATCCGCCCGGATGGCCGGCTTTTGCAGCATGAACTGCGGTCACGATGTCTTTGCGGACTTCGTTCGCAATTTTCTGAAGTTCTAATTTCTCCATGATGTTCAATTTCTCCTTTTAATAATTTGAAGAATAACTATTTCGCCCATAGTTAATCCATAACATGCTTATGCTACAATTAATTCTGACATTAGTCAAGTACAAGGATATAATCCACCAACCTCACGCTGCACCATGACCTTGTATTTACAAAATTCAAGAATCCCGCCACTGATTCACCACCTGCAGCGGTGGGATTCCTCTCACATCTTATATATAATATGTATTATTTGTCACCAAATACAGCTTTGTAGTCTTTCTGGAATTTTTCGATTCCTGCATCTGTCAGAGGATGTTTTGTCATCTGCTCCAGAACTTTGTATGGTACAGTTGCGATATCAGCACCTGCCAGTGCACATTCTGTTACATGGATCGGATGACGAACGCTTGCACAGATGATCTGTGTATCGATTCCAGCAACTTCAAACATTTCAACGATCTGACGGATCAGCGGAAGTCCGTCTGTGGAGATATCATCCAGTCTTCCAAGGAACGGAGATACATATGTAGCACCTGCTCTTGCAGCAAGTAAAGCCTGGTTGGCAGTAAAGATCAGAGTAACATTTGTTTTGATTCCTTCTTTTGAAAGAACTTTGACAGCTTTCAGACCTTCTACTGTCATAGGAATCTTTACAACCATGTTTGGATGGATCTTGGCAATCTCACGTCCTTCTGCGATCATACCTTCTGCGTCTGTTGTTGTAGCTTTTACTTCTCCGCTGATCGGTCCGTCAACGATCTCTGTGATTTCTTTGATCACTTCGTTGAAGTCTCTTCCTTCTTTTGCGATCAGGGATGGGTTTGTGGTGACACCACAGATAATTCCCATGTCATTTGCCTTACGAATGTCGTCTACATTTGCTGTGTCGATAAAAAATCTCATTTTAATTCCCTCCTGAGTTTTTGCTCTGTTTTTTTGATATTTTCATTATAACAGACCAAACATGAAGGTCAAGAGGCGCCATAATTATTAATAAATTTTCTATTAATAATATCAATTTTTATAAATAAATTATTGCTTTATTTACGATTTTTGATCTATAAGCGCCTTGAAAATCCAAGTTCTCTCAGTAGTCTCACTGATATTTACATCAAATTATTAATAATAATTTTATTATACATATTTATTTTATTTTTTCCGTCATTCCATCCGGATCCGGAATCTTTCTTTTTGTATTTGCATAGGCAGTCGTCTTACGAGTGATCAGTTTCGGGGTATATTCAATATTATAAAGACTGGTTGGCTGCAGTCCTGCCGAATAAAACTGGTCATTCATCATGATCTTCCGAATAATGATATCACAGGCATCCCTGCCTTTCAGCGCAACAAAATGATCGATCGTTGTTAACGAAAGTCTCCGGATGCCAGAATAAAAAGTATCATCACATCCAATGACCGAAACATCTTTCGGCACACGTATTCGGGATTCTTCCAGCGCATCAATCGCGCCAAGAGCCATCATGTCGTTCTGACCGGCAATTGCCGTAAAGTTTCTGTCCTCTTTCAACAATTCCATTGTCAGCTGATATCCCATAGAATATTCCGAATCCATTTTGGGCAGCGTACGGTCAACAGATTCATCTGCTGCTTTGATCAATACATGCCCAGCCAGTCCTTCCTTCTCATATTCTTTCACAAAACCATCCACTCTTCTGGAGCGCTGCCACTGTCGTCTGGTCAGAGGCGGTGTGATAAATGCCACATCTCTGTGTCCCAAATCCAGCAAATGGCGTGCCATCAATCTTCCGACCATTGTATTGTCCTGGTTGATCGCGTCTACTGTCGTTGTCTTTTCTTTATTACTGATAATAACAAGGGGAATCCTCCTTGCCAGTTCCTCCACCTTTTTCTGAAAGTCCGGATGAGGATTACATGCATAGATGATTCCCTGCGGGTCCATCGTGCTGATCATACGCAGATATTTTTCTTCCAGCCCCGCATCTCTCTGTGTGTTGCAGGTAAAAACGCCATACCCCTTCTCATTGGCAACCGATTCAATTCCCTGAAGAAGCAGTACATAATAAGGACTGGTCAGCGTAGGACACAGTACAACGATCAGTTTTTCTTTTCTTGTGTTGCTTTTGTTTTTGCGATGAGGCAGTTCATAGCCCAGCTCTCTGGCTGCACATTCTACCTTTTCCACCGTTTCGGCCGAAAAAGAAACATTGCTTCTGCGGTTCAGAATCATAGAAACAGTCGCCTGTGAAACTCCGGCTTTTTCTGCCACCTGTGAGGAAGTTGCCTTCTTTTTTGCCAATATTCTTTCTCTCTTTCTGCTGTCTGCGTGAAGCTGTATCAGAGATCCACTCTTCCTTCCAGCGCACGAAGCAGCGTTACTTCGTCAATATATTCCAGGTCTCCGCCTACCGGAACTCCACTTGCGATCCTGCTGACACGGATTCCTGTAGGTTTGATCAGCTTACTGATATACATTGCAGTTGTCTCACCTTCCAGACTGGAATTGGTGGCAATGATCACTTCTTTGATATCTTCTGTCTGCAGGCGCTTCATAAGTTCTTTGAGACGGATATCATCCGGTCCGATTCCCAGCATCGGCGAGATTGCACCATGAAGCACATGATAAACCCCTTCGTATTTGCCAGTTTTTTCATAAGCTGCAAGATCTCTGGTATTTTCTACAACCATAATAGTACTCGCATCTCTCTTGGGATTGCTGCAGATCGGACAGAGTTCCTGGTCTGTCAGCGTACAGCACTTCTTGCAGTAACGGATCTTCTCACGAGCACCCGTGATCGAAGAGGTCAGCTGTTCAACCTGGTCTTTTGGCATATTCATAATATGAAATGCCAGTCTCTGCGCCGACTTCGGTCCGATTCCCGGCAGATGAGACAGCTGTTCGATCAGCTTGTTGATATGTGTGCTGTAATATTCCATCAGAAGGGAAGGCCTCCGCCTAAACTTCCGAGTCCTCCTGTCAGTTTTGACATTACTGCTGCTGATTCTTCTTCAACTTTGCGAAGTGCCTCATTCGTAGCTGCCACGATCAGATCTTCCAGCATTTCAATATCGTCCGGATCAACTACTTCTTCTGCAAGTTTTACCTTTGTCACTTCACGTTTACCGGAAACAGTAACCTCCACAGCTCCGCCGCCTGCTGCTGCTGTAAATTCTTTTTCTTCCAGAGCCTTCTGATTCTCTTCCATCTGACGCTGCATTTTCTGCGCCTGTTTCATCAAATTATTCATGTTACCCGGCATTCCCATGCCCGGAAATCCTCCACGTTTTGCCATTTTATAAATCCTCCTGATGATATTTAATATATGAAAACCGCCTGTGCGGGATTCTTTGATAATATTTATTCTTCCGGCTCAGATCCAGGTGTTTCTTCGATCACAACATCCATATGGATATTCTCACGGATTGCCTGATCGACTGTGATCTGTGTCAGATTTGTCTGCTGGTGGTCCTCTGCTACAAGCATATGAAGTTCAATGCTCTTTCCAAGCTTCTGTTCAATGATCGTCTGCAATTCTTTCTTTGCGTCAGAATCATCCGGATAAAGCTTGCCAAGAGGTGTCTGGAATTCCACATACAGTATCGGTTCACCAGTCTCTCCATTGTATTTCGGCACAGACTGAAGCAACGCCTGTTTGAAAGCTGCTGTAGTCTGACCAACGATCATCTTCCAGCTTGCCACTATCTTCTGCAGGTCTTCCGGAGCAGCCTTCTGTGGCGGCTTCGGCGGTTCTGCCTGCGCAGCTGTTGCTTCGCTTCCCGGTGCTGCCGCACTCTGTACGACTACCTGCTGTACCGGGCGTTCCTCTATCTTCTGCTCCAGTACACGGATACGATCCAGAACAGAATCCAGGTTCGTCTCCATTGCCGGACGGCAGAGTTTGATCAGAGCAATTTCCACAAGCACTCTTTTTTGTGTTGCAAAACGAATCTGATTGGACAGATCTGAAAAAATACGAATATATCTCATCAATGTATCACTGTCCGTCATCTCACTCTCTTCTTTGAGAAGTTTCAGATTCTCAGAAGAAACATCTATCGCTTCTTCCGGATTATCCGAAGTCTTGACAAGAAGAAGATTCCGCATGTACCAGGTAAAATCCCCTACAAACTGACTCAGTTCTCTTCCTCCCACAATCAGCTCTTCCAGAATGCGAATTGCAGATGTCACATCTCCGGCAAGCACCTTGCGAAGGAGTCTGCTGAATACTTCTGTATCGACAGCGCCCAGCACATCCAGCACTTTATCATAGGTAAGTGTCTGCCCCAGATAAAACGCAATACACTGATCCAGAAGGCTGAGTGCATCTCGCATGGATCCGTCTCCTGCCTTTGCCACATAACGAATTGCTTTTTCTTCTGCTTCCACGCCTTCAACTTTCAGAAGTTCTGACAACCGTGCGGCGATCGTATCGATTGAGATCCTGTGGAAATCATACCGCTGACATCTGGACAAAATCGTGATTGGAATCTTGTGGACCTCGGTTGTCGCCAGAATAAAGATCACATAAGACGGCGGTTCTTCCAGTGTCTTGAGCAGGGCATTAAACGCACCAGTAGAAAGCATATGCACCTCATCGATGATATATACTTTGTACCTGCCCTCTGTCGGGCGATACGTAACCTCTTCCCGAATCTCTCGAATATTATCCACACCATTATTGGAGGCAGCATCAATCTCGATCACGTTCATGGAAGTACCCGCCTGAATGGCTTTGCACATCTCACATTCATTACAAGGACTTCCATTCACCGGATGCTCACAGTTGACTGCTTTTGCCAGGATCTTGGCTACCGTTGTTTTACCGGTACCCCTTGTTCCGCAAAAAAGATATGCATGTCCGATACGGTTTGCGTTGATCTGATTGGTAAGCGTGGTCACAATGTGATCCTGCCCTTTGACGTCTTCAAAATTATCGGGCCTGAACTTTCGGTACAGGGCAGTATAACTCATGAATACACTCCTCTCCTGCTGCCCGGGAATATCATATTTGCAGAAATATTCTCAGGCATTAAGCCGCCGCAGGAAAACTCCCGCGGCGGTCGTTGTTCTCTCTGTTATAACTCCTGTCAGTCTCCGAAGCTGATACCGATCTGTTTGGCAGCTTTGACGATCTGATCTTTCGGTGAAACCATTTTCAGTTTGCCCGCACATTCAGCAAGCGGAACCCTCTTGATCTTGCCGTTGATGACGCCGATCATAATTCCGTAATCTTCATCCAGAATTGCCTCTGCTGCACCGGCACCGATTCTTGTAGAAAGTACACGGTCATACGGACACGGTTCTCCTCCACGCTGAATATGTCCCGGAACTGTAACACGTACTTCGCTGCCGATCACCTGATTGATCTGATCCGCGATCTCATAAGAAACAGACGGATATTTCTTCGCTCTGGCTTCGAGTTTTTCTTTATATTTTTTCTTCGGAAGTTCTGCATCTTCTTTTGAAATTGCACCTTCAGCAACGGCAAGGATCGTAAAACGTTTTCCTGCTTTATTTCGTTTCTCGATCGCAGCACATACTTTCTTGATATCGTACGGAATCTCCGGAATCAGAATAATATCTGCACCGCCGGCAATACCTGCATGGAGAGTCAGACTTCCGACTTTGTGTCCCATGATCTCAACGATAAATACACGGCCGTGAGATGTTGCTGTTGTATGAATACAGTCGATTGCATTCGTAGCAATATTTACCGCACTCTGGAAACCAAATGTCATATCTGTTCCATAAATATCATTATCGATCGTTTTTGGCAGATGAATGATATTCAGACCTTCTTCTCTCAGAAGATTGGCTGTCTTCTGCGTTCCGTTTCCACCAAGAATAACCAGACAGTCCAGACACAATTTGTAATAGGTCTGCTTCATGGCTTCAACCTTATCCAGTCCTTTTTCATCCGGCACGCGCATCAGTTTGAACGGCTGACGGGATGTACCAAGTATCGTACCACCGCGGGTCAGAATTCCGGAAAAATCTTTTGCTGTGAGCATATGATATTTTCCATAGATCAGTCCTTTATATCCGTCATCAAATCCATAAACTTCCAGGTCTTCCACTGCATTTGACAGGGCTTTTACAACACCTCTCATAGTTGCATTCAGAGCCTGGCAGTCACCACCGCTTGTTAATAAACCAATTCTTTTGATCATCGTACATTTTCCTCCTTACTGTGTAAGTGTTGTTTACTATTATATAATACTTTACCCCTACTTGACAAGTATTCAAAAATCGTCTATACTTAAAGTCCGCGCAGCCGGGGAGATAGCGGTGCCCTGTACCTGCAATCCGCTACAGCAGGGGTGATGCCAATCTGAGGTTTGTCTCTTGTGGAGCTGCCCTTTATAAGTGGCGTTGACGTTTGGGTCTCACGCAACAGGAATCTGTGAACCGTGTCAGGACAGGAATGTAGCAGCACTAAGCAGAAGCTCTTGTGTGCCGTGAGGGTGCCTGGGCCGAGTTAACTGTAAAGGTAACGTTCATGGGAACATTTCGAAGTGCGGCGCGCGGAAAAAAGATTATTCTGCTCTGTGGATATCATTTCCATAGAGTATTTTTTTATGCAATAAGACCGGAAACAGAGGAATTCTCTTTCCTTCTGTCTCCGGTCTTATGTTTTTGGCTTAAAATTTTGGTTTATTCTAAAGTCTGTTTTTGGGATCAGACTTTATGCACATTTTTTATTTACAGATATCAGCAACGACCTGATTGATCAGTTTGCCATCTGCTTTACCTTTGAGATCTCCCATAACCGCTTTCATGATCTGACCTTTATTCTTGGTGGCAAGCACATCTGCAAATTTTTCTTCCAGGTATGTGCGGATTTCTTCTGCGCTCATCTGCTGTGGCGCATATTTTGCAATCACGTCATATCTTGCCTGATATTCAGCGCGAAGATCATCACGGCTTTCCGGACAGGTATCCAGCTGTTCTTTGACTGTTTTCATTTCTTTCAGGATCACACGGTCAACCAGTGCTTCCGGAACATCCTCTCTACAGCCTTCATCAATGGCAGCTTTTTTTACTGCTGATACCAGTGAAGACACTGCATCCTTCGTTGTTTTATCTTTTGCTTTCATGGCAGCAACCATGTCTTTTCTTAATGCTTCCAGTGTCATTTCAAAATCCTCCTCGTATTTTCTTTTTCTTATCATATCACTTCCGGAACAAAAAACAAGGGGCTTGCTTTTTAATCATCCCAGGCCTGTTCCACCTGCTGCTTCGCAAGCATTTTCAGACGTTTTTTCTTTTCGCGGAGTTCCCGAAAAAAATCTGACAGCATCATCGAACATTCTCCTTCCAGAACACCGCGGGTAATTTTTACCTGATGATTAAAATTATCTACCTGCAAAAGATTCAGGACCGATCCTGCACAGCCTGCTTTTGGATTCATACTTCCGATCACAACCTCATCAATTCTGGACTGTACCAGCGCTCCGGCACACATCTGACAGGGCTCCAGTGTCACATACATCGTACATCCTTCCAGACGCCAGTCGCCCAGTTTTTTGCTCGCTTTACGGATCGCATTCAGTTCCGCATGCGACAATGTATTTTTATCTGTATTTCTTCTGTTGTATCCTCTCGCAATGATTTTTCCATCCGATACGATCACGCAGCCAATCGGCACTTCTTCCAGTGCCCGCGCTTTTTTTGCCTGTCGGATGGCTTCTTTCATAAAACGCTCCTGTTCTGTCAAAAGATTTTCCTCCTGATCGTTGTTGCTCTTTTCAAATCAGTATAGTAAAAGTCGGTTGCAAAATCAATGAGGAAAATTTAAAATAGAATTCATACGTCCGGCACTGCAAGCTGTCGGATTACTCAACTTTCTAAAGACAGGAATGATAATTATGCCAGCAATTCATGGATTAAACAAAACAACCTTACTGGATTATCCAGGAAGGGTAGCCGCTACGATCTTTCTGGGAAGCTGCAACTTCCGCTGTCCGTTCTGCCAGAACAGTTCTCTTGTACTGCATCCGGCAGATGAACCAGTGATCCCGGAAGAAGAAGTACTCTCTTTCCTGAAAAAACGCCGCGGAATTCTGGACGGTGTCTGTATTTCCGGCGGAGAACCTACCCTTGCTTCTGATCTGGAAGATTTTATCTGCAAAATACATGCCCTCGGGTATCCTGTCAAACTGGATACCAACGGAACTCGTCCTGACGTCTTGAAGCATCTGGCCGAAAGAGGACTGATTCAAAAGGCAGCCGTGGATATCAAGGCCTGTCCTGATAATTATCCTTCTCTCACAGGCATGATGCATCCGGATCTGACCGCCATTCAGGAAACAGTTTCTTTTCTGCTCCACGGAAATCTCGATTATGAATTTCGGACTACAGTTGTAAAGGAACTACATAATGAAAATGATTTTATACAGATCGGCCAATGGCTGAAAGGAGCCAAAGCCTACTATCTCCAGGCTTACAGAGACTCCGATGAAGTCCTGCAGCCTGGCTTCAGCAGTTATTCTCTTGAAGAACTTGAACACTTCCGCAAAATTTTACTGACGACCATCCCGCTTGTTGAAATCCGGGGTATCGATTAAACGATACCAATATCCACCTGTGCCTCCCGGGATCTGAATATGTCTGCTTTCTTTGAAATATGGAAAGCCAAACATATTTGCCATGAAGCGCTCCTGTTGATCATACGCCCCAGGGATGCCAAGAACCATCTGGCCACATTTATTTCTGCACAAAAGAAGATGTCCGAAATTATAAGAGCCATACTGTACGAAGCGATTATTTCGAAGCATACAGGCCCTTCGCCCAAGATGACACAGATCCTGTGGTGAGATCTTACGGCAGTCACTCAGCTCCCCGTCAGAAAAAGCATCGCAGGGAGTCCCCGGAAGAGGACACGATGGGTGTGGTTTATCATGTTCATGAAGCATTTCCTCAGAAACCAGATCTGAAGCATCTGATTCCTGCACAGACTGCGAGTGCAGTTCCTGCTGTGTTGTTTCTTCCTTCTGTACATTTTCTGCCTGCTCCGTCCGGTCATCCCTATCTTGCTCAGGTGCCTCTGTCTTTGATTCTGCAATTTCTTCTTCAGAGCTTCTCTCTGTCTCTGGCAGATCTGGCTGCGTTTCCGGTATCATCTTTTTCTCCACCACTCGGAAGTTTCCCGGCCGGATCATCTGATCATCCCATTCGGTTCCAAAAAATCCACCCTGCTCTGTTACAAAAATCATTCCCCCCATTTCATCCAGAGATTTTCCACTGTCTCCCATATTCCCTGCAGATATTTCCAGAATGCACTCCACCTTACCTTCTCCCGTTACACAGCCTCCAAGAAGAATTCCGTCCAGCAGCCCCCTGTTCCGTACAAATCCATAAACACTGCATGTGGACTCCGGCATCAGTCCCGGACACTGCAGATGCAGTTCGATTCTGCAGATCTCACCCCGTACTTCTATTTTTACAAATCCACAGTTGCTTCCCTTCTTCTCTTTCTGGTATTCATATACATAAGCCACAAAACGTCGGTACTCAGCCAAGCAGCTTCCTCCCGTTTTTTTCATATCACTTATATATATGCAAAAAATCCCGGAAGATCACTCTTCCAGGATATTGTTTTCTCTCCACATATAGAATGCTGACCGAATCCATTTCTTCAAAGCAGCACGCATCTCTTCTTTCAGCTGATTTTTTCCTTCAGCCGATGCAATGCAACCCGGTAGTGAAGGATAGAATCCTGTATACTTTTCATTTTCTTTCAGGGTTTCATAAGGTGTTTCCCAGAATATCTCAAAGAATTCCTTTTCATCTATGATACCTTCTTCGAGCATCCTGCACATACCATCTACTCCTTTGTGATACAGAGGAAGTTTCTGTTCTCTTCCTGTAACCGAATCCTTAATCCGGTATTTTTCCTGAATCTCACCACTGCAAAACCAGCTGTCATAAATCCGCTGAAATTTTTCGGCATCCAGTCCGTATTCCTTTTTCATGATCTCTGCATATCGAACGGACCGCTTCATAGAGTCCGCATTGTTCTGTGCAATAATACAAAGGAGTGTCACTGCTTTTATCCAATCTTTATCCATATTTTCCTCATTCATCCTTCCAGTATTTCCTGATCATATTTTTTGTCTACTGCGATATCTGATTGCAAATGTTTCCTTATCACGAAACATTATACCTAAAATCTTCTCTATCATCAATACATAGAACTTTCTTTATTGCGAAATATTAGGATATGGAGAAAATATGATACAGAAGATCAGAATGGATATGAGTATTGGCAGCAACATTCAGAAAAGGCGCTACCAATGTAAACTCAAACAGGATCAGGTCATTGCAAAAATGAATCTGATGGGTATTCCGATCTCCAAGAGCAGTTATGCCAAGATTGAAACCAATCGTATGAATATCAAAGTCAGCGAACTGGTTGCTCTGGCCAAGATTCTGGACTGTGAAGTAGGAGACTTTTTCAAAGATTTAAAATAAAATTTCATCTGTCATTTGTTGTTATATTTTCGTTGCCTGTAGTACAATTTGCACTACAGTTTTTTTATTTTAAGCAAAAATACTCTTTATCTCTGCGAATTCACACTTGGGCTCATGGCAATGCTTCTGTTTCTGAATCTCTATCTTTCACAGAAAATGTTCCATATGTTGAAGCGCATGCACAAATCAATTGTGTGCGAAGGTGTGGAAACAGAAGTAATCGCTGATTTCCTTAAAAATGAAGGATGTAATGAGATTCAGGGATTCCTTTATTATCGTCCAATGTGTATTGGAGATTTTGAGACTGTTATGCATATACAGAACGCAGTGTGATCCACACAATTCTTTATACTGGAAAAGTCAACCAGGTTTTTTCTGTTTAATTTGTTTGAATCCTGCAAACAAAATATACTATATAACAATTTAAATCAACAAAAAAACTTTTTGTAACTTTTTTGAAAAAGCCTGTTGACATTTCCACATCTCTATAATATAATATGTCTTGCGTCGAACGACGAAACGAAAACAAATAACGAAGTGTGGCTCAGTTTGGTAGAGCGCTGCGTTCGGGACGCAGAGGCCGCAGGTTCAAATCCTGTCACTTCGACTACTTGGCAGGGGCGCCGAAATTCTTGCAAATCAAGAGTTTCGGTGTTTTTTTGCGTTTAAAAAGAGATTCCGGAAAATGGGCGTGAAATCAACGGTCACGAATTTAGTCACGAATCCCAGTCAGCTTATTCAGCGTGGCCTGGCGCATTCTTTCTCTTGCAAGTAAGCATAAAATAGATTATATTTATAAATAGGATATTTATTTAACAAGCATAAAGAAAAAACGTCTGCCCCAAGCAGACGAAACAGGAGTCTTCTTATGATCGATGTAAAAAGTATCAGTACGCACTGTACAAGAACAGAATTTGTCGGAACAACCGTCCTGGATACGATCGGACTGGTGATTTCCGGTATTGATGATACATTATTAAAAGAAATGAATGTTGGAATGAAATACCACGCCCTTGGACTTTTCAGTTCCCGAACCGGTGCTGCCGGACAGATCACAGCAATCGATGATGCCGTAAAAGCAACCAACACCGAAGTTCTTTCCATTGAGTTTCCACGAGACACCAAAGGTTGGGGTGGTCATGGAAACTATATTGTAATCGGCGGCAACGATGTTTCAGATGTACGTCATGCAATCGAGCTTGGCCTCGAACTTACAAAGAAAAATGCAGGAGAGCTTTATATCAGCGAATCCGGTCATCTGGAATTCACTTATTCCGCAAGCGCGGGAGCTGCACTGCAGAAAGCATTTCATGCCGTACCAGGCGAGGCCTTCGGCTTCATGGCAGGATCTCCTGCTGCAATTGGTCTTGTAATGGCCGATACCGCTATGAAAGCATCTGCCGTAAATATCACCTGTTATATGACGCCAAGTATCGGAACCAGTCACTCTAACGAAGTGATTCTCGGTATCTCCGGCGATGCCAGTGCTGTTAAAGCAGCGGTACTGGAAGCCCGTCAGGTTGGACTGGAACTTCTGATCGGCATGGGAAGTTATCCGGAGATTCCCGGAACACCTTACCTGTAATACACAATCTGATATGTTTTCAGTCAAAAAAGCTGTCTGGTCATCATAACCAGACAGCTCTTTTTATTATTCTTATATTTAATTTAACTGGTATACATCCGCATACTGTAATCCAAAACTCAGTGCCTCGCTGTGACTGCTACAGTAAATGTCAACATGGCCATAAGGAGTTCCGAGATCTTCTACTGTATAAACATTTCCATTGATCAGAAGTTTGGTTCCAAACGGTACCCCTGCCATTGCAACAGTACGTCCTGCCACTGGTGTTGTACCACTTGCGGTTGCATTTCCAGCTGTTCCGCAGCACTGTGCGCAGTTACAGTATCCTGTCAGTTTAAAATTACCAAGGTAAGTTCCCTGACTGGAAGAGCTGGTCTCTGAAGAACTTGTATCAGAAGAACTACTGCTCGTCTCTTCAGCTGTTGCACTGTCTGAAGATGTATCTTCGGAGTAATCACTGCTGTCCGTTGAAGATGTATCCTCTGTATATGTGGTATCTTCACTGTCGGAAGAAGTATCCTGTGCTTCTGAAGCATCTCCAGATTCATCCACTACATCTGTTTCTTCATCTGTTTCTTCATCTGTATTTTCATCCTGTGCAGCTTCTGCTGTTTCCTGTGCGGCTGCTGCTTCTGCTGCTGCAGCTTCGGCAGCTTTTTCCTGTTCTGCCTCTTCCATCAGCTGCGAAATACTACTGTCTGCACTGTTCACCTGAGCCATAAGAGCATCTGCTTCTTCCTGACTCGCACTGATCTGGTTTACATAGGAATTGATATTGTCACTGGTCGATGCCACCAGATTCTGTACTTCCTGCTGCTTAGAGCTTTTCTCTGTAAGAAGATTTCCAATAGAAGCAGACTCTTCTTCGACCTGAGTTTCCTGAGTCTTGATTGCTTCCTGTGTCTCCTCATATTTCTTCAGCATGTTTCTGTCATATGTAGAAATTGTAGCCACATTGTTTGCCTGATTCATAAAATCAGAAAGATTGTCAGATGACAGAAGCATTTCAAGCATAGTACTTCCACCATGCTCGTACATGTACTGGATACGAATCTTCATTGCCTCGTACTGGTCCTGTGCATTCTGCTTTGCTACTTCAAGCTGAGCCTTTACATTCTTAAGCTCCTCTTCTTTCTCGGCAGCCTCAATGCTGAGCTGTGAAATACTGTCTGTAAGTTCATTATATTGGGAATTCAGTTCTGCAAGGTAGGACTCCAGTTCCTGTTTCTTGCTTTCCAGCCCGCTGATATTCGCCTGGGCCTGCGCAAGTCCTGCCTGTGCTTCCTGCTTCTGTGCCTGTGCGGCTGCAATCTGATCTTCTGTGGAAGCAAATACGGTTGTTCCCATAGATACGGTCACTGCACATGCCAGCAGCAGTGAAAGAACTTTCTTACTCTTCATAAAAACACCTCTTAAATATTTTGTAGGTTAAGTATAACACATTCTCACAAATAATCAATACTTTCATTTCATTTTTGTAACATTCATGTAACATTTCACATTTTTATACCCTGAAATCCAGTAGATTTTGCCTCCAAAATTCTAAATTATTACAGAATCATTTCATTTTTTACATATTTTTCCAGAAACATAAAAGATCCAGGAACACAGGATTTATCCCATGTCCCCGGATCTTATTAATTCTTATTTAGAGATTCAAAAATCGGCTGATCTGTCTGCAGCCACTGTATTTATTCAACTGCTTCTTCCAGTTCCTCTTCCGGTTCTGCATCCAGCATTTCCTGATACTTTTCAAGAATCAGTGTCTGGATCCTATCTCTGGTACGGGAATTGATCGGATGCGCAATGTCTCTGTATTCACCATCTGTAGCTTTGCGGCTCGGCATTGCAATAAACAGTCCCTTTTCGCCTTCAATTACTTTGATATCATGAACTACAAATTCTTCATCAATCGTAATCGAAACGACCGCCTTCATCTTTCCTTCCTTCGCAACTTTTCTCACACGTACGTCTGTAATATTCATCGTGCCTGCCCCTTTCATTTTCATACGCATTTCTTTATTTTACAGATTACAAGCTGCTGTCTTCAGCAATTATAATCCATAGCGTTCATTTTTTTCAACAACGATCCTGACTTTTCCGTCTTCGCCTTTATAGCTGGAATTCGCCCGAATCGTATCCCGGCTCTCAACAATACAATTCTCTATGACAGTGTTATCTCCGATATACACATCATTAAGGATCACTGAATTCCTTATCACACAATTATTGCCGACATATACACTCTTGAACAGTACTGAATTCTCTACTGTACCATTGATAATGCAGCCACTCGCAACAAGACTGTTCTTCACCTCTGCCCCAGGATTATACTTGGCCGGCGGAAGATCGTCGATCTTTGTTTTGATTCCCGGTTCCTGTCTGAAGAAATAATTACGGATCTCCGGCTGCAGAAATGCCATATTGGTACGATAATAAGCTTCTGCATCAGAAATATTACTCCAGTAATCCTCTGTCTTATAACCATAAATTCGTTTCAGGTTTTTGTAACGGATCAGAATGTCATTTACAAAATCATGTCTGCCTTCCTGTGCAGCCCGCTCGATCAGTTCGATCAGCAGCCTTCTTCTTACAACGTAAATACCTGTTGATATTGTATTATAAGAAGAAACGATCGGTTTCTCTTCGAACTCCACGATTCTGCCATCGTCATTCATACGAAGCACGCCAAAGCGCTCTACCTCTTTCTGGTCCCGGCATGTTGTGCAGACAACTGTAATATCTGCCCGTTTCGCAATATGATATTCAAGGACTTTATTATAGTCCATCTTATACACACAGTCACCGGATGCAATGATTGCATAAGGTTCATGACTCTTTTTCAAAAAATCAATATTCTGATAAATGGCATCTGCTGTTCCCTGATACCATAAGCTGTTATTCTTGGTAATCGTAGGAGTGAATACAAACAGACCTCCCTGCTTTCTTCCAAAATCCCACCATTTTGAGGAACTCAAATGTTCATTTAACGATCTTGCATTGTACTGCGTCAGAACTGCAACTTTCTGAACATGGGAATTTGCCATGTTGCTCAGGGCAAAATCGATGCTTCGATAACTTCCTGCAACAGGCATCGCTGCAATCGCCCTCTTGTCCGACAGTTCTCTCATGCGGTTGTTATTTCCGCCGGCCAGAATAATTCCAATTGCTCTCATGCCTGCTCACCATCCTTTGCTTTAATGATCTGTCCACTTTCCAGGATTCCTCCCGGATAATCTTCTGTCGCTGTCACTCCGGATATTGCAGTATTTCTTCCTATTTTAACGTTATCCGGAATTACGCTCTGTTCTCCCACAGTCGCAAGTCCGAATGCATATACAGCCGGCTTCAGCACATTTTCTGCTTCTTCGCCACATCCAAGTGTTACATGATTGCCAACCGTAACATTCTCTGCCACGATTGCTTTATCCAGAACGGAATCTTCTCCGATCACTGTATTTCTCATAATGATCGAATCGCGTACCACAGTGCCCTTACCGATCACTACATTTGGTCCGATCACTGAATGATGAACTTCGCCATAGATTTCCGCACCTTCGCCGATAATGCACTGGTCTGTCACGGCATCTTCTGCAATATACTGCGGTGGAATGATATCACCCTTGGTGTAGATCTTCCAGAATTCTTCATAGAGGTTGAACTCCGGTATGATATCGATCAACTCCATATTGGCCTCCCAGTAAGATCCAAGTGTTCCCACATCTTTCCAGTAGCCATTGTATTCATATGCGAACAGTCTCTGTCCGTTCTCTTTACAATAAGGAAGAATATGTTTTCCAAAATCACAGTTGCTCTGATCTTTCAGCGCGATCAGTGCCTCTTTGAGTACCGGCCAGCTAAATATGTAAATTCCCATGGAAGCAAGATTACTGCTTGGTTTCTCCGGTTTCTCTTCAAATTCTGTCACACGCCCTGATTCATCAGTTACCATGATGCCGAAACGGCTGGCTTCCTCCATCGGAACCGGCATACAGGCAATCGTGACATCTGCCTTGTTTGCCTTATGATAATTCAGCATCACTTCATAATCCATTTTATAAATATGGTCACCTGACAGAATCAATACATAATCCGGATTGTACTGCTGCATGTAATCCAGATTCTGAAAGATCGCATTAGCGGTTCCTGTATACCATTCACTGTTTGTACTCTTCTCATATGGAGGAAGTACCGTAACTCCGCCCTCATTTCGATCCAGATCCCACGGAATACCAATTCCGATATGCGTATTCAGACGCAGCGGCTGATACTGTGTCAGTACACCAACTGTGTCGATACCAGAATTAATACAGTTACTTAATGGAAAATCAATAATGCGGTATTTACCGCCAAAAGCGACTGCAGGTTTCGCAACCTTTTGTGTCAGTACTCCCAGTCTGCTGCCCTGACCACCCGCCAGAAGCATGGCGATCATTTCTTTTTTCATCATCTCGCAATCACCTCTTGTATGTTATGATTTTCCATTATATCATACTTTTTCGCATCCGTGAACATAATTTACAATTTTTTTGATTTTTTCTTCCATTTTTTATATTTTTTGCACACGTTTTTTTTACTTCAGAAAAACAATGCAGTACTTTTTATGTATGTTTTGCACAATTATTCTTCTATTATATTGGCACATTTGCACATTGTTCTCATAAAAAGTAACACTTTTCATTTTTATCTGACAGAGGTATAATAAAAACATTAAAGATAAGGAGATTTTTATTATGTATCAGATAGACTTTCATAAACCGCTCTCCATCCATTTCATTGGTATCGGCGGCATCAGTATGAGTGGACTGGCTGAAATTCTTCTTGAAGAAGGTTTTACAATTTCCGGTTCTGATTCCAAAAAAAGCCCTCTGACCAGTCTTCTGGAAAGCAAAGGTGCGAAAATTTACTATGGTCAGCGCGCCTCCAATATTTCCGATTCTGTTCAGGTGGTTGTCTATACAGCAGCTATTCACCCGGATAACCCGGAATTTGCATGTGCAAAAGAAAAAGGCATTCCGATGCTGACCAGAGCGCAGCTTCTTGGTCAGATCATGCGCAACTATGATACTTCCATCGCAGTTGCCGGAACACATGGCAAAACCACGACCACATCCATGCTTTCTCACATTCTTCTCAAAGGTGAATGTGACCCGACCATCAGTGTAGGCGGTATCCTGCCTGCAATCGGCGGTAATATCCGTGTTGGACAGTCTGAAACCTTCCTGACAGAAGCATGCGAATATACCAACAGCTTCCTGAGCTTTTTCCCAACCATCGGGATCATTCTGAATATTGATGCGGATCATCTTGATTTCTTCAAAGATATTGATGATATCCGTCATTCCTTCCGCAAATTTGCAGAACTTCTCCCGGCAGAAGGTGCTCTCATCATTAATGCAGATACACCAAAATACGAAATGATCACAGAAAATCTTCCATGTAAAGTGATCACCTACGGTCTGGAACACGATGCTGAATACACAGCCACAGACATTACTTATGACGAACTTGGCCATGCAACCTTCCATGTTCTTCACAACGGAGAAGACCTGGGCACATGTTCTCTGAAAGTGCCTGGCATTCACAATGTATCCAATGCTCTGGCATCTATCGCTGCAGGACAGCTTCTTGACCTGTCTACAGAAGTGATCTTTGATGGTCTGAAAGATTTCGGCGGTACAGACCGCAGATTCCAGTATAAAGGCAAAATTGGCGATGTAACGATCATTGATGATTATGCGCATCATCCGACAGAGATTGAAGCCACCCTTCACGCAGCCAAAAATTATCCACATAAGAAGATCTGGTGTGTATTCCAGCCTCATACTTATACACGTACCAAAGCCCTTCTTCCGGAATTTGCCAAAGCTCTTACCCTTGCAGATCACGTCGTACTGGCTGATATCTATGCTGCACGTGAAACGGATAATCTTGGCATTTCTTCCAGAAATCTGCAGGAAAAAATCGTCGAACTCGGTACTCCATGTGAATACTTCCCGACCTTCGACGAGATTGAAAACTTTTTATTAGAAAATTGTACACAGGGCGACCTGTTGATAACTATGGGCGCCGGAGACGTTGTAAATATTGGTGAACAGCTCCTTGGCAAATAAGTTATCCACATTATCCACATGTTTATACACATTTTTATATGCGTATGGCATGTGGATTTTTTATGCAAAACTGGTTCACATAATATTTTGTCGATTTTTCATATTTTTTGCGATAATATACGAAATTTCGCCATTTTTCGCGGTTGCACATAATTTTATCCTCCATGTACTTTCCACATTATCCACATTATCCACATTCATTTGTGGAAATCCTCTGTAAAAAAATCGCCTATTCTCATTTGAAAAATGTTGTGCTATAATCCAAGTGTTCCAAAACAGCCGCATTATTGCGGAAAAGTCATAACTGTTCACAGGTAATATCCTGATGAAATGAACAGCATCGGAAAGTGAGCGATATTTCATGGCAATGATCACATTACATAATGCCTCCCTCCCGGAGGTTACGATCTTATCGAACACATTTATTGATAATTATATGCCGGAAGCTAATGGAGAGTTTGTAAAAGTATATATCTACCTTTTACGTGCACTTTCCAGTGCTCCGGTTTCTTTCAGTCTGGAGCAGATGGCAGACCGTCTTCTCTGCACCGAGAGAGATATTCTCCGTGCACTGAAATACTGGGCCAAACAGCAGCTTCTTACTCTTGATTTCACAGACAATAATAAGCTTTGCGGAATTTCTCTTCTCACTCCTGTAGCTCCTTCCTGTCCGACGGATGCCGTGCAGGATGAGATTTCCGTTACTTCCGAACAGCCAAAGGATCAGCCTGTTGTCCGTACAGAAGCACTTACTCCGGACCGTGTAAATGAACTGAAACAAAACGAAGATATCATCCAGCTTCTTTATGTAGCCGAACAATATCTTGGCAAAACACTTTCACCTACAGAAATTCAAAAGATGCTTTTCTTCTATGATGGCCTTGGCATGTCTGCTGACCTGATCGAATATCTGATTGAATATTGCGTGGGCCACAATCACAAGAGCATCCGCTACATCGAGAAGGTGGCTCTTGCCTGGGCTGAGGAGGGGATTACCTCTGTGGAAGAAGCCAAGCAGTCCGGCTCCCGATATAATAAAGACTATTTTTCTATTCTCAAGGCTCTCGGAATCACCAACCGCAATCCCGTAGAGACAGAGATCACACTGATGGACACCTGGCTCCGAACCTATGGCTTTTCCATGGAGGTCATCCAGGAAGCCTGCAACCGTACTGTCCTTCAGACAGGTCAGGCCAGCTTCCAGTATACAGACAAGATTCTGGAAGGCTGGAAAAAGAAAGATGTACATACGATCGATGACATCCATACTCTGGATACCGAACACAAGAAACGCCGTCAGGACCGGAAAGCAGCATCCTCCAAACCTGCACAGCCTTCCAATAACCGTTTCAATAACTTCCAGCAGCGAGAATACAACTTCGACGAATATGAGAAGCATCTATTGAACCAGTAAAGTTACCGTGAACGAAGTGAACAGTAACCCAGTAAAGGAGAGTACCGTGGCTTTACAGAATTTTCAGTATGATATTATTATGAGAGAATACAGCCGGCGTCAGTCCCAGGTGCAGCATGATCTGGAAGAACGCCGCAAAGAAGCATTTATCCGTGTTCCACGCCTGCTGGAGATTGATCAGGAGGTTGCAGCCTTGAGTGCCAGAAAAGCCCGTTCTCTTCTGCTGGGCGAATCCGATACTGTAGAAGATCTCAAAAAAGACGTGGCCGCTCTGGCTCAGGAACGCCGTACACTTCTTCGCAGCAACGGATTTTCTGATGATTATCTGGAACCTCATTATTTCTGTCCACTCTGTCAGGATACTGGCTATGTTGACGGACAAAAATGTTCCTGTTTCAAAAAATCCGAGGTCGAATTACTGTACACACAGTCAAATCTTAAAGAGATTCTCAAAAAAGAGAACTTTGAACACTTTTCTTTTGACTGGTATTCTGATACAATGAAGAACGAAGCAACCGGATTAACAGCCCGCGAAACAGCAAAACGGGCTTATAATACTGCTCGGAACTTTGTAGATGATTTTGACAAGCGCGCACAGAACCTGTTTCTGTACGGCAGCACCGGAGTAGGCAAGACCTTTCTCTCTCACTGTATTGCCAGCGAGCTTCTCAAAACCGCACACTGTGTTCTGTATTTTTCTGCATTTGATCTGTTTGACCGTCTGGCTCAGACAGCTTTTTCCAGAAAATCCGAAACAGACCCGGGTGATGATTTTATCCTTGACTGTGATCTTCTGATCATAGATGATCTTGGGACAGAGCTTACCAACAGTTTTGTCTCCTCGCAGTTATTTTTGTGTATTAACGAACGTATTTCCCGTCGTAAATCCACGATCATATCTACGAATCTGAAACTTGAAGATTTTTCAGCCACCTATTCCGAGAGAACTTTTTCCCGGATAGCAAGTAATTACCAGATGCTGAAGCTTATCGGCAAAGACATCCGAATACAGAAAATATTTTTAGGAGGAAAATAAACGATGGCACAGTTAAACAACAAGGAACTGACAACACTTCCTGTAGGAAGGCTGGGGCTTATTCCCCTCGATAGCTGCCGCCCCCTTGGCGAAAAAGTAAATGAATGGCTTGTAAAATGGAGAAAAGAGCGTGAGAATCCTGAATTAGGCACCTGCGCTTTTGAAGGATATCAGCGTGATTCCTATATCATCAATGTCAAAACCCCTCGTTTCGGTTCCGGTGAAGGAAAAGGCGAGATCAGTGAATCTGTACGTGGTGACGATATTTATGTTATGGTTGATGTCTGCAATCACAGTATCAACTACACGATCAGCGGATACACCAACATGATGTCACCTGACGATCATTTTCAGGATCTGAAACGTGCCATCGCTGCAGTCGGCGGCAAAGCCCGCAGAGTCAATGTCATCATGCCATATCTCTATGAGAGCCGCCAGAGCAAACGTATCGGACGTGAATCCCTTGACTGTGCATCCGCACTCCAGGAACTGACAAAAATGGGTGTAGAAAACATCATTACATTCGATGCTCATGATTCACGTGTACAGAACGCAACTCCACTGCATGGTTTCGAAACTATCCAGCCGTCCTATCAGTTCATCAAGGCTCTCCTCAAAAATGTAGAAGGTCTTCATATTGACAATGATCACTTCATGATCATCAGCCCGGACGAAGGAAGCATGCGCAGAGCGATCTACCTTGCAAACGTTCTCGGCGTAGATATGGGTATGTACTACAGACGTCTTGACTACACCAAAGTAGTTAAAGGCCGTCACCCGATCGCAGCCTATGAATTCCTCGGTCCAAAACTTGAAGGCAAGGATGTTATCCTGATCGATGATATGATTTCCTCAGGAAGCAGTATTCTGGAAATTGCATCTCTTCTGAAAAAACGTGGTGCCGGCAAGATCTTTATCTGCACAACTTTCGGACTCTTCACAGAGGGAATGGAAAAATTCGACGCAGCATACGCAAAAGGAACCTTTGATAAACTGCTTACTACAAACCTTGTTTATCAGGATCCGGAACTTCTCGCAAGAGACTACTATATCAGCTGCGACCTGAGTAAATATATTGCTCTGATCATCGATACACTGAATCATGATATGTCTGTCAGCCATCTGCTCAACCCTGCAGACAGAATCAAAAAATGCGTCAATAATTACATGGCTCAGTATGACAAATAAATTCTGTCACTTCTTCACAGCACAATGCAAAACACCCTGCAGAAAAATCTGCAGGGTGTTTTTTATTCTCTTCTCAGTCATAAAGAAATCTCATTGACAGAAAGTCCTGTTTTCTGTAACACATCCAATTCCTGTTTTTTGCTTGTACTTATGATCACCTGACGCCCAGACCCTGTAATCCATAAAACAGCTGTTTCCAGCCTTTTCGGATCAAAGGCGCAGAACATTTCATCAAAGATGACCGGAAGCTTTTCTGCTCCACACAGAAGCTCTCCTGCGGCCAGTCTCATCGCAAGATAAATCTGTTCAACCATGATCAGACGCAGATTTTCAATCGGCAGTACTTCTTTCCCTGTATCAACGCTGATATGAAATTCATCATCAACCATCAGCTCATGACAGGTACCACCGGTAATTCCTCTGAGAGTCTCCGACATCGTCCTCACCAGTCTGTTTCCTGTCTGACGATACATCTGTTCCGACAGTTTATCAATCGTATCCATTGCCAGATTCAGCGCATCGATCTCAACTTCTTCCATCAGAGGCAGATACGCATACTCTTCCATTTCACGAAGTTCTTCTGTCAGATTGGAAAGTTCCATATTTTTTTCACGTAATTCTTCCTCCAGACTGCTGCGGCCGCCTTCCAGCTTATTCTGTCTTGCGATCCATCTGGACTTCATTCTTTTGCGTTTTTCCAGTTCACGTACTGTACGCATTTCAAAATTCAGCTCTGCAATAAACGCCAAAACACCGGCAACTCCTACCAGTACCGCCGGAATCGTACTTCCTGCCTCCAGTGCCAGAAGTAACGCCCCTGCCAGTGCCAGAAATGCAGTCATACACATTCCCGCGATCTGTGCCTGATTTCTTGTTTCCAGTGCCCCGATTCGTTCGTCAAGAAGATGATATCCGTTACTTTCTTCATTCATGCGAAGCACATCTTCCTGTTCTCCAAGCTGATTCTTCTGTTCCTCAGTATCACGGATCTCTCTGCGTATGCTTTTAATCTGTGCGGAAATTTTTTCTTTTGCCAGCTGGTCTGCCTTTTTGCGGCGTTCCACCTGCACCTGGTAACCTTTTCTTGTCATCTTGATCCTCTGGGAGGTTTTACCCAGATCCACAGAGCAGTCTCCCGTTGTCTGAAAGCCAGTCATCTGCTTCTGCACTTCACGTACGATTTCTGCCCCGGTATTACCTTTCAATGGAGAAATACAGATTGCATTCTCATATACAGCTTCACTGATACCCAGTGCCATTTTTTCCTCACTGATATGGTCCGCATCAAGAAGCTCTCCACTCTCTTCACAGAGAAGTTCACTGTAAGGTTCTTCTCTGTGAAGATCTCGTGTCAGCCGGTAGTTGCGCCCGCCACTCTCAAACCAGAGTACCCCTGCATAAGGAACATCCGTCCTTCCAAACAGCATACTCTCTATAAAAGCCTGGATTTCTCTTCTTGTTCGTTCTTTCTCCGTGTACAGTACATTCATGTCCGGAGAAAAAGCAATCGTCTGCCTGTAAATACTTCCAAAATCTTTAATTTCAATTTGCTTGATCTTCATATTCTTTTCCTGTCACTGGTCAGGACTTTTGTAGTCAAAAGTGCCTGAAGTCCATAGTAGAGTGCTTTTTTCTCCACTACTGTCAGATCTCTCTTTAAAAAAGTTTTGATATAGTCCCCGATCAGAGTCCCCCTGTACTGGCGATACAGGCTTTCCAACTGATACGCAGGTCTTGATTCATCCATGATCTCCACAATATTTCCCAGTCCGTGAAGGCGTTCCGGCAGGAGGACATTATCCGGAGAAAGTTTTCCCTTAATGATCAGACGATATATATTTCTTCCGCCCCGCTTCATAACTTCCTTCCGAAGCATATCTTCCAATGCATACTGTGTGGTATTCTGATCTACCGCAAGGACCAGGTTCTGATAAGAACGAAGAGCAAAGGGGCGTAATTTCAGCTTAACGGTTTCCCCATCAAATTCCCCTTCTATATATCCATGCTTTCCGACGTCATTTCGATCCTGTGGTTCCAGTGCACCTGCATAGACAATCTTATCGCGACATACTGTATGTGGTTTATGAGAATGCCCGAGCGCTATATAATCAAATCCTGCCGCTGCCAGCCTTGTAAAATCCATCGGACAATATCCGACTTCGCCGCCATGTGCGAGCAGTACATGAAAGCCAGGCTTATTTTGCGGCTTCCATTCATCATATAATGGTGTACGGATCTCCGGATGCTCATAACTCAGCCCATATACAAAAATCTGTTTGTCCGCGATCTCCACACAGGACTGCTGTTCCCTGTCAAAAAAGGTTACATTCCGTGACCAGACAAAATTTCTGTAAAACGAATCTTCTTTTATATAGTCATGATCTCCTGCCATCAGAAAAACTCTGGTATCCGGTATAGACGCAAACAAATCGTCAACTTCTCTCAGTTCCCTGAGAAGAGGCTGACGATGAAAAAGGTCACCGGCTATAAACAACAAATCCACCGGATTCTTGCGGATACCCACAATGACCCGGCGGAATGTTTCCCAGATTTCTTCTTCCCTCTCATGACTCCACGGACAGCCCCGGTCAGGGACTGCCCCCAGATGTACATCTGAAAGATGAATAAATCTAATCATGCAAAAACTACTCCTTATTATAAATCGCAGTTGTTAACTGTTCTTGGGAATGGAATTACGTCACGGATATTGCCCATACCTGTCAGATACATTACGCAGCGTTCAAATCCCAGTCCAAATCCTGAATGACGCGTGGAACCATATTTACGGAGATCCATATAGAACTGATAGTCTTCTGCTTTCAGTCCCAGCTCATCCATACGTGCTTTCAGCTTATCGTAATCATCCTCTCTCTGGCTTCCACCAATGATCTCACCGATTCCAGGTACCAGACAGTCCATGGCAGCAACTGTCTTGCCATCCTCGTTCTGTTTCATGTAGAATGCCTTGATCTCCTTCGGATAATCTGTCACAAATACAGGTTTCTTGAAGATTTCTTCTGTCAGATAACGCTCATGCTCTGTCTGAAGGTCGCATCCCCAGAATACTTTGTAATCGAATTTGTCATTGTTTTTCTCCAGAAGTTCAATTGCTTCTGTATAAGTCACATGACCAAACTCAGAATCCACTACATGGTTCAGGCGATCCAGAAGTCCTTTGTCGATAAAGGAATTGAAGAAGTTCATCTCCTCCGGAGCATTCTCCAGCACATAACGGATCACGTATTTCAGCATGTCCTCTGCAAGATCCATATTGTCATCCAGATCGGCAAATGCACATTCCGGCTCGATCATCCAGAACTCAGCAGCATGACGTGTTGTATTGGAGTTCTCTGCACGGAAAGTCGGTCCGAATGTATAAATATTACGGAATGCCTGTGCATAAGTCTCACCGTTCAGCTGACCACTTACTGTAAGATTAGTCTCTTTGCCGAAGAAATCCTGACTGTAATCTACAGTACCGTCTTCATTCAGCGGAGGATTCTTCATATCCAGTGTAGTAACCTGGAACATCTCTCCCGCACCCTCGCAGTCACTTCCTGTGATCAGCGGTGTGTGTACATATACGAAACCTCTTTCCTGGAAGAATTTGTGGATCGCGTATGCACAAAGGGAACGTACACGAAATACCGCCTGGAAAGTGTTTGTTCTCGGTCTCAAATGTGTCATGGTTCTCAGGTATTCCAGAGTATGACGTTTCTTCTGAAGCGGATAATCCGGTGCAGATGCGCCTTCTACCTGTACTTCATCAGCCTGAATTTCAAACGGCTGTTTTGCTTCCGGTGTCGGAACCAGAGTTCCCCTGACGATAATAGCAGCGCCTACATTCAGCTTGCTGATCTCGGCAAAATTCGGCATATTGTCGTGATATACAACCTGCAGTGTCTCAAAAAAAGTACCATCATGAAGTACGATAAAACCAAATGCCTTGGAACCACGTACGCTTCGTACCCATCCTCCTACAGTTACTTCCCTATTCAAGTATTCTTCTCTGTTTTTATAAATTTCTTTTACAGTTGTGAGCTTCATAATCTATACCTCTCTGTCTTCATTCTCATCCAATTGCTTTCTAGTATAGACTATTCGTTGGATTACTGCAAGGAGTAAATACAGGAGAAACATGGTTTTATTGCGTTTAAGCTTCCCATTTAAGGGTTCCGGTCTGTTCATAATCCTTCTGTATATTATAAGAAACAATTCCCTTCTCTGTTACCAGATAAAACATATCTCCGATATACACGCCGCGTACTCTGCAATAATCCTGATAACTCATGGAGCCTGCAAAAAGTTCACTGTCATTGATATTCAGATACATCTGCGGCTCAAATCCATTTTGATCATGATAGGAAAGCAGTGCATAATAATACTTCTCACTGCTGTCATATACATCAGTGTTATCTCCATAGTTTCCATAAGCAAACCCGAACAGACTTTTCTTCGGAGCTGCAAGAATCGCATGGTAATTATAAAGCGCGTCACAAAATGAAACATCCTTTAATATAAAACGGTCTGTTTCTCTGACATCTGATGGATCGGAAATATCAAACATAGAACATTTCATCCCCGTCACATTGCCTGTATCCGGATCTGTTTCCCAGCCGATTCCCAGCAATTGATTTTCTCCGTAGAAATGCAGATACTCAGAAAATCCGGTGATATTCAGTTCGCTCATAATCCTGGGGTTCTTCGGATCAGAAAGATCTGCTGCAAAAAGAGGATCCGTATTTCGATATGTGACAAAATATCCTGTATCTCCCATAAACCGTGCAGCCTTTATCTGCTCTCCCTCTGCCAGATCTTCAATCTTTCCAATTGTTTTGAGTTTCTCATTCAGCACATATAATCCATTACTTCTGGAAAAATTACTATAATCTTTATCCCAGCCTTCAACAGTGGTTACAATGCGAAGACAGTCATCTGCCTCGTTCATGGAAAAATTGTTGTGAAGTTCCCCCGCTACAGAACCTGCTGCCCCGTCGGTAAATTTCCCGTCTCTGTAGCCGATTCGTACAATTTCCGTACGAGTTTCCCGGTCATTCCAGATTTCTGTTGCTGAATAGATATTATTTTCACTGACATAAAAAATATTTGCGCTGCTGACAACGGCCATAACATCTGTTGCCTGATCCGGATTCTCCTGTGCGACAGCCCCTGCTACCAGATATATCCTGCCATTATAAGAAAAATCTTTTTCCGGTGTTGGAAGGTAAATATGGTCATAGTCAATATACTCTTCTCCGCACCTTGGCACATAGTACTGTAACTGATCTGCGCTGTCTCCGACTTCCGGAGTATATGATGTAAAAAGATACATTCTTCCGTCAGTTCTTCGAGAGGAAAGATAACTTCCATCCTGATGATAAACGCCTGTCTTTTTGGGTTTTTCCCTGTCTGAGATATCATAGGTTTCTACTGTCACAGTAGTTACCGGCATACTATAACTGGTTCGGACTCCATCTGTATTCTTTTCTCCACCTGCATTTGCTGACGGAAGATCTATACTGCCTTTATAAGTTATATAATCTTCCTGCTGACAGATCAGCTGCAGGCAGTTACCATCCACATACATTTCCTTATAATCGGAGCTGTTCTCTCCATTAATCTCACAGAGTAATTTCATGGACGCTGCATCTGCAATACGCAATGTTCCTTTACTGTCCATGGCATAAATACAGCTGCCATCTGTTTTTACGATATCTGCCTCATCAATCAGTTCTTCCTGTGCGGTGGTCGTAGAATAATCTTTACCTTCTGATGATGGATCAAAGCCATATTCCTGGTCAATTGGTTCTTCCGGCATAGTTGCCGCCATACTGGAATTTGAAACAGCCGAGTCTGTCCCTGTCGCATCTGCTGACTCTTCAACAGTCATGATGCGGGGCTGAACATTACTGTATGAAGAATTATTCTGCCATTCTTTTACCTGGGCATAAAGATCTTCATAACTGTCCGTATGAGAAATTCCAGTAACCGGGGCCGTCGTCGGAAGAGGCGTTGGCGTACCGGTTACTTCTGTTTCTGTATTTACCGGTTCCTCAATAATACTCGTTCTGGTCTCCTCCTGTTTCACAGAATTCATCCCTTCCCACATCGGGACCGTACCCAATGCCACCGCTCCGACAGCCACAACCGCCACTGCTGTAAGTACATATTTTTGCTTCATTCCATGCCTCCTTTGCCGGAATTTCCTTCGCACTGTTTTCACATTCTCCAAACATACCTTATAATGTCATTTTAACACAGTTCTGTTTCCGGACTGTAATATGCTACTGTCCCGTCTGTGCTTTTTATATGCAGACAGGGACTCAAAGCTCTGCGCCTTAAGTCCCTGTCTTTTGTATATTATGTGTTTTTTTATAATGATTCGATGAATCTCATAAATGCTTCTCTGCCTTCCGGTGTGCATTTGTAAACACCGGCATCTTCCAGAACATGTGTAAATACAATACCAACTTCTTTCTGAAGGATTTCATGAACATTCTCTTTGTTGATATCCTTGTATTTCGGAAGAAATTCAGCTGCCCATGCGGCATGTTTCTCAATCTTTTCGTTGGATGCGATATCTTTTCCTTCCAGAATGTATTCTTCCAGAAGCTCCAGTTCTTCTTTCAGTCTTGCCGGAAGAACTGCCAGCCCCATAACTTCGATCAGACCGATATTTTCTTTCTTAATGTGATGATACTCTGCATGCGGATGATATACACCAAGCGGATTTTCCTCTGTTGTGATGTTGTTTCTCAGAGTCAGATCCAGTTCAAACATATCGCCTGCTTTACGTGCGATCGGTGTGATCGTGTTGTGCGGTTCTTCGTCTGTCTCTGCAAAAACAAATGCAGCTTCATCAGTATATCCTCTCCATACTTCCAGTACATGAGTTGCCAGATCGACCAGACGCGCAGAATCTTTGTGGCGGATACGAAGTACGGAAAGCGGCCATTTGACAATGCCGGCTTCCACATCTTCAAATCCCGGAATCGTCACATGCTTCTCAATCGGAGCTTTTGCCATTGCAAATGTATAATGTCCGCCCTGGAAATGATCATGACTTAAGATAGAACCACCAACGATCGGAAGATCTGCATTGGATCCCAGGAAATAATGAGGAAACAGTTTTACGAAATCAAACAGTTTGATAAAGGTGTTTCTCTCAATCTTCATCGGAGTATGCTTGCTGTTGAACACGATGCAATGCTCATTGTAATATACATATGGAGAATACTGGAAGCCCCATGGTGTATCGTTGATCGTGATCGGAATGATTCTGTGATTCTGTCTTGCCGGATGATTGACACGACCTGCATATCCTTCATTCTCCGGACAAAGGAGACATTTTGGATAGCTGCTTGCTTTCGCATTTTTTGCTGCTGCGATCGCTTTTGGATCTTTTTCCGGTTTGGAAAGATTAATGGTAATATCAATTTCGCCATACGGGCTGTCTACTTTCCATTTCTGATCTTTCTTTACACGATAGCGGCGAATATAGTTGCTGTCCTGGCTTAATTTATAGAAGTAATCGGTAGCTTCCTGCGGACTGTTCTGATACTTATCCCAGAATTCTTTCTGAACCTGCGCCGGACGCGGCATCAGACAGTTCATCAGTCTTGTATCAAAAAGATCACGATACACAACACTGTCTTCGATCAGTCCTCTCTTTACGGCTTCATCCAGAAGTTCATTTAAAGTTTCTTCCAGATCTACATCAGAAAAGCTCTCTTCCGGTTCTACATATTCGTCTTCATGAAATACATCCAGAAGAAGATTGATGGTGTAATTTTTTTCACACTCCGGTACCAGCCCTGTTTCCATTCCATACTGTACAAGTTTCGTGATGCTTTTGCTTAACATAAGCCTGTCCCCCTGTTAAATTTATTTTTGGTTATCAAGATAGGAAATAAAGACATTTCCTGCTGCCTGGAATAACGCTGTACTGTCGTTCATTCCGTAAGGACTTACTTCGCCTGTTGCCGGATCAAGAAGCCAGGTATTGTACTGATCGTATCCAACGATCACTACACTGGAATCTGCACCGGTCTTGGCTATAACCGCACGCTGTGCACTGATTTCATAGAGTACATTTTCCAAACTGCATCCGGTAAGGTCGATCACCGTTCCTGAATCTCCCAGTCCCTGCTGCAGAACGTCTTTGTCCCAGGAACCACTTCGAATGATCTCCGGAACATCCTCTGTATTCAGCGTCAGCTGTGTTTTCATATTTCCACGTTCCCATACATATTGCTGTGCCCGGTTCAGAACCACACCTGTCAGACTGTCTGCATGGAGAATTGCCTGTGCCGGATCTGTCCACGTACTATCCAGTCCGCCCTTTGCATATACATAATAAATATTACTGATCTGACTCTTGTCAACATCCAGTTGAACTGTTTTTTCCCCTGTATTTTTCATCTTTGCAGTAAGAATCAACGGTTCGTCTGTTTCCGGTTTGTTGTCAAATGCCAGCTTGACGATCACGCCCTGGCGGGTTGTACTGCTCTGTTCAGCAGAAACAACCTTTGCCGCCGCTGCCTGATTATTCATGATGTTGTCCTTATTTTTCACAGTATAAGAGCTTCCAGTTTTTTCAGAAAGATTAAACTGCATAAGGGTACTTCCGACCGTCACATCTGTAATATAATATCCATCTTGATGATACTCCTTTTTGACAGTTCCGTCAAAACCTTCAATTCTGATTAAAGTAATTCCATCTGTAGTATGTCCGTTTTCATCTGTAAGACTGTCACCGTCCAAAACGATTCCATAGATCACATCTTCATTCATAAATCCCAGCACACGAAGGCTCTGTCCTGCATCCGGTGTATCGTTTCTTGTTTCCAGTGTGTCAAAATCGATGAATTTTACCTGACCAGCCTGATCACCGTCGCTGATCCGCCATGCTGCATGTGCATTGGTAGCCGAAACCGCAAACTGATTTCCATCAATATTATCTGCAAGCACATCATAACTGCTTTCATCAATATTGATCTGATAAAGCTTGCCTGCAAGCAAAAGAAACAGCTGATTATCTTTATTCACATAGCTCAGCGTTCCAAGGTCTGATTTCAGGAATTCAAATGATTCTGACGTTGGAATAAACACGCGTTCCTCTACAACATTCTGATCATGGTCATAATGGTAGATTCCAACGCCACAATATCCTTCATATGTTCCGCGGTTCATATAACCATAAACCATGAAATCCAGATCCCCACTGTCATTAATGCCCAGCAGCTTGATATCATGTTCTATTCTGGAGTCACGAAAATCTCCATTTGATTTTCTGCGGAAATCAAAGATATCTACAAATTTGCCGGTATCCGGTGCATAAGTCCACAAGGCACCTTCCTGCGTAAAAGCAGTCACACTGCCATCTTCATTGGAAAGCATCGTGACATTTTTGTCCCGGACTCCAAGAAGCAGCCCATCATCTGTGATCACTGTCTGCTGAGGATCAAATACCTGATCTGCGCTTCGCTGAAAATCCAACAGCATAATTCTGGTATCCGTATAGCGAAGCCGGTAAAAATCCGTTACATTGTAATACTCTGCACCACCGTTTTCGTTGGCTGCCTTTATCTCATATTCCAGCGAAATACTTGCCGTCGTCTCATTGATCTCTTTAATGACCGGGATGCCTTTCTTGGATATCTGCGGGCTTAAATTTCCCCAGCTGATCGTAGAAAGTGGTGACTGTATCGTCACAGCTGTAAAATTTGTTGAAGAAGATTCTGCAGATTCCAGATAAGCCGCGAGTCCGTCTGCAGCGTTTTTATCCATGCACATCTGTGCAAAGCTGGAAGCAAACTTCACATAATCCTCCGTATTCGTCGAAGACCTGGAAACTACTCTTGTGTAATAATACGCTTCTCCGTCACTGGTATCCAGTGAGACCTGAAGGGAATACTCCTGATTCATCAAAAGACCGGAACTGATCTCGATCTGTGCACGCAGATATCCGTCAGATCCTGAGCTGTCAAGACTCTTGACCTTACGATTCTCAACAATCTTGGTTCCATCCGAAGTACGCACTTCATAGGACAGACTTTTGATTTTTTCCTCATAAGGATTAACGGCGATCGTAAGTTTCTTTGTTGTATCCAGCGGTGTTACACTGTCGCGGACAAAATCTGCTTCCATCGGCTGGCGATATCCATACATTCTGTTTGCCAGCGTACCGTTAAAATCCACCATTACTTCCGGCAACGTCGGATTATTCATATCGGAACGATCATCCGTCGTCTCATTATTCATGAGAAAAGCAGTTCCCGCTACTCCCATTACAAACACGATCAGAAGTATTAAAAACCTTCTCAAAAATCTTGTTATGGTTCTCATACTCCCTCCTTCGCATCAAATCCATCCGGATAGAGAAGTTTTTCCAGAGTCAGATGGCCATGAATGGCATCCGTCATCTCTTTCAAAGCTTCACCCGAACGGGATCTGCCTGTCTTTACTGCCCGGATCAGGAGATTCTTCGGTGTATGTTCCATATCAATAAATTCCAGAATCTGCGTACTGTATCCCTTCGATTCCAGAAGTTCTGCACGGATTCCGTCTGTAAGAAGTGCAGACATTCTTTCTTTCAGAAGTCCATATTTCAGCACCGGAGAAAGCAGTTTATTCTGAATCTGGTCATTCAGTTCATGCTGACAGCATGGAACAGACAGTATCACCTGCGCATCCCACTCAACCGCTTTGGCAAGTGCATAATCGGTTGCTTTGTCACATGCATGGAGCGTTACCACCATATCTACTTTCTGCACACCTTCATATTCCGCAATATCACCACACAGAAAATGCAGTTTCTCATATCCGTATTTTTCTGCCAGTCCATTGCATTTCCGGATCACATCTTCCTTCAGGTCCAACCCAATGATATGAACGTCATATTTTTTGAGTTCCTTCAGATAATAATACATGGCAAATGTCAGATATGATTTGCCACATCCAAAATCCAGGATCGTGACCTCCCGCTCCCTGGACAATGCCGGAAGAATATCCTCAATAAACTCCAGGAAACGGTTGATCTGTTTGAACTTGTCATAAGCCGGACGATGGATCTTTCCTTCTTTATTCATAACTCCCAGATCCACCAGGAATGGAACCGGAGTTCCTTCCTTCAATATATACTGTTTCACACGATTGTGTGCCAGAATCTGAACAGGCTCTTTCGCCTGATGCTCTTTCACTTTGACAGTTACTTTACCCTTTTTGCTGACAAGAACACTGCCATCTTTGCATCTTCCCTGCACCTGCAGCTGGGAAAATCCACCCTCCTGAAAACTCTGTTCCACATATGCGATCACTTCTTCTCTGCTGTAATTGGAGTGAAGGACCTTGGTTCCCACCGTGGAGGATGCCTGATAACAGACGCTGCCTTTCAGTTCTATCTGGCGGATCCGCACCTTGGAAGGAGCCTCTTTTTCCTTGCTCCGCTGGCCGCTTAAGACTGCAAGCATCAGGTTTTCATCAAATTGTTTTTCCAAAAATTCCTGTAATGTCATCATATTTAATCTTTCATAATCCCTCTGTAATGCCCCTGTGTACACCATCGGATTCCGGCATTACGAACTGCAGTGTTCTTATTCGCTCAACTGTCAGAATCCACGGTATCTGCGTCGTCTGCACCGGCGCCTGGAAATCTCCTGGTACAAAAGCACCTGGATCAGTTCATCCAGAAATTCATCAGGAATCTCCTGCGCTGCCATTTCTCCGTCTACCTGAGAACGTATCTGCCTGTAAAGCCGATGCATCATAAATTTGTCCGGATGCTCATCATAAAGTCTGCTTCCCTCATAATCCATAAGCTGACATTCTTCTTCAACTTTTTCCTGAATTTTGCGGGCAGTTTCCGGATAATAAGATTTCATCAGAGCAAATTCCTGCTCCTGTATTCTCTCTCTGCTGTAAAGAGAAGAATCTGCATACGTCATATAAAATGGAAGAAACTTGTCATAATACATGGACAGGCTCCTGTTTCGTCATCATCTATAACATTCTATGCAGAATCTTTTCAAGTGTGCGCTTCAGCCCTGAATGTCTTTCAGAATGCGGAGTGTCAGTTTGAAACTGTGCTCTGCTGCCTGCGCTTCGAATGTCGGATAATCCATCTCTGCACTTCCATCTGCTTTGTCAGAAATTGCACGGATCACAAGGAAAGGTACATTGTTCAGATATGCTGCCTGTGCGATTGCCGCGCCTTCCATTTCAACAGCGTATGCTCCAAATTCTTTTGTAATAAAATCTTTGACACCCTGGTCTGCCACAAACTGGTCACCGGATGCAATGCGTCCCTCGAATACTTCGATATCAGGATTTGCTTCTTTGCATGCTTTTACTGCAAGTGTGCGAAGTGCATCATCACTGTGGAAAGAAAAAGCTTCCATCTGCGGAATCTGTCCAACCGGATAACCAAATGCAACGGCATTCATATCATGATGGATCAGATCTGTGGAAACAACGATATCTCCAATGTTGATGTCTGCATTCAGACTTCCTGCGATACCGGTGTTGATCACTACTTCTGCTTTGAAATCATCGATCAGAATCTGTGTGCAGACTGCTGCATTGACCTTACCAATTCCAGAACGGACAACAACTACGTTTTTTCCTTCGATAATACCTGAATAAAATTCCATGGAAGCCTTACGTGTCACCTGAATATCTTTCATCTGTTCTTTGAGACTTGCTACTTCAACTTCCATTGCTCCTATAATACCAATACATCTCATAATATTGTAATCTCCTTTATCATCGTGCACTTTTTCTGAAAAGCCGGGCACTGTAATCTGTTATCATCCCTGATTGTGAATAGCATAGTCTATTATAGCAAATGTTGCGTTTATATGGAAACTTTTTTTGCTTCACGGGGAATTCCTCTGGAAAATCTGCGGCAGACTTGTCCGCTTTGTCCTTTTCTGGTATACTTATTGGAAAAATATATTGTTATTATTTACAATAACTGAACTCAGGAGGATAAGATTATGGTATATAAAACATCTGGTGTCTGTTCAAGCGCCATTTCATTTGAGATCGACGATGCAGGAAAAGTTCATGATGTAAAATTCCAGGGCGGCTGCTCCGGTAATACACAGGGCGTTGCCAGACTGGTAGAAGGCATGGATGCCAAAGAAGCTATCAGCAGAATGGAAGGGATTCGTTGTGGCTTCAAACCAACATCCTGCCCGGATCAGCTTGCAAAAGCTCTGAAAGAAGCTCTGAACTAAAAAAAATCTGGGGAAAAACCCCAGATTTTTTAATTGAAATCATCTCTGTCCCACTTGTCACACAGCGACTGTATATCTCTGCTGAAACGCTCCAGGTCTTTGTTCGGCATGCCTTCGTTCTTTCGGATAACAGACATAAGGCGCTGTCCCATGGCAACCAGCTTCTGGAATGCACGTGCGGCTCTGCTTGCTTTCGGAGAAACAGAAGCTTTCGTGATTTTGATTCCCTGTGCCTCATAGATACAGGTATTGTTCGCCAGATCATAGACGGTTCCGCTGAACGGTGCCATAGAATCCAGTCCCAGTTCCTCCTGCAGTCTTCTTGCAAAGATCTCGGTCACTTCATCATCGCCGTGGGTGACAAATACTTTTTCCGGTTTTTCTTTGAATGCCTTGATCCAGGTCATCAGGCCATTCACATCCGCATGACCGCTGATACCCGGCATCTGACGGATCTCTGCGCCTACAGCAACCGTCTCACCAAACAGTTTCACTTCGGTCGCACCTTCGATCAGGGCACGGCCAAGCGTTCCGATTGCCTGATACCCAACAAACAGAATCGTATTGTTCGGATTCCACAGATTATGTTTCAGATGATGTTTGATTCGGCCGGCATCGCACATACCGCTCGCGGAAATGATAACCTTGCAGTCTTCGTCAAAGTTGATTGCTTTTGAATCGTCACTGGTAATCGAGGTCTTTAATCCCGGGAACATCAACGGGTTGATGCCCTTCTTCACCAGTGTCATCGCTTCTTCATCAAAGCAATCATAAATATGTTCATTAAAGATCGTTGTCGCTTCATTTGCCAGCGGGCTGTCGACATAGACCTTAAAGTTATCGTGTCCATGCACGCGTCCTTCTCCTTTAATCTGACGGATAAAATACAGCATTTCCTGTGTACGGCCAACTGCAAAAGAAGGAATAACTACGCTTCCTCCACGGTCAAAGGTATGCTGGATCACTTCGGTAAGCATTGCCACATAATCCGGTCGGTCGCCGTGACTTCTGTCACCGTAAGTAGATTCCATGATTACATAATCTGCATCATGGAGATAAACCGGATCCTTGATCAGTGGCTGATTCAGGTTACCGATATCGCCGGAGAAGACTATTTTCTTTTCTTTGTCATCTTCCTGAATGATGATCTCAATGCTCGCAGATCCAAGGAGATGTCCGGCATCTACGAAACGTACGCTGATTCCCTCGGCCGGTTTGATGGTTTTTTCATACGGACACGGAACAAAATTCTGGATAACGCCCATGGCATCTTCCATGGTGTAAGCAGGAACAAATTCCGGTTTTCCCTGGCGGCGTCCTTTACGGTTACGCCACTCTGCCTCGAACATCTGAATGTGGGCACTGTCTCGAAGCATAATGTCGCAAAGGTGGCAGGTGGCCTGTGTTGCATAAATCGGGCCCTGAAAACCTTTTGCGTAGATAGCGGGAAGATTTCCGGAGTGATCCATATGTGCATGGGTCAGAAGAACAAAATCCAGGTCACTTCCCTTTACAGGAATATCCTGATTCTCGTAGTAATCCGGCCCCTGTTCCATACCGCAGTCTACCAGGAATTTCTTTCCTGCTGCTTCCAGATAATAACAGCTTCCGGTTACTTCATGTGTCGCCCCAATAAAGGTAATCTTCATGTGCGAACCCCCTTTGTCTGAAAAATCATCCAAGTATGTTTTGTTGTAACCATTATACACGATTTGATTGATTTTTAACAGTCTTTTTGTGTAAAAAAGACAATATATCTTAACAAAAATTGCGTTTTTTCGACCAGGGCTTCATGTTATAATGCTTTTGCTACTGCCCCTAGACAGGTACAGAAAGGGGGTATGCTATTGTGAATTCAATTTTATCGTTTATGCTTTCCATTCTGGCAAGTGTAATCGCCTACTACATTTGCAAATGGCTGGATGGAAAATAGCAGCTAGTAGCCAGCCTGAGGTCTAAGCCGCCTCGCCAAAATGGAATAAAAACTCCCCAGAGGTGCGAACTCTGGGGAGTTTTTGCTGTGCTACTGTGAACACATCTTATCGTTTTGCCTACTGGCATTATAGCATATGTTCTTTTAATTTGCAATATACCATGCAAAAACATATACTATTCAAATATTATTTATATTTCTTTTTATGTAAAATAAGGCGGGGTGTATGAAGTCCCGCCTTGTTTTGTATGGTTCATATGATTTTGTAGATATGGTTAAATGATCCTTTTTTTGCGTATGATTATGTTATTCCTTTGCGCATAAGATCATGAATAATGTGAACTCTGACGAGTCCGACATGATTTGTGAGTACGTTGATGTCCCCGGACGGTAACGGTGTTTACATAAATTTATTTTACATCCTGCGACCTTCTTCGCACTTCACGGATTACTGAATAATATTTTTCTTCTTTTCTTCCTTTTTCCTTTTCCAATGGTCATTATTTGACCATGATACCACTTGTCAGCGTAGAGGTAGATTCTTTTGTACCCGACTGGCTGGCTGCATGGTATCCACGCACACGGTAATATGTACCTGATGGAACTGCTACGTCGATTGTTTTACTCAAACTTGTTGCATTGTTTGCTGTAAATTCCCATATTTTATAGGTTCCGTAGCTTCCATTGACCTTCCGTTCCAAAAATAATGATAAATATACTTTACTGCATTTCTTATGACATTGGGTTAATCCTGATATCATTATTTCATTACTGGATACTTTTCTAATTTTTACATTTCCAAGATTTAAATAACTGCTTCTTGCCAGAATCGTTGAAGTATCTTCTGCATAATCTTCAGTTGTCTCTTCATCTGTAATGTCATCCAGAATACTGATGCTATCCGCATATACCGGTGCAATACTCATCCCAACAGATATGCCAACTGCCAGAGTGATTCCCAGAATCTTTTTCCAGATATTCATTTCTCACTTCCCTTCGCTATGTAAACAACCTTTACATAACTATATACGTAAGAAATCCGGAAATATCACTCTAAAATTTCATATATTGAATAATTTTTTTTAATTCATCTAATTTTATTTTTCCAACCAAATAATATACTACATCTTCATATTTCCAATTCACCATATAAGTAGCATTTTTATCATTTTCCTCTGTTATTTCTTTTATATCAATTTCTAGTTCATCTTTATTTATTTTGTCTACAATTTTCTCTTGTCCTTTCAAACTACTAATATTACTTTCAGTACTAGCATCTTGCTTATCAACATAAAAGAACAGAATATTATCTTTATACTCATATTCTATTCGTGCATAAAAATTTTCATCATTAAGTTCATATTTATAAAACTCCATCCCATATGGTCGATAATAAAACTCTGGCATCTTCACATCCAGTTTTTCTTCTATATCCGCAATCGCATCACTTTCTTCTGTAGTTGCATGCTCATTATCAGAAGAATTATCTGTTATAAACTGGCTGTCATTCCCACTCAATATCCGCACACTGTTCACCAGATACTTCCGGTTCGCCTCGCTGCTCATACTTGCAGCGAACACGCAGATCAGACACAGGCCCGCGATTCCGGCGATTCTGCCAAAGCGCACATAACTGTGTTTCCTTTTGCCGGAGTTTCTGTTCGCATCGCATGCAGGATTCTTTGATACACCTGCGTTTTTTCTGAATTCCAGAATTTTCTTTTCCGTAGATTCAGGCGCTGCTTCTTCCGTGTTCTTCTCATCTTCTGCCTTCTCATCTGCCACATCCTCCAGCAGACCTTCTTCTCTGGCACGCTGATAGAAGCTTTCTCTGGAAACACTCAGTTTCTCTACGATATCCTGATTGTCCTCAAATTTTCTGCCATCAAAAAGAGACTCCTCGATGGCATCTGCTTCCTTCAGATATTCCTCTTCCAGCCACTGACGGAATTTCTCGTCATCCTCCATATCCGGCATATCTAGGAATGCATCATCTATCTGGTTGTCTTTCTGTTCTTTCTCAAACTCTTTTTTCATGATATTATCTCTTTCTTGACAATTCTTCCCCGGTGGTTCATAGTTATTGGTAATAAAATGATTTTTAGGAGGTTTTCCCTATGAAACATATTGTACTTACCGGCGGCGGTACTGCCGGACATGTTACACCAAATATTGCTCTGATCCCGACACTCAAAGCTGCCGGATATCAGATTTCCTATATCGGATCTTACGAAGGTATCGAACGTAAACTCATTGAAGAAATGGGTATTCCATATTATGGGATCTCATCTGGAAAGCTGAGACGTTATTTCGATCCCAAGAACTTCTCCGATCCTTTCCGGGTATTAAAAGGGTTCCATGAAGCAAAGAAGCTTCTCAAAAAACTGAAACCCGATGTAGTCTTTTCCAAGGGTGGTTTCGTTACCGTCCCTGTTGTAATTGCAGCCAAACGCTGCAAGATTCCAGCAATCATCCACGAATCAGATATGACTCCGGGACTTGCCAACAAACTGTGTATTCCATCAGCCGTTAAAGTATGCTGTAACTTTCCTGAGACTGTCAGCAGTCTTCCGGCAGATAAAGCCGTACTGACCGGCACGCCGATCCGTCAGGAGCTGATGAAAGGTGATAAGGAAGCCGGCCGTCAGTTCTGTGGATTTACTTCTGACAAACCGGTACTGATGGTGATCGGTGGAAGCCTTGGCGCAGCCTCTGTAAATGACCATATCCGCAAGATTCTCCCGGAACTTCTGAAAGCTTTCCAGGTGATCCATCTCTGCGGCAAGGGCAAAATGGATGAGACCCTCAAGGGTACCGAAGGCTACGTTCAGTATGAATATATCAAAGAAGAACTTCCGGATCTTTTTGCCCTGTCTGACGTGGTAATCTCCCGCGCAGGTGCAAACGCCATCTGTGAGATCAGTGCTCTTCACAAACCAAATCTTCTAATTCCGCTGTCTGCTAATGCCAGCCGTGGTGACCAGATCCTGAATGCCCGTTCTTTCGAAAAACAGGGATTCAGCATGGTACTTGAGGAAGAAGAAATCACTGATGAGAAACTTCTGGATACGATCCATCAGCTGTATGACAACCGTCATTCTTTCGAAGAAGCAATGTCTGCAGGCAAACAGATGGATTCCATCCATCATATCGTTTCTCTGATCGAAGAATGTGTTTTATCAAAAAAATAAACAAATAGCAGGATGCAGGCAGTTATCGATGTGACTGCCTGCATATCTTTTCCATTTCTTCAATTATCCAGGCTTTCGACCGCAGATTCCTGTTGTTTACATTATTCGGTGTAATCCCATACTCACTTGCCACTTCTGCTGCTGAAAGTTCCTGGAATTTTGTTTTGACCAGAATATCGTAATTCATCGGATTCCTCTTCCGAAGTCTGTTCAGTACAAGTTTCTGATATTTCTCTTCTTCCATACGAAGTATTCTTGCCTCTGGATTACTCTTTTCATCCACCGGCTCATACACATTTTCCTCATCATCAATCGTATAACTTTCCTGTCTGGATGAGGCTTTTCTATAATAGTCCATACATTTGTTGGATGTCGCTTTCATCACCAGTGCTTTCAATTTGTCAGGTCTGGAATAATCCAGTTTTTCTTTCACTTTAAATAATGCCAGAAAAACTTCCTGACTGATATCTTTTGAAAGCTCGTAATCTTCTGTGATGCAAAAAGCGACATATGCTGAGAATCCTTGGTAGTGATCGTAAAAATCATCAAAATTCTCAATTATCATCTGTATCTGTGCTCTTTTCTTTATGCTTTGACTTTTGCCAGGATCTCTTCCTTCATTTCATCTGTCAGTTCTCCCGGTTTCCATGTAAGTCCGACCTGATCACCTTCATAACGTGGAATCAGATGCATATGGAAATGAAATACGGTCTGACCTGCAATTTCTCCATTGTTCTGCACAATGTTAAACCCGTCACAGTGCAGTCCGTCTCTGAGCTTGGTTGCCATATGTTTGGCAAGGATCATTGCTTTTCCGGCAGTCTCATCCGGAAGTTCATAAATATTGGCTGCATGAGCTTTTGGCAGGATCAGTGCATGTCCCTTTGACGCCGGACCGAGATCCAGAATTACGCGAAAATCTTCGTCTTCATATAAAGTAGCGGATGGAATTTCTCCGTTTGCAATTTTACAAAAAATACAGTTTTCCATGATGTAGTCCTCCTTACAAATAAACTGTTTTCTTTTTCTATTGTCTCGTATTTTCGCGATTTTTTCAATACGAAATTTGTTGATTCCGATATTTTTGCATAATATACTCAGATTGAGGTGACAGATTATGCAGGAAAAAAACATTATCACACAAACAAAAAAAGAGTTTCAGTCGATGTTGTCCACATTTTCGCATGAAATAAGAAATCCGCTGGCATTGATCACCAGCGAAATGCAGATGTTGTCGGATTCACAGCCACAGCTCTGTTTCAACGAACACTGGGATAACATTATGGAAAACCTGAACTATATCCGTGAGCTGCTGGATGAACTTTCCAGATATCAAAATGCCGGTCACATTACCCTTGTACAGACAAATTTAAGTATCTGCCTGGATCGAATTACCAGTTCCTTTCGACCGGCACTGGACTACCTTGGAATCTCCTTTGAGACTGACATCCCCCGTGATCTTCCCCAGATCAGTCTGGATCAGACCAAAATCCGTCAGGCTCTTTTTAACCTTCTCCGTAATGCGCAGGAATCTATCCAGCATACTCATGGCAGAATTCTTTTTTCCGCTTCTGTCGTTCCGGACGGTGTCCAGATCACCATCTCGGATAACGGATGTGGCATGACAGAAGACCAGATTGAAAACGCCTTTCGTCCCTTCGTAACATACAAGCCCGGGGGCACTGGCCTCGGGCTTGCTGTCACCCGGCAGATCATTGAAGCCCACCAGGGTACACTATGTGTAGAAAGCACTCCGAAAGAAGGTACTTCCTTTTATATTTTTCTTCCAGGATGATAAAAAATCACTGCAAGAAAGAACCCGGACACCATCCCGCCTACATGGGCTGTGTTATCCACTCCCGTACTTGCAAAACCAAAATACAGAGAAAAAGCTGCCATGACCAGAATCTGTCTCATGGACAGATCACCCAGCCATCCTTTATTGCGAATGACAATATAGATCATGGCTCCCATAACTGCAAACACCGCTCCGGATGCTCCTGCTGATACAGCAAAATCCTGCGTACGTAATTCGATAAGTAAAGAAATCACATTTCCAAGTACTCCACCGATCAGATAGATCAACAGAAATTTTATTTTTCCAATTGCCTGTTCCAGTCTGCTTCCAAGTACAAATAAAACCAGCATGTTATTCAGAAGATGTTCAATTCCAAAATGCAGAAACATACAGGTGAACAGTCTGTAATATTCTCCACCCTGAATGATCATTGGTGTAAAGGCAGCTCCACAATCCAGCATATGCATGGTATTCTGGGAGCTTCCTGTAAATTCCACGATCAGAAATACTAGAATATTCAACAAGATCAGTCCGGCAGTCACCGGCTCTTTGCGTAATTCTTCCACAGGTTACTCTCCTCTGTTTTTGTATTCAGAGAATACATATGTATTCTGCTGTTGTTCGTCTATTTTAGCAGATGCCGTTCCCTGTGGCAAGGCAACACTTCACCTGTGCTGTCCGAAATACTGCCTTCGAACCCTCATGTCCGGTGATTTTCTTTTCAGAAGTTATCTATCCCCTCAGAAATACATATCTTGCCTGAGCAAAATCCACCTGATCCTCATCCTGCAGAAAATATTCTTCCTCTGCCCCAAGCATTCTGCCATTAACAGAAGTTCCATTCCTGGAATTCAGATCTGCCAGATAATAGTTCTCACCTGTTTTGCGTATTCTTGCATGCACCCGGCTGACTGTCGGAAGCGAGATCACTACATCCGAAGCCTGTTCCAGTTTTCCGATCACGGTCAGTTCCCGTTCCAGATAAACCGTCGGAAGTTCTCCGGGTTCCCGACTTACCAGGCTGGCTGTACCTGACAGCTGTCCTGCCGAAAGAACTACCGTTTCACCATATGTTTCCTGTTCTGCTGTATCCTCACCAGTTTTCTCACATTCCCATGAATTTTGTTCTGTACGGTTTTGTTTTTCACTCTTTTGCTCTATATCTTTTATTTCTTTTCTCTCTGTATTGTTTCTCTCTGTTTCATGTTTTTCTATATTCATTCCGGCAAGTTCCCGCTGTACTTTGTTTCTCCATTCTGCAGACTGTTCCTGTTTTTTCTTCTTTTTTTCTTCCATCCAGGTCCATCCTGCTCCAACTCCCATCAGGAGTATTGCCGCCCCCAATACAGTTTCTATTGGAATTTCCGGAAAATATCCCAGATAGCGGAAAATGAGAATTCCCAGCAGGAACAGAACCCCCACTGCACACCCGGCTGCAGGCTGCCACTTCCTGTCCTTTTTCTCCTTTTTTTCCTCCTGAAAAAATTGCGGTGGCTCCTCCATTTCTTCCACGTACTCTTCCTTATCTCTGATTTTTGTATCGCTCTCTGCAATTTTCTCTTTACTGTTCTCAGATCGATAAAGCAATTCCTTAATATTTTCCAGCTGCATCCCTGGCTCCATGGCTTTTCGGTAAATTCCATATCCAAGATTTACAGCTGTCGGATCCTCATGGTCAAGTTTGGGCAACAAATATTCGGTCAGTTCCCGAAACTGTTCCTGCACCGGATGGTGATAATCCGGCAGACAGCAGAACGAAACCTCTTTTTTCTCCACATCCAGAAAAATATATTCCGGGCAAAGTACCAGTTGTTCCGTATTCAGAAGAAACTCTGCCATTTCTTCTATTACATGGAGAAATCCTTTCAAAATCATTTCCAGATCTTCTCCCTGCAGTTTACGCTGTTCGTAAAAAGATGCCAGCGACTGCTTTGAAGTGATATCATAATAAAAGAGCCATGTTCCATCCAGTCCCTGCATGCGGCATTTTAATATAGAAGACATTGTATTTCCTGTCAGGATCCGTACCTGATAAGAAGTGGTATTGATTGTTTCATCCCCATGGAGGATCAGATAATTATGACTTACATCTCTTTTATATTCTGCAAACATATTTTACACTCTCCTATATGACCCTGTACTCTTATTATTCTGTATCCTTCACGATTTCAGATGCTGCTTTTACTTTGCGGATCCACTGCGCCGGACGAATGATCTTTGAACTGCCCTCCGTCCGCAGTACCCAGCGAAAACCTCCAAATCCGGCGATTGTATCTGCCTGATAGGAGACTTTTACTGTTTTTCCATCGCTGACCTGGTAAGACAGATTCTCTGCGCCAAAGAATCCCACATTTCCAAGTTCCTGTGCTTTTGCAGAAGCGGATTCATATATCTGTCCGTTTTTTTGTACACCTTCTATACTTCCCGCCAGTGCCGCCTCGTACGCTGCAGCCGTCAGCCAGGAACGATTATGTACAAAGAAGGAAAGATATAAAACTCCCATTACCGTTATCAGCACAAGCGACATCACGCAGGCTGCCTCTATTGTAAAACTTCCTTTTCTGACTTTCATAGCAATAATCCTCCCAGATATCCAAACAGTAAGAAAGGCACCAGTGGAATTTCTGTCTTGCGTCCTTTTTTGCATATAACCAGAAGGACTCCCGCATACACCGCTGCGATCAACATTCCGATACATGCCATTCTTACATACATTTCTGTATGCAGCATTGTTCCTAGTGCCAGAAAAATCCAGCCATCGCCCATTCCAATCTCTCCACCGGTCAGAACACTTACCGCCAGTATCATCAGGCTCACACCAAATGGCAGCAGCCAGTCTTCCAGTGGTCTTTCTGCATAAATGCTAAAGGCAAGACCAATGATTCCATAAGTACCTGTCAGCAACAGTGAAATTTCTTTTTTCTTCCAGTCTTTCCAGCCCATAACTGCCAGGAACAACACGGTCATTACTTCTCTGATCTGCATAATCCTCTGCCTCTTATCCACAGCTGCTGCAGGCATGCATTCCTCCAAGCTGTGATTCTTTTACCAGTTTTACAGTTCTTTTCAAGCCACTGCATGTAGCAAGATTGTGATATCGATTTCCCGAAGATGTAACATACACCACCCCGGATGGTTTCTGATTTCGACTGCAGCTTTCACAGGGACTGTACTTCTGTCCGCTGTCATTACGGGCATGCGTCAGAGATGAACCCGAAATCTGATTAATGGATACCTTCAGATAACGACATCCTGCCTTCTTATGGTATACCGTTCCCGTTTCTGTCACATACACCATTTCTTCCGGTTCTCTGGTCTCTCCGGAAAACGCTGTCTCATCAGCTCCTATCCATGCATGAACTTTTACTGTGTTATGCATCCATACCTTCGGCAAAGGAACAAATGCTCCGATCGGAGTATATGCATAGACATCCGGCAATGTAATTTCTTCCGGCCCCTTTCCATCCAGCACATATGCATACATTCCGGCTTCTTTTGTCTTTTCACATAATGCCTGCAGATGTTCTGTCTGAATCCGGTAAATATCCATAAAAGAGATCATCGTCACCATTCCCAGCAAAAACATAGGAAGCACAAGTGCTGTTTCCAGCGCCAGACTCGCCTTTTTGTTCAAGGCACAGAAAGATACTTTTTCAGAAGATGTGTTTAAAAATAAATTTGAGATTCTTCTGACCATCGAGGAAGCCAGGATTCTGTTTTTAAGAGAGCATTTCCTTTCTTTTTTTATTTTTCTTTTCTTTTTTGCAGTCTCGTTTTTTTTGTTTTTCTTTCTACCTATCTTTGTGATAGTATTCCCATAATCTTTTTCCTTCTGAAAAAGCATCTTTCTGCACCTCTTTTCCGTGGGGCGGCTCGTCGCCGCCCGTATTTCCTGAAATCCATTTAAATCCAGTTTTTAAATATAACTGTACTGCCTTGTCACCGAAAAAGTCTGCTTTCGGTTTGCCTCTACATCCACAGATATTTCAGCCGCTTCTATACAGCAGTCTAGCCGGAAACCTTCCTTTCCTTTTGTACTGCGGATTTCCACTTCGATCATGTCCATACCTCTTGTCAGCTTGACTGCTTTTGATTTTGACAAAAGCAGCACCTGCAGATAATCTTCATAGGACATTCCACCTTTCGCATCCCTTCTCTGGCTGTCCAGTCCCTCAAGGAGATTCGGCAGGTTTTCCAGAGAAAGCTGCCAGGTTGCTGCCGTCTTAGTCAATGGTACTCTGCCTCCATGAAACAGCTCCCGAAGATCCAGAATACTTTCTGCAAAGGACCAGCACAAAATCAGTGCCGCCTCAATCGCCACTGCTGCAGGCGGTATCAGAAATCCCGATGCAATTGCCAGGGCAAGTGCCTGAATCTGGGCCCTTTTTCCGGCATCCGCCATAAGACAGGATGCATTAATTCCCTCTCTGATCAGCAGAAGACGCTTTGCCACGGCTTTTAGATTTTCCTGATCACTTTTCTTTCCCGCCAGAAGATATTCCAGCTGATAATGCAGCCCTGCTTCAGAAGGAGAAATATAGTTTCCCAGATGCTCCATCAGATACTGCTGAAACAGTACTTTTGCTGATCCGGAATTATCTTTTCCCGTTTTCTGCAGCATCGCCATTCCCTGTTGAAGTGTTCTTCCTGATAACAGATCTCCATGTGAGATTTTCTGATCAGAAATTCCTTTTGATGCTGGAACGACCAGATCCAGAAGTCCCATATGCCGAATCCTCTGAATCACCGGAACTGGATTTACCACCTGCGGTTTTACCTCTCCATCTGAAAAACTCTCTCCCGAAGTGCCATCACCAAAATCTCCGGATTCTTCCTTCTTTGAAGCCTCTTTGGCTTCCTGGCTCTTCTGTGCCGCAGAATTCATTTCGGAATCATAATTTTCCAGTGTATTCCCTGCTTCCGCCTGTTTTCCATCTTTCTCTGCCTGCTTCACTTTCTGCTCTTTTTTCTTATATCGCTTCACAAGTGTCTGTACTCCCTGACTTCCAAGCGTATCTTTCATATAAGTGACTGCCTGCTGGTAAAAGACTTCGCCATCTTCATCTGTTGCCAGACGATATCCACTGAAACCACCCTGCCTGAGTTTCAGCTTCTGACTGTTCTGTTTCAGTATCGGTTTCATATAAGACTCAAAGTTATCATAAACTGCTGCCAGATTCAGATCTGTTCCTCCCTGTGTTCCATCCAGAAAAAACAGATCATAATTTTTCAGAAGAAAACGATCATACTGTCCAAACAGAGAATAAAGTCCAATATCCATACTGTTCAGAATCTGTGTTCTCGCTGCCGCTGCCTGCACAGATTGAATGCTCGTTGCAACCAGTGATAGCAGGAGACTTAAGATCAGCGCCAGAAAAACAGTAATACTGCCCTTTTTCTCCATCGGCTCTCTCCTTTCTTCATCAAATTGAATTACTCTGTTTTGTGATTTTACTTAAGATTGCCTGTACCAGATTTGTCAGCTGCTCTTTAAAAATAATGACAAGGCTGATCAACACCACCAGGATCAGAATAATCTCCACAACCCCTACTGCATCTTCTTCGTATACAAATTCTTTTGCTGTTTGCAGATAATCCCGCATTGTTTTACCTCCTCGTTTTTTATACAATCATCCATAGAACGACAAAAATGCAGGTATCATGATGATCGCCATCACCACCGCAAGCATCATGATCATTGGAACAAGCAACTTTGTTGCTGCTGTTTCCCCCATTACCCTTGCCTTTCTTTTTCTTTCATCCCATGCTTCCAGAGCTTCTTTTTCCAGAAGATCTGCCATCCTGTGTCCGCCTTTCTGGAGATTCTGAATCAGGATCGTAGAAAATGTTTTATATTTCATCTGTCCACACCGCTCTCCAAACCTTCGGTAAGCTTCCAGTTCTGCCACACCACTGTCCATTTCATGGCAGGTCGTCGTCACGGCTTCATATGCATATCGTCCTTCTTTCGGACAATTTCTCAGATAATCTGAACTGATCTTCTGAAATGCTCTGCGAACCGTCATACCTGCCTGGATCAGAAGTGTAAACTTCATGATCAGCGACGGATAATCCATCAGAAGCTGTTCTGCCCGTTTTGCCATCTCTTCCTGCTGTTCTCTCGCTTTTTTTAACATCAGCACGACTGCCGCAAACAGGGCCAGTGCTGCCAGAAGTGTTCCAGTACTCTCCCCGGGTTTCTGCCACTTAAGTGTCTGGCCATCCCAGGAATCCGGCAGATAATAATAATCCGGATCCTGTTTTTCCCTGTTATACTGTTCAATCACTTCTTTCAGCTCTTTCTGTCTTATTTCTTCCGGCGACTGCTTCACTTGTGCATTTTCCGCTTCCGTTTCTTCTGTCTCTTTTTCCGGAATCTGAACAGCAACTTTCTCCGGCTTCCCATCACCTACGGAAACCTGCAGTTCCTCCGTATATGCCCCATCCTCACTCTTCTCGATTCTGTGGCCTTTCTGATAAATTTCACTGTTTCCATTTGTCAGTGTCATCGCCATTCCTGCCAGATTTCCACAGACGGCAACGATCAGAAACAAACGGAGGCTTTCTTTATCAGCAATACCATCCAGCCTGAGCCACCCTGCTTTCCAGACTAGCACAGTGCCAAACGCTGTCATAAAAATAATAAAATGTACCCACATACTGCTTTCTCCTACACTTCAATATCAACAATTCTGCGCCCAAGCCAGTAAGATAACACATAAATCCCCAGACAAAGTGTCATCGCACACATTCCAAAAAGATTTCCATACAGTACGCTTAAGAATCCCGGAGAGGTCAGTTTCAGGTAGAGAATGATTCCGGCCGGCATCAGACTCATGATCATCTGTTCTGCTTTCTTCGCCGCCAGCGTTGTCTCAATTTCTTTACGGACATCGATCTTGTCTCCAAGCATCCGCGCAGAAGTCTGTATGATCCGATTCATATCTCCACCGGTTCTCTTGGCGGTGTAAAATACTGCAGCAAAATTTTCCACATCTTCAATACCACTCCTGTCTCCAAGGCTCAGTAAAAGTTCCTCAACCGGAACACTGACTCTGAGCTGTGTTTCTATGTAATGAAACTCCTTCACGATATCTGTCTCTTTCGGATACAGTCTCTCCAGGTCCCTGGAACATGCTACCACTGCATTTTCGACAGAGTAACCAGCCTGTACAGCTACGCTTAATGCATTCAGTGCATCCTTGAACTGATAATTCAGTTTCCTTTTTCGTTCTCTGATCAATCCTTTCTTTTTCAGTCTCATAAACAGGACAGTAACAGGAACTGTCAGCAGCATCAGCCACCAGTTTTGATAAAACAGATAATCCATTGCTCCACAGAGCAGAATGCTCTGTATCAGATATTTCAGAATCTCTGTTTTTGAAAAATGATATTCCGCATAATTCTGTTTCATATAGTCACCCCTGCCCGTATCAGTTTTTCCCGGTTCAGAAGGGACGCAATCTGCACCAGCCCTTTTCCCTCCTGCCACTGATATAATGTCCGGGTTTTTATTTCATGATCTTCGAATCCACAGATTTCTGTTATCTCCAGTACTTTCCGGCTTTTATCCCGCATCCTTCCCAGGTGAATCAGAATATCTACTCCTGAAGCGATCTGACGACGAATCGCTTCCAGCGGAAGATCTACTCCCATCAAAGTCATTGTTTCCAGACGAGAGAGCATATCCTCAGCCGAATTGGCATGTGCCGTACTCAAACTGCCTTCATGACCGGTATTCAGTGCCTGTAGCATATCTACCGCCTCGCCTCCGCGGACTTCACCCACAACAATACGGTCCGGTCGCATACGAAGAGCGGTCTTGATCAGATCACGTATCGTAACTGATGTTGCACCTTCTGTATTTGCCATCTTTGCCTCTAGCCGTACCAGATTCTCAATACCCTGAATCTTCAGTTCTGCATTGTCTTCAATAGTGATCAGTCTCTCGTCACTGGGTATAAAATTGGACAGTGCTCCAAGAAACGTTGTTTTTCCACTTCCTGTTCCTCCGCCAATGACCATGGAATATCTTGCCCTGACCAGTGTTTTCAGAAATTCCGCACATTCCGCAGGCAGACTTCCAAGTGCGATCAGTTTTTCCATGGTGATCGGTGTATCCGGAAAACGGCGGATCGTCAGTATCGGACCATTCAATGCAACCGGGCGGATCACCGCATTCACTCTGGCTCCGTTCTCCAGACGGGCATCCACAATAGGCATTGATTCGTTGACCACCCGGTTGCATTTTCCGACGATCTGCTGGATCACATCTTCCAGCTTTTCTCCGGAAGTAAAGGTCTTTTCCCAACGGGAAAGCTTTCCGGCCCGTTCCACAAATATTGCATCCGGACCATTCACCATGATCTCTGTCACCGTTTCGTCCTCGATCAGTTCCTGCAGCACATCCAGTTTTCTTACAGAATGAAACAATTCCTGACGGAGCTGTACTTTTTCCTTCAGAGAAAGGCAGGAATCCCGCATCCTCTCCAGAATCAGTGTATCAATTTCTTCCAGGATCTCTTCATCGGTCAGTTCTCTTGCAAGGTCCAGTTTTTCCATCAGAAGCATTCTCAGTGACTGAAAAGTTTCTCTGCTCATACCTCATCCTTTCCGAGCAGTTCTCTGACAAAATCGCCAAGCGTTCCCCAGACCAACTGCTCTGCGCGAAACGGCTCTGCCAGGACTTCCTGTCCATACGGCAGATTCAGTTTTACCATACGGCTCAAAATCTGCGGATAATCCCGCACACTCAGAAGTTCTTCAAACTGTGCCAGTTTACTCCGTGACATTTTGTCTGTTTTTATCGGAGTATAAACCGTAGTACACATGTCCAGCATCTGAAAAACCTCCTCGATCCCGTTTCCTATATCAAGTACAATCGTCTCATAAGAACTGTGGAAAATGATTTCCTGCAAAAGATGTTCCCAATCCTGCCAGGAAGTTCCTCTGATATCCTCCGGTGACTGCACAGGTGGAATAAAATCCACGTTTCCCATACTCTCTGCCATTCCATTCATCTTAACTGTAATCCCTGTACTTCCCTGTTTTACAAAATACAGAAGATCACTGAGTGTATGTAAAAATTTTTTCTGCATCAGTTCTTCAAACCCGGCATACTCTTCCAGATTCAGATAAAGGACACTTTTTTCCCTGCCCAATATCTGCGCCAGTGTCAGTGCAAAGCAAGTCTGAAGGCAGCCTCCCAGCGGCGAATATACTCCCAGTATCTCCGTCGTCTTCTTTAATACTGGCAGCTGCGCCGGAAGAATTGCCTTCTCCGCACCATAACAGGCCATCACTTCGCGTACTACATCTGAAGATGCCTGATATTTATACACACCAGTATACTTCTCCAGTTCCTTTGGCTTACTTCCCTCTGTCAGGATCACGATCTTACCAATATCCAGTTCTCCTACTTCCCGGCACATTGCCTCCGAAGAAATCAACAGCAACTCTACGGGGTTCTTCTTCACATACGCCACCAGACTTTCCACACTGGTAAAAGCCTGGATTTCAAAAGGGATATTTTTCTTCTGATTCAGATAGTCCATAAAGTTGCAGGCATACTCTGCCTCCAGATCACAGACTGCAAAAATTTGTTTTTTCAATACATACCTCCTGCATACAGCATCACACTCATAAAGACAGGAACCGTGAAATGAATATTTTCCCACGCAGTCCCATTTCGGTAATAAGCTTTCCGTTCGCCTGTCCGGATATACGTTTTCATATATTTGACCAAATATTGGATTCGCTGGCTGAAACCGCCGCACAAGATCAGAATGGCCAGTGAAAGCAGCCCTCCTGTCAGAAATGCATACCAGATACACCACAGAATATGTACTGGTCCCATAATTCCTCCCAGTACACAAAAAAGTTTGATATCTCCCGAACCAAGCATTCGGAAATAAAACAGCCATCCGAGAACCACCAGTGGAATTCCTGTACCTGAAATAAAAAATGCCGTTCCATTCCATCCTCCACGCCACAGATCATATCCGAACCCGATCAGCATCGAAAAAAGGATCCAGCTGTTTTTTATTTTCATCTGATACAGATCCATTAAAACAGCAACTCCGGTGATCGTCAGAAGCAGTATCCTGCCACCAATAACACCAATCACACTCCTTTCTGTATACAATTATCTCAATTATAAAAAAGGGATTTCCGTCTGAACCGACGGTTATGAATACCAGAAGATCTCTGGTGAGTTTTATTATAGAACGGACCGTGCCGTTTTGTAAAGAAGATTCGTTCGCCAAATTCTCTGTATTTCCGACATTTATGCACCGGACTTGCGGTTGCACAATCCGCTTCTGTTGGGTATAATAAAAAGCAACAGCAAAAGGGGGGCTTTATCTTCATCATGGAAAAAAACATCAAAAAAATCGAAGATATGTCGCTGAATGCCTGGCCATCTCACAAAATGGAGCTTTACGATGGCTGGATCCTGCGATTTTCTTATTTCTATACGCACCGTACCAACAGTGTGGAACAATTTGGAAACTCTACGCTTCCATGGCGTGAAAAGGTTGCCTACTGCGAAGATGTTTACAAACGTCTGGGATCTCCTGCTATCTTTAAGATCAGTCCGCTGGTATCTCCGGATTTTGATTATACTCTCGAAAACCGTGGTTATGAGGTCCAGCATGTAACTGAAGTCATGACGCTTCATCTGAGTGATGCACGTCTGGATGCGCCATATTCTGCCGTAACGATCACGGATGAGATTCCGGATATCTGGATCACAAGTCTTTTTGATCTGAAAGAAATGACAAACCCGATCCACCGGGCCGTTGTTCCTTCTATGTATCGTGCCATTCCCAAAGAAACGATCTGTGCCTCCATCTGGAAAGAGGGGAAGATCATCGCTACAGGACTTGGTATCCTTGACCGTGACTACATCGGAATCTACGCGATCCATGTAAAGGAAAAATATCGCGGACAGGGATTTGCACGCCAGATCTGTACTGCACTTCTCACGGAGGGCATGAAAAAAGGTGCTGAAAATGCCTATCTTCAGGTCGTTCAGGGAAATACCGCTGCCAAACGACTGTATGCATCTCTTGGCTTTACTGATTTTTATACGTATTGGTTCCGTGTGCAGCCTGAAGCTGTAACACAGAAAGGAGTTTCATGAAAAAAATACTGGTGGTCTGTATCGGATCACTTTTTCTGATCACTTTATCCGGCTGCAGTCTGGGAGATATTGTTGATCGTTTCTCAGATTCAGAAGATACACAGATTCAGGACATCAATCCTGGAAGCACCCGTGTATATATGGATGAGATCCGGGGTACTCTTCAGTATTTTACCGGTAATCAGCTTACTCTTCTCAGCGGATCGGATAACTATGTCTTTGATATTTCCCAGGCAACTCTGGAATGTTCAGACGGAATGCTCTGTGGCGATGCTGTCAGCGTAATCTACGAAGGGCAGCTTGACAGTACGGATACAGGCGCTGTCCGCGTGCTCAAAGTTGTTGACGACTATCATGATACTTCCGAAGTAAAAGAAGGAACTACGCGTGGACAGGTTCAGAATCTGACCGCCAATTCCATTACGATCAGATCTAAAGGTGGAAAAACCGTTACTTTCCCGATCACAGGAACAGAACAATATTATCAGGGCGGCATCAAAGCCGGCAATTGGGTTTATCTTCACTATAAGGGAGATTTTGGTCCAGCTTCAGCCGATGATCCAAATGTACTTGATGGTTCTCAGATGAAAATCTACAGTGTTTCTGATATTGATCCGCTCAATGTGCCTGCACCCACTCCTACTCCTGCACCTCAGGAGGGAGTTGAGATCAAACCGGAAAACAAACTCCGGGCTGTGATCCAGAACATTCAGACAAATATCCTTCAGGTATCCCCAGAGAATACCACAAACATCCTGAATCTGGACATGTCTGCAATTCCCTGTTATTTCAGTGGTGGAATCGAATCCGGAGCACATGTAAATGTAATTTATACCGGAGACTTCAATGGAACAACCCTTGATGGACTCACAATCCTCGGTATCACCGGAGATATCCCGGAAAACTTAAGTGAACGCAATACCGGCTTCACTATTTCCGGAGAAATTACTGCATCCACTGCCAACACCATCACCCTTCTGACTTCTGATGGCGTGCGGATCACCTGCAATACAGAAAGTGCCTCTAATGAATCCACTGGCGGACTTCTTACCGGCAGTTCCGTGAAGGTCACTTTCAACCCGGCCGATTCCAGGCAGACCAATATCTATACTGCATTAAAAATAGAAGACCTGTGAGATGATTTCTCACAGGCCTTTTTTACATTATTTTCTACGGAATCTTTCCCGGATCTCACATTCTCCATCCTGCAGCCACTCCCGCACTTCCGGTCTATCTCCCAGGATCTGGCAAAAAGCTTCATATTCCTGGCAGATTCCTTTACCATGTGACACCATATAGGCACCGGCATCGCTGCCGGGTGCTACCTTTACCTTCTTTGCAAACGCAAGACGTACCAGGTTCTCTGCCTGTACAATGATCGGCCTGAGGACCTCATCATCATACCTCCCACATCCGAGCAGATTTCGTACTGTTACAAGTGTCGGAACCCATACAGTATCACTGTCAGCAAGCATGGACAGCGTTTCTTCATCCATATAATTGCCATGTTCCAGGCTGTCCACGCCGGCTGCGATCGCAGCCCTCGTTCCATATACACCATTCGTATGACTCATGACCGCAAATCCTTCCTCATGGGCAATATGTACCATTTCTTTTACTTCTTTGGCCTCCAGCGGTTCTCCTGTCACTTTGCCGTGATTCTTAAAATCCAGAAGTCCTGTCGTCATGATCTTGATGAAATCTGCACCTGATTCTTTTGCCTCCAGAACTCTCTGATGGAACTCTTTCAGATCATCAAATCCACGTCCCACAATGGAGCCATAATGCCCGTTTTTGTGAATAGCAAAAACAGGAGTACGGTAATCAATTCCATACTTCGGGGCAAGTCTGGATGCCAGCATTGCCACTCCATAAGGATCGCCACCATCTCTCACAAAAGAAACTCCTGATTCCTGATATGCGCACAGGCATTCCCGGACAGCTTGTTCGTTGGCTCCTTCTCTGTGCAGATTCACCGCAGCCCGATAGTTTATACCATTCATCAATGCATGTGCGTGACATTCTCCAAACATCTTCTCTTACCTCAGATCACTGTTTGAAGAAGTGACGGATCTCATCTTCTGATGCCTTGACAGATCCCTGTACAAAGAATGGTTTTCCACCGCCGCGTCCATTTAATGCCGCATTCATCTCTTTTGTAAACTGACGCAGATCACCATTCTGTTCTCCTATCGCATATTTGTAACTTCCATCTCCATTTGCAGAAAATACGGCGCAGCATCCGCTGCATTTCTGCATAACCGCATCTGCCATTCTGCGTACCTGATCAGCTTCCAGTCCCTCATGGAAAAGAAGCACGCTTCCTGCATCTTCCCAGTTCTTTGCCTCTACTGTACAGAGTTCATCAAACATGTGGTTCACCTGGCCTTTGAGACGGAAATTTTCATCCTGCAGACGTGCCACTGCTGCCGCGGTCTCTCCAATCTTTGCAGAAAGTTTCATGGATACCTGACGGTTTTGATCATTTACCATATTCAGATAATCCATCACTCTCTTTCCACAGATCATGGTCAGACGGATCCCCTCATGGAAGTTTTCTACTGTCAGGATCTTGACTGCGCCAATCTCACCAGTATGTGTCACATGTGTTCCGCAACATGCACAGAGGTCGGAGCCCGGAAAACGTACCAGGCGCACCTGTCCGGTCAGTTCCTTCTTGCTTCTGTAATCCAGTTTGTCCAGTTCTTCTCTGGATGGGTAAGTAATCTCTACTTCACTGTTTTCCCAGATCTTACGGTTCGTCTCTACCTCAATTTCAGCAAGCTGTGCCTCACTCAGTACGCCGCTTAAATCTACTGTGATCACATCACTGCTCATATGGAATCCGACATTGTCGTATCCGTAAGCTTCATGTACAAGCCCGCTGACAATATGTTCACCGGAATGCTGCTGCATCAGGTCAAATCTTCTGTGCCAGTCAATCTTTCCGGTAACATCACTGCCTGCTTCAATCGCTTCTTTTGTATAATGGATGATCTCTCCATCTTTTTCATGTACTTCCAGAACTTCCACATCATTCAGTATACCCAGATCATATGGCTGTCCGCCACCTTCCGGATAAAAAGCTGTCTGGTCCAGAATGATCTCATAACCTTTTTTTCCTTCTCTGCATTCCAGAACTTTTGCGGTAAATTCTTTTGTATATACATCTTCATAATATAATTTTCTTGTCTCACTCATTGCTGTAATATCCTTCTTTCTTATGTTTTAAGAAATGATTTGTTTCTGTCTTTTCTGCACTTTAGTATACCACAGCTTCACTTTCCTGAACAGAAAAATACTGCTTTCAAAAACGAAAAAAGACAGGCGAGCATAACGCATCGTCTGCCTTCTCTCATATATTTTAATTAAAAGGTAAGGGTGTATTTTTCAACGCTTATCTGAGCTTTTCCATCTGCTGCAAAGCTGATATTATCTGCTTTCTGAGGAGTAAACAATACCATTGTTGCAGTCTGACTTCCGTCATTGATAAAAATCTCTACGCTGAATCTGTCCATGAGGATTCTCAAAGTCACTTCACCGTCTGCCGGTTTTACCTGAATATCTCTTGTATGAAGGATGTCATACATATATCCACTGCGGCTGCGGTCAAGAGAGAGAACTTCTCTTACCGGATCATAAGTGATCGTAGAATCATAGGTTTCATCAGCAGCAAGCTTAATGGTGAACTTTTTGAACTCATCTGTTACCTTCAGCTTCACTGTCATATCAAGCACACGTCCGTCTACACCATTCAGAACAGTTTCATCGGAGATTTCCACATCCTCATAGTGAACATGTTCTCCACGATAATTTTCAATCTCACGAACCGGCTGCTGAATGAGTTTTCCATTACGGTAATTGATTTCCCTCGGAACTGTCATCTGCCCGAAATATTTCACACCATCCGGAACAAATTTGGAATTCGGCCATGCCTGCATCCACGCGATCATCACGCGTCGGCCATCCGGTGTCAGCATACTCTGCGGAGCATAGAAATCAATTCCACTGTCAAGCGGCTGCACATCCTCTCTGATAAACTGATGTGTCTTTTTGTCATAAGTTCCTGTCAGATAAATGACACTGTGACCTACGTGGAACTTCAGACCATCCGGCATCATCGCCATCGGGCTTACGACCAGGACATGCTTTCCATCTACTTCATAGAAATCCGGACATTCCCACATTTTTCCAAGTTTTTCATCACTGTGGTCAAGTACGCATACATACTGCCACTGAAATGCATCTGTACTTCTGAAAAGAAGGATCCGGCCGTTTCCATCGTCCATCATATTTGCAACAACTGCATAATAAAATCCATCCTCATCTTTCCAGATCTTAGGATCACGGAAATCAACTTTGCTTCCGCCTACGGGAATATCATCTCCGGTAATAACCGGATTCTTTTCATATTTCTCGTAATCTGTTCCATCACCCACTGCCAGACACTGTGTCTGGTGTGTTGGAAGTTCTCCATTGGCCATTGGAATATCACTTACATATCCAACACCTGTATACATCAGAAGATGTCGGCCATCCGGAAGCTCAACACCACTTCCGGAGAAACATCCGAAATTATCATAGGATTCTTCCGGAACCATGGCAAGTGGAAGTCTCTCCCAGGTGATAAGATCCTTACTTGTCACATGTCCCCAGTGCATCGGCCCCCATTCATTAGAATACGGATGATACTGATAAAACAGATGATATTCATCTTTATAAAAGGAGAATCCATTTGGATCATTGATCCATCCGGAACCACCTGTCACATGATAGCAGGGACGTTCTTCCGGAGAAATTCTTTTTAACTGTTCCTGCTCAAATTCTCTTGCCCTCATTAATTTCTCTTTACTCATAATACTTTATCTCCCTGTTATTACTGTTTTCCATCAACCTTTAATTCCTGATGATGCAATGCCTTCAACATAGTATTTCTGCATGAAGATAAACATAATGATCATCGGGATTGCAGATACGACAAGGGCTGCCATGATCGCACTGTAATGTACCGGCTGTGTTCCAAAAAATGACTGAACTGCAAGCTGGATCGTACGCTTATCTTCTCCTGTCATAACGAGGAATGGCCACATAAAATCATTCCAATGTGCTACAAAATCAAGAATAAATACAGTTGCGTATACTGTTTTGGAGATTGGCATAACGATCTGGAAAAATGTTCTGATCGGACTACAGCCATCAATTGCAGCCGCTTCAATCAGATCATCCGGAACGTCACAGAAGAACTGTCTGAACATATAAATAGAAAAGCATTTTGCAACAAAAGGAACAACCAGTGCTGCAAGTGTGTTTACCCAGCCGAGCTGAGACATTTCAATGTAAAGTGGGAGCATGATTGCTTCCATCGGCAGTACCATCAGTGCAATTACAAGATTCAGAACTGCACCTTTTCCTCTGAATTCAAATTTAGCCAATGCATAACCGCACATGGAGTTTACAAGCAGATCCAGAACAAGGATCAGTGCAATATAAAGCAGTGTATTTTTAAATACCAAAGGCATATTCAGTCGTGAAAATACTTCTGCATAGTTATTTAAGGATGCCTGAACCGGTAAAAAAGTAGTCAGCGAATCCATATTTGCAAAAATCTTAGCTTCTGGTTTCAGTGATGCGGAAATCATCCAGATCAGAGGAGATACAAAGATGATACCGATGATAATATTTCCAAAATAGAACATGAATTTTCCAAATGCATTAGAAAACCTCATTGATTTTTTCATATTTATATCCTCCTTTCTCAGTCTGTTGCCGCAGTTACTTTCTTCATCGCCATAGACATACATACAACGATCACAAAGAATACAGCTGCGATCGAGCAGGCATAACCAAAGTTACCTTTCTGGAAGCCCTGTGTATAAATGTAATACACAAGAGTCTTTGTGGAGTTTTTCGGTCCACCCTGTGTCATGATATATGGCTGTGTAAAAAGTTTCATTGCCTGGATCATAGTGATCATAATTACGTATTTAATAGTTCCCTTCAGTCCCGGGAGCGTGATGTAAAGGAACTGTTTAAACTTGGTTGCACCATCTACAGATGCTGCTTCGTACTGGTCCCTCGGGATTCCCTGAAGACCTGCCAGGAAGATCATCATCTGATAACCGGCACCCTGCCATGCAGACATAAAGATGATGGAGTTCATCGCTGTATTTGCATCACTCAGGAATTTGATCGGGCTCATTCCAAGAGATACAAGGATTGAGTTGATCAGACCTGTATTTGGATTTGCATTGTAAAGTACTGACCACAATACGGAGATAACTACCATGGATGTAAGCTGTGGTGCAAAGTACATGGTACGGAAGACTGCCACTCCACGGAACTTCTTTGAAACCAAAAGTGCAAGAGCGAGCGCAAGTGCACACTGACAAGGAACAACAATTACTGTAAAATAAACGGTATTTTTTAATGCAAGCCAGAAGTTTTTATCACTGAAAAGCTTCTGATAGTTTTCAAAACCGATAAATTTCATTGCATCAGGTCTCATGATCTGATATTTAAATCCTGAAAAGTATACGGTATAGATCATTGGTACAACAAGAAATGCAATCAGAAGAATTACTGCCGGTGCTACGAATATATATGCAGCTACTCTTTCATCACGTTTACGGCCGGTAAGCTTCTTTTTTTCTGCCTTTGCCATTGCCTTTCCCCCTTTTCCTTTTTAAGAAAAAGCAGAGCCGCACCGCTTTTATGCCGATGCGGCTCCGTCTTCATTAATTTTCTTATTCAGCGTAATATGTTTCGTAGTCTTCTGTAAATGTGTCAACTGCTGTATCAAGCTCGGACTGAACATAATCTGTATCTACTTCTTCATTACTTGCTGCATCAGAGAAAATGTTTGTCATTGCTTCTGCGTAGGCAGATGAGAATGTAGCATAGGATGGTGTTCTAGGACGCGGAACTGCTGTGTTTTCAAGCTGATCTACAATAAGAGCTCTTGCTCCTTCTTTGTACTCAGTCATTGCTTCTGTTTCATAAGCAGAAGAACGTGTTGCAGGTTTTGCAATTGCTGCTGCATATGTTGCTACGTTGTCTGTGTTCATCAGCCATGCCAGGAATTCACCAGCTGCATCTGCATTCTCGCAGTCTTTAGAGATTGCTGCAGACCAGTCACCGCATGGAGAAACTGCTTTTTTAGTTTCAGCATTTACCGGATAGTAAGTTACACCCCAGTCAAAGTCAGCATTCTGTTCAAGTGTTGCAATTTCCCATGAACCACCGAGCATTGTTGCACATGCGCCATTGAGGAATTCGTCTGTGATCGGTTCAACGTTTGCATATCCTTTAGCGATCAGATCTGCAAGCCATGATGTTGTGTTTACTGCTTCTTCACTGTTCACATATCCATCGGCTTCTTTTCCATCTTCGCTGATATAATCTTTTCCAGCGGAAAGATACAGCGGTTCAAGAGCATATGGCAGTCCTTCGCCGTGATCCATGATGATGTGTGTTCCTACATAATCATCTGTTGTACATTTTTCAGCGATTTCAGCAACTTCATCTGTTGTCAGTGGGTTTTCAAGTGTACGGGAGTCAAGATCGTCTGTATCTACACCACATTCTTTGAGGTAATCTTTGTTGTAGTAGAATGCTACAGAAGATTCTGTTGCACCTACAGCATATAATTTGCCATCATATGTATTCTGCGTCATTGAAGAATTTACGAAATCTGCTTTATCCTCATCTGTAAAATAATCATCAAGCGGAACTGTGATGCCATTAGCTGCATAGTAGGAAACCTGAGGTCCGTCTACATAGAAGATATCCGGAAGATCATTAGAGGTAACTGCTGTAGCAATTTTGTTATCATAAGCATAAGAATCGGAACGGTCGATTGCTTCACGGCTTACCTGGATTTCTGGATGATCTTTATTCCACTCTGCAATCTTATCTTTCCACCATGCTTCAATTGCTTCTCTGTCAGTAGGACTCCAGATTGTGATATTTGTTACATCGTCTGCGAATACCGGTACAGTTGTTACTGCTCCGGAAATTGCAAGTGCTGCTGCCATTGCTAAACTAATGGTTTTTTTCATTTTAATTATCCTCCTTTTAAACTCTGTTTCCACCGCGCGAAAGGAAATATTGTAGAACGCGTTCCACGTGCTTTAAAAAAATTTTTTCGTTCTTAGTACTTTTTAATTGTTTGTGTGGAAGCCGTTCCATATCGTGTTTTTATAATATCCTTTCTATCCTGATTTGTCAACCGATATTCCACAAAAATCCTTCCAAAAACACATTTCCGTGCATTTTTATAATTTTTTATATTTGTTTTTGTATATTATGCACAAGCTAAAACGACATAATTTTAACAAATTCTCAGCATAATATAAAAAGCAGATAAAGGCAATTTATGCTTTTATCTGCTTCTGAAAAATCTGCTTCATTATATGTAATTCCTAGATTTCTCCGGTAATTTCCACCGGATAGGTGCTTTGACCCTGCTGTAACTCCACTGATAGTACCTGTCTGTGTGGAACGCGTTCCTTTCCATCAATCAAATCCAGCACGGTTCTCGCACAAGATTCTGCCAAAAATTTAACGTTTTGACAGATTGCTGTCACCTCCGGATAGCAAAGCCTGCTGACATCCATTCCATCGTAAGTGATCACTTTCAGATCTTCCGGCACTCTTTTTCCTGCCTGTATTGCAAGATGCATATAACACAGTGCAGGCTGATCTGCCGCAAACACACCATCAGCATCCGGATATTTTTCTATTGCTTCTTTTGCAGCGTCCCAGTAGGACTGATGGTCAAATTTATTCCATTCCATCTCGATATTCAAGACTTCTATTCCATGTGCTTTCAATGACTCTTCAAATACTGTATGCCTGTCATTGGCAGCTACGTTCGGTGCGATACCTGTTATTTGTATGATCCGCTTACATCCGTTTTTGATCATGATCTCAGCTGCAAGCTTTCCTCCATACAGATGGTCTGACCCAATTATAGGAATTTCCGGTCCGAAATCCTGATCCAGAGCAACTATCGTATGCTTTCTGTTCGCATATTCAGTTTTATGGAGTGTATGTGCACCGGTAATGATCCCATCTACCATATTTCGGTCGAGCATATTCAGATAATCACGCTCTCGATTACTGCTTCCGACCGTATTACAGATCATTGTTTTGTATCCCAGTTTATAAAGCGAAAGCTCTGTTTCCCGTGCGAACGCGGAGAAAAAAGGGTGGTCAAGATCCGGAATCAGAACACCTATTATTCCTGTCCGATTACGAAACAGATTTCTTGCCAGTTCATTTGGTGTATATCCCAGTTCTTCGATTGCCCGTTCTATCTTTTTGCGTGTATCAGCAGACACATATCCGCTGTCATTGATAACTCTCGACACAGTACCGACTCCTACTCCGGCTCTCTGCGCCACATCTTTCATACTTGCCATTCTTACTTAACCTTTCATACTGCCAGTTACCGTTCACAGTAACTGTTCCTGTCAATAATACCAATTTTCTTCCTTCGCACGGTTGAAATCGCATTATAGATTTTAATATCGTATAAGAGAGTATAACACAGCCAAATTTTCTTTACAATTAACATAATGCGCTATATATGGAGCCATTTTCGTTTTTTCGTCAAAAAAAGAGAATCACTATATAATAGCAATTCTCTTTTTAACTCTATTTATGGCCTTTGGAACCCTGATATCATTTTAATTCTTTTGTTACACGGAGCCGGGTCATGGCTCTTGCAAGCGCAGCCTGACTTCTGTGATATTCTACAATACTCTGCTGCTGACGGAGCTGCTCTTCAGCACGATCACGAGCCTCTTCAGCTCTTCGGATGTCGATTTCCTCCGGACGTTCTACCGTCAGACAGAACAGTTTTGCACGGTTGTTGATCATCTCTACAAACCCGGAACTCACTGCCACTGTCTCCCAATTTCCTTTCGCATCCTGAAAACGAAGCTCTCCCGGAACAATGGCACAGATCATATTCGCATGATGAGCAAGAAATTCTTTCTGTCCATCTTCCGCCGGTATGATCAGTGACTGCGCTCTTCCGGAAAAGAACTGTCTGTTTGCAGCGTATATCTCAAGACCGAATGTATTCTGCATAAGCCTCACTCCTTACTGTTCCAGAGTTTTTGCTTTTTCAACTACTTCGTCTATAGTTCCTACATTGAAGAATGCGTTTTCCGGATATTCATCCATCTCACCATCGATGATCATCTTGAATCCACGGATTGTTTCTTTAAGCGGAACATATTTTCCAGGAATACCTGTGAAGTTCTCAGCTACATGGAACGGCTGAGAAAGGAATTTCTGGATCTTTCTTGCACGGAATACAGTATTTTTATCTTCGTCAGAGAGCTCTTCCATACCAAGGATTGCAATGATGTCCTGCAGCTCTTTGTATTTCTGAAGGATTTCCTGTACACGGCGTGCTACTTCGTAATGCTCTTCACCTACAACATCTGCTTCAAGAATACGGGATGTAGATTCCAGTGGATCTACGGCCGGGTAAATACCCTGCTCAACGATCTTACGGGAAAGAACTGTCGTTGCATCCAGATGTGCGAATGTTGTTGCCGGTGCCGGGTCAGTCAGGTCATCGGCCGGTACATAAACTGCCTGTACAGAAGTAACGGATCCGGATGTTGTGGATGCGATACGCTCCTGCAGTTCACCCATCTCTGTAGCCAGAGTCGGCTGGTAACCTACTGCGGAAGGCATACGTCCAAGAAGTGCGGATACCTCGGAACCTGCCTGTACAAAACGGAAGATATTATCAATGAAAAGAAGGACATCTCTATGTTCTGTATCACGGAAATATTCTGCCATAGTAAGACCTGTTTCCGCAACACGCATACGGGATCCCGGCGGCTCGTTCATCTGTCCGAACACTAAGGCTGTTTTCTTAAGTACGCCGGATTCTTTCATTTCACTCCAAAGGTCATTACCCTCACGGGAACGTTCACCAACACCGGTGAAAATAGAATATCCACCATGCTCGGTAGCGATATTCTGGATCAGCTCCTGAATCAGGACTGTCTTACCAACACCGGCACCACCAAACAGACCGATCTTACCACCCTTTGCGTAAGGAGCAAGAAGGTCGATGACTTTGATTCCTGTTTCCAGGATCTCAACTGCCGGTTTCTGTTCTTCAAAACTCGGCGGATCTCTGTGGATTACCCAATGCTCTGCATCATCCAGAGATTCTCCACCATCTACTGTCTCCCCGAGAACGTTGAACAGTCTTCCCAGAGTACAGTCACCTACAGGAACTTTGATTCCACTTCCTGTAGCAATTACTTCTCTGTCTCTCTGAAGTCCCTCACTGGCACTCAGCATGATGCATCGAACCACATCATTTCCCAGATGCTGAGAAACTTCCATAACACATTTTTTACCGTTGTTTTCAACTTCAAGAGCATCCTTGATATCCGGCAGATCTCCATCTTCAAAAACAACGTCTACAACAGGTCCCATGACCTGTACGATCTTACCTTTACTCATCCTCGTCACTTCCTTTTCTGAGCCTTTGCACCGCTGCAGACCTCTGTGATCTCCTGTGTGATCGCTGCCTGACGTGCCCTGTTATACTGGATCGACAGATCCTGGAGCATTTTCTTTGCACTGTCTGTTGAAGACTGCATTGCTGTCATTCTCGCATTGTTCTCACTTGCATATGCCTCAACAAGACATCCGTAGATCACACCGGTCAGATAATTTGGAATCATGATATCCAGCACTCCATCAGCGGAAGGAAACATTTCTATTTCTTCCTGATGAACCTCTGCCGGTATATCAATCGGTGAAAAGCTGGTCTTTTTTAAAGGAAGAAGCTGCATATTTACCGGTTCCATCACAACTGCATTCTGCATCTGTGTATAGATGATATGCACCTCGTCCACTTCTCTTTCCAGAAAGCCTCTTATAACTTCCTCACTGATCATTCTTGCCCTGTGCATGGTTGGCTTCTGTACAGTATAACGGAAGCTTCCATCCATATCGACATCTTTTTTACTGAAATACTGTCTTCCTACAACACCAAGGACATACAGTTTATGGTGGCCAGGAGTATTGGCCATAAATTCCTCTGTCATCTTGGTAATATTGTGGTTATAGGCACCTGCCATACCCTTATCACCTGTTACCACGATCGTCGCAATCTTACGTTCCTCTGTAGGAATCAGGTGACGGACACTGAAAAACGGATGCTGTATATCCGGAATATGTCGGAGGATACGTGCGATCGCACTCTGCATATTGTAGAAATACGGCTCGGTATCCGACAGTATCTTTTTGGCTTTTTTCATTTTGGAAGAGGAAATCATATACATGGCATTGGTAATTTTCATTGTGTCCTGGACACTGCTTATCCTGCTCTTTATTTCTCTTGCATTTGCCATAAATTCCTCCTGCCGGTTACTGTCTCTGACAAACTTGTCATTTCACAGTAATCGCATTCTTTACAAATAATTTATTTGGTAGCTGCACGATCCCTGAACTCATCTGCAACCTGAAGGATCTTTTCTCCCAGTTCATCACTGAGTACCTTAGTCTCTTCGATTTCTTTACCGATTTCCGGGTAAACATTATCGAAGTATGCCAGAAGATCTTTCTGATACTGTTTCACATTCTTTTTATCCACATGAACCATTTTTTTATGAGTTGCTGTCCACAATGTAATTACCTGTTCGTGGAGTGCAAGTGGATTACACAGCGGCTGTTTCAGAAGTTCCATCAGGCATCCGCCGTATGCCAGCTGTGCCTTTGTTGCTTCATCCAGATCAGAACTGAACTGTGTGAAGACTTCCATCTCACGGTACTGAGCAAGATCGATACGAACACTTCCGGATGCTTTTTTCATTGCCTTTGTCTGGGCTGCACCACCAACTCGTGATACAGAAAGTCCGACGTTTACGGCCGGTCTCATACCGGAGAAGAACAGGTCGCTCTCCAGGAAAATCTGACCATCTGTAATAGAAATTACGTTGGTCGGAATATATGCAGATACATCACCTGCCTGTGTCTCGATGATCGGAAGAGCTGTAATAGAACCGCCGCCCTTTTCATCGCTCAGACGGCTGGATCTCTCCAGAAGTCTGGAATGCAGGTAGAACACATCACCAGGATATGCCTCACGTCCCGGAGAACGTTCCAGCAACAGGGACAGTGCTCGATATGCTACTGCGTGTTTAGAAAGGTCATCATATACGATCAGCACATCTTTTCCCTGATACATAAAGAACTCAGCAAGTGCTGTTCCTGCATAAGGTGCAATGTACTGAAGCGGTGCACAGTCACTGGCTGTTGAGGAGAATACTGTTGTGTACTCCATCGCACCGTATTTTTCGAGGTTGGATACAACCTTTGCAACGGTAGATGCCTTCTGTCCGATTGCTACATAAATACAAAGTACATCCTTACCCTTCTGGTTCAGGATCGTATCAATTGCAAGAGAAGTTTTACCGGTCTGTCTGTCACCGATGATCAGCTCACGCTGTCCACGGCCGATCGGGAACATGGAATCCAGAGAAAGGATACCTGTTTCCAGCGGTACAGTTACGGATTTACGGTCGATGATTCCTGGTGCAGGATTCTCTACCGGGCGATATCCTTCTTCTTTGATCTCGCCTTTTCCATCTATCGGAGCGCCAAGGGCATTTACGATTCTTCCTACATATCCATTACCAACAGGAATACCTGCCTGTTTTCCGGTTCTGGTTACTTTGGTTCCCTCTTTGATTCCGGTATCTTTACCAAACAGGATGCATCCCATGCTGTTTGTACGGATATCCTGAACCATTCCCTTGAGTCCGTTTTCAAATACTACAACCTCACCATACATGGCATGGTCAATTCCGTATACGGTTGCAATTCCGTCACCTACAGAAATAACCGTTCCCACTTCCTGGTTCTGGCTGATCTCATCATAATTTTCTATTTCTTCTTTTAGAATAGAAATAATCTCATCTGGGTTGATTGCACTCAACGTGTTCACCTCCGGGTCAGTTTCTGTTGTAACATACGGTAACGTCCCCGCATGCTCCAGTCAAATTCACGTCCGTCTGCCTGGAGGACAAATCCTCCGATCAGACTTTTGTCTTCTATCATCTCTATTTCGGCCTGTTCAGCCTGAAATTCCCGGCACAAAAATGCTTTGATGCCTTTCAGCTGTTCATCCTTCGGCGGTGTTACATAACGCATCACTGCATGCAGGATGTTCTTATGTCTTCTGCAGATTTCTTCATAATTTTCAAAGATCTCATTCAGAAGACCGATGTTTCTGTGTCTGCAGGCAACCTTAATGAAATTCTTCATCTCATCAGGGATCACTCTGTCGATCACTCTGCTCTTTGCTTCAAAAGGCACCAGTGGGTTCTCAAGGCTCTCTGCCAACCCCGGAACCTCACGGAATATTTCTTTTGTTGTCTGTACGGCTTCTGTCGAAACAGAAAGCTCGTACAGTGTTTTTGCATAATTAACGGCGGTCGCTGTCATCCGGATCACCTGCTTCTTCTATAAATTGATCATATAAGGATAAATCCTGATCTGCTCCACTGTTCTTACCAATGACCTTAGCTGCAGCTTTCATAGCAAGCTCTGCAACATCGCCTTTCATCTGACGCATTGCATTCTCGCGTTCCATACGGATGTCTTCCTGTGCCTTTGCAAGCATGGCATCTACTTTTGCGGTTGTCTCTTCTACTGTATGGTCTGCCTGAGCTTTTGCTTCTTTTCTGGCCTGTTCCATGATCTGGTAGGATTCTTCTTTTGCAGATTTTAAAGCACCCTCATACTGTTCCTGAAGTGCTTTTGCATTATCCTGTCGTTCCTTTGCTTCTGCAAACTGCTGGTCGATCATCGCTTTTCTCTGGTCCATCACATTTATGATCGGTCCGAATAAAAACTTCTTCATCAAAAGATACAGAACCAACAGGTTGATGATTGTGAAGACAAGGTTGATATCAATCTTTATCACCTGGTCCACCTGCCTCTCTTATCCTGATTCATTCTCATTGTCTATATCTTTTCTATTAGCCCAGCATGATGATGATCAGAAGACCGATTACGAAACCGTAGATAGCTGTTGCCTCGGCAAGTGCACATCCTAACAGAAGGTTCTTACTGATCTTACTCTCTGCTTCAGGCTGTCTTGCGATTGCTTCTACTGCTTTTGAAGTTGCGAGGCCGATACCGATACCAGCTCCGATACCTGTAAGAACTGCGATTGCTGCTCCGATTGCTACTAATGTTGACATAATTTTTTCCTCCTCGATTGACAAAAATAATGAATTTTCTTAATTTGATATCTGTTTATCCTGATTATTCAATTGCTTCCTTGATAAACAGTGATGTTAAGAATACGAATACATATGCCTGGATGAATCCGTCAAAGAAATCAAAGTACAGGCTGAATGGTATGGGAAGAATTGCCGGACATATAAATTCAAGCAATTTCATTACTACAAAGCTTCCCAAAACATTACCGAATAATCGCATACACAATGATGTCGGCCTGATTGCCAGCTCCAGAATATTGATCGGAAGCATGATCGGAACCGGCTCTGCAAAACTATGCAGAAATCCTTTGAGTCCTCGTTTATGAAAACCAGAGTACTCGATCAGAATAATGCTCATAAGCGAAAGTGCTATGGTCACATTCATATCCTTTGTAGGTGGTGTAAAACCAAAGACACCTGCTATATTGGCAATTCCAATATAGATAACGGTAGACATCAGATAAGGGATATATCTTTTTCCCTCTTCTCCAAGAATTCCTTCAAAGAAATTCAAGAGAAAACTTACTCCTGATTCCAGAAGAAGCTGTTTCTTGCCTGGATTCTCAACCTTGAGATTACGAACCAGTATCAGTGAAAGTACTAACAGCACTGCCATGATCACCCATGTAACAACTACACTCTCTGCGATCGGCACTCCGCCAAACACCGGTATCGTAAAGGCAGTCTTGCTTTCCAGCTCTTCTGCCAGTGTGGCTGATAAATTTCCCGTCTTTCTCCCTCCTTTTCTCTCGACCGGATTGTCATTAAATTGGTATGACCGGTCTGCCTTTGTTGCACTTATTTTACGCTCTTTGTCAAAAAAAAGTCAATATCCATTCTCCCTATTTTGTCTCAAAATGGAATGCAAAATTATGCACATTTCACAATTATATTTAATATAACTTCATATTATAATTGATACTTCTCCATAGGACAGAACCGACAAGGAACCGTCTGCTTCCTCTACCTTCAGTCTTCCATCCGGGCATATTTCCAGTGCTTTCGCTCTGCGGATCTTATCTCCGTCCGAAATACAGATTTCCCTTCCGGGCACAAGATTATGTTCTATATATTCCTGTGGAAGTCTCAGTTCTCTGGTTTCCTCAAGCAGGGCATTTACAATCTCTGCGGCCAGTCGGCTGCGGTCAAGCTCTCCCGCAGCTTCCCGGTTCTCATATATTCCACCGGCAATTCCTTTTAACGAATCCGGGTACCCGTCCGCTGCCTCAAAAATATTCAACCCGATTCCGACCACGGCAAATTCAATATTTCCACTCTCAAAGTCTGTGACTGCTTCTGTAAGAATGCCGCAGACTTTTTTTCCATTATGATAAAGGTCATTAACCCACTTAATATCCAATTCAACTCCGGTAATTTTCTTTACTGCTCTGTAAACTGCCACTGCCGCCTCTGCAGTCAGAAGCAGACTCTCCTGAAGACTGCCTTTCGGTTCGAGGATCACACTCAGGTAGATTCCTGCATCCTGCGGTGAATAAAAACTGCGTCCCCGCCGGCCACGTCCTTCTGTCTGGCATCCCGCCAGCACAAAGCTTCCATGACCGGCTTCTCCGGTAACAGCAGCCGCTTTCGCTGCACGGTTCGTAGAATCCACTTCCTGATAAACTTTGATATAAACCTCCGGAAACGACAAAAAAGGCCGTATTGCTTCAACGGAAAGTCGATCATTCGCTTTCACCAGCATATAGCCTTTATTTGGTCCCGCCTCTATCATGTATCCTTCTTCCCGAAGAGATTTCACAGCTTTCCAGATTGCAGCCCTGGTACAGTGAAGCTCCTCGGCTAACTTTTCTCCTGAAAGGGTCTCACCCTTCTCTTTCTCCAGAATTTCCAAAAGTCTTGATTTAACGGTCATATTCTATTCTTCTCCATAATTCATCAGAGTATTCTTCATAAATGATATATATTCTCTGCGTACATTCTCCGGTGATATGATCACTGCCCCTGTTCCAAGGCTGGCCAGCCAGCCAAAGAATTTCGGATTGACGCTGATGTGCGTCTGCATCGAAAAATGCTTTTCATCCCGGGGAATCAGCATGACATCCTGTCCAAAACGATCCAGGACCACACCAACAAAACGGTTTTCAAATTCCATCCGGACGGGAGTTTCTTTTCCTCCAAACATTCCAAAAGTTCCGGCTGAAAATTTCTCCATATCAAAATTTTGAAAAATGCTCTCTCCATTTCTTTTAGCTTTCTCAATATTCAGATGTTTGATCTTGTCAACACGATAATGTTTGACGATCTCACTTTTCTCGTCCATACCCAGCAAATAATAATTTTCGTTCTTCCAGATTAATTTCCACGGACTTACTCTGTATCTTTCTCCACCGCGTTTCTGTTTCAGATTCTTAGAAAAATCCCATTCATAATACAGGAAACCGATCTGATGGTTCTCCGCAATTGCATCATAAATCCCCTGAATATTCTGATATACTTCATTGTTCGGTGACTTCACTCCCGGTACTGTATAAGTCTGATACTGAAGTTTCCTCGCTTCACTGACACTGGTCAGACTTTCCAGTTTGCGTAGAAGTTCCCGGGACTGTTTCTGCGTCAGGAATCTGGATGACTGCACTGCGTCCATCAGAATCTTCAATTCCGGAAGTTCAAACTTTCTGTCCGCAAGGAAATATCCCGAAGGACGTCCTCTTCGATTCTCAATCTTCATTCCGAACACCCTCAGTGTCTCTATATCATCGTAGACAGCCTTACGCTCCACACTGATTCCATAACTGTCCATATATTTTATGATCTCAGCTACGGATATCGGATGTTCTCTGTCCGTCTTCTCTTCAAATGCCTTCATCAGATATAAAATTTTGAGTTTCTGATTAAATGATCTCGGCATACATTCTCCCTTATTTATCTGCCAATGCTATGACTACACCTGAATATAATACCATAAAGCCAAGTGCCAGGGCAATCCTGTCTGCAGAATGAAAATCCAATTTCAAAACCATCGCACCCATGATCATGATCTCTATTGTAACGATCGCCCCTAATACCATCGCCATGATACTGGAAAATTTCCTGCGATTCTTCTTTCCGCGACTTCTCTCTGCCCTGTAAACTCTTCCTTCTGCATTTGCTGTGTTGACCATCGTGGTTTCCTCCCTTTATACCGAACATGTTTTCCGAACATTTGTTTCTTATATTGGGAGTATCTCATATTTAATGTACGATAAAACGGGACAAATTATCCAAAAGCAAATATATGTTCGTTTTTATGCAGAAAAATTGATTTTTCTGACATTCCAGTTTCCATTGTCAATTTCCATAAGAGCCATGGTGACTTCTCCGCCAAAACGACTCCTGCCACAGCTTCCCGGATTCAACCACAGCCGTCCATCGATCATTTTTTCAAAATAATGATGACTGTGTCCAAAAATAACAACCTGCGCTGTACCCAGATCCCATGCAACATCTTTTTTATTATGTGTCATAAAGAATTCCGTTCCTTCTATTTTAAATCGCAGTGTAACTGAAAGCTTTTCGGCCCAGTCACGGTCATTATTTCCACGCACGACATAAAGACTGCCAAGATACCGGAGCTGGTCAAGGATTTCCGGCCGGTCAACATCTCCTGCATGTAAAATGCAGTCACATGTCTTAAGTATGCTGATCACTTCCGGTCTCAGCAATCCGTGTGTATCAGATATGATGCCAATTCTTTTTGCCATCTGTTTTCTCCTGTAACATTCCTATCAGAAAATTTCTCAGAATCCTTCAATCCTTCTTTTCTTTCGGAGTGCATAACGTTTTTCCGCACCCTGCCATTCTGCCTTTTCAGCCTCTGTCTCAACGATCAGCCCCGGTACTTCGACTTTGTTGTCGTTTTCATCAAGCGCCACCATAACTTCATATGCACGGTTGATCATCTTGCGCATACCGTCAGAATCTTCCACATATGTATCGATCCGTACTTCCATGGATGTTCTTCCCACGTATGTCATCTTTCCGATCAGGACAACAGTATTTCCAAGATAAGCGCCTGCCTTAAAGTTCAGATTGTCCACGCAGGCTGTTGTGACGATCGTTCCTGCATGGCGGTGAGCCACAATCCCGGCCATTTCATCAATCCACTGCATGAGGACACCACCAAACAGACGTCCATAGCTGTTGATATGCTTATTCATGATCAAATAGGTGTTTTCAGTGCGGGAATCTTCCACCCTCTTCATTTTCCGCATTTTATCACTTCCTTCGTTTATTTGAGTCCCTGTTCATGAAAACGTGCCGCCGCTTTTTCGTATTCCGGAAGTGGGACACCATATTCTTTTCCCAGACGGACGATTTCATATACAAGACCATCTATTTCTGATTTTTTGCCCGCATACACATCTCTCTGCATAGAGGTGGTTGCCTCCGGTGCCAGTGGTGCCACAATCTTCAGATTTCGCTCCACAAGATCCTCCTGAAATTCAATTCCCATCGCATGGGACAGCGCTACGATCTCAGTGATCAGAGCTTTAAACATTTCTCTTGCCTCTCCGTCTTTCTGAAAATCTGCTGCTGTCGCATTACAGTAAAGTCCGGCTACTCCGATCGGAGATACGTAAGAGAATTTTACCATAGCATCTCTGCGAATATCTTCAGAGAGAATCACTTCTATATTTTCACATGCCATATCTTTTGCAATTTCACGCATCTTTTCCGTCTCTTCTTCCGGTTTTCTCGCACCGAAGACAACACGGAGAATTTTTCCATGTCGCAGGATCACACCCGGCTCCAGAATATTGGCAGATACGTAGATACATCCATCCGGCACTGTCAGTTCCGGAAATTCTTTCTGAAGTTTTCCTCCTGTCCCATAAATATTGAGGATTGGAAGGACTACTGTATCTTTTCCTGCAAGTTTCCGGATCACCGGAATTGTTTCCGTCATAGAATAACCTTTTACACAGACCAGGATCACATCAGGTGTATCACTGTATTCTTCCACTGTGCATGCTTTTACCGGAATCATTTCTCTTTTATGATCCCACAGGCGTTCCATGCCCAGACCATTTTTTCTGATCGCCTCAAGGTGTTTTCCTCTGGCGATGAGGGTTACATCTTTTCCTGCCTTCGTCAGAAAAAAGCCAAGACTTCCGCCGGTTCCGCCAGCTCCGATGATTGCATATTTCATATCACAGAATTCTCCTTTTCTTAAAGAATCAGCTCCTCATATCCTGAGGAGCCGATTAGATCATTATATATTTTTCGCGCAGATGTCTTCCAGACAGCATCTGTCACAATACGGTTTTGTTCTCGCTGTACACACCTCACGTCCATGGTACACAAGGCGATGGCAGAAATCACTTCCTTCTTCCGGTGGAATGATCTTCCACAGGGCCATTTCCACCTTCTTTGGTTCTTTGATTCCATCCACAAGCCCGATTCGATTACAAAGCCGGATGCAATGCGTATCTGTAACAATTGCCGGTTTGCCAAAAACATCTCCCATGATCAGATTGGCACTCTTGCGTCCTACGCCGGGAAGTTTCAAAAGTGCCTCGAAAGTTGTCGGGATGTTGTCATCATACTGTTCATGAAGGATTCTCATACATGCACTGATGTCCCTGGCTTTGCTTCTGCCAAGTCCACACGGCCGGACGATCTCCTCGATCTCCTCCGGCTCTGCAGCCGCCAGCGATGCCACATCCGGATACTTCGCATAAAGCTCCTCTACAACTACGTTAACTCTTGCATCTGTACATTGCGCTGCAAGACGGACACTCACAAGCAGTTTCCATGCCTGATCATAATCCAGTGTACAGCCTGCATCCGGATATTCTTTTTTCAGCCGGGCGATCACTTCCAGTGCCAGTTCTTCTTTTGTCATTATTTTCTGCTTCTCCGCTGTCTCTTAGATTGTTCCGAAAATACGGTCACCTGCATCACCGAGTCCCGGGCAGATGTAAGCATTTTCATTCAGTTCACGATCCAGATGTCCTACATAGATCTGCACGTCCGGATGTTCTCTGTGAAGTCGTTCCAGACCTTCCGGTGCTGCGATGACAAACATACATTTAATATTCTTTCCACCATGCTGTTTGATCATTCTGACTGCATCTACCGCAGAACCACCGGTTGCAAGCATCGGGTCTGTCAGCACGATCAGTCTCTGTTCGATCGGATCCGGAAGTTTGCAGTAATATTCATGTGGTTCATGTGTCTCCGGATCTCTGTAAAGGCCGATATGACCGATCTTTGCAGACGGAACCAGCGTTGTGATACCGTTTACCATACCAAGTCCGGCACGAAGTACCGGCACAACTGCCAGCTTCTTTCCGGCGATCATTGGGGATTTACATTTCTCGATCGGAGTTTCAATTTCCACATCCTCCAGTGGAAGATCTCTCAGTGCCTCATATCCCATAAGGACTGCAATTTCTTCGATCAGTTTACGGAACTCATTTGTTCCTGTATTTTTGTTACGAAGCATAGAAATTTTGTGCTGGATCAGCGGATGATCCATAATAAATACGTTTTCCATGTTTTCCTCCATTATCATTCTCTTTAGAATTATATCACTGTCATACAACTATGGTGATTATACCTTATTTCTTTTCCATTGACAACTCCCACCGAAATGATACACTGAATTTAATCCTTTTTAGTAACTTTCATCTGGTCAAGCGGATATTCGCAATTGAAGCAGGGAACTTACTTGATTCGGTTAAATAATTATTCACTATTTTTGAAAGGAGCATTCTTCATGGACAACTGCGAAAAAGAATTTGAATCTGCCGGTCAGGAAGCCAGGCGTCTTGCTATTGCATTAAAACGTTTTACGGAAGTTCAGGATCCTGTATGGAAAGAAAAATATCAGCATTATCTTTCCCTTCGTTTCCGGCCTGCCATAATCGAACTGATCCGTCAGGATGATTTTTTTCGTATTCAGAAACTCTGTCAGTTTGTATCGATCACAGAATCCGCACTCGACACATTTATTGAGGAAGCCGTCCGGCTCCACCGGGAAGAAATTCTTTCCTTCTTTCTGGAATTCCAAAAAGACCACTTTGGCTTTCATGACCATGACTTTACCTTCTGATACAGATAAGGAGTAAGATTATGAAACATCCTATTTCTCCGGACACCTCCGGTCTTTATGAAAAAATATGGAATTTTGTACGTGAACAGCTTTCTGTCAGATATCCCTTTTTTCGTCATCTTCTCTGGAATTTTTCCTTTCAGGAATCCTCAGAAACATCCTCTGCCGGCACAGATGGCAGTGTCATCTATTTCTGCCCGGATTTTCTTATAAAAACGTTTCAGGATGATCCCGATACTCTGGAAAAGCTTTTTTTGCATATGCTGTATCACTGTCTTTTCCTTCATCTGATCCTGGAGATACCTTCTGAAGCTCAGCGATGGGATCAGGCCTGCGACCTTGCTGTATATCGACTGATCCATCATGAGAAAAAAGAATATCGTCCGGCTATACTTTATTCGCAGAATCCTGAGCTGCCGGAAACCTGTGCAATGGATGATCATCAGTTCTGGAAACAGGCTGACCGTAAGAAGCTTCTCGAACAGATGAAAAATCTCTGGAACAACAGTTATGGTACCGGTGGTTTCGGTCTCTACGGTTCTGACGGCAGAGGCGCTTCCCCGGGGAGTCTGCAGGAAGAAATCAGTCTGCGAGAAAAACACCGCTATGATTTTCATCGTTTTCTCAGACATTTTGCCGTTCACCGCGAGGAACTTCATACAGATACAGAAAGTTTTGACTATATTCCTTATCTCTATGGTCTGGAACATTATGGCAATATGCCACTCATTGAACATCTGGAATACCAGGAAGTAAACCGCATGGAAGAACTCGTCATTGCGATCGATACTTCCGGTTCCTGCTCCGCCGCTACAGTCCGGCGTTTTATGGAAGAGACTTATGGGATTCTCAGTGATCACGAAAATTTTTTCCGCAAAATGAACCTTTACATCATTCAGTGTGACAGCTTTATTCAGGACGTTATACATGTTACCTGCGAAGATGACTGGAAAAATTATCTGACACATATCACGATCCACGGTCGTGGCGGCACAGATTTCCGCCCTGTTTTTGCATATGTGCAGGATCTCCGTAACACCGGAGCTCTCCGTAATCTGAAAGGACTTTTGTACTTCACAGACGGAGATGGTATTTATCCCGAAAGACCGACAGATTATCAGACTGCTTTTATTTTTTACCGTGAAAAGGCCCTGCATCAGAAAGTTCCGGTCTGGGCACATAAGTTATATATGGATGAAACATAATCTTGCATCATCTCAGATACAGAAAGGATACCACATTTTATGAATATCAAAGAAGCCAAACAGGAACTTCTCCAAACCATACAAGTCTATACGCGTAAAGATTCTAATGGCCATTATCTCCTGCCATCTGTCAGACAACGGCCGATTCTCCTGATCGGGCCGCCCGGTATCGGCAAAACAGCGATCATGGAACAGGCCGCCAGAGAATGTGGAATCGGACTGGTTGCTTATACAATTACACATCATACACGCCAGAGTGCTGTCGGTCTCCCTGTCATTGTAAAAAAGAAATTTCAGGGAAAAGAATATTCCGTAACAGAATACACCATGAGCGAGATCATTGCTTCTGTTTATGAAAAGATAGAAGAAACCGGCTGTAAAGAAGGAATCCTTTTTATCGATGAGATCAACTGTGTATCCGAAACGCTGGTTCCCACTATGCTGCAGTTTCTGCAAAATAAAACATTTGGTACCCATCCGGTTCCATCCGGCTGGATCATTGCTGCCGCCGGAAATCCTGTTGAATACAATAAATCTGCCAGAGAATTTGATATTGTCACTCTGGACCGCGTAAAACGAATCGATATTGAACCAGATCTCAATGTATGGAAAGAATATGCATCTGCAAAAGGGCTTCATCCTTCTGTTCTTTCTTACCTGAGTTTAAAAAGAGAACATTTTTACCATATTGAGAATACGGCGGACCGCATCTGTTTCGTCACTGCACGTGGCTGGGAAGATCTTTCTGCAATTTTATACGGATATGAGGATATGCATTTTGCCCCGGATGAAAACCTGATCCGTCAGTATCTGCAGGATGAAGAGATTGCAAGAGATTTTGGTGCTTATTACCAGCTTTACGCAAAATATCGTCAGGATTACCGGATTCCTGAAATTCTCTCCGGATCCCTTGATGAATCCGTTGTAGAGTCACTCTGCACGCTGGCAGCCCATGCCCCAACAGATGAACGTCTTACTGTTGCCGGGCTTCTTCTGGATGGATGGAACACCTTATTTCTGAAATTCCGGGAAGAAGACCAGTTCGCAGTTGCCCTTCAGAGCGTACTCCGTCAGGCCAGAGCCTCACTTCTTGAAGGAAATACGCTTGCTGCTTTTACAGAACAATATCGAACTTCTCAAAAAATCCGCCTGGAAAACCATCTGCTTGACCGCATGGAAACAGACTGCACGGAACGTATTGCCCGAATTCTTGAGCAAAGTCTCTCCCTCACTCAGCAGGAACGTATTTCTGCTCCGGAAGAAGTAATCGCGATCCTGCGTCACGCTCTGGAGGAAAATGTCAAGATCCGACAGGATACTGTAAACCGCACTTCTCTGGCGCTGCATCTTGGCTTTTCTTTTGCTGAGTCGGCTTTTGGTGATGGACCTGAAATATTGTTTCTGATCTCAGATCTCAGTCATAACGCAAATGCAGTATCTTTCATTAGTCATTTTGGCTGTGAAGAATATTTTCGTTTCAATAAAAAGCTGAAATTTCAGGAAGAACGGCAGAATCTTCTCCAGGAAATTGATTCTGTTATAAGGACAGTCTGACAAAAAAGGAAGGTGGTCTCCTCTCTGAGGAAACCCCTTCCTTAAATTAATCTTTCTTTTAATTACCACTGAAACCGCCCTGCATTTTCCGCTGATATCTTCCATTCTGGTGTTCCAGCATTTCGCGAAACTGCGCTGCATACATACTCAGAGACATTGCCATGCAGACTGCACAGGCTCCAATCAGTACATTAGATGTAGAATATGGAAGTCTCGGTCCTGCCAGCAGGATCAGTACAACTACATAAGTTACTGCTGTATTCAGCTTACCATGCCACTGTGCCTCAATCGTTTCTTTTGTCTCCATCAGTACTTTCCACCCTGCAACTGTCATATAACACTCTTTTATCACAAACAGGATCAGCACAAGCTTCGCCAGTGGATATCTTGGAATCAGATACGCAATCATCACACCCTGCATAGCCTTATCTGCCACCGGATCCAGAATACGTCCGACCTGGCTGATACTGTTAAAGGATCTGGCAATTCTGCCGTCCAGAACATCTGTTGCCGCAGCGGCAAGAATGAGCAGTACAAGTACCGTACGGTACTCTCCTACACCATATCTTTCAAATATTCCAAAGAATACAACTGCCAGACACAGTCGAAGTGTGCTGAGCAGATTCGGAACCGTACAGATCTCTCTGCGTGTAAGTACTTCTGCCAGACGTTCCTTTCTTGCAGGAAGCACTCTGTAAAACAGCTGATAACAAAGAATATTCAGGATCAGTGCAGTCATAACATCTGCCACACTGTGCTGTTTCAGGAACATCGTTGATAAAACGATCGATATTGTAAGTATGATCTGACTTACCGTGAACAATTTATTTTTCCTGCACCGTTCATTTTGATATAAGGCGATACAGCTTGCTGTTGCATTAAATACATGCATGCTTGGGAAAATATTGGTAGGTGTATCAATTTTATACAAAAAACGTATCACACTGATAAACACACCGCCTCCGGTACTGCCAAGATCCGGTCTCAGATGCTGTCCGTTCGGATATACATAAGAGATCAGCAGAAACAGTGTCATACCTACACCCAGAGTTCCGAGATATTGATAATATTCTTTTTTGCTCGGGCAGAATACCGCAAAATAAATCACTGTTCCGATCAGGAAAAAGTACCAGAGTACATATGGAATAATAAAATACGGGCAAAACGGAATCTTATCATCAGCTAATGAATGAATCATATGTATTTTTACATCGCTCTGCTCCATCAGCATAAACGAGATCATATAAAAAATTCCATAAGCAGGTATGATCCACAAATGCTTTGATTGTTTCAGATAATTCAAAATATCCATCCTTTCCGGCTCAGCCTGTCTGTTACTGTTCATAGCAAAACTCTGCTGTCATTGGACTTCTGTTTTTTCTGTAGCTTATGATATCTCTATCCTATCAAATAATCAATGCACAAAATGCCGAAAATGGACAGTTTTACAAAAATTTCATAGTTGTTTTATAAATAATTTTAAAAAGGAAGCGTCTTTATGCTACGCTTCCTCTTCTTTTCCGTTCATCATTTCTGCAGACCTGCTGAAATTCTCTTAACTTTTCTTTTGCTTCCGGGCTGAGGTTCTGTGGCACCTGAATTCGGATCGTCACATACTGATCACCATGAACAGATGGATTTTTCATCGAAACGATACCTTTGCCCTTCAGACGGATCTTCCTTCCTGTCTGAGCGCCTTCCGGAATACGGCAGATCACATCACCGTACAATGTAGAGACTTTTGCCTCGCCGCCAAAAACAGCTGTTGTGAATGGAATTTCTGTTGTTGTATAGACATCCATACCATTCCGTTCGTATCCTGGCTTTGGCTGAATATTTACTTTCAACAAAAGATCTCCGGCTTCTCCTCCGTTAAATCCAGGATTTCCTTTTCTCTTCAGACGGATGCTCTTGCCATTTTCGATACCTGCCGGAACATGTACCTGCAGTGTCTGGGAACCGCTTCCTGACGGATCCGAAAGACGGATCATTTTATCGCATCCAAATGCAGCATCTTCAAAGCTGATACTTACTTCAGACCTGAGGTCACTGCCTTTTTCCTGGGTATGCCCTCCAAATCCGCTTCCTCCGAAACCACTGTGAAAGCCCTGTCCGCCAAATCCACTGCCCTGACGACTGTATCCACTGTTTTTCTGACCATGGAACATATTTCCAAAGATATCTCCGAAAATATCTCCCATATCACCCATATTACTATTTTCAAAATGATACTCATGATAACCATTGCCGCCCTGACCAAAGTCAAATCCTCCAAAGCCTCCATGAAAACCGCCTCCGGCCCCATTCTGTCCACCGGCTCCATATGGATTTCCACTGCCCTCTTCAAATGCAGCAAAGCCATACTGATCGTATAATTTCTTCTTTTCTGTATCACTTAATACATTGTAAGCTTCTGTAACTTCTTTAAATTTCTGTTCTGCCTGTTTATCACCAGGATTCATATCCGGATGATATTTTTTTGCAAGTTTTCTGTATGCACGTTTGATCGCCTTGGCATCGGCATCTCTTCCGACTCCAAGGACTTCATAATAATCTCTCTTAGCCATAATGCCACCTCCGGTTCACATTGCTAAAAAGGAGATGCAGTTATTTTCACCGCATCCCCTGTCCATCTCTTTTGTTCTATATGTAATATAACACGCACACATACTATTGTCAAGAGTTCCTCAAATATTTTAAAAATAATCTGATATATACGGAGTCTGCTGCTCGATCGCATCCTCAAGCATATCAATCGTCCACTCTGCTGCCTGAATACGTCCAATCTTTGCAAGATATTCCGGGCGTTTGTAGCCCATCAGCATAGTGGTCATTGTCTGAATATTGATCGTATCTTCGCATGGCTCCATGATCCGCATAACCTGTCCATGACCATCCCTTGAGATTATCAGATGGAAATTTCCCTGATTACATTCCATGATTGGATCGACCAGGCGGAATTTCCATTCCCGGTCAAGTACACTTGGTTTAAACGGATATTTCTCAATGAAAGAAACAAAATCAACGATCCTACCCATATAATATGGAGAAATCACTTCTTTGATACTCGCATCTTCCAGAAGGAATGCCAACGGTTCATCTGTATATGTATCGCCTTCTACATGATTGATCATGGAAAAATGAGCTGCCACAAAGTTCCAGAGACCTGTCCTTGCCTCCTCATTATTAAAGATCATATCTTTAATATGAAATACTTCTTTGGCGATCCAGTAGATCACATAACCATCCGGCTCATTTTTTTCATTATAATATACTGCTGCCATGATATCATCAGAATCCCACAACCAGTACTCATTCCATGCCAGATCATCACGAAGGATCGCACCATGTGTTCTCATGGCATAACGCTTGTAGGTTTCTTTCAGCTCTTCTCCCTCCGTATCCACACGGCGGACATCCCCCGGAACCTGATGATTCTTCGGGAGCTGATAATCCTTGATTTCATAGGAAATCTTATCAGAAATGATTTCCCAGCCTTTGCGTCTGTAATACGGTATGGAATAAGGGTAAAGATAACAGATATCCTGTCCACGCTCTTTCATATTCTTGAGTGCCTGTTCCAGAAGCTTGTGCATCAGCCCCATGTTGGAATATTCCGGGTAGGTTCCTACACCGGTAAGACCGCCCATCGCATAAGTCTGCCCAAAGATCCGTACATGCATCGGATAAACTGCCACCTGAGAAACCAGGGTATCATTATCAAACCATCCTATAACATCTGCCTTTTCCATGGTAGGAAATTTGGCACGGATAATTTCTCTCTCCTGCCATCCAATGGAACTCAGCTCCTGCTCAGTTACCTGAAATACATAACGAAGAAGTGCATTATACTGCTCCATGTATTCACTGCCTACGGGTTTCATTTTGAGATTCTTTTTGTTATTCATGTCTTCTTTCCCTTTTGTCTGATGCCGGCTGCTTCTATTACATTTAATACCCACAAGTCCCACCCCTCAGTTGAAGGGTGGGACTTCATACTGCATATATGAAGTGCTCCAAGCTACACTTCAGATTTAAAATCAAAATTCCGGTTCAATTAAACCGTATGTGTTTCCTTTACGTTTGTATACTACATTGACCTGTTCAGTCTCTGCATTAAAGAATACGAAAAAGTTATGTCCCAGGAGTTCCATCTGTACGCATGCATCTTCCGGATACATAGGTTTGATTCCAAATTTCTTGGTACGGATGATCTTAACCTCTTCATCTTCTTCATAATCCTTATCCAGATACTCTTTCTGGAAGTTTGCAGCTGCCTGCTGTTTATCAACGATTTTATTTTTGTATTTACGAAGCTGACGTTCGATAACTTCTTCAACCAGGTCAATGGATACATACATATCATTGCTTACCTGTTCGGATCTGATGATATTTCCTTTCATCGGGATCGTTACTTCGATTTTCTGTCTTTCTTTTTCGACACTTAAAGTTACTACCACTTCTGTGTCAGGAGTAAAATACCGTTCCAGTTTGCCGAGTTTATCCTCTACTGCGGTCTTGAGTCCCTGGGAAACTGTGATGTTCTTTCCACTAATAATAAATTTCATAGTCCCATCCCCTTTGCTGTTTATTTTGGATGATATTTTTATAAACAACTGTTTTGTTGTCTATGCGTCCATTATAACACACTCCAACGAATTTTAACACAACTTTACAAAAAATTTATATAAATTCTGACTAAAGACCAGTATAAAAATTATAATTCCAATGATTGTCATTCCCACGCCATAGTTTTGGTATGGTGTTTCATATTTTAATACAATCTCATGAGTTCCAGACGGAACTTCCACTCCGCACATACCTTCATTGATATTATACACACCGGCATCCTCTCCATCGATCTGTGCAGTCCATCCCTTCTGATAGAACAGCGGAACACACAGCATTTTGTTCTCAGATGCATCGTTTGTTACCTGTGCCTGATATGTACTGTCAGAAAATGTCACCTCATCAACTCCGGATTCCTTCAATGCTGTATAACCACTTTCCGTAATATCGCAGGATTTTAATTCGAAATTATTTATCACTGCTGATTCAACCGGAGAACTTACATCTACACGAAGCTCTGTGATTCCCCCAGGTACAAGATGTTCCCATGTCCTGTTGTCCTCAGTGACTTTAAATGTGTAAACTTTCTCCGCAGAGAAGCCTTCATCTCCCTCTGTCTGATAATAAACAGCCATTTCTGTTTCATCAGGTGCGTCTACTGTCAGTGAAAGTCCATACAACTTGTCGTTGTCTGCAAAACAGGACGCCACGCCTGGAAATACAACATTTGGATCTGCGCCGAGATTGCTCACGGTAATGCCTTCTGATCCTTTCTCCATCGTACAGTCAGTCGCTGTATCCGCATAATCCAGCAGCGACAGGTCTGTTTGCTCCGGAAGGTCCGCCTTCTGATAAGAAGGCGTCTCCTCTGCATCCGTATAATAAAAGCCAGACAGAGAAGCCAGTGTTTTGTCCAATCCGGACATTTCTTTTACTTCTTCCTGATTCCATTCTTTATCATACAGATATCCAAATGGAAATGCATACTGATTCTCAAAGACTGATCTGCCACCCGCCTCTCCAACAGATGTATACATCTTCTGAGGTGCATGGTATCCGGTTCCTGTGATTAGATATTTCGTTCCCAGCAGAGAACTCCTGATATAGTCATCCATATTGAAGTCTACGAAATTACCGGACAGTGTTTCCGGTCCGTACATCTTATGATAAGCAACCAATGATGCCGGATTGGTGCTCATATACACCGAAAGTCCATTGTAGCCCTGACTCATTCCATCGTTTTCTGATGCCGATGTATAGGATTTCTCGATACGGTATACCGAATCATCCTGCTCTTTCAGCATAGCCACAGCTTCTTTTGTCCCATCATTGTAATATTCTGTTGCCACCTGATTTCTGGTCGGAGATTCACGATGCCACAGAGACGGATAATCCAAAACAAACAACTCACATATCAGAACCAGCAATACAGCAGCCGGAAAAATTCTGTACATTTTTTTTACAGAAGTTCCAACTGCAAATAATATCAGATAGACTGCCAAAAATCCTATTACTCCTGCCGTAACCTTATGGTCCGGTTTTATATTTTTAAAGCTGTACATCCATGCCAGCAATCCGCCACAGATAACAATGGCAAGTATGCTGCCGGTCAGAACTGTTTTTCTGTTCTTTTCTCTGAATACCTCCTGAAGGAAACACCCAATAACAAGTGCTTCCACAAAACATATCATAAACGTCCATCGATAGGAATGTTTCGTAAATACGAGAATACGGCTGGTAAGCGGCATGATCGTCAGGAAGACCAGAAACGCCGTAAGAACCAGTGCTTTTACTCTGGTGCTTTTCTTTACAATAAAATAGCTGACTGCAAAAACGGTCAGGATACTGACCGCAAGTATCATTCCTTCATAATAATTGAGATATCCTGTATAATCTTTGTCAATTCCAAGCATATGATTTGAAAAAAATCTGGCCACGATCGTTCCCAGCGTTTTTCCTTTATATGGACTCAGTAAATGAGAAGTTCCTTTTGCAGCCAGTACCCCTGCCCTGGCACTCTCCAGAAATGTATCTGCGATCGGTACCAGTGCCACACCTCCGATCAGTACACCAAGAATTCCCATGCCGCCAAGTCCGGCCACTTTTCCAACAGTACGTTTCAGGGAATATCGCTGCATGATGCTGTAAATAAAGACATAAAATACAGCAAAAAAAGCAATCATGTACAGGAAATAATAACTGGAGATCAGCAGCATCGTTACCGTGATCACGAGCCCTGCACTTTTCCAGCGCTGTTCTCCATTCAGATAACACTGAAGAAAATACATAAAGACTGTAAACAGTGCCATACAGGTACAAAAGCCGTAATGCTGTCCCCAGAGAATCACATAACCGGAAAAGGTCCATGCGAGCGCCGCTGCCATAGTTCCGATTCCATCCTGCATCAGTTTTCTGTAAAACAGATATCCAACAAGGGAAATCGTTATCATCTTCAGATAGGCAGATGCAAGAACAGCCCAGGGAAGAAGTCTCTGCGGAGCAAGCAGGATCAGAAGATTGTAGGGAATCAGATATGCCGGATAATAGGACGACACATCCATTCCCAGTCCCGCTTGCAGCACATAACCACTTTCTCCACTCCGAAACAGAGAAGAAAAAAGTCCATACTGTGCATAATTGATCTGCATGGTATCTGCTCCTGTATCTGTAAACACATAGGCATATCCACCCAGAATAAATTTACTGTACAAAATGGCAAAAAGTCCGCTTGTGAGCAGAAACAGCCATACCAGTTCGTTTTTCCACAGTGGTTTTTTCTGTGTATCTGTCATTCCTCGTCCTCCTCCGGCTCGTCAAAATTCAGGCGTTCTTCTTCCACTACAAGCGGTCTGTCAAGAACTCTGGTATTAATGCTCAGAACGTATTCCCCAAGAAGTCCGATAAAGAACAACTGCAATGCCCCCAGGAAAAACATACCGATCACCATCGGTGCAACTCCGGCTGAAAAACGATCCCAGTACATGAGTTTGAGGACCAGATAGACCACTGCTGCTGCCAGGCTGAGTCCCCCAATGATAAAGCCCGCAAAAGTTGCCAGTCTCATCACCACTTTAGAATAAGAAGTAATTCCGATCATTGCATAATCATAAAGACTGTAGAAATTATTTTTGCTTTTTCCTGCGCGCCGCTTTGGCTGTGTATATTCAATCGCTTTATAGTCAAATCCCAGTTCAGCAATAATGCCTCGAAGATACGGCATCGGATCATGCAGATCACGCACAACATCCACAAATTTTCTGTCATACAGACCAAAGCCGGTAAACTGATCAATATGATCAATATCTGTAATCTTGTTGATCAGTCTGTAATAGCATTCACGCACCAGGTACATACCACGGCGTTCCTTACTTGCACTCTTCACTCCAATTACAATCTTTGTTCCCTTTTCCCACTCCCGGACAAATTTGGGGATCATGTCTACCGGATCCTGAAAATCTGCGCACATACGTACCACACAGTCACCATATGCCTGTTTCATTCCATACACCGGTGATCTTGCCTGCCCGAAATTTTTTGCATTAAAGATTGCCTTGATCTTTCTGTTATTTGCACATAGTCCGCGAAGAAGCGCTTTTGTATTATCTTTTGAATGGTTGTCTATAAACAGGATCTCATAATCATATTCACTGAGGTCTTTCTCCATAACCTCTATAATCGCCTGTGACAGAGGAACCACATTTGCCTCTTCGTTATAGGTGGGAATTACCACCGAAATTTTCTTTCTCATTATTTTCTGTCTCCTGTATTCTGACTTTCCAGCCAGCAAAGCGTTTCTTTTATTCCTTCTTCAAAGGTATATTCCGGTACAAATCCAGTATCCTTTGTAAGACTATCTATATCTGCACACAGATTCCGCACTGCTCCCGGCGGATATGGTCTCGCGCCGATTCCCGGTGAATCCGCTCCGGTAAGTTCCGCCATCTGCATGATATATTCCCACAGAGGATGTGCCTGCCCGCTTCCCACACAGTAAACTGCACCATCTCTGCCTTTTTCGCCGATCAGATAATATGCGCGCCCTGCATCTTTGCTGTAAAGATAATCCCATCTCTGTTCTGCAGGGGTAAACTCTGTTTTTTCGCCTTTCAGCATTTTGCGCAGACCGGAAGCGATCATTGTCGTCTCTTTTTCATATATTCCATACACACTGAAAATTCTCGGCCAGATCCATTCCATTCCAAGTTCCTTACAAAGCATGAAAGAAAGCTGGTTTGCAGCGAGCTTGCTCGCACCGTAAGGCGTCGTCGGATGTACCGGACTGTCCGGTGCGATCCGCGGAACATCCATCGGTCCATATTCTGCCTGTGAACCTGCTCCGATAAATCTTTTGCATCCCATTGCATGAGCAGCACGGACAGCCTTCAGAGTATAAAAGACATTTCTGCTCTGCAGCTCTGTACTGCTGTTTCGATTTTCCCCGGTATTTCCCCATGCAATATGAAAAAACGTATCGCATTCTCCGGTGATCTTCGCCGGAAGTTCTTCCAGTTTTTCCAGTTCACATTCTATCTGATGTATCCGTGCACTCTCCGGCAGACGTTTTGTCTTCGAAGACCCTGCACGTACAATTGCATAAACCTCAATGTCATGTCTGATACATTCTTCGATCAATGCTGTTCCGATCATACTGGTTGCTCCGGTAACAACGATTCGTTTCATTGCATTTCTCCATTCGTTTCTGTAAACATATTTTCTTCCAGTTCTTCTTTGCTGAGGAAAGGATACATATCTTCCAGCGGTGCCGATACCATACTTCCATCCGGAAGTTTTTTTGCAGAGGTTTTTGGTTCTGTTTTCTGATATTTTGTCACAAACACCTCGCACACAGATGCCCCGGTTTCCTCCAGGACCTGATGAAGTGTTTCCGGAAGTTCTTCTGCAGCATGCACTGCCCGATAAGAAAATCCATATGCCGGTATGATCTTGGACAGATCCGGGAAACTCAGATCTCCACTCTCTGCTCCAACTCCCACCAGCGGTGGTTCAAAATAACTCTGTTGTGTCTGTCGGATAGAATGATAACCCTGGTTATTGATCACAAATAATTTTACCGGAAGACGGTTCTGCCATATTGTCTGTAATTCCTGCAGATTCATCTGCAGACTTCCCTCACCGGTCACACAGACTACTGGTTTTCCGGGCTGTGCGACACAGATTCCGGTCGCTGCCGGGAGACAGAATCCCATAGACGCAGTATTTGGATTTGTAATAAAACGCTGACCTTTTTTTACCCGAAATGCCTGACTTCCTGCCACTCTGGAAGTTCCCACACTGACCATCAGTGTCTGCCCCTCCTGCATTGCTTTTGACAATTCTTCATAAAAAGCATAAATATTGGTACAGCCTTCTTCTACCGTCTCATAATGTTTCGCTGTCACCACCGGATATTTCTGTTTCCATACCTGACACTGACGTATCCAGTCTCTGCCTTTAAACAACGGATTTGTTTCATCTGCTCCCCGAAGTTTTGCCGCACAGATAAGCTTGCGTATCAGATCTCCTGCGTCACCACAGACCGGAAGACTGACATGGAGACTTGGTTTTTTCAGTTCATTTTCATCAATGTCATTCAGGATCGTATAACTGCCCCTTGCCCAGTCCTGATACTGAAAACCGGTCTGTGCAAATCCCTGGCGATTCCCGATAGAAAGAAGCACATCGCTGTTCTGAAGTGCAAAATTTCCCGGACGTGTCCCGGTTCCTCCGCTTCTTCCGGCAAAATACGGATGTTCAGACTCCATAGCATCCACACTGCTCATTCCGGTAATCACCGGAACTCCCAGAATATTTACAAGTTTTTGAAAATCATCCATTGCACCTGCAAGACGTACTCCATTTCCCGGAAACAGAACCGGGCGACGGCTTTTTTCTATCTTGTCCAGAATCTGCTGAATGATATCCTGTGAAATTTCTGCCGGTTTTTCTTTCGGATTCTCCTGTGGATCATATCCTCTCAATTTTTCTGTGTCAATGACTGCCCCCTGCACATCCAGAGGAATATCAAGCCACACCGGTCCCGGTCGTCCGTTCACCGCCATATAGAGGGCTTTTTCCAGATGATACCGGATATCTTCCGGATGAATAATCATCTGTGCATATTTTGTAATTGAGGTCACAACCGGTACAATATTACATTCCTGCACTCCCATGCTTCGAAGTTTCAGCCCGGACGCTGCAACCGTAGTTGCATATCTTGCCTGTCCTGAAAAAACCAGCATAGGAATCGAATCCATCCAACCGCCGAGCACACCGGTAATGGCATTCGTTGCACCAGGACCGGTCGTCACACAGACTGCTGCCATCCGATTATCCATACGTGCATAAGCCTCTGCAGCCATGGCACATGCCTGTTCATGATGCTGATAAGTACAGTGCAGTTTCGGATGATGTCCAAAAGCATCATTCATATGCATGGCACCACCGCCTGTTACGGTAAACACATCACGGATTCCCCACTCTGCTATATAATCCGCTATATAATCCGATACTTTCTGTTTCATTATGCCTGCTTCCTTCCATTCCATTTATTTTCACAGACCATAAATTTACCGGATGCCTGAATCGGGATCTGGTCCACATAGGTGATCCGAAGCTCTGCGTCTTCACCCAGGTAATGTCGGTATGCTGCGAGAAGTTCTGCTTCGTCCAGTCTGGAACGGTCCGCATTCACCAGCAGTTCATAGTCTTTTTCTCCCCACTGGATGCATTTTGCCTGGTAAACAGTTCCTTCGAACTTCAGCAGTGTATTCATAAAAACGTGGATTGATAGCGGCTCACCTTTTGTGTTATACATAAGAGAACCACGACGTCCGTAAATCTCTGTATATTTTGCATGCACCCGGCCATTCTTGTCATAATATACACGCATTTTCCCTGTGTCACCGGTATCATAACGAACCATTGGAAATGTTTTATTATAATAATCTGTCACAACGATTCTTCCCAGTTCTCCCGGCTCCGCCGGTTCATCAGAATCCAGTTTCAGAATCTCCGGATAAAAATTATACAGGTCAACCGTATATTCCGGATCCTCATCAAGCTGGATCGCAATAAAGCCATTTTCATTATTTCCATAGGACCGTACCGGAGAAAATCCGAACAGCTCTTTTGTCAGATCATAAGTTTCCTGCGGAAGTGCTTCTCCCATAGAAAATACCATTTCAACAGACCAGCGGCTGATATCTCTTCCTGTTTTTCTAATATACTGAGTCAACGCCGTCAGTGCACTGGAATACGTAACCAGAACCTGAATCTTCTTCTTTTCAATATCACGGCAGATTTTATCCAGTGACTCATCTCCCATATTGGAAATATCCACCATGATCAGATTATTTTTAAAAGATTTCCACTTACTGATCGTATTTTTTCCTTTTATCCACGCACGAAATTCTCCACGTTTCATTCCCATACGAAAGCCATTCAGTTCCATGCAGGAGATAAAGTTCATATTTACACGGCTCATTTTATCTCCGTCACAGAGTACTGTAAACGGAGTTCCTGTAGAACCACTGGTACTGAGCCTGTAGAGATTTCCCTGTTCTCTAACACAATCCACCAGCACCTCATCATAATGTTCGATAAAGTCACCTTTTGTCATGACCGGAAAATCTTCCAGTTTCGTCCATTCCGGATGTTCTTTGTAATAAGGAGAGTGCTGTTTTACATAAGAAAGAAGTGTCTGTACTCTTCTTTCCATATAATCTTCTGTTACACCCTCAACAATTTCATGTTTATTGACTTCTTTTAATTTTTTCAGTCTGCCGCCTTTTGCAGCGTCAAGAAGATTAAATACCTCTCTTCTTAAAACTTCACCTGTCTGCATTTCTGTCTCCTTTATCCTTTCCTGCTTTCACAATACCCAGAATCACTACTGCTGCAACACGGAGACTATTGGCTCCAAGTGAAGCAACAGCAAATCCCATCATTCCATATGTGCGTGCCGCAAGTACTGATGACACGAGCAAAATACAAAAATGTGCAAGCTGAATCCACAACTGCCACCGTTCATCTGTAAACGTCAGAACGAGTATAAACAAAAATGCAGAAAACAGCCCAAGAATCTGCGCAAGATTCACAACCGTTACGATCCCTTTTACTGACTCATAAAGATTTCTGTAAAACAGCCACACAAAAAGTGGTGTTCCGATCTGACAGGCCACAAAAAAAACAAGACTTACACCGCCTCCGGCAAGAACAGCCTTTCCAAACTGTGAACGCGTCAGTCGTTCTTTTCTTTTTGTAAGATAAGAGATCACGATCGTATTAATTGGCGCGATCAGAAGTACCAGCGTCTTTCCGATCAGCGAAACAACATAATACTGTGTGACCTGTTCATTACCGAGGATCTGTTTGATCACAAGGCGATCCATATTCATTGTCGTATTGGTAATAAGATACGATAACGTAAGAAAAAAGCCTCGACCGAGTGCCGTCGTAAAAAATTCGCTTCTTCTGAAAAACTGATGAAAAATATTTCCGGTAACACCGACAAACGCCAGTGCCGCGGCTTCACCGATCAGATAGATCCACACCCATTGTCCGGTCAGGCGATATATACCAAATCCGGCAAGATATCCGATTCCGATCAAAAAATAGTAAATAAAATATCTTCGGTAGTTCAGATTCAGACGATATTCCACATCACCATAATAGCGGAATACAGTCAGCATAAACATCAGGAAAACGCCAGCTGCCATCAACGGACTTTCCAGGCTTTTGCCGGACATAAACAGTGCAACAATACTTCCGATCAGTCCAAAGCCAAGCAGAAGCCAGTCATAGTCCCCATTGGTCACATCAAAATCCCGTCTTACTACAAGACGGCTGTTATTCAGAGCCTGCCCGATAGACGGACATATGATCGCAATAAGTCCTGTAATGTACAAAAGACCGCCAAGCTGTTCTGCTCCCATCATTCTGTTAAGAAGCGGAGTGATCACAATCTGGAGCACTGCATTCATAAAAAGCAGACCGCCCATCGTATACAGGGTATTTACCGCAATACCTTTTTTCTGTTCTCTGCCTTCCAAACTGTTTCCTCCTGCCATTTACCCACAGAATCCTTTATGCTGCTGATATTTTTCACATCGGTTTTCTATGTATTTTCTTTTTCCGGAAGCAAGCACCGGAATCTCATCAACGATTTCCACTTTAATGCGGGCTTCCTCTCCCAGATACGGTCGAATACGACGCAGGATTTCCTCCCGATCCATTGCTTCCGGATCACCATTCAGCCAGATCGTATAATCTCTGACATCTTCCTGAATAAATCGATACTGCTTTACTCCCTGAATGTCCCACAGATTATTGGTAATAATATACGGCGTGACCGCTTTGCCTTCACAGTCATAGATCAGGTCGCTCCGTCGTCCGTAAAGTTCTGAAAGATAAAGTTTAAAACGACCGTTTTTTTCTTTCCGGACCGCAACTGCCGTGTCTCCATTGTCATAACGCAGGATCGGAAATGCATAGTTAAAAAGATCTGTGATCACGATTCTTCCCAGTTCTCCAGGTTCTGCCGGTTCATCAGAATCCATCTTCAGGATCTCATAATAATAAGTTTCTGTATCAATATGATACCCTTCATCTTCCCTGTCCTGAAGGCCCATGATTCCGTTTTCTTCATTGGAATACCATGCCCGCACCGGACAGTTGAACTGTTTTTCCAGAGTTCTTCTTACCGGTTCCGGCATTGTCTCCGAAATCGGAATAATTGCTTTCACTACACATCTGCTGCAGTCTCTTCCTGTTTTTCTGATATATTCACTCAGTTCTCCAAGGGCAGAAGAATATCCTACCAGACATTTGACTTTTTTCTTCTCGATCACATGAAACATTTCTTCCAGAGCTTTTTCATCCATTCTGGAACTGTCCATCATGATCAGATTTTCCTGCAGAAGCTGAAATTTGCTTTTGCGTACATTATTTACCCATACCCGGATAAATGCTTCCTTCATTCCAATATAATATCCGGCTGCCGCTCCGAGAAAAATCCCACCCGCTGTATTATGACGGATCTTGTCACGATTCTGGATCATTCTGAGTGGAGTTCCTGTCGATCCACTGGTACACATTACCCGGTTATCTGGTGCATCTTTATATGTGGAAGATACAAAACGGTCATACTGCTGTCGGAAGGTATCTTTATTTACCACCGGAAGATCCTCAAGAGAACAGGTTTCCGGATAATCTTTATAAAAATCAGTAGTCTTAACTGCATGCGCGATCAGATTCTGGATTCTCTTCTCTGTCTCCTCAACAGAGCTGCCTTCTTTCCAGGCATAACGAATCTGGTCATAATATTCTCTGGTCTTTCCACCTTTCATTTTGTCCAGCATCCAGAACCCCATCCAGCGAAGTCTTTCATCTAAAATCATTATTTTCCATCCTGCTTTCTGCTGTAAATCAGTTTAATGCATCCTTGATCGCATCTGCCATCGCCTGCAGCATTTCATCTGTCATTCCCGGATATACACCGATCCAGAAGGTATCTTTCATAATACGGTCCGTATTTTCCAGACTTCCCGCAATACGATATCCTTTTCCGGAAGCACGCATCTGATCAAAGCATGGATGTTTTGTCAGATTACCGGCAAACAGCATACGTGTCTGTACACCTCTGGATTCAATCTCCTGTACCAGTTTGTTTCTGTCTACGCCTTCCTTGCATGTGATCAGGAATCCAAACCAGCTCGGTTTTGAATTTGCACATGCCTCCGGAAGGATCAGTTTATCCTCTGTACCTTTCAGTGCTTCTTTCAGATAATTAAAGTTGTGGATTCTTCTTTCCACAAAAGACGGGAATTTTCTGAGCTGCGCACATCCGACAGCAGCCTGCATATCTGTTGCCTTGAGGTTATATCCAAAATGAGAGTATACATATTTGTGATCATACCCAACCGGAAGTTCTCCATACTGACGGTCAAAACGATGTCCGCAGAGATTATCCTGTCCCGGTGCACAAATACAGTCTCTTCCCCAGTCTCTGAACGAACGTGCGATTCTGTTCAGGAGCGGATCATCTGTATAAACAGCGCCGCCTTCTCCCATTGTCATATGATGCGGTGGATAAAAACTGGAAGTTCCGATATCTCCGATCGTTCCGGTCAGTTTCTCTTCCCCGTTGATCGTATAAACAGATCCAAGTGCATCACAGTTATCTTCGATCAGCCACAGATTATGACGACCACAGAATTCTCTGACTGCTTTCAGGTCAAATGGATTTCCAAGTGTATGCGCAAGCATGACCGCTTTTGTCTTTGGAGACCATGCAGCTTCCAGAAGAGATGGATCAATATTGTACTGTGGAATCGTTACATCAACAAATACCGGTACCGCACCGTACTGGATCATCGGAGAAACTGTAGTCGGAAAACCGGCCGCAACTGTGATCACTTCATCCCCCGGAAGAATCTGCCGTTCTTTCAGAAGCGGAGATGTCAGTGTCATAAATGCAAGCAGATTTGCAGAGGAACCGGAATTTACCAGGGAACAGTAACGAACACCGAGATATTTTGCAAATGCATGTTCAAATTCATCTGTATAACGTCCTGCGGTCAACCAGAATTCAAGGGAACTATCCACAAGATTTACCATTTCTTCTGCATCATAAACTCTGGACGCATACGGGATACGGTCACCTTTCTGATATGGTTTCTTTTTGTTATGGTATTTTTCACAATAATTTCTTGTCATTTCCAGAATCTGCTCTCTGGCCTGCTGTTCTGTCATTTCTTCAAACATAATAGTCTCCTTCTGTATTTTATTTTTTTATATAGTACAGAAACTTTTCCCCATAAAAAGGAATCGTCTCTTTTAGTTCATAATGATCCATGAACCACCGATATGTTTCCGGATCATTCCGTTTCCAGATATTCATGGATGATTTTCCGGTAAATGCCCCTGGCACTTCCGCATGTTCCAGCTGGTCTTTCAGCTCTTTCAAACTGTCCGGGCGAACGAGCATATCACTGAAATCCATTGTAAAACATTCTGTCCGCCGATGAAGCATGCTGCAGATTTCGGGAACATTGATACCAAATGACGGTGTATTCTCAGGAACAACTGCTGCGATCTGCTCTGCGAAATCCTCAAATTCCTGCACATTATGATAATTTTCTTTAATCTTGCTGTTCTGTGCAAACTGAAGAACCGTTCCGGTAGCCATTGCAAGAACCGCAACTATACAGATCAGCCCTACACCACTGACGGTCACATGTCTGAGCGAAAGGCTGTCAAATCTTTTCCATTCTTCATTTTTGATAAATTCGATTCCCTTCTGCCCCCAGTATGCAGCCATGATCGCAGCCGGCATGGTAATACAGTCCAGATTGTGATATGCCGGACGGTTAATATAATACACCAGACATCCCAGTGATCCGACACTCAGAAGAAACAAAAATTCTTTTTGCCAGCAATGTCTCTCTTTTCCACTGAACCAGCCGGTCATTCCCAGAGCCGTTCCGGTCAGAAACAGTGTGATCACTGCCATATATGCATTGGGTTCTGTAGGCATATCCAGATGAAGAACTCCCGTCATATAACTGCCTGACAGCAATGGGATCAGAAAGTCCTCAAACGAATTTGCCGGACTGTGTTTCAGGATATTATAGAGATTTACTGTTCCATACGCTCCAAACACCGCCCCGGCCATTCCGGCAAACTGTGCAAAGCTTAACCACAATAGTCTACGGATCTTTATTTTTCCCACAGACAGGAAACGTGAAATAAGCATTCCTGCCCACGCCACAGTAAGAATCAGTCCGGTCTCTGTATTCCAGAGGATTGCCAGCAGACAGATCAGATACCCACCCACTGCTGTCCAGAAATTGCACAGCTCTTTTTTGAGGATCCATGCTCCATACAGAAACAGCAGCATCGGAAAAATTACCCGATGCGGCCAAACCTGCCAGTAAAAGCCACCTCGCATACCAAGTACAGGAAATGTAACTGCCAAAGCACCAAGTACCCTCAACACACGGCTTTTGACCAGCAGTTCCAGGATAAGAAATGCACAGATATGTGCAAAGGCTCCAATTCCGGCAACCATGGCAACAAAGGCTTTGAAATCACCATGAACAAGTTCCATTGGAATCTTAAAGAAAAGTCCGTAATGTCCATAAATACTCGTAACATTATGCGTATATGGCATTCCCTGATAAATATTGTAGACAGAATTGAAATATGCGTGCCCATGGTAAGCATCGCTCAGTTCTCCTCTTCCAAAAATATTCGGTGTGTACATACTGTAAAAAACGAGGAGCACCAACGCTGCATATACCAGCCGGATAATCCACTCACCGTCTTTTTCCGGAAAGCAGACATTTTGACATGCCCAGAAAAAGATTGCAAGTTCTGCCAAAAACAAAAATGCTGCGATCACTGCCGGCTGTGTGTGCCATCCGTATTTCGCCGCCACAGATCCAAGCTGTTCCGTCTCTCCTGAGATACAAAGCAGCCAGAACGGAATCTGTATAAACAGCATCAGCCAAAATGCTGTTTTTCTGGCTTTGACATTCTCCGGAAAAGTTTTTCCCGCAACTTCATGCCTGTGTGCGATTCCCATTCCAGCTACAAAGAGCAGACAAAACAGGATCAGAGACATTCCATATACAAGCATGTTACTGTTTCCCAGACTGTTGATTTTTTCTGCCAGTCCCGGAATCATAAAACAGCTCATAAAAAAGCATGCCGATAAAACCCACGCTGCAAAAGCGCAGATAACCTCTCTATTCTTTTTCATATTTTCTTTTCTTCTATCCTTTTATATTCCAAAATATTCTTTGATCTGACAGTCCGTATATTCTGCCATATTCTGACCGGCAAGCCATGCCTGATACCATTTTGCAGTGTTGACTACTGCTTCATCCACCTGCCAGCGAGGTTTCCAGCCCAGCCGGTTTCGAATACGGGAACAATCCAGTTTGAGGAAATTTGCCTCATGAGGACCTCCCTGACAGAGATTTTCCCATGCTGCCCCGTTTCCCCATGCTGTGCAGAACAGATCTGCAAGTTCCCCGGTGGTCAGACAGCTTCTGTCATCTGGTCCTACATTATAAGATCCTGCCTTCCGGCTGTCCTGATACTGTTCTTCCGCGATCAGAAGATACGCGCCCAATGGTTCCAGTACATGCTGATATGGTCTGGTAGAATGTGGATTCCGAACTGCAATCTTTTTTCCACCGGAAACAGCACGCACACAGTCCGGAATGATACGGTCTGCTGCAAAATCACCGCCTCCGATCACATTACCGGCACGCGCAGTTGATACTGCAATATCCATGTCTTTCAAGAAAGATTTCTCATAACTGTGTGTTACAAGTTCTGAGCAGGATTTGCTATTGGAATACGGATCGTAGCCATCCAGTTCATCCGTTTCGCGGTACCCCCATTCCCATTCATTATTCTTATAAACTTTATCTGTTGTTACATTCAAAAAAGAGCGGACGCTTCCACACTGCCTTACTGCTTCCAGTACATTGACCGTCCCCATAACATTTGTCTCATAAGTATTTACCGGATTTTTGTAAGATTCCCTTACGATCGGCTGTGCCGCCAGATGAAAGACGATCTCCGGCTGTGTTTCTTTAAACACCTGTATCATATGCTCCAGATCACGAATGTCTCCGATCACAGAATGGATCTGACTTTCCAGATCTGTCAGCGTGAATATTGATGGATCTGTCGGTGGCTTCTGAGAATATCCGGTCACTTCCGCTCCCAACTCCTGAAGTATCCTGCAGAGCCATGTCCCCTTAAATCCGGTATGTCCTGTCACCAGAACTTTCTTCCCTTTATAAAAATTTAGATTGAATTCATTCATATCGACCGCTTAAACTCCTGTAAAATACTTTATAGATTTTTCCAAAATCTCCACATACTTTCCGCATAACCTTTTTTCAAAAAAAGTCATTATTAATTTTATTATACTATAAAAGCTGACGCCCCGCAATCTGCGAAGCGCCAGCTTCTTAATTTAAAAATTTAAATTTTTTGACTTCTATTTTTCAAACAGATCTACCAGTTCCTGTCCATCGTCATATCCGGCATCTTTCAGCTGTTCTACGAACCACTCGTCCACACCTTCTACGGCTTTTTTAAAGGAATCGATATCCATATCCTCTTTTTTAGTGATTGTCACACCATTCTTTGACTGCCAGCGGTTCATGATTTCTTCATCACCGGAGCGGTTGATGTAACGTTCATACTCAACGGCTTTCTGTCCACACTCATCAACGACTGCCTGCTGCTCTGGTGTCAGAGTATCGTACAGATCCTGGTTGATACAGAAGAACAGACAGTCATAGATTGCATCCCACATGGAGCAGTATGGCTGAACCTCCTGCACACTTGCCGCATCAATTGCCGGAAGTGGGTTTTCCTGGCCTTCTACAGTATTCTGCTGCAGAGCCGTATAAGTTTCAGACCAGTTCATGTTCGTTGCATCTGCGCCCCATCTCTTGTAGCATTCCATCAGAAGGTTGGAGCCTGCTACACGGATCTTGAGGTTCTTCATGTCATCCAGAGTTTTTACTTCATGCTTGCTGTTGGTCAGCTCACGGAAGCCGTTCTCTGCGATACCCATGCAGTGCAGTCCGTAACTGGAAAGAATTTCTTTCAGCTTTTCTCCTGCCTCACCATCGAATTTCGCATCTGCATCATCATAGGAATCATAAATAAATGGTAACGATACAACATTAAATCTTGGATCAAACGCTGAGTAAATCAGATTGGAATGCATGGAAATCTGTACCGGGTCTCCGTTCATCAGCGCCTGGATTCCTTCAGACTGATTTCCATTGGTCAGCTGGTCTGCCGCATAGATGTTGACTTTTATCTTGCCTCCGGTTGCTTTTTCCATCAGCTCGCCAAACTTACGTCCGCCGTCTGCCCAGGTACTTGTCTCCGTTGTGGAGCATGCAAAGTTCCAGGTTGCTTCCGGCCAGTTGAGATCACTGTAATCCGCAACTGTATCCGTAGATTCCTGTGTGAAGAGATCTACCAGTTCCTGTGCGTCATCGTATCCTTCTTTCTCAAGTTCCTTAACAAACCACTCATCAACACCATCTACGGCTTTCTTGAAGGAATCGATATCCATATCTTCTTTATTTGTGATCGTCACGCCATTCTTTGACTGCCAGCGCTCCATGATCTCTTCATCTCCGGAACGGTTGATATAACGCTCGTATTGAACAGCTTTCTGACCACACTCGTCAACAACTGCCTGCTGCTCCGGTGTCAGACTGTCATAAATCTCCTGGTTGATGCAGAAGAACAGACAGTCATAGATTGCATCCCACATAGAGCAGTATGGCTGAACCTCCTGCACACTTGCCGCATCGATTGCCGGCAGTGGGTTCTCCTGTCCTTCTACTGTATTCTGCTGCAGAGCCGTGTAGGTCTCTGTCCAGTTCAGGTTTGTTGCATCTGCGCCCCATCTCTTATAGCATTCCATAAGAAGATTGGAACCTGCCACACGGATCTTAAGATTCTTCATATCATCCAGAGTCTTGATCTCGCGTTTGCTGTTGGTGATCTCACGGAAACCATTCTCTGCGATACCCATGCAGTGCAGACCATATTCGGAAAGCAATTCTTTCAGTTTTTCACCGGCTGCTCCGTCAAATTTTGCATCTGCGTCATCATAAGAATCATAAATAAATGGAAGAGATACTACATTGAATCTCGGATCAAATGCGGAATAGATCAGGTTGGAATGCATGGAAATCTGTACCGGGTCTCCATTCATCAGTGCCTGGATTCCTTCAGACTGATTTCCGTTTGTCAGCTGGTCAGTTGCATAAACATTAACTTTAACCTTGCCTCCGGTTGCCTTTTCCATCAGTTCGCCGAACTTACGTCCACCGTCTGCCCAGGTACTTGTCTCCGTTGTGGAGCATGCAAAGTTCCAGGTCATTTCCGGCCAGTCAAGGTCGCTGTAATCTTCAATTGTATTAAAAGAGTCTTCACCATTTCCAGCATCCTTTGAAGCAGTACTTCCAGTGTCAGATGAGGCCTGTTCGCCTGTGTAAGAACCATCCTTCGCAAGCGCTTTTGGAAGTGCAGTAGAAACTGCCGGTACATAGGTAACGACCAGAAGCACTGCAACACTGGCAGCGATCATCGGCATAACTGCCTTTGAGATCTGCTGAAGAGTAACCTCCAGACCTTTTTTGATCTTGATACTGATCGCAACAAAAAGGTTTACACCTACCGGAGGGGTAACCTGTCCGATCGCAAGGTTTACAGTTGCCATAACACCAAATGCAACAACGTCGTATCCCAATGCTTTACATACCGGAAGCATGATCGGGATAAAGATGTACATTGCTGAGTTTGCATCAATAAAACATCCTGCGATCAGGAAGATAATATTTACGATCAGAAGGAATACAAACTGATTGTGTGCGATGGATGCAAGCAGTCCGGATGCAGCCTCTGCAATACCAAACTTGGTACATACAAATGAAAACAGAGATGCACTTGCAACGATCAGCATGATTCCACCGGTAGTCTTTGCGGAATCTACCAGGATATCAAACAGATCTCTGAAGGATACCTCACGGTAGATCACCATACCTACAAAAAGTCCATATACAACAGATACTGCCGCAGCTTCTGTTGGTGTAAAGATACCACCGTAGATTCCGCCAAGGATGATGACAGGCATCAGGAATCCCCAGAATGCCTCTTTAAAAGTGGCCCATCTCTCCTTTGCAGATGCTTTTTTACGGGACGGTTTGATATCATGTTTATTTGCTTCAAGAATTACTACAATTACAAGTGCCACACCCATAAGGATTCCAGGTACGATACCTGCCATAAACATATCTGCGATAGACACACCTGTAATAGACGCATATACAACGAAAGCGATACTTGGCGGTATAACGATAGCCACCGAACTCGACGTTGCCATCAAAGCTGTTGAAAACGGTGCAGAGAAACCACCCTGCTCAACCATTGCCGGGATCAGAACAGCACCAAGAGCTGCTACTGTAGCCGGACCGGAACCAGAGATTGCTCCAAAGAAACAGGAAACAATAACACATACGATTGCGATACCGCCTTTTTTGTGTCCGACACAGGTATCTACAAAATCGATCAGTCTGCGTGAAATTCCGGCTTTTGCCATGATATTTCCGGACAGTACAAAGAACGGAATCGCAAGAAGAAGGAATTTACTGATTCCTGAATACATATTTGTTGCAACGATGGTAAGTGAGGTTCCCGAATAAAGGATCGCACATACAGAGGACAGACCCAGGCAGAGTGCAATCGGCACACCCAGGATCAGAAAAACAAAAAATGAAATAAATAAAACAGCACTGATCATTTATTTGCCCTCCTTATCGTTTTTATTTCCAAAACAGACATCCAGACAGTACTCAATAAGATGAAGAATCATACAGCCTGCTCCGATCGGTACAAAGGACCAGAAGATCCATTCCGGCCAGTTCAGTACAAAGGTTCTTTTTCCGTTTTCAAGCTGGGTGATAACCTTGTCCATACCATACTTAAAAAGAATCACTGAAAAAATAATACTCAGTACTGTGATCAGGATCACAGATGGTTTTTTCAGTTTTTTTGGAAGACGGTCTGTAACCAGTGTCAGGCTGACCAGGCCACCCTCTCTGCAGGACAATGCTGCTGCCAGAAGTGTAATAAGTACAAAGACCGCTACAACAAGTTCTTCTGTGAAGGACCATGAGCGGTGGATCACTTTACGGGAAAACACGTTTCCCACAGTGAGCACGAGAATCAGCAATGTTGTAACTACCAGTACAACTTTTTCTACTGCTGCAAGTGCATTCATGAGTTTCTTGTAGACTTTCATCCTCTCTTCCTCCCTTGTAAAATATGATGATGTTCCGGTTTCAGAAAATTCTGCATAAAAAAAATCCGCCCCATCAGGGACGGATATATAATTCCGCAACCACCCTGTTTCGTCATTGAAACAAGTACGATTCTGCAACGTACCGGCATACGCGTCTCCTGTAACGGGGAGCCTCCGTGAAAACCTACTGATAAATCTCAAACGTAACGTTCGGTCTTCCTTCTCAGGGATGATATTCAAAACAATGCCGTTACCGCATCACACCACCTGCGGCTCTCTGTAAACAGCTATTTTCTCTGCTTTTACTGATTCCCTTCATAGAATTTGCTCTTATGCTTTACCTCGTTAAAAGCTTTTTTTATTTTACAACTCTTATCCGCTATAGTCAAGAGCTTTTTAATTGGCGAAAAAAAGCAAAAACGTTTTTGCATTCTCGCATAAAATATTTTATACTATATATATTCTCTATATACTCAAACTGTATCTATCTACAGGAGAAACAGAATATGAAAAAGAAAAAAAATATTTCTACGCATTATGTTGCTGCTATTATTATTTTTATCTGTGCCGTAGTCATCAGTCTGGGTGTTTTTCTGTTATATGTCCAGAAGTCAATCGATACCAATTCTCAGAAAACCATGACCAATAATGTAGCAAAACAAAGTAATCATGCGTTATCCATTCTCAATATTCATTACGGATTTCTGAACAGTATCGCTGACAAAATGGGAGATTCCTCTGATATTCTTTCCGATGAAAATATGGAGCTTCTGGTATCCCTGGCAGCAAACACGGATTTCGAAAGAACTGCCCTGATCGAAGCAGACGGTACAGCATACTATGACAACGGTGCCATAAAGAATGTATCCCAGAGAAAATATTTTCTGGAAGCCATGAAAGGCCAGGCAACTCTCAGTGATCCACTGGACAGCAGTATTGATCAGGAGACACGTGTGATCCTGTGTGATCCTGTGTGTTCCTGTACGCTGTAATGGCAGAATCATTGGCGCACTTGGTGGCTCTTATAATGTGACCGCCCTTAGTCAGATGCTTTTTAATGATATTTTTGATGATGCCGGATACAGTCTGATTGTCACAAAAGAAGGAGAGATCATCGCCTACGATGGTGAACCTTCATATCATAAAATCACATATGGTGACAATTTTTTTGATTTTTATAAAGACAGAACACTTCTGTCCAAAAATTCTCTTGTAAATGTCAAAAAAGATTTTTCAGCCGGCAACGATGGACTGATTAAGATCCGAACAGACTCCAACAAAAAATCTGACCAGTATATCGCTTATACCCGGCTTGGCATGAATGACTGGATGATCTGCTATGTTATTCCTGTATCCGATGCCCAAAGCTCCTATTCTTTCATTAAAAGTTATGAAGGCATTTTTATGTCCGTATTCTTCATTCTGGTGCTGTTACTTGTTTTCTACATTATCCACAACAATCGTATCCGCAATGAAGAGCTGCGTCGCGATGCACAGACAGACGGTCTGACAGGTGTTCTCAACAAACGCACGACAGAGGCACTCATCAACGAAATCCTGGAGCAGAGGCCTCATGAAAAAGGTACTTTTATTATTCTGGATGTTGATAAATTCAAAGAAGTAAATGATCATTATGGGCATGCTGTCGGCGATATTGTCCTCAGCACACTTGGACAGACACTCCGAAATTATTTCAGAGAAAATGATATCATTGGAAGAATCGGTGGAGATGAGTTTGTCATTTACATGTGCAAAACAGAACGGCAGAGATGGATATTTTCTTTTCCAAAAGCAGGATAGTATTATATAATGATGACATATCGCAAGAATGCAGGCACAATATCATCTATACTAAACATATAATGCATGAATAAAAGAGGTACAAATAATGACAGAAAAATGGTGGCATGACAAAATCGCATATCAGATCTATCCAAAGAGTTTTCTGGACAGTAACGGGGACGGCATCGGAGATCTGAGAGGAATCATTTCCAAACTGGATTACATAAAAGCACTGGGCATTGATATCATCTGGCTTTCTCCAATCTACAAATCGCCTTTTGTCGATCAGGGATATGATATTTCAGATTACTATGCAATTGCAGAAGAATTCGGAACTATGGAAGAGTTTGATGAATTGCTTGCAGAAGCAAAAAAACGTAATATGCATATCATCATGGATCTGGTCATCAACCACTGCTCTGACAAACATGAATGGTTCCAAAAAGCTCTGGCTGATCCAGATGGTGAATATGCAGATTATTTTTATTTCCGGAAAGGAAAAAACGGTAACCCGCCAAGCAACTATCGTTCTTACTTCGGCGGCAGCTGCTGGGAACCGGTTCCGGGAACAGACAAATACTATTTCCATATGTTCGCCAAAGAACAGCCTGATCTGAACTGGGAGAACCCAAAGCTTCGTCAGGAGCTTTACAATATGATCAACTGGTGGCTTGAAAAAGGCCTTGCCGGTTTCCGTATCGATGCGATCATCAACATCAAAAAAGACCTTGCTTTTCCTGACTATGAACCGGACGGACCGGATGGCATGGCCGCCTGCTGGAAAATGGTCGAAAACGTTGACGGTGTAGGAGAATTCCTTGAAGATCTGAAGAAAAACACTTTTCAGAAATATGATGCTTTCACCGTTGGTGAAGTATTCAATATGAAAGCTGATGAACTTGGTCAATTTATTGGAGATAACGGACATTTCTCCACAATCTTTGATTTCTGTGCGCATTCCCTCAGCGATGGTGCTCATGGCTGGTACGATGCACCTCATGTAGATTTCAAAACATGGCGCGACACAATTCTGAGTTCTCAGATCAATGTCCAAAAATATGGACTGGAAGCAAATATCATCGAAAATCATGATGAACCTCGCGGTGTATCCCGTTTTCTTCCGGAGTATGCCCAAACGCCTGTCGGTGCCAAAATGCTCGGTACCGTAAACATCCTGCTTCGTGGAATTCCGTTCATTTATCAGGGACAGGAAATCGGAATGCAGAATGAAATCTGGAGCAACATTCATGATTACAATGATATCAGTACGATCGATCAGTATAATCTTGCAAGAGAAGCAGGTTTAAGTGATGCAGAAGCTCTGGAAGTATGCGGCAAAATGAGCCGTGATAACGCAAGAACCCCTGTACAGTGGAATGCTCAGGCGAATGCCGGATTTACTACAGGCACACCATGGCTCAAGGTTCACTCTGATTATAAAGAAATCAACGTCGCAGCTCAGGAAAAGGATCCGGATTCCGTATTAAATTACTACCGTAAACTGACTACCATCCGCAAGGCTCCAGAATACAAAGAAGTCTTTACTTACGGCAAAACAGTTCCTGCATATCAGGATAGCGAAACAGTTATGGCATATTATCGTGAGACGAAATCACAACGCGTTCTCGTCGCCGCCAACTTCGATCGCGAAGCCGTTTCCACCAAACTTGAATATCCGGTAAAAAAAGTGCTTCTGTCCAATCAGAACCGCACCGATTGCCCGGAAGGAATGCTGAAGCTCGACAGCTGTGAAGTAATTGTGCTGGAATGCGAGAAATAAACTGATTTAAATAAGGGACTGTACATGTATTATGTACAGTCCCTTCTGGCTGCAGGCACTGGCTCGGATAGTTTGTTTAAATTCAGAATACAGAAGTAGCATTCCTTCTTTCCATCCACATACTTCAAGAATCTTTTGATCATATTCTCGAATCTTCTCAGCGACACTACCGCTTCCATCTTGTAAATATGGAAACCCATGTGTTCATAAAATCCCTTAGCCTGCGGGACATACGCTTTGATATTTTTGATTTCTCTATCTGGCAGAAACAGGTGGGTCGCCCTCACACGCTTTGATAATGGTTTCGTAAGGGAGAAGTTTACTCATGACGGTATCTCTCCATTTCCTCCCGCAGTTTCCGCAAGGCAATCTGGATATGCCGCCCTGCTGTGCTGCGTGACCGGCCAATACACGTGCCGATCACGCGCTGCGACTGATGCAGAAAGTAATAGCGCAGGATTTCTTCCCGTGCCTGCTCCGGTAAAACAGAGATCGCGTTGTCAACGGCGGCGCAAAGCAACGTTCATTTTACTGTTGACTGACTCAGCTGGCTTTGTGCTATTGCCTTGTAGTAAACACAAATAGAAATGATTGCTGTAATCGCTTCCGTGATCCAAAACGCATTCCAGACGCCAACCGCTCCGAAAAGCCTGCTGAGTAAAAACGCAGTTGGGATGATAACCACAACATACCGGCAAAGTGAAATCAGTAATGAAGGAGTGCCTTTTCCAAGTCCCTCCAGTGCGCCGGAAGATGTAACGGAAACCGCCGAGACGATAAAACCGGCGCCGATGATACGCAGGGCTGTTTCCCCGCTCTGGATTGTCGCTTCTGTGTGGGTAAACAGCCCCATAAGCTGGCCGGGGATTAGCAGACATATCACTGTCCCAAGCACCATAATGATACCGCTCATGCACAAGACGATTTTATAAATCTGGCTGACTCTTTTGTTCTCCCCCGCACCGTAGTTATAGCCGATCAAGGGGCGCATCCCCTGAACAATGCCATTAGCCGGAAGATAGATGAATGTCTGCAATTTGTAATAGATTCCCAAAACCAGAATATACACTTCGGAATATGCCGCCAAAATAGCATTGAGCGCCGAAATCAAAAGAGATGGGAGCGCAAGATTCAAGGTTGCGGGAATGCCGATGGAGTACAGCTTTATTACCATCTTTTTGCTGAGCAAAATGTACTGTCTGCGGATATGCACGCGAATTGGCCGCACAAAATAAACGACCAGATAAATCGCAAGCGTCAAGGCCTGCCCGATGCCGGTTGCCAGCGCAGCGCCTTCGATTCCCATTTTAGGGAATGGACCATAGCCAAAAATCAGAGCGGGGTCTAAGACAATGTTTGTTATACACCCACACATCAAGCTGATCATGGTTGTTTTCATGTTTCCTACAGCTTGGAATAGTTTCTCGAATGTAACACCAACAATGATAATCAATGTAAAAGCGAACGCAATAACAGAATAGCGGACGCCAAGTTCAATCACTGTCTTGGATGAAGTGAACATTCCTAAAAAAGCCGGCATCATTGTAATACAGCAGACTGTCATAACAACGCCGTGAATCATGGCAAGCACAAGTCCCTGCGTGGCAGCTTGATCTGCTTTTTTGTTATCTCCAGCGCCTAGATATAAGGCGATCACTGCGTTGATTCCAACGCCAAATCCAATTCCAACGGCATTGATAAAATTTTGAACCGGGTAAACCAATGATAATGCCGTCATAGCTTCCTCGCTGATCTGCGCGACGAAAAAGCTGTCGATAATGTTGTATAGAGAATTAACCAGCATGGATAAAACCATAGGCAGGGTCATGGATAAAATCAGCGGCAATACCGGTTTTTCTTTCATAAAAGTATCGTTCATCATTTCTCCTCCTTGGAACATGTTATAAGATATTTTTGTGGCGATGCCATGCCATTATTACGAGAGCAATGAGCATAGTGGCGGTTTCCGCAACAGGAAATGCAAGCCAGATTCCGTTCAGTTGGAATAATTTGTCCAGACACCATAAGGCAGGAACAAGGAAAAGCAGTTGTCTGCATAATTGAATCGCTATGCTGGAACCTACTTTTTCTGTCGCCTGAAAATAGGTGGAAATCATGGTAGAGAGACCGCAAAACAGATAGCTTGCTGCCATAATTCGCATAGCGGATATTCCAAAGGAGCGCATGGCTTCCGACGCTGTAAATAATCCCAAAAGCTGCGCCGGAAAGAAGTTGACGGTCAATGTTCCCAGTATCATCATACCAGAGGCCAAAGCGGTTCCATATCGGAAAGCGGAGTGCAGCCTATCTCTGTTTCCCGCACCGTAGTTAAACCGCATAATAGGCAAACAGCCCTGAATCAAGCCGTTTACTGTCATAACGATCAGCTGCTGCACCTTAAAATACGCACCGAAGAATGCAATCGCCGTATCGGAATACGCCACCAGAAACAGATTGACGAATGTCACCATAAACGAACTGAGGGCATTCATAATGAAAGATGGTAAGCCAAGGGCGAATATACGGGCAATCATCCACTTTTGTATATGAAATTCTTTGATCTTTATCCGCACTTTTTGCTTTTTGCCCAGCAGCAAGGCAAATGCCAAAATCATGGATAACAAATAGCCCGCAACAGTAGCCACCGCAGCGCCACGGATTCCCATAGCTGGAAAAACACCAATACCAAAAATTAGGAGTGGGTCAAATACAAAATTAGCGACCACTCCTGCAATCTGGAACCACATAGGAGCAACCATGTTCCCAGTAGCCTGTATCATTTTCTGGATTGCGATATGCACCATGTTGGGAATTTGCATGAACGAACATACGCTCATATAAGCAAGACTCAACTGATAAATTTCTTCGTTATTGGTGAATGCCCCAAAGTAGGGTTTCATAATCAGTAATGACAGAAGATTGAGCACAGCACCAATTCCAAAGGCCAGTAACAATCCATGTGTGACGGTAGTATTTGCCTCATTCTGCTTTCTCTGTCCAAGATACCCTGCAATCAGTACATTCACGCCAACGCCGATCCAGATAGATGTCGCATTCATCAAAGTTGTAATGGGAAACGACAGGGAAACCGCCGTCAAAGCATTTTCACTCAGCCGCGCTACAAACGCACTGTCTATCAGATTATAGGAATATTGCAGAAACATAGAAATCAGCGGCGGTATCGACATTTGCCAGATGAGTTTTCCAACGGGCGCAACCGCCATTTTGTTATCGGTCTGCATGCTTTCCCTCTTCTCCACAAATTGTCCGAACAATATAGTTTTGTTTGCGTGCTGCAGGCTGACCGGCTTTCTGGGCCGGATAAGTCCCTGCTTCCAGTACAGCGTCCAAAGCCTTGGAAGGGACAGGTTCCGATTTATAAGCCCGTACACTACGACCCGTCTTGATAAGAGACAAAAAATTTTTTTCCATACAGATATAGTCCTCCATTCTGCTAATACTTTCGAGATACAGGCAACAAAAAAGCCACACAACTATCACAAGATAGCTGTGTGGCAAAAAGATGACCGAATCCGGAAAAGTCCACTAAAATTTTGCGTTTATTATTATAGTGAACTTGAAGGAGACTGTCAAGCATCAATCATTACGGAATTGTGGCGGCTGTCTGTTGGTTTTTATGTTACTTTATGGCACATGAGAAATTCTGTCTGGTTTTGTACTCGTAGTGAGTGAGCATGCGTTATTATTATCAATGCCTTTTGCCATAACAACACCAAAACAGGCACTCGGCAATTCTTCAAAAATTTCTTTTTTAACAACGAATCTCATTTTATGCCCTTCTTATCTGCACTTGACCGGAATACATATTTCAGTCACAAATTTTTCACTGTCATTAGTAATGCCATAGTCTATGAGCGTGATTTCTCGCGAAAAACCAACAATCTGTATCTGTTCTTTTGTGATGTAGTCAAGGAGCTTTTCATAGTGCGCTGGAGCTTCTATATGACTGCCTCGAAAACGCAACCGTACACAAAGTGTTTTGGGAAGAGTAATGGTTTCACCTGTATAAATGTCCTCTTGATCCAGTATTAGAAAAATGCTGTCATAACGATTTACTTTTGATTGCTGCAAATGTTCCGCGGAAATGCCAAGTCCGACCTTTCCAAGAAATACAACGGCTTCGGCATCAGATTGATCCAGCTTTCTAATCGGCACTTCCATATCAAGAGAGCCATCTACTTTCAGTGGAACGTCTACCCAAGCAATGCGACAGGACGGAAGCTCTATTAAGGAAACGGTATCCAAAGGCTCACTTTGTGCGTCTCTCAGCCAATTTAAGCGGTGGTTAATCTTTTGTTCTATACGTTGTAATTCTTGTTGCTTTTTCAGGACTGCATGCTTTTGCTGTAACAACTTTTCCTCAATACGGCTGATATCCTTATTTTTGAGAAAGTCCTCAATCTCGGACAAAGGCATATCCAATGCCCGCAAATACCTGATTGTGTTTAGTACTTCAAATTGTTCGGTGCCATAGTAACGATAGCCAGAATCTGAGGAAATGTATTCTGGTGTAAGCAAACCGATATGTTCATAGTGCCGCAAACTACTAACACTGATATGAAACAATTTTGACACTTCACCTATTGGGAAGAGATTTTTCCGATCCATATCTTACTCCTCCACCAGAACAAGCGTTGATTTGCGCCGTATGACTCCAAAGGCGATTAGGCAGATCACGACCGATAGCAGTGAGCCTGCCGCGGTAGCCAGTCCCATCGGGAGAAGCGTTGCCGGGAATAATTTTGAGGTCACATAAACGCCAGGCACACGCATCAATACAATGGCGAGAATATTGTGTAAAAACGACAGGCCGGATTTCCCGCATGCGCAAAAAAAGCCGCTAAAACTAAAATGAATGCCAGCAAAAATACAGTCAAAAATGTAACCACGCAGATACTGGCCGCCGAAAAGGATCACCGCCGCTCCGTCCGCAGTGCTGGGATCGGTGAACAGCGAAACGATGCCTTCCGCTGTAAACTGAATCGCGATAGAAGCAAGCACGCCAAAGCCTGCGGCGAGCATCACCGCATAGCGCAGCGTTTGAATGGCCCGATCCGGTTTGCCCGCACCGATATTTTGCGCTCCCAAGGCAGAAACGGTAGACAGCATAGAGGAGGGTACCAAAAAGAGGAAACTGATCACTTTCTCCACAATCCCGACCGCCGCTGCGTCATTCAGTCCACGCTGATTGGCAATAATCGTGATAATAATAAAAGCAACTTGAATCAGGCCGTCCTGAAACGCAATTGGGATGCCGATCCCCAAAATTTTCCCCATGACCGCACGGCAAGGCTTGAAGTCGCTTTTTTTCAGAACGATGCTCCTGCGTTTCAAAATAACGGTAAGGGAAATAACTACACTGATTGCCTGAGAGAGAGTTGTACCAAGGGCTGCGCCCGCAGGTCCAAGGTGCAGCACACCCATAAAAAGATAGTCTAAAGCGATGTTGGCAGCACAGGCTGTGGCAATAAAGCACATCGGGCTTTTGCTGTCGCCCAACCCTCTAAAAATAGAACTGATGATGTTGTAGGATGTAATAAACGGAATCCCGATAAAGCAGATGGTCAAATAGGTGACCGTACCGCTCACCGCATCCGCTGGCGTAGACATGGCAACGACAATGGGATGAACAAGGGATAACAGGATGGCCGTAAGTGCAATGGAAAGCACCAGAAACAATATTACCGTATTCCCGATGTTATGCGCTGCCTGTTTTCGATTTCCTGCCCCCACTGCCTGACCAACGCTGACGGTTGTTCCCATCGATAACCCTACAATCATAACCGTAAGCATGTGCATCACTTGTGAGCCGATAGAAACAGCGGTAGTACTGGCTACACCCTCGAACTGTCCGATGATAAATAGGTCAGCCATACCATAGAGCGTTTGAAGGAAATACGAGAGCAGATACGGCAATGATAATAATACAACATTTTTGAACACACTGCCGGTAGTAAGGTCCTTTTCCATATTGCCTAATCCTCCTTTTTGGTTAAACTACCCGTATTATAAAATCTACAACAGATGTAGAGTCAAGCGTTTTTTCTTATTTTGTAGCACCGTTCAAATGACTTTGTGTAAGTTTATTTTTTTCACGCAAATTCTTGAGAATATCTCGTGTTTCCATGTCTGTCCCTCCTAAGGAATATGTTATTATTTATTATAAAACTGCAACCTATATACATTAATCATATATATCTTTATATAAATTACCTTGTTACCTGAATTCACTGATGCTATACTAACATTATAAAAACTGCGTGAACACTTATTAAACCTTGCAAGTTACGCGGTTTCTTTTATCCTGATAAGTTAGTTTATACTAATCAAAATCAGGCAGACATAAAACCGTTGTAAAATGCAATACATCATATTGAGGAAATATCTATGAAAGAAAATGAACTTATTTTTGACCGTACAAAGCACGTCTGCTATTCCGAAGCAGTTAAACAAGTAATTACAGACTGTCTGAAAAAGCAATTTTCTAAAAAAGAAGCTGACATCCTCTGGGAAAAAATCCAGTTGAAATATACCGAATATTTACAGACGCTCCCTTATCTGGGCGGTGCAAAAGACAATCATAATGCTCCCGGCGGAACCTACGACTGCATCGCTTTATTTGCATATTACGAAGTGTTAGACCGTAAGCCATCCATTCAGGAAATCTATGAAATGAATAATGCAATTCTTCTTCCGCCGTTTCGGAAGCTCGGAAAGCTCTTTAATATCAACCATCCATGGCAGCTGAAATTATTGAACTTTGTTTTTGAAACGACGGCAAAGCGTGATCAGAAAAAACACCACAGTTGTCCTGCCGGATATATTATGCAAACAGAACCATTTGATCCAAAGACAGGAATTCATTACCGCTTTGAACAGTGCCCGATTGCGGAATTTGCCAAAGCGCATGATCTGTTAGAAATCATGCCTGCAATCTGTAATGGCGATTACCCTGCCATGGAACTTTTACATGCCGGTCTGATCCGCACTACGACCTGTGCAAATGGAAATGTGTGTGATTACTGGATCGTCGGAGATAAAAGTCCATATTTGAAAAAATATCCGAAAAAGACAGATGAACAGGGATATTTTTATAATGAATATCGTAGAAGTATTGCAAAGGAAAAATATTTAGAAGAAACCCCTATGCTAAATTATTCTGCCAGGAATATCCAGCAACTCTTAGCAGAAAGGGACTGGAATACATTGAATGAATTTGAACGTCTGAAATCTATATACAATTTTGTACGAGATGAAATATTATTTGGATATAATGTAGATGACAGCATCCCTGCATCAAAAATCTTATCCGATGGATATGGACAATGTAATACAAAGGGCACACTATTTATGGCTTTGTTACGAGCCTGCAATATTCCCTGCCGGATTCATGGATTTACAATAGACAAGAAGCTTCAAAAGGGCACAATGACCGGTATTGTCTACAAAAGTGCCCCCAAAAATATATTTCACAGCTGGATAGAAGTGTATTTCGAAAATATCTGGTATGAATTAGAGGCATTTATCCTCGATAGTGCTTATTTAAATAATCTTCAGAAAAAATACCCAGATTGTACAGGTTCTTTTTGTGGTTACGGTGTAGCAGTCAAAAATTTCCAGAATCCCATTATTGATTTTAACCGGAATAGTACCTATATTCAAAGTGAAGGTATCACCCAGGACTTCGGAATCTACGATTCACCAGATGACCTGCTAAAAGAGCATCAACAGGAACTCTCTGTCTTAAAAGCCTTTATATATCGGAATCTTGGACGGCGTCTAATGAACAGAAATGTCATGAAATTGAGGAAGAGTTAACCAGGGTTCTATCCTTGTTTGTATTATAATGCAGTTTTAGGGCATTGCTAATTTGTGTTTTTTGTGTCTGGACAAAAAGATACACTCCTTTTTCCAGATCTCTGTACATAACTTCTCCGTCTGAGTTGGTCTTTCCGGACATTCCTTTGATGTTGTTATCCTGTACATATTTTTCCAGTTTTTTGCAGCTTCTGCCTGAGCGGAAGAAGCATCAAAATCAAATATGACTCCAGACTTTGCAAACTCACTCACTAATGCCCATGAATTATTTTTATATGTTCCAACCTGATACATCGTAAATTCAGTATTACTTAGCTACACTATTTTATTTTCCTTTTCTGGAAGACGTTCATACAACCATGTCATACGATTTAATCTCTCCACCGCCTTTTTATCAAACTGCCCCTTTTCCATGCTCCAACCGCAAATATGTAACATATTTTGAAAGCGTAATATGAAAATGTTCTTTAAAATATTGCGATACATATTTTTCAGAAAGATGGAACTGTTCCCCAAATTCCTTTAATGATATCTCCCCTGTAAAACTCTGCTGTATGTATGAAATCATCTCTTTTTCTACAGTATTTCTTCCACTTTTATCATTTTCGATTATAAATCCATTCTCCCACATGTGAAGAATAAATTGTAAAAGAATTATTTTTGTCTTTATCTGAACAGCTATTTCCAACTTCTTTTCATCATTTTTTGCCATATATATTTCGGCCAACTGCTCACACAACTCTTTTGCTGCATCCTTGATCCTTGGTCTTATCATCAAATGACCATTTTTTAATGGAGTAAGCAATTTATCATCTAACATGTCATCTGTGCAAAAAGAGATATATTCAAAGTACATAATCTCTCCTATACTTCTATAAGACCTTTACTTTTCCATTTTCCACTCTTCCACCTAAGTACCATTCCCACAGCTCTCGCACATTCGTCACCTGCCATAGCAATATATGATCCTACAGCCAGAAGTCCCATGTGTATTCCGAGAAAATAAGTTCCGCCAACTGCAAACAAATACATAAATATTGCACCTAGTATAACCGGGAAAAGTGCGTCTCCACTCGTTTTTAATGCCTGACCATATACAAGGTTTGTTACCCTTCCAAATTCAAGAAAGACATCTACTATTAACAACTTTACCACAAGATTTATCATCTGTGTATCATCAGTAAATATATGCACGATAAAATGTCCTGCCAATGCAAATGTCACGGAAAAACAGGTCGCTGTGATGATACCGTATATCGCAGCTTTTCTCGTTCCCCTGTTACATTCCTCAAACTCTTTTGCTCCAATTCTCCAACCGGTCATAATTGCATTTGCCTGAGCAAGGGCAGCTCCCACACAATATGAGAAATTTGCAATCTGTACAGCATATGAGCGTGCTGTAACATTCATTCCATCCACATCCATCTGATTCATAAAACGCACAATAAAGGTCATTGCGATGTTGTAAAGTGCTGTTTCAAGCGCAGAAGGAAAACCAATCTTAACAATTTGCGCAAATATCTTTCTTGATGCAATTCGCTCAGGACTCTGTTTTGCTTTTATAAGCACAGCCCCCATACCTGCTACAATAATAAGATTTACAACTCTTGAAATAACCGTGGCAACAGCAACTCCCATTACACCCCAGTTGAATACAAATAAGAATACTGAATTAAGTATTATATTGAGAACATTTCCAACAACAGTTCCTATCAAAGAATGTTTTGTATATCCAAACACTCTCAAATAACTGGAAAAAATAGGAATCAGTGCATTTAAAAAACATGCGCCGCCAACAATTCTAAGATATATTTCAGCCGGCTCAAGCAAAGCCGGAGCAATACTTACGATTCGAAGTATCCCACCAGAAAAAGTAGCAAGAATGACAGACATTACGATACCTATCAATGCGTTGAATATAAGTCCAAGTTGTCTTGCCTGATACGCTATCCCCGGTCTTCCGGCTCCGATATTTTGTGACATAACAGCTATCATACCCGACGATATTACGCCGAACATGATAATAAAAACACCTATATATGTATTTGCTGTTCCCACTGCTCCTACAGCCTGGTCGCTTACAGATGATAGCATAAGCGTATCGACCATACCTGAAAGCATATAGAATAAAGTTTCTAAGCATATTGGCACAGATAACTGTGTTAATGTTTTTCTTTCAGCTGCCATAGTTTTCTCCTCACATACAATTCAAGAATACTATATCAATAATACGATATATTTCTATGTAATTCTTGTATAATATCCTGTGAAAATTGCACTATTTCTACTTTATCTTAAAAAGTACTAGATCGTGTTACTGAAAAATGGACTATGAGCATTAGCAAGCAATTCACCGATACGCATTCCGGTCCCAGTTTTCCATTGCCTCGCTGTATTCGCAACGCACGGTGACCCGGTTCTGGCTGTCCAGGGTGCAGGTAAACAGGGTGAGCGGCCACTCTCCGCTCGTCATATCGTCCACACTCCAGGGAGTCAGTGCCTCCGTTACCGCCACATAGTAAGAAAACCGGTTTCCCACAGCATCTGTAAAAAAAACCTCGCTTCCTTCCGGAAGAGTTCTTAATCCCCCAAAATGAGACTGATAATTATGCGCTGCGATTACCAGATCCCCCTTGTAGGCGCTTCCGGAATAACGGCAGGGTGCCAACCTTAAAGAAGAATAACTCCAGCTGCTGATAACCGGAAGTTCCAGATTCAGCGCCGGAATCTCCAGAATTCCTATACACGCCACATCACCCAGACTTTTCAGCGTGTATTCAGGCATATCCATATCCGGGTTTAGAAGATAGTCCGGTATGTTCTGTTTATCTTCTTTATCCGAAGCATCAGGACTCTCTGATGCTTTTTTGTTTTCCTGCAGATATTCTGCCAGGATTGCCTCCTCGCTCTCCCGGGCACGGTGTCCGTCCCACAGATTATACACCAGGAGCAGCACTGCTGCTGTCACCAGAATCAGTCCTGCTCCTTTTAAAATATTTCCAATTCGATTCTTTTTCTTATACTGCATCTTTTTATTTCTTTTCTTCCATGGATTTTCGCAGCTGCTTACCTACTAACAGACAGATCACACCGGCCAGCATAAGAAGAGGAACCGGCCACCAGAGCTGTCCTGTCTGTGGAAGCTTCTGAGAAGAATTTTCACCATTTTCTCCAGACGTTCCCGTTTTATCTGTTGATTCTGATTTATCTTCTGAATCTGCTGTTTTAGTGTTTGTCAGCACAACGGTGTTTCCCTCTCGGCTGGTACTCACGGTATAGCCTGACGGTACTTCTGTTTCCACCACACTCCAGCTCACCTGTGACGAAAGGTTTTCCCAGGTATAGGACCACTGATTTTCCTTTTTCAGAATCTGACTGTCCACAACTGTTGTTGTTCCATTCTGATCTGTTCTCAACAGATCAACCTGCACCGAAGCCGGACGTTCTTTAACCTGATCCTGTTTCCATACCTTCAACACATGAATCTTTGTCTGGGAAGCTTCTGTATTATCCATTTTCTCCTCGTCATACTTCAGATTTACCCTTATATGTAGCGGATCTTTCTGCGAAGCATCCGGAAGTGCGATCAGCGAAACAGGCGGAACAGATATCTTTGCCTTTCCGTTATCCTGCGCCTCGATCTCCTGAGCTTTTACCAGATAAAGCCCATTTGAAAGATTTTCAAAGCATACGGTTTTGTCACTTCCTGATTTCAGCACTGCATCTGCCTGGATTCCGTCACGTTCCGCATAATCCGCAAGCGTACGCGCTGTTCCTCTCCATTCATCTGATTCCAGGGAAACCCGATAATTCTGAAATTTTTCTGTCAGTGCAAAACCACCTGTATCTTTGTAGTCTGCCACACGATACAGCGAAAACTCCAGACCCTCGGCCGGACATCCAAGAGAAATACTTCCTTTTGTCTGTTCTGCTTTCGCCGCAGCCAGAACCGGTGTGTTCATCAGCATCCCGGAAAAAACAGCGGCAAAAGCCAGCATGCATATCATTCTCTTTATTCGACTGTAACAGCTCTGCCTGTATTGGTACTTCATCTTCTTCTCCCACTGGTTTGTTTTGTTCTGATTCGTTTTGCTCTGGTTTGTATGGTTGCTTTTCTTCTTCTGTTTTTACTTCTGTTTTTACTTTTCTTTTTTCTTTTTGGAACGCGCTCCGACACGTCCACTGCAATAAAACTGATGATAAGAAGCGGAATTCCAATGCCTACTGCAACAAGCACAGTACTCACCTTTGCGGCATCCGATGTGATCCTCGAATTATCTCCCGCTCGATTTGCAATCCTGTGACCTCGCACCAGCAGCCTCTGCGTATTGATCCCATAAGGCGTACAGGTAAGAAGCGTACACAGATCCTCGCCTTCCTCAATGTTCAGAAGTCCATAATCTATTGGTTCTACGATATGAATCTGGTCGACTTCATATGTAAATACCTGATCATAAATATGAAGCAGAAAAATATCACCCTTCTGCAGCCTGTCAAGATCCGTAAAAAGCTTTGCACTCGGAAGTCCCCTGTGCCCGGAGAAAACGCAGTGCGTTCCACTGCCTCCAATCGGCAGGCTGGACCCTTCCATATGGCCGACTCCCACCTGTAAAACCGAAGCATCCACGGTGTGATAAAGAGCAAGCTTACAGTCTATTTCCGGTATGGTGATATACCCCATCATTCCGGTTCCGTCTATATCCAAGAGACTCTTATACCACTCATCCTGCTCCTCCGTCGGAGTAAAACGGCCTGGATCTGAAATCAGCGTTTCATTGTACTTTTCTGCCTGCTCAAATGCCTGCTTCTTCTCCTGCTCATCCATCTTTTCAATCCGGTCCGAATACTCTGCGACCGCCTGCGTCTGATGCTTGGAGTTCCAATAGTTACTGACTGTCGGATACAGCAACAAGGACAGACCTGTAAGAAAGACCAGCACCGTGGTAATTGTTGAAACATGCTTTCTCATCTTACAATCCTCTCCTTGCTGCTGCACAGGGAATGCCCATTCCCCGCACAGCGAAATTACTTTAACTATTTTTCATTCGTTGCTTTGTAATCAGTACCACACCGGATACAAGTGCAAGAACTGCACCCAGAAAGTAGATCAGAGATGTACCATTTCCACCTGTGGTTGGGAGGATGGTACCGGTGTTGTTCAGGACTTTGACTTCATCTACAGGTGTTTTATTTGTTCCAACAGTGATAGTTCCATCTTCAGCAATGACTACTGTCACTGGTTCTTTCAGTTTGTTATAACCGGCTGGCTGTTTTGTCTCTGTAAGATAATATGTATCAGCATCAAGACCTTTGATTGTGAATTTACCAGAAGATGGAGTGGTTACTGTTGTCACTCCTGTTTCACCAGTCTTTGCTACACGGTAAGTACCTTCTGCTGCATTCTCTGCTGAAGTCTTTACAAGATTAATTGGATCTGTTCCATTCTGGTCTTTACTTAATGTAAAGATTGCCCCTTCAAGTGCTTTTTCTTTCGTTCCATCTTTTGTGTATTTGAACACTGGCATTTCAAAAGTTTTTGTTTTTGTTGTATCATGATTTGTTTCATTGTTGTCTCCATACTTCAGCCATGTTTCATTCTTATATTCCGTTTTAGGCACTGCACCATCATCCAGAGTTGCAGAATAGGTAACGATGATTTTGTCGTCTTTTGCAAGTGTGTTACAGAAGGACTGAATAAAAGTAATTTCAAATGCACATCCATCGGCGAGTCCCGATGTTGTAAGCGTATACTCTGTATTTTCAATAAGATTTTTCTCTGTTTCACCACTTTTGAACTTTACAGCTACGGAACCATCAGTAAGTGTCAATCTTTCATCCATCTTATCATGCAGTACATAGTTCTGTGCACCTGGCTGTGCTGTGATTGTTGTCTGGAAGTTTACAGTCTGTCCGATATCAGCTGTGTTGCTCTTCCCCCATTCATCTGTTGCATTTACTTTAGAGTCTTCCTGAACTTCCTTTTTTACTGAAGGAACATCATTCTTTTCCTGGATTGTTACATCTGTATCTGTTGTATTAAGAGAGCAAAGTGCACCAGCACTGGAATCCACCAGGTAATAACCAAGAGCAAGGTCAGTAAATTCTACGGTTTTATTCGTTACTGGGCCCTCTGTTTTAGTAGCAGTTAAATTTTTACTTGTAGCATAGGCTAATGCTTTCTTTGCAAATTCTGCAACACTTGCATCATCTGTTGCACCTTTCCACTTTACATAACCATCCGTGATTTCCAGATAGGTATTTCCTTCACCAGTTCTGATAAAATCACTCCATCCTGTGGCTACTTTATAAGCATAGTTTCCTGTATTTGCTCCTGATGAAGGCTTGCCACTAAAACTCTCCAATTCCAAAATCTTGTAAATCTTATATGTCTGTCCTACTATTGCATTATCAATCGTAATTTTTCCCGTATTAGCAGTAGATGTACCACTTGTCGTTGTTCCTTCTGCGCTTACCACGCTGGCCATTCCCAATACCATCATAACAGAGAGCATAATGGCGGCAATTTTCTTAATCAGTTTCATTTCTTCCTCCTTGGTTTTGCGTCACTGCCCCCCCCCAAAAAAAAATTCATTTTTCTGGAAGGTACAGCACACCCTCTTTTGTATTACCTGTTGTTACAGGCTCTTCTTTTTATATTGATCAGCATCTGCAGTCCGGCAAAAAATATTAATACCGCTCCTGCAAGCCTGAAAATAAGGGGACCATAACTGCCTGTAGAAGGCAGTTCTTTTACACGGATCTGGTTGGTAACTGTCACCGTGTCTCCATTGACTGCGCTGTTCACCCCTGTTGTCGCACTATCAGTCTTTGTTGTTGCATACGATGTGAAGTATTCCATTTTGTTCACAGTCGCAGCTGTGGTGGAATCTTTAATCGGATTTCCATTATCATCAAGTTCAAAAACATAATATGTCTTTGTCTGATTCTGATTATCTGTCAGATCGAGATTCGTGAATTTTGCTGTCTTGGAGCCTGTCTCTGCTGCATTATATGTAATGGTAATCGTCTGAAGCGGTGTTGTGGTTGATGTAGTTCCGTCTTGATTTGTTGAGTTTGTCGTGTTTGTTCCATCTGCATTCTCATACAGTCCAAACGTATATGTTCCACTCACCGGATTCGAATCATGACCACCTGCATTCTTGAACTTCTTCTCCACTGTGATCTCACTTTTGTGGTTGAGGACAGTAAGTTCATAGATTGACTGATACTGTATATGAATTCTCGAATCTTTTATGCAGTTATTCACATAATCCGAATAATCTGTGGCATTTTCTTCTTTTCTCGGAACCATAATATAAATTGGTTTACTGTCTGCCACATATCCGGACGGTGCCGTTTCCTCTGTCACTTTATAGATGGTGTTATAATCCATTACATGGTTTTGATCTGAGCCTTCTCCAAAGAGGAGTTCCCCTTTATCGTTTGTCGTTCCTGTCCACATCTTATCAGTGTTGTCTTTAATTTGACCATTTTCCACTATGCACGGAACCACCTTAAATACAGCCCCCTGCAATTTTGCTGACAGATTGTTCTGATCCTTCTTGATAATCTTCAGTTTAATATTCTTCCCGGCTGTTACTGTTCCGCCGGCAGCATAGGAATAATTATTCTCTTCCACACTGTCTCCTCCGGCAGAAGAATAGTTCTCCCAGTATGCTTCATTTGAGAAGCTTACTTTCTGTCCCGGCGGTGCATTCACTACTGCAGTGTAGGTGATCGTAACCGGTACGTTACGGGGAATCACTATTTTCAGCGTATTATCCGCATCAAGTGAAGCTGTATAATCCGTGACAAGAGCATCTGTCTTTGAATTAATTACTTTGATCGTTTCCGTATCCAGAATCAGCGTAGAACTCAGTTTGTCAATCAATGTAAGTGTCGTGCCATCTTTTGTCGAAAGTGCCTCTCCGAATTGATTTGCCTCAATTGTGAAATTTATTTTCTCACTTTTCGGACTTGTTGGCGTATATGTTTTTTCAAGCTTTTTCGGTGTTATAGTTGCCGGACTGGTTGCTGTACTGATATCCTGTCCACCTTCTGTCTGGAGTGTAACCTGATTTGTAAATCTCTTTTCTTTTCCTCCAAGCAGCACATCAGGATCTGTCACCCTGCATACAACCTGAACGTCAACAGAATAATCATCTCTCTTTTTCCCTGCAGTAAAATCACCCAGTTTGATCAAAGCCTGATTGCCCTTGACATAATAGGTTGTTGTCTTAGATTGTCCTCCATTATCCGTTGCAGCTGAAATTGTTTTTTTTGTCCAACCAGATGTCTCCAGGTCTGAATCCTCTTTTGAGTTAATTGTATCAAAGTTCTGGCCTCCAACCCATTTAATTCGGATATATGCCAGTTCCATACCATCCGGTATCGTCTCCAACACCTGATAGGTTCCTGACAGTTCACCTGCATAGTTCACCTTAAATGCCCAGGCCGCATACTGTCCTGCACCCAGCAATTCATTTGTGATGATTGTACCGCTATTTTCCTGATCTGCACCGTCGTTCTTGCTGGTTACTGTTGTTCCATCATAGGTAAATGTCTGTCCAAGCTCCTTCAGGATGTCTGCGCCTCCACACAGAAGCTTTTCTGCGCTGCCATGGTCAATCCAGGTATTGCCATTGTCGCTTGTACTGATATGATTTCTAAATGTAAAAGCATCACGATATTTTGTCGGCAGCGACTGGGGTTCTGTCCTTACAATGAAGTAAAGCTTGTCATTTTCAAGTTCAATCCGTTCCTTTGCCCGTAATGACAGTTCACTGTGATTATCCGTACCTGTGAAGTTTTTATCATTAGTCAGTTCCGTCGAAAACTTACCAGTTACATCTGTAAGTCCTTCAGTATTCTGAAGTTCCTCCAGACTGCCGTAACCGGTGATCGTCTTTCCCTCTGGCAATTTTCCCATATAAATTCCTGCCAGTGAATCTGAATGCAGATAAGAATCTGTCAGACCCGAGTCCTTTGATATGGCATCCCGGAAATATGTGTTCTGCATAATTGCCGTTCCTGATACCTCGATCACCCAGTAGAGTTTTCCATTTTGCCAGGTTGCCGCATCTGTTTTTGGTTCCTCATAATACCAGGCATCTTTTTTGACATTCATTTTGAAAGAACCGGAGACGGTTATCTCTTTTTGGGAATATATCTTGCTGATATCAAATGGCACATCATCTTTCACTGCGTTTCCTGACAGTGAAAATTTATTAGTTACCTTAGCACTACTGAAATCAGCATTCACCGGCTTTGCATAGTAGGTAAATTTATATGCATAATTTGCATTTGTCCAGCCAAGTTCACTCGGTTTCAGTGCAAACAAACTTAAGCCGTCAATCTTCACCCATTTTGTCTCTTTTACGTCATATGTGCTCGTATTTGATGTGTTCGTATTTGCATTGTACTCAAAGGCTTCTACTTTTGCATATCCAATATATTGCATCTTATCATTGGGAGTAAGTTCATCTTTCATCTCTACCTGATTCACATTCCACTCACCCAGTGTCTGGTTGACATCTACGGTATATGGGTAGCTTCCGGCAGGGACGGTGAAAGAGATATCTGATGAAGAGTCTGGCTTAACAGTTCCAGATGTCAGGTCATATTTCACACCTGTTCCCATTTCAATCGTCTGCTCTGATGTAGTTCCGTTTCCGACTATTTTCTCATCCCATTTATAGTTTCCGACATTTGCGCTATCCCAATATCTGTTAAGAGCATCTCCAAAATTAGATTTCGCATTTGATACATGTACATAATATCGGTTTTTCACATCTACATTGTTTGTCTGCATTGCAGCCAGTGCTTCCGGTTTCACAGTAACTGTGTAAGTTGCATAATAAGAATCACCTGGATTTACTGTTATCGGTTTATCACCTGCCCCTGTAATCTTAAAACGAGTTGGCTTATTATTTGGATCATTCCAGGGCGTTACATAGTTATCATCACCATTTGCCCAGCTTACAGTGTAATCTGTCGAAGGCAATTCTGCTCCACCCTTATACAATTTTACCGAATCGCGATCATAACTGATATATGGGAGTGCCTTTGAATCCGTATGAATATTATCCGACTGATCATCCAGATAATCTCTGAGTTCAAGATTCTTTAAAGCATAATTACTTTTATTACGATCCAGATTAAACTCTATTTTATATGTGATCGTATAAGTTCCATCACTGTTCCGAACAATATTTCCATCATGACTCTTCGGCATTGTATAGTCAATTTTCGGTGTAAAGGATGCATCATCATAAACTCTCTTATAAGTCCTAGAATACACGTCTGCTTTATTTTTTATCTCATTGCCATTTAAACCAACATTATCCTTCAGTTTGACATAATATGTAAGCGTGCGGATCTCACCTGCCGCCATATCACCAATTTTCCAGACCATACTTCCCGATGCAGTAGTAATATCTACCGCTCCTGGCGTTGGAACAGGATTGGTTGAATCAGTCGTCGTATTTCCCAGATAGACTGTTCCATGAGTCTTGCCTTCTGCAATCGTCTCATATGGATTCTGTCCATTCTGAACGGTTACAAGAGTTTTTGCTGTCGTATCAATTCCCACATAAGAATCCACAGAAGTCTTATTCTCAATCGTGTCAACCACTGAGACATCCGGGCATCCATCTTCCCCTGCCGTCACAGTAATTGTATATGCAAGGTAATTTCCACTTTCTGTGGATATCGCCTGCTGACTGACGCATGTTTTCTCAATGTTTATCTTTCCATACTTCGCAACGGCATCAGGACCGAGATTTAAATAATAGGTCTTACCTGCAGTTGAAAGTGTTGTTGTACCATCTGGATTTAACTGACTCAAATCCACATTGCCCTCTGCATAAAAATCGCCGGCAATTGTAGTTGTAGTATCTCCCTTATCCAGCAATCCCTCGAGATAGGACCTATCAAACTCGACAACAATTTTTCCATTCTCACAGGTAACGGTTCCTACCTGCTGGTTTCCCTCCATAATTTTGCCTGCTGTTTTTGCATCACGAAGCAAAGTCGGAAGCTGATATGTCAGTTTACAATTATAAGAATTTAGTAAATTACTGATCTGCACGTTTTTATACTTAACCTCCAGTCTGACTGGAGGGTTTCCAGATACCTCCGGAGCATTATTCTCCTGGCTAAATTCCTGCCATGTTCCATCCTCTTTTTTGTAAGAAAGTTTGACATAATCACGTTTCTCTGCAGCTTCTGGCACCGCTGCACTCAGATCAAACCCGTCTGCCGTACCTGCCTCAGGCGTCACAGTCTCGTCTGCTGCCACTGCAATGGCATCTTCTTCTCCTGAAGCAAAATCGACATCCATCTCTTCTTCCGGATCTTCGGTAATCTCGACATTATCGACGTCATCGATTTCCTCTTCGATTGGCTCGCACGATACAAATTCTATATCCTCTGAATCATCACTGGGGATGGTACTTTGGACAGTGTTTTCGTTCGTTTCCTGTATCGGTGTTTGTTCTTCCTGTATTGCGATCTGTTCTTCCTCTTCACACGTCGTCTTCTTTTCCAGCGTAATCGCCGGAAGAATCAGTACATATATTGTACAGAAAACAACTATACAAGAAAGGCACAGCATTATTTGTCTCCAACGTTTCTGCCGTGCCTTGTCCCTTAAGATTCTTCTGATATAATCTGTTCCCTTATTTTGCACAGTTCCACCTACTCTTTTTATGGTGTATCTGATGCCTTTCTTTTCCGTCTTTTCCTACGATACTTTTTTATATAATACAGACATTCCTTACCCAGGTTTTACGATCTGTTAATTCTGTCTCATACTTCCTGCCGCATTCAATGGCCAGATCCGAAATACGATCTGCCCTTCAATCTGATCCTCTGAGACATCTCCTATGGACGCAGTTCTTGAATCGACCGACGTAGCTCTGTTGTCCCCCATAAAAAACCAGTGTGATTCTGCCACCTGATGCGGAAGCTCAATATCACAGTTCCCAAGGGACACTTCCTTAAGGTATGGTTCATCAAGTGTCTGACCGTCAACCGTTACCATTCCGCTCGCATCAATGTCGACCCACTGTCCTGGGCCTGCGATTACTCGTTTGACCAGAAGCTTGTTGCCCTGCCAGAATGCAACAATATCTCCGGTTTTCAGATGTTTGTTCTTTACTGAGATTACGATCTGCCCCCGCTCCAGAGTCGGTGACATGGAAGAACCATAGATCTGCAGGACCGGCATCCACAAGGTCGCCACAAGCACGGAGATCGCTGCCACAACGATCAGCACTGCAGCTGTACCGCGGAAGGTCTGGCGATAAGCCGCGCGACGATTTAATCTTTTTTGTTCTTTCTCAGCTTCTTCTATCGTCGGAGCTTCTTTTGAAGGATTTGGCCTTCTCATATCACAGATCAGATCGATCAGTTCTTTTCTGCTTAAATGCCTAAGGTCATTTTTTCTCTTTTTGTTCTTTTTGTTATTTTCCATACTCTAACTCCGGGAGCTTTTAAACTGCCCACGTTAATATTACAATTACTCATAAACACATATGATAGAATTATAAGTAATTTGGCATATCGTATCAATTCAATAAAATATGAACTTTGGTCAATTTTTTATTATATTCAGTCTTACAATCTATATTCTGTCGCTTTTATTGCTTCTCTATTATTCTACATTCTTTGTCGCAACAATATCTACGCCTGTGTCTGCCACATTTTTGAGAATCACATCTCCAATATGAACCGGTGCCGAAACCTCAATTCCTTTCAGTGCTTTCACACAGTCAAAGATTTTTCCTTTCGGAATGTCTTCTTTTGTCTTTACCGATACCATGTCAATGCTGCCGCAATAATCGGATTATCCTCAACTGCTTCATAAAAAAACTGCTCACCCTCTCACTCCTTGCAATTTCAAAAATAAAAAAGAGCGCATTCTATAACAGCCTTTCGACTGATATGAATTCGCTCTCCTCTCACAGCTTCACTTTCCAATTACTTGTTTAACGTATGTTCACTATAACATGTTGCACAAATTATTGCGAGTAATTTTCATAAAAATATACTTTTTATACAAATTATACATTTCACCTATTTGTGTTATGTATATTTTTCTTCTTTCTGGACTTGCGGACGATCTTTCGAATCAGGGATACCACAAGAACAATTATTATAATAATGATCAGGCCGATACATACTATGATTGCGGTAAATTTATTCGGTTTTTTCACCAGATCAAGTATATTTTTGCTGTCATCCACAACCTTACGATCATGGGTTGTCGCATAGTATTCAGATACATTTGCAATGCCGTCTCCATCTGCATCATCAAAAGACTGCATATATCTTGCGATCGCATCCCAGGCTTTCAGCTCCTTATCGCCTTCCATGACTGCATGATCTTCCAGATTTTCAATTGGATTTCCGTCTTTATCCTTTGGCTCAAGAGACAGAAGTCCGTAAGACATTTTCATTACAGAACCTAACATCTGTCCGGTGTACAGATCTGTTACAACATGATACAGCTTATCATCCTCAATCTCTGTCCTTTCTCCATCTGCTCTGGTCAGATAGCAGTCTGTCACTTTATTCAGGATCATTCGATGCGGGTTGTATGTAAAATTCAGGCCACTGCAGTATAATCTTGCAGTCGTCATAAAATCAGAAATGGAGGCGTCCACTTCAGCCACCAGCTTCAGTTCTTTTCCTGTCAGGTATGCGTTGATCAGAGGATATCCGGCTACTCCGTCTTTGCCAATTCCAAGTGAAAATGAATTGTATACATCTTCTACGGTAATATCACCCTTTGTATACGTGTCACGTACAGTCCCACTCGGTACAACCGCTACATCTACCGGGTCTCCATCATAATACTCTGAATTTTCCACAGCATATACGTAGGCATCTGCCATGATATCCCCAAGATTCAGTTCTTTATGCTCTGTGCCCATTTCCTCCAGGCTGTTAAATTCCACATCGTTCTGCGCAAGAACTTCTTTTCTTGTGTAACCAAAGTCTGCAAGGTAATTCGTATCCACCGTATCCATCAATGCGTCGATGCGCTCCTGTGTTGCCTTGTCGGCTTTTACATCCTCAGATACAGGAATCAGCTCATAAGCGCTCAGATTCCAGCGTCCGTCGGAATTCTGCGTCATCGAAAGAGAGCCAAGATTTCTTCCGTATTCACCGCAGGACACGATGTATGTGTTACCGTGCCGGATTGCCTCCTGCAGCTCTGAATGTGTATGTCCACTGATGATCAGATCAAGATCCGGAACCGCCTTGGCAAGGAGTTCGTCCTCAGACTTGCTTTCATCTTCCCAGGTTCCACCATGAGAAACACAGGCGATCATGTCTGCTTCTTCGTTTTTCTTGATTTCTTCTACTGTTTTCTTAACGGCCCCAACAGGATCTTTGAAAGATAATTCACAGGTTGGTGCGCATTCCAGGGCATCTTTTCCGAAGACACCGACAACGGCGATCTTTACGTCACCTTTCTGTACCATTACATAGTCCTTCACACCATATGTTTCAAACGCTGACTGTATCTGTTTCTGACCATCGTTTAGCCCAGCCTTTTCCATGCTGTCCCAATCCACATTGCACACTACGATCTCAGGCAGTGTCTCTCCGGAGCTTTTGGCTGCCTTAAGCATGTTGGCAAGCCCCTGGGATCGATAGTCGAATTCATGATTGCCAAATGTAGTCACATCATATCCAAGATATCCAAGCATTCTAAGCTCCGCTGCCTCAGTATCATATACCGTCTGGATCAGCGTTCCCATTGAAAAATCACCGCCATCCAGTATGAGTGTATCTGGATCTTCTTTCTTTTTTTCATTAATCAGTGTCTTTATTTTTGCAAATCCGCCGACTTCTTTTTGTTCTCCATTTACAATCGTGGAAAAGCTGTCCAGGTGGGAATGCGTGTCATGAGTAAACAAGACATCTATCTGTTTTGTATCATCTACTGCCTTCACCGTAACAGCCTGTGCAAGCGGCATAAGCATTGCAATGGTAAGCACGACCGACAAAATACTTTTCCGTAATATCATAGATTTCACCCTTTCATCCATAACTTTCTGATGTGATTTGAGTATACGTGATTGCCACCATGTTTGTCACGTATAATTGCGTTAGAATAAGACAAAGAAATCCTGTACAGAAACAGTTTTACTGCAGCCGTACAGGATTCTTCTAAATTCTTTTATTCTCTTTATTTTGCTCTTGCCATTGCTTCCTGATAATCTCTTGTGTCTGTGAAGATTTCTTCTTTCCACGGATTCTTTTTCTGAGCTTTCGCACGTTTCAGAATGTATGCAAAAATAAATACATTTAAGGCCCTAAATGCGTAGGTTGGTGCTTTGTTGCGATATGCTCCACGGTTACGGTGTATTGTTCATATTCTGTTTTCGGGAATCTTTATGAAATCTTCAAAATTGCCCGGTATGTTATCCGTAAAATCAAAGAAAGGACTTGATTATATGGATATGATTTTGAAAACGACTGACCTCTGCAAAAATTTCAAGGGGCAAATGGCGGTAAACAATGTGTCACTGAACATCCGGCGCAACTCGGTTTATGGTCTGCTGGGGCCGAATGGGGCTGGCAAATCCACGATCTTAAAAATGCTCACCGGCATTTTGCGCCCCACATCGGGAAGCATCGAGTTTGACGGCCACCCGTGGAAGCGGAATGATCTGGAGCATATCGGTGCTTTGATTGAGATGCCCCCGCTTTACGAAAATCTGACTGCATACGAAAATCTCAAAGTCAGAACTACATTGCTCGGCCTGAACGATGCACGAATTAACGAGGTATTGCAAATTGTCCAGCTCACGAATACCGGCAAGAAACGGGCCGGGCAGTTTTCTCTTGGTATGAAGCAGCGGCTTGGTATTGCTATTGCATTGCTGAACAGTCCCCAGCTTTTGATTCTGGATGAACCGACTAACGGCCTTGACCCTTTAGGGATTGAGGAACTTCGAGAGTTAATTCGCTCTTTTCCCTGCAAAGGGATTACAGTTATTTTGTCCAGCCATATTCTGTCAGAAGTCCAGCAGATTGCAGATCATGTGGGTATCATTGCTGGCGGCGTCCTTGGATATGAGGGAGAGCTTCGCGCCGGTGAAGATTTGGAACAACTCTTTATGGATGTTATTCGCAGAAATGGTAAGGAGGGATATTAAATGGAGATGGCATATATTCAGGCAGAGAACCTAAAGCATAAGAGAACTTTCACAAAAACGCTGATCGTTCTGGCCCCGTTTGTAACTGCGCTTATGAACTTTTTTGCCCCTCTTTGGTTCCAGCTCAATTCTTATAATTGGTGGTATATCCTGCTTTATCCTGGATTCCTTACGCTCACCTGTGCCTTGATTGAACAGCGGGATAATGGCAAACTAAAATATCGTGCCGTTGCTTCATTGCCTGTTTCGCAGAACAAAGTCTGGAAAGCAAAAATTGGAGTGGCCGGTATTTACTCCTGTGTGGGGAATTTCATTTTCCTGGCGCTAAATCTGTTGGGCGGTTTTGCAATATTAGTTATCAACGAAATTCCCCTGACAATCGGAATTTGGCAGGCTGCGGCCGGAACAGCTTGTATTGTCATTGCAAGCCTATGGGAAGTTCCGCTGTGCTTATGGTTATCAAAAAAAGTTGGTATCTTTGTCACGGTTATTCTTAATGCCGGACTTGGAAGCGTTTTAGGGATTTTCACGGCTACAACCTCTTTGTGGATGATCTGCCCGTATAGCTGGGTGCCGCATCTTATGATTTCCGTGTTAGGTATTTTGCCTAATGGTGAGCCGGTTGCAGATCAGAGTACGGCAATGGCATTTTGGATGATTATACTTGTATTGGTCATTTCGCTGGCCTGGTTTGCGGCGCTGTCATTTTTAACTGCAAGATGGTTTGAGAAAAAGGAGGTGGGGTAACTATGGTATCTGTGGTTCGCTGCTGGAAAGCAGAATATCAGAAGTGTAAACATAGCATTTTGCTCTATATGCACAGCATGATTCCGATTATATGTGCGGCGATTTTTGCGGGTTACTATCATATATCCAGATGGGAACTGGCAACCAAAATCAGTGCCTATCTGGAAGTGCTGGCCGTTGCGTTCCCGTTTCTGATCGGCATTATTGTGGGCCTGGTTGTTCAGATCGAAAATCAGGCCGGGCATTATCAGCTTTTGTTGGGAACAATCCCATCTCGCATGGCAACGTATATTGGTAAACTTGGTTTTCTGATGATCTGTGCTTTTGGCGCAACATTTTTAGCGTTAGGAACATTCGCTGCACTATATAGGGATGCTCCGGCAAGCCTTTACCTGAAAGCAGGGATTCTATTGTTGATTACCATGCTTCCCATTTACCTGATTCATTTGTTTGTGGGAATGAGCTTCGGAAAAGGTGCATCTATGGGATTGGGAATTGCAGGGAGTTTAATAGCTGCCCTTATGATAACAGGGCTTGGTGACGCTACATGGAAATATATTCCCTGGGCCTGGGGCGTTCGTGCTATGGATTACACTGTGCTTGCATGGGATAGCCCCCAACTGTATGCACAGGTAAAAACCGATTTTTTCAGCGGTATGATTATTTCTGTATGCTGCACTGTTTGTCTGCTGATTGCCAGTTTGGTTTGGTTTCATGGTTGGGAGGGAGGTAAAAACAGTGAATAAAAAGTGCCTGTTTGCCGTGGTAATTGTGCTTGTAAGTCTTATATGCTTATCGGCCTGCGGTGCGCTCCGCGATACCGCCGATAAAAATAAGGCGTTAAATGAATCTCTACCGTATTATGAGCTGAACGCCGCAAACTATGATGAAATTTCATATAACGGCCTGACATATACCATAACGGATGAATGTCTTGAAATGTCAGAACTGCAAGAAGAAATCGGGCAGGTATCGAAACGCTTCAAAAATGTGGCGGGGGAAGATTTCAGTTTCGGCTACGTTTACAGTATTGTGGATGTGGATATAAGCAATGCCGTAGCTGTAAATATCAACAATGAATATCGGAAAGCTGACATTAAAAATAATGATGAGTAACCTCGACAATGTGGTATAATGGGGCGGAGGTGATTTTTTGACCCACTTACTTGTAGTTGACGATGAAGTTTCTATCTTGGAATTGATTAAGAACAGTTTGGGGAAAGATGGATATTTGATAACAGTCTGTCAAAATGCGGATGATGTAGACATCAAAAAGCTGCATTTCTATGACCTCATTCTTTTGGATGTGATGATGCCTGGCACAGACGGGTTTGAGTTTTGCAAACAGATCAGGAATATGGTAGACTGCCCGATTCTCTTTCTGACCGCAAAGACATTAGAGGAAGATATATTGTTTGGATTGGGCATCGGTGCGGATGATTATATTACGAAACCTTTTCGTATTCAGGAGCTTCGCGCCCGTGTCGCGGCACATTTACGCAGAGAAAAAAGGGAGCATCACAGCACACTTTCATTTGAGCCTGATATAAGATTTGACCTTTCCGCAAAGGTACTGTATGTTTCAGAACAGCCGGTTCCCCTTACCAAAAGCGAGTATTCAATCTGTGAATACCTTGCGAAAAACCGGGGACAGGTTTTTACAAAAGAACAAATCTATGAAGCCGTTTTCGGGTTTGATGGAATAGGCGATAACTCTACGATCTCAACGCATATAAAAAATATTCGTGCGAAATTGGAGCATTTCAAAATAAGTCTGATCAGCACCGTATGGGGGATAGGATATAAATGGGAGTGAAAAAGAAACCTACATTGAAAATATTGTTTCGCCAGTTTGCTATCTCCCTCATTGTCATGCTGGTAGCGGCAATTATTGTCCCTTCTGGTTTGGAGGGACTTGCTGTAAATGCTGGATTAGCTACAAGAGCAAATCTAAGTGAATTGCAGGTAAAAGAGATCATTCCAACGCTGACGATTGCCCCGGATATTACAAAGGTTGTGATTCCACAGGGATGCGGCTACTTAATTCTGGACAAGAACTTTAATGAGCTTTACAGCAATATGGACGATGATGAAAAAGAAATTGCCCTGCTGTACGCAAAGGGAGAATATATTGAATATACTACGGGGAGGCAGTTTGCACTTGTTGTCCGGGAAAACGAATTTTGCGTTTTAAGGTATTATATTGGTTCTCAATTTACAGTGTCATGGCTACCGGAATATTTTCCATCTCCTGACACGCTTGCGTTTATCCTGATGGCTGTAAATTCGCTGCTGATCATTATCATACTGACCGCCAGATTTGCTAAGAACCTGCGTACACAACTGACCCCGCTTTTTGAAGCAACTGCGGAGGTTTCAAAGCAAAACCTTGATTTTGAAGTAGGACACGCCAAAATCAAAGAGTTTGAAGATGTCCTTGCATCTTTTTCAGATATGAAAGATAATCTGAAAATTTCGTTAGAACGGCAATGGAAAACCGAACAGACACAGAAAGAGCAAATCGCCGCGCTTGCCCATGATTTGAAAACGCCTCTGACGGTTATTCAAGGAAATGCTGATTTACTCACAGAAACAAATCTTGATGATGAGCAACGATTATACGCTGGTTACGTCGTGGAAAGCTCCGGCCAGATGCAGTCATATATTCAAACCCTGATTGATATATCACGGGCGGCGGTTGGTTATCAGCTCCATATTGAAAGTATAGACTTGCCAGCGTTCATGCAGCACTTGTTCGGTTATATGGAATCACTATGCCGGACAAAAGAAATCCGGCTGCAAATGAATACTGTTTCACTCCCTCAAATGCTGAAATTTGATAGGGTGCTGATAGAACGTGCTATTATGAATGTTATCAGTAATGGGCTGGACTACTCCCCGCAAGGCGGAACGCTTTATGTGGATGTTCAGAGTAACAACGATTTCGTGGAAATTTCAGTCACAGACGAGGGAACGGGGTTTTCTAAAGAGGCATTATGCCACGCACAGGAACGGTTCTATATGGGCGATCAAAGCCGCAATTCAAAGTTACACTTTGGTATGGGTCTATATATTACAAATTCGATTATGGAACAACATAATGGTCAGCTTATTTTAGAAAATTCAAAAGAAACCGGCGGCGCAAAGGTTACTATGAAACTTCCTTGCTGATTTTCCGATAGTGTAATGGACGTCTTTTATGTCCGTCCATTTTTCAAATCTTTATGGAATGTCTGTTTTACCTCCAGAAGTTCACATATATCGGCTGCCTTTAAAAATAATTTGTTCTGCATAATCAGTACCTCCTGTATTTTGAATATTTATCTCTTCATATACTCTGTACTGGCAGATGCAAAATCGGACATCATTTTCCGAAATTTAGCAAATTATTTTAATTTTACAGTTTCCATATGTGTTATCGCTGAACCATGGAGTTTATATCATTGAAAAAGGGTATAAAAAAACAGTCTGCCCTGACGGAAAATATTTCCATCAAAACAAACTGTTCTTCATATTCACACTAATTATATTTTCTGAGCATAGTTACTTTTGCGAAAATCTCAGATAACTCCGGAAAGAAAACAAAGAAAAAAAGATTTTTTAACTCCATTTGCACTCCACCGGAACATCCAGACAGCCCGCAAAACCTTTATTTATGGGCTTTTTCGCAATTTAGTCCGCTACTCAAACTCGCAAAATTTGATTTGATTCTGGTTGTTTTAATGCAGTTATCTATACTATATTGTATTGACAATTCATATATTTTCCACTCACTATTCTTCGTTCCACACATTTTTAGTACCAATCCAGTACCATTGCTATATTGTCATTATTGTGTGTAGTTCTGGTGGCTTGCAGGTTTGTTTATTATTCTGAAAATAATTATCTGATGATTTGCAAGTCCACCTATGGAAATTATAATCTCCGGGCAATGTTTTTGCAACAAAAAATTTTGTGGTACTAATGATTCTGAAAATTTATGCTAACTCTTTTCAAATAATCACCTTAACCCCAACTAAGAATCATACATATTACTTTAGTAATTGTAATTTCAAGATTAATTCATCATTTGTCGATAGCTTTGTATATTTAATTGCATTTTTTATATTACCAGTATTACTTTCAAGTAATATACTATTATCCATTTCTTCAAACACTTTTTCGTATTTTTCAGACTCCAAAGGTTTTACATTTTTTATAGTTCTTAATATATCCTCTTTATTAATTATCCAATCTCTTCTTTTAATATTCTCATTTTCTTTTCTCGATGTTGTCAAAATAACTGTTACATCATTTCCAGCAACTCTTTCATCACTTCCCATTATCTCTATTGCATACGATGTATTTCGCCCTATATCCATATTTATAGTATTAAATGCCTGTCTCCCCCTATACTCTAAAAACATTTTATTTATCAGTAATACATGATTTCTAATTCTGCAAATTCTTTTCACGTCATATTTTATGACATTATCTTCTATTGAAAAATCTATAATAGATACCAATCTATTATTATGACTTGCTCCCATATCATTCACTAATTGCACAACATTAAACCCTAAAATTTCCTCATGCTCTTTTATCAGATCATATTTATTTTTCAAATTTAACAGATGTATTTTTAAATTTTCATAATATTGTTGCCATTCAATTGGCAATAAATATTTTGCCTCTATTTTTAATTCTTGATTTAAGCATATTTCAGATTTTCCAAAATCATTAAATGCACACAAATCTATAATTTCATTATCAATCACTTCTCTCTTTGTACAATCTATTGAAATATTACAACATTTTCCATCCGCATCCAAAAATTTCCCCAACAATAGTTTTTCATAATTATATTTTTCCTTAAAATTTCCCATATCCCTGTTTTTTACTAACTTAATAGGAACCAATTCTGCTATTGGATTCTTTCTTCTACCATTTCTTATTGATAAGTCACATTCTTGTCCTAATAGCAAATAATAATTACCTTTAATGTAAAAAATATCCCCTGTCATTGGTGGTGTCATAAATTCATTGACATGATAATCATACTGTTCAAACCTTTGAAATGCTTCAAAATCATTATTTTCAATTTCTTTAGAAGAAACATTATTGCTCATTCTCTCAAACAAACTCGACAACAGAATCATTCTCTTAATTTCATTTGCACCATCCTGATATGTATAATATTTTTCTCTCAAATCAATCCACTCATTCAAAATTTCATGATTTGTTATTCCCTCATCTTTTGCCATTGAAGATAAATATACTGCTACATTCATATTTGATGCTGCATAATAAAACGATTTTTTCAACGAGTCCATTCTTTTATTTTTTAGCATAGTAAGCATAATTTTATACTGACTCATTATTAAATGTCTTTTAATTTCATCATCGATACTTTCCGTAGATTTATTAACAAACCCCACATACATTTCATCAGTTTTTCTTGTAATATCTTCCTGTTGTGAACTTAATACAATGCATACACCACTTTTTCTGGCTTGATTATTTGCATACAATTCATCAATGATGTCTTTGCCTCTTGCTTCCCCACCCATAAAATTATCAATAACACAAAGGAAAAATTTGTTTTCTCTAGAAAATAATTTCCAATCTTCTTCCATACACTTAAGATCTGGTGCAGAAAAATCTTTATAAATCCTTAGTGGCAAACTAACACCATCTTCCTTAGATCCGTCAAGCAACCCTCTATATCCTATTGCATTCTCAATTTTTAACCCTATTCCAAATCTTTGAAATAATTCGCTATTTTCTTTTACCTCATCTTCTGTCAGGTTCTCAATCGCATTCTTAAGTTCATCTAATCCATGTTTCTTTATATAAAATTCAACATCTCTTTTAGGCACTGAATCCCATATAAATTGATCCTTACATTCGGAATATACTTCAAATATCTTTATCAGTTTATTTTTTATCTGTTCATCAGAAATATTTGTCACTAAATTTTCTTTTTCGTCATTTGTCAGCATTAAACAATCATACATAACTGACTTTCTAGACAAATCAAACTCAACTGAATCCTCAACTATAATAATTCCAGCAATATTCATCAACGAATAAAATTCATTAAATGCCACATGCTCCATAATATCTCTCCTTATCTGATGCAATCCTTAGGAACTGTAATAGAAAAAATATATCTATTCCCCCATTCATTTGTTTCCTCCAATAATTCGATGTCTGCATTAAAAGATTTCAATAACTTTTTAACAATATACAGCCCCATACCTCTTCCGTCATTTTCCTTTCCGGACTGTAATGCATCAAATAAAATATATTCCATTTTCTTCAATACACCCAATCCCGAATCATATACCCAAATATTTGATTCTGTTTTCTGTTCAACAACTATTTCATTATTGGTTATACAATATTTTTTTTCTTTCAATGCTCTTTTTTCTCTGATATCAATCCAATAGATTGAATTTGTAAAGAGGTTGTATAGCACATGTAGCAGAACTCCCTTAGGCATATACCACAGTGTTTTCAAATTTTTTTGTATAATAGTAATTTTATTCTTTGAAAGTTCCCTTTTTAATTTTCTTTCAATTTCTCCCACTACAGCTCCAACATTTTCACACGCATATTCATCATAATTATTTTTTTTGATAAAGGTCTTTTCCAAAAAATTATATAAATCTGCTACATCTTCTACCTTTCTCAGTAATAAATCACTTTGGTCTTTTATTGGTAATAAATTATCATTATATAGTTTTATGTTTGTATCATAAAGAAATTCCTTCAACACCTCAAAATCACTTTCAATATTATACATGTTAGGATCATTAACTATCGAATGTAACTCATGTGTCATTGTTTCTGTTATTAATCCATTTGCCATTAATTTATAATTGTTAAATGCTTCTATCTGGATTTCTTTAAGTCCTGCCTCTGCAGTATCTAAGACTTCTTTTGTTTTTCCAAGTTCATCTTGCGTTATTTTAATTTGGGTATCTACAGAATCCAATGTTTCAATTGCTTTCTCATATACCTTTTGCGAAATATTAACATCATCACCTATTACAACTGCTTTTGTTAATAATATTTCTTTGGTTCTCTTAATTTCCTTTAATAATCTTTGGTTCTCTTTTAATAACTTACTGTTTTCATCCTTTCTACGCTTTACTTCCTTTTTAGCATCATCTTGCAGTAATCCTTCGTCTCGTAAAATAGATTTTGTTATATCATCCGCTGCTCGATTAAAATCATAAAAATAGTAATTAAATATTGTTATTATTACTTCTTTGAATATTTTTGCCACATCATTTTGCACAACATCAAGTCTGGAACTAATTTCTCTTATATTTGTCTGCATAGGATCATTTATCGATACATATCCAACTGTATTACTTTGATTCATTCTATAAAACTGCTGACCAGAAGTTCTGTACTGTTGCATTTCAATCCAGTCATCATCTCTATTTCCAAGTGCTCCTATTCTATATCCGTTTCTATAAAGTTTTATACCATTATATAAAGATAAAAATTTTTGAATATCACCCAACGAATATTTTTCCAAATTAGGATGAGTCTCTCTTTTCAAATATTTTACATAATCTACATATATTTTTCCAACAGCATTATCTTGCTTAAAATTATATGCCCGACCCTCTATAGGCAATATAGCTACTAATTCATCAATTTCTTTTTCCACTTGTTTTATTAGAAATTCCTCTAAAGCTTCTTGATTCTTTATATCCGAGTATTCTTTTTTTCTCTTCTCCTTAATCTTATTTACCAATTCTTCATACGAAATAGTAATATTTAAAGATGACTCATAACGCTCCTTGTATCTATCAAATAATTGAATATACTCTTCTTTTTTTCTCCTATATTTTGGAAAATATGAGACTGGTTTGATACATGATCTATGTGTTTTTTCAATAAACTGAGGTGTCAAATTCAAGCTCATATTTAATTCAATTTTTCCATTTATATTATTTATTTCAAAAACATTTACACTTTCAGCAAAATTCAGTAATTCTGAGTCAAATCCTGAACAAATCTGCACACCATTATTATAAAATGCTATTTCTATATTCCTTACTGCTTTATCATATGGAGATATTAAAAATGATGTTGCCACCCGTAAATCATCTGATAAAGTCACTTTATTATCATCAAATAATCCCAATTGCAATGGTTCATTTATAAGTTCATCTTTTTTTACATCAATTATCCATATCCTTGTATAGGCCTCTGCCATTTTAGATAACTCATAATATGGTATTTCGAATTCATCAATTTTATCAGAATTTATCAACGCATTCCAATCAATAAAAACAACTTTTCGTTGTTTATCATCACTTGAAGCAGTCTCAAGGATTAATTTTTTACCCAAGCATTGTGCAGCAAGTCTTCCAATCCCCTTTTCCCCCAGATTCGTATTTTCATAATCTTTATATTTTATATCTGTACCTATATTTAGATAGCCTTCTTGCAATTGTACTGCGTTCATTCCAATCCCAATATCTTCAATCAATAATATGTTAGACCCAGCCACCTTTTCTTTTAGCAGAAAAAACATATCGTCATCTAATGGCACCAACATTTTATCATTTTTTTCTATTTGCCCAATGCCATCAAAAAACTGTATATTGACTCGTTTACTATGCGCATCTATGGAATTTTTTATTAATTCCACAACAGCTACAGCTGCGGATGTAATCAGATCACTGCCTAAATGCTCTATTATTCTAGGATTAACTTTCATTTTCACTTTATTCATTTATATACCTGCTTTCTTAAAAGTAATTAGTTATTTTCCTTGCTATTTCCAAAGCCATCAAATATGGGACCCCATTTCCAACCATTTTAAACTTTGCACTCAAACATACATTCGAGGGTAATTCAAACCACATAGGCAACGACTGAATCGCCATAGTTTCTGCAACGCTTAAGCGACGTGTTCTATATGGATGAAGATGCACTTCGTTATTTCCATAAGCAGCTGTCGGGGAGTATTTCCATCTATGTAAACGCTTAAAGGACTTTCTACTAGTATCACCTTCTTGTATTGTTTGTATTTTTTCTCTTCCACCTTTAACCTTAAACACATCTTTTTTATTAGGATGTCTATATACATTATTTTTTCTAAACCATTCTTCTACAGTTAAATTTCTTGGTACATTGTATTTAAATTTTCTTTTGCTATTTTCTCGATATATCTGTGGTTTAGGCCAATTCATCATCTTCACAACTGCAGAATCATATGGTAAATTCGTATTCCAAGGGAAAGCAAATGTATCATTCACGCAAATTACTTTTCTAGCTAATTCAGTGCCCTTCAATACCCCTATCATAAATATTCTCTCTCGATCTTGTGGCACTCCGAAATCTAACGAATTCATAAGTTGTTCCGTTAGTATATATCCATTTTGTTTTAATTCACGCTTTAATTCTTCGAAATATTCTCGATGTTTTTGCGTTTTGATTAACCCTTTTACATTCTCAAACAAAAAGAAATCCGGCCGAAAGTGACAAATCATATCTATATAACTCTTTGCTAATTTTCCATTTTCCCCTTCTCTTCCCTTGTTTTTCCCACCCACAGAAAAGTCCGGACAAGGCGGTCCACCTATAAACCCAATTAATTCATTATTCTGTCTCTCATTATCAATATATTGTTGAAAGATATGTTCCCCCATATCTTCCAAATAATAATTAATATCCTTTACATGATAGCCATATATTGGTTGGTTATAGTTACGTTTTCTTCTCGCATAACAGTATGAATCCATAAATTCTTTTTTAAATTCATTAACAAAAACAATCTCATACCCTGCATCTTGAAATCCCAAATCCAGCATTCCAACACCAGCAAAAAATGAAAATATCTTCATATCACTTCCAGTTTCCTTCTTTTTCCTCAATAACATTATCAAAAATCGTTTCTTCCACAACCTTAACACACTCATCCGTATGTTTCTTTATATCTTCACCCCAGAACCGGATTACTGTCCAGCCCTCAAAGTCCAATTTTTTATTTATCTCATCATCCCGCTCTATGTTACGGGAAATTTTATTAATCCAAAACTCACTATTGTTGCTCTTTTCCAGTCTCTTCTTTAAAGTATCCCAATCTTTCCCATGAAAGAATTCTCCATCACAGAAAATTGCAATCTTATACTTTGTCAGTGCAATATCCGGACTGCCCGGCAATTTTTTATAATTCTTACGATACCGGTATCCTTTGTTCCACAAAGCTTTTCTCAATATAACTTCTATTTTGGTATCTCTTCCGTGAATATTTTTCATATTCTTATGCCGCTGTTCTTTTGTTAAAACATCTGCCACAAAATCACCTCAACAATCAGTTTTCAATCAACTTTGCCAGTTTTTCTATCTCTTTTATTTCCTGTCTGACATTTATGCTCATAAGAGTCTTTACATCAAGAAGAACACCCTGAATTTTCTGATATTCTTCCGTATTATCTTTCCAGTTACTTACTGCTTCACCCACTTTAAGCATATTAGTATTATCCAGATACTTACTTTTCAGTGAATCAAAAGGCATAAGAAAAGCATTATATACTTTCATATTTTCTCCATGCTTTTTCTTGAATTTATCCTCATTTGCTATATATTCACCATATGTAATCTGTTTATTTATTGATGTAGATTCTGGCAGATCCCAGGTCTTTCCTGTTACCCCATATTTATAATATTTTGCATCAAGTACATATACATCTGTTCCATACAACATAATCGTATCTGGTTCAAGTGAAGCATTATCATATTTACTTCCATTAACATACCATGTTGTTTTTGGAAAATAATCTGCTTTGTTTTCAATGCCAAATACCTTATCAATCATTTTCTCCCATATATATTCAAAACGATATGTTCCATATCTGTAATTTTTATCAGAGTCTTTATCTCCTCCAAAATCAATAATTGCAAGCATATGCCGGAATAGCATTCTGTTTTTATCATTAAATGTATTGGCAATCTTATCTTTAAGAACAGAACGGAATAGCCTTTCCTGTTTAACAATTACTGGTTTCTTTGGCATCATTTCCGTATAGAGCCAGCCTATCCGTTCAAAGCTTTCATATACACAATACTCATGTATTAATGTAATCAGTTCATTCTCTTTTACACTATTCTTCTTTGTAACGAAATCAAGATAAAACACATCCATATCCTGTACATATGGTTTCTGGGTTTTTATTGTCCTGTTCCAATTGATCTTTCCCGATTTGGCAACTTTATATAAAACTTCCTGCTCCTTATAATAACCTCGTACAAAGAAGTCCTTTATAAGATACATATATGACTGCAATGGAAATTCTACTTCATCAAAAGCATTACCTTGCTTAAGAATTTCTGACTCTTTTCGTTCTGTGTTAGCTGAAAGTGTTGTAAGCAAGAGTATTATATCCTTGCGAAGCTCATTGTCATCTTCGGATATATGATATCCAAGCGGAAAATTGATACTTATGTCACCATCATTACATCTTAACCCTACAAATGTATCCATTTCACGATTAGAATTCACTCTGCATTTACTCCGAATATCAACTTTCCTCAAAAAATCACCACCTAGTTTTCATTATTATCTGTATTCTTTTGTTGCATTTTTGAAAGCATTTTCTCATAAACGCTCATTCTCAATACCGCTGCCAGTTTATCTGATGTTGCAGTCTCATATGTAATAACCACATCTTCAAGAGACTTACAATTTTCATTAAATATAGCTGTCTTGTCCATTTTAAAGGCATCATCCCATAAATATTTAAGTACCTTTTCAGAAAATCTGCCCGCCTCCAGCTCTTTCTTTCTGACAAAATATGTTCCAAGCCGCTTATCCTCAGAGCTTGCCATATCAACATTGATATCAATAACCATATCATTGATTACTGTAGCAAATGCTCCCCAGCTTACTTTTGTACCCACAATTATATCTTTTGAATGTTCAGACTTATCAAAATTATTCTCTATCTGTCTCATATTCCACCTACGCTGAAAAGCAGTATCCAATGTAAATACATTCTGATCCGCTGTATTCATCGTAGCCAGAACATACATATTTGATGGTATTCTTACCTGATGTTTTTCATCCCCGTAGACTTCCTTGGCAACCTCATAATTTGAAATTCCATATTCACTTTCGCCCACTTCTTCAAGAGGAAAAACCTCTTCATCTTTTCTATCAAGCAACTGGAATACTTCTCCAAATATTGCAGGAGCATTACCTCTGTTTAATTCTTCTATGACAAGATAATAGTAGTTACCAGGATCATTTTGTGCCTTCTTAAGCAACTTAGTAAATGGTCCAGGAGTAAATACATATTTCAACTTATCGTTACCATCTCTATCCTTTTCCACTCTCGGTAATATTTGTCCCACAAAATCTGAATATGTATAATCCGGATGAAAAACCACTCTCTCCATGTATTTTTCATCATCGCAATATTTTGTCTTTATTTCATGACTTTTTCCAGCACCTGGAACGCCATAAAGAAGAATATTTTCTGCTCCCGTTTTACGCTTAACAGATTCTTCATTTTCTTCCAGTACATTATCACCACCAGAAATAGAGATTCCGTATGTATTTTTATTGAGACACCTATATATATTCAAAGCCTTCTGTAATTCTGTGGAGTATGACTCATTCAATCCTGCTGCTTTGATAATATCTGGTGCCTTGAATTCATTTTGGATTATATTTTTGCCATATTTTATTCCAAAAATATGTATAGATGCTACCTGCATTTTATCTTCTGCATTACTATACATTTCTTTAAGAATATCACCTAATTGTTGCAGCGAGTATTCTTTATGACAATTTTCTGCATTATCAATATATGCGTTCCACACGATATCATGATACGGACGATTATCATACAATCTAAAATATTCATCCATATACTCTGATGTAAACGCACCATCTTTATCCTTGCAACTAATAAAAGTTGTATTAAAGTATTTATCTTGATCTATCCGGATACAACAAGGTCCAAAACATCCATCTTTCCCCTTTCCTACTGGATATTTTCTCATACTTAAACTAGCGGTAATGTCATCCAAGCTAACCCTTAATTCTATTGACGCAATCCAATCATACCCATCTGGAGCAAGTCCTATACCATCCCCAAACACCAGCACAAGCCAAAATATTTTTTTATCTTTACTTTTTGCCTTTTCAAATGCAGCCTTTAACCTCTCTAAATAACCAGAATTACTCTGGTTTATGTCACGAATAACACAATCATTTCCCGAACTATGAAATGTAGCATTATTACTTGAAAAGAAATACCACATTATATCGCCTTCTGGATTTTCCTTTTCTCTCACTTCATATAATCCTTTAATAGTTTCATCAGGCTGCACAAGATAAAATTTACTTAATACTGTTTCAACTTTAATTCCCAAATTAGCCACTCTATTACCTTCTTTCCATATGTTCTTTTATCACATGTGCTATCGCTCTTCCCAGAAGTGGAGGAACAGAATTTCCTATCTGCATATAAGTCTTCGTATATGCACCTCTGAAAAAATAATCATCAGGATAAGACTGCACCCTTGCTGCCTCCCTTGGTGTGAGTCCTCTTGCCTGTGTTGGATGAATATACATATTACAATCGAACTTCATATGTGCGGTTATTGTTTTGCAAACCTTGTCATTTTCAAGTTTAAAATATTTATCTTTAAAAATACCATTTCTTCTGGCATATGGCATAATATCTGCAATTTTGGGATCATCTGAGCGGTCTCCCGGCTCCATGCGGCCATAAATTTCTATATCACGATCATTGTTATATCTCGCTTTATGATTTGATACTACATTAACCACCCTATCCTGATTAATATATGAAATATAATCATTGGTTTCTGTAATATTATTTTTTTCTATTTTGTATCCGCTCTCTATTGAACCACTTTCTGTAGAATTTTTTACTCTTGAAGCCTCCAATTCCCTAAGTGCAAATAGCGCGTCTCCAAGATTATGTTCTAGTATATTTTCACTTAGTGCAAATATTTCCTTAAAAATTTGTTCGTTATCTACTCCCATGCAATTTCCTATATATATAAGTCTTTCCCTGTTCTGTGGAACCCCAAAATTCTTGGCATTCAATATATGGCATTCTACCGAATATCCGATGGCACGAAAATCTTCTTTTACCTGTTCAGCTACAGATAACATTCCCTTAACATTTTCCATAACAAAAAATTTAGGGTGTACTTTTTTTACAACTTCAACATAGCTCTTATACAGGTGATTTCTAGGATCATCTATCAATCTCTGTCTGTTAGCCATACTAAATCCCTGACATGGTGGTCCACCAACAACAATATCAACGTTCCTGCCTGCCAGTAGCTCATCAAGATTTTTTACCACATCCTTTATATCACCTAGCACTATGTGATCTCTTGGTGTCTCCGGATGATTGTGAGCATATGTGTCCACACAACAGTCCTGTATATCATTTGCCAGATTTGTCACAAATCCTTCCTGTGTAAAGCCTAATGACAAGCCACCTGCCCCACAGAACAAATCTATCATCTTTAATGAATCATCACTTACATTTTTTCTGGCATTTTCAATATATGTATTACAATATTTACTTACAGGACACTTATAGCATTCCTGTTCTTTTTCATTGCATATAAAAGCCAGTCTTCTAAATGCTTCCATAAGTTCCGAATCATTATCCACATCAGTCTTATATAGATCTGCCCTGTCATTAAGGAACTTCTCTGTTACAGGCTTTGTAACTCTTTCCAGGCAGACATCTACATGATTATTCTCCTTATCGTCCAATCCGGCCTTTATAAAAGATATAAATTCACCTTTATCATTTTTGTATTCCATATCAGTCTTTCCACTCTCCAAGATTTATTAATGTTGTCTTTACCGATTGGGCAACAGCTTTTGATACATTGACTGTAACTGCATTTCCAAACTGTTTATATGCCTGACTGTCAGATACTGGGATTACAAATGAATCCTTAAATCCCTGCAATCTTGCACACTCACGCGGAGTAAGTCTTCTTACCCTTCCATTCTGGGTTACATAGTTATCCTGACATGCTCTGTGCATCTTCGCCATAGTTGCACACAAAGGTCTTGCAATCTTTAAATCTATTTCCGATTTCGCCTTATATCCACCAGTTCCATCTGATAATATTGTAGGCAATATTCTATCTGACAGGAAATATTTATCATCAACTTCTGGTTCCAGTAAATCCTGCAATGTTTTATTAAGTTTTTTCTTTTCTGGAAATTCAAATCTTGCATTCTGATTATCAAAACATACAATATATGTCCTGTTCCGTGTCTGAGGTACTCCATAATCAGCTGAATTTAATATGTCACAGAACACATTATATCCAAGCACATCATGTAATACCCTGTATATTTCTTTATATGTTTCTCCATTATTATGGGTTCTTAAGGACCTTACATTTTCAAGAATAATTGCCTTCGGTTTCTTTCCTTTTTTAATTTTATCATCCACAATCTCTGCTATTCTGAAAAATAATGTTCCTCTCGTATCTTCAAACCCTTTTTGCTGCCCCATCATACTAAAAGGCTGGCACGGAAACCCACCTATCAGAATATCGCAATCTGGTATTTCTTCCAATGGAATTTCATTTATATCTCCAAGAACGATATGTTCTCCGAAATTAGCCTTATATGTCTGAACAGCATATTTATCAAAATCATTTGCCCATATTATATCATAGCCTGTATCTACAAACCCTTTATCAAGTCCACCAAGCCCACTGAAGAATGAAACTACTTTCATCTATTTTTCCTCCTCAAGCTTATTATTTTTTATGTAATCTCTGATCCACAATCCAATTTCCACAGAGGCAGTTTTCCCTTCATTACGTAATAATGTCATAAATTCATCTTTTACTGCCGGTTCAATTGAAATTTCTATTTTTGCAGTTTTTATTCTACCTGCCGGTCTTCCACAATTACTTTTCTTTTTATTAGTCATTGCATTCTCCTCCGTTTAATAAACATATTATATAATGTTTTTATCAGGGTGTAAATGCATTCTTTATTAAAATTTATGTATACACTTTCTTTTCTGCTTGATATAATAAATACAAATCTACAGAAGGGAATACAATTACATGTACAGACAAATCATCGATACATTAAACCAATTTCTAAATTACATACATATTCCTGGCACACCACTTAATCCAGATGCTTTTCAAGGAATATTGGTAAAGAAACTTTCAAACCAGAATATTATAAAAGATAAACGAAGAATTAATGCCGGTGATATTTCTTCAACGGTAAACCAGACACATATTGACGTTACTGGTAAACAAGGCATGTTATTTTTCTTTGAAGAACTGAATAATGCAACAACCTCCGTGCAAAGCATTGATATTGATATATACGATAACAATTTCAGATACCTTCACGAAATCGACCAGCCCTCTAGCAGGACAAATTCAAACGGAAACACTTACTATGTACGTTCCAATATCAATCTGCCACAATACTTAGCAGATTCCAATTTTACTCTTCACAGTTCTGCATATAAAAAATATGGTCATACTGGTGACCAGGTACAAATTAACATTCCAGATTCTGAAGAGGCTTTTACCCAGCTTCAGAGATTTGCATTCCAGGATGATGCTCTTGTTATGCTAAGATATGATTACCTGAGATATGTTGCTATTCTCATTCCATGTGAATTATGTAACAACCTGTACTCTATTACAAACACACATGATACCCATAATGTAAATTATGTAACAATGAATCCTTCATATAACCCAGTATTAGCACATCAGATCCAGTATAATATTATTTCAGATGATGTAAGTTGCGATGATGTTGAAGCCATGACTTTGCAACGTACACTAAATAATAATCCATGTGCTGGTACAGATATCGAAAAGATTGTAAAGACCCGTGTTTCGCAAGGCTCTTTCCGCAGACTGTTACTTCTTGAACATCATCACTGTAATCTTTGCGATATTTCCACCACATCTGTATTACGTGCAAGCCATATTAAAGAATGGGCTCAGTCGTCCAAAGAAGAACGTATAGATGCAAACAATGGTTTGCTTTTATGCGCTAATCATGATGCCCTGTTTGACAGACATCTAATATCTTTTGAACCTAATACAGGAAACATCTGCATTTCAGCATCAATTGACGATGATCAGCGAAATGCCTTAAATCTTTCTAAATCCGCCAGAATTTCTATGAATGAGCGAATGAAGGCATATATGCAGATACACTACAAAAAATTTATCGAAAAAGAAAATCAGTAATTTACCAATTGCGAGATGTATTTAGGTACATCTCGCAATATTTATCTCCGCATATTCCACATCTTATCTTTATTCTTTTCTTTATCAGCATTTCTACTAACACTCACATCATAAATTCTCTGGAACTCCTCATAAAGCTCATCACCATCCAGCTTTATCCCCAACCTTTTCATCACATCTGAGAACAACCTTATGCTTCCACTGATATCAGCAATATCAAATCCGGATATATCAGCCTTAACAGAATCACTAATATTCTCATAACCACCAAGCTCTGATATCCTCCTGACAATCCGTCCAACTTTGTCCACAGGTTCAGTTTCTCTAATTTCTACCAATTCACTTTTACCTGTTACATCAGTTATATTTTCGTCCATTCTTGTCACATTCACATCAGACAAATTATGAATCTCTGGTATTCCTATGCTATCTAAATCAGTCTGTTGTTTTCTCGCACTATCAGCTTGCTCTTTCTGTCTGCCTATTTCATTCTGAATATTGTTAGGATTCATCACCTCAACATTTCTATCAGGCTCAGCGACTGTTGCCGTTGCTTTCTCAACCTCAGTATCCTCTTCCATCCCCGGTATCTCAACATCCCTGTCAGCAACAATTTCTTCTTTCTCCGACACCGCATAATAAACTGTATACAAATCTTCTTTTATAATGTCATTAGCAAGCTGTATCTGCCTCTTAACATTTCTCTTCTCCTGCTTCAGTTCATCCAGTTCTTCCTGCACTTCCATATGCCATATCTGATATTCCTGGTACTGCTCTTCATTCTTTATACTGCGTTTCCGGCTAGAGCTTTCTCTGTATATCTCCTTCTATCTGTCCTCAATCTGCTGGATTTTTTCTTCCTGCTCACCTATGAAATCCACAAGATCCACAACACTTTTGATGTCATTATTTACAATCAGCAGATATTCGTCCTGTAACTGATGAAACCGCTTCAAATCCTCTGTATACTTTGCTCCACCGACTGCAAAACGCTTCTGCTCTACAATCCTTAATCTGTATAGCTTTGCATAAAACTTCTTCTGGAATGATGACAGCTTCGCCCTGTGCAATTCCCTAATATCCGACGAATAAAAGTAAGGCTTTGCCATCCAAGGCATATCCACATGATGCCTTAACGTCTCCTCTGAAAACATCTCGTCCATCTTTGCAAGCTTATGATAATACCGAAATCCCGGTGCCTGCACTTCCATCCACGCATCTTTCTTGAATACATATCCAAGTCTTTTCATCAGATATTTAAAATGCTCCACATTCCCGGCAGCATATTCACACATCTTGGCTTCCCTGAGAATTATCTCTTTCATGGACATTTCTCTTTCCCACTTGTCCCTGCTGATATTTTTCGGATTCCTGCTGTACTCTGCCGGCATGATGGAAAGTCCAAGTTCATCACAATATTTATTTGTAATTGGCTGGAGATGATTTTTCCAGTTGCTTTTCGGTGAATTGTATTTCTTGCCAGTTGTCATGCTTACACTGTTCCAGATCAGATGCCCATGCATATGTTCCCTGTCAGTATGGACTGCATGCACCGCCTCATAATCATCACCAAGCACATCCTTTGCGAAATGCTCGAGGACATACATTGCCTGCTCTGCTGTTACTTTTTCCTCCGGCGAAAACGATATAATCACATGATAGCCCTGCCTTTTACCTGTCTTATGAAATATATTCTTTGTCTCTTCCATCTGCTCAAATGCTGTATCTGGCAGGCAGTTGATACCGCCCACCAGTACACATTCTTCTGTCTTATCCGGATTCTTGATATATTCCAAAGCATTCTTCAGGTGTGATGCCGGATTTCTGCCCTCTGATTCCATGATATTCAAGATCTTTGTAATCGCCATACTTCCAGCACCTCCCCGAATGTTTTCTTTACATCATCCAGACTACTCTGCAGCTTGTCAATATCGCTGTAATACAATCTTCCCTATGAATTGCCAAGCTTTACCGCCTGATTAATATTATTTGCAATACCGACAATAACACGGATTACTCTTGCCCTGTCCTCTGGATAACTTGTATCAATGTTGCCGCCTGTCCGGATCAATTCTCTTATATATGCACTTGCTGTCATTCCTGTTCGTTTAAGTGCTGCTTTTAGAATATCCATATCTTTCTCTGACAGCTTCACAGATACCTTATAATCTTTCCTGTCAGACTTGTATCTTCTCTTTCCATCTGCCATACGTTTCTCCCCTTTCGTACTTTTCTAATGCTGTATCAAACCAATCTCTTTTTATCTGTACCATTGCTTTTCCAACCTTTCTTAAAAATGTGTTCATAGGTTTTGCAAGATGCGGAAAAGGTCGGACCTTTTCCCGAAAAAATATAAACGCATCAGCGTTTACATAATTTTTCGTCTTGGCAGGAGCACCTGCACCCTGTATATAATATGTGGTGGTTAATGTATCACCACAATTACTGATATGGTGGCACTTTTTGCCATCACTTTACTGTTTTAGTGGCGTTTTCCGCCACCACTTTCCATTTTGATGGCACTTTCCGCCACCATGGCTTTTTTCTCGCTTATCTGAGTGGTGGCGCTTTTTGCCGTCACTTTGCTGTTTTGACGGCGCTTTTTGCCCCCACTTTTGCATTTTTTTGCCCCCATTTTCATGTTTTGGCGGCACTTTCCGCCACCACACTAATGAAACTGCATCACCACATCCATAATAACGATTTCCTCTGCCATCATCCTGGTCTGTGTCCTTAGCTGTAACTGTTCCATAAAAGAATTCGGATTCTCCGGCTTATGCTTTTTCAGCCACTTAGCTTCAATATCATCAAGCAGCTCATATGCTGTTTCATTGACTTCATTTGCCCTCTCTTCAAGCTCCCCAAACCGCACCAGACTCTTATATCTCATTGGATATTCTTCCTTGATATATTTAATCCACATTCGCCCATACTTTCCTGCTTCTATATCAGTCTGCTCTGTTCCTGCGACAAGCACCGGATAAAAGATTCCGTCCCTTTCTTCATATGGGATGCCAAGCTTTTCAAATGTTGTCTTACTCATAATGATTACCGCCTTTCTCATCACTCTGCAGAATATCAAGCACATGCTTTAATGGAACCAGCAGTTCTTCAACATCTATACCTATGTCTGCTTCATCTAATGTCTGTAATTCTTCCAGTATCGTATCAAGATGAACCTGCACTTTCTTTGCCACCTTCATTCCACCAACAACCCTGATTTCATGCTTCAGAAGACATTGGATGATATAATCCTGTTTTGAAAGTCCGCTGAGTGAAACTTTCACATTCAGCTCCTGTGCTTCCTCCGGTGACATACGAAACGCTACTACAACATTTCTCCATCTGTTCTTGGCATCCAGCCTTTTCTCGCTCATAATAATCTGCTCCTTCCGATATAAAATCTATTCTTTTAATTTCTGCTGCATATATCCAGCAAAACTTGTACCGGCATGATTGATAATGTTTTACATAGGCATTATCAGACTGCCTTGTACTTATCAATGCTTATAATCTTTTCCACAGCCGCATCCATATCAATCATAGGTGCTGTTTCCTCTGTCTGCATGATTTCTACATCATCATCCTGCTCTTCACAATCCTCAAAGCTTGCATTGACAGCATCAAGTCTGTCCGCCATTGCCACCTGCTTTGACGGAAACAGATGCGAATAACGATATGTGATATCAATGCTCTCATGACCAACCCTGTCAGCTATTGCAACTGCGGAAAACCCAAGATCGATCAGATGTGAAATGTGCGAATGCCTTAGATCATGGATTCTAATTTTCTTCACACCGGATAATTTGCATCCACGCTCCATCTCATGATGAAGGAAGCTCTTTGTTACCAGAAAAATCCTGTCTGTTGGTGTCTGGTCATATAACATTGCAAAATATTCCTGCATTTCTTCGGTAAGGAACTTCGGCAGCTTGATTGTTCTGTTGCTCTTAGGTGTTTTCGGTGTTGTAATAACATCCTGCCCCTGCAGCCGCTGATACGATTTATTTATTCTGACTGTGTTCTTTTCAAAATCAAAATCTTCCATCGTAAGTGCAAGCAGCTCACCTAATCTCATTCCTGTCCAGTACAACATTTCAAATGCATAAAATGAAACCGGCTTGTCAATCACCGCTTCTGAAAACTTCTTATATTCCTCAGTTGTCCAGAAAAACATTTCCTTCTTTTCTTCCCTGCCCATATTTCCGGCCTGTCTTGCCGGATTTGATTTCAAATTATAAAACCTGCACGCATGATTGAATATCGCACTTAAAATGTTGTGCATTGTCTTCTTGTAAGTCTGGGAATAACTCTTCCCATTCTCATAACGGAATGCAACCATCTCATTCTGCCACTTGCGTACATCTCCCGGTGTAATCTCATTCATATTAAGATTCTTAAAATATGGAAGTATCTTTGTCTCCACAATGTGCTCTTTTGTAAGCCATGTGTTGAGTTTGACATAATTTTTCACGTCCTCTGTATACAGCTTCCAGAACTCTCCAAATGTCATATCCAGATTGTTCTCCTGCCGTATTTTATAATTCCGCTCATAATCAAGTGCTTCCCTCTTTGTTGCAAATCCTCTCTTCTTTACCTGTTTATTTTCCCCGGTCCAGTCCTTACAATAGAATTTGACGAACCAGGTGCCTGTCTTACTATCTTTATAACCTGGCATATTCATCATCTCCTTCTTTCCATATGCAGAAGCAGATGCCTAAGCTGTATCGCTTCTGCACCTGCATCCGCATTAATCTTCTTACCTGTTGCTTATCCTGCATCGCTCATACCATAAATGCGTTCTTCAAAATATTTTCTGCTTACTTTTCCACGGATTACAATGCAACCCTTCTTTTCAAGTTCACTGTTAATCTGTCTCATAAGCTTGTATGCTGCTGATCTTGAAATTCCAAGAATCTGCATCACATCTCCTACTTCTAAAAACTTTTCGTTCATGCCTTTCACCACCTTTCCTTTAAATATTTGTTTTGGCGTTTCTCCATACCAGTTCCGCTGATGTCACAACCAGCCTCCTTACCTGAGATAATCTCCTGTAATACCGCCCGCTCCTGCTCGAGGTACTCGATCCGCTTGGGGGAGTGTCTACATTCGCTCGATTCCTATGAATGTCATGGCAAATGCCTGTTAGATTTCTGATACCGCTCATTCAGTTGTTTTTCAATACTATATCGTGTAGATAATCGAATTGATATTATTCTATACCGTGTGGTATTGAATTGCCAAGATGTTTTTCTAATGTTCTCGTATAGAAAAACTTCCATTTTCATTTTTTCCGTGTTATACTGTCTTTAACAGTCCATCAGGGACAGATAAACGGAGGTAACTACACTATGACAATTGGTGAAAGAATAAAGAAAATACGGGTATTCCGTAAAATGACAATGGATGAGCTTGGCGGTGCACTTGGATTTGAGGGCAAAAATATGTCTGTCCGCATATCCCAGTATGAAACCGGTGCCCGCATTCCCGGTGAAGATATGATTCTAAAACTTGCTGATGCTTTGCACTGCAATTACAAGGCAATCTCTGATTACAGCCTTGGTGCTGCTGAAGATATCATTGAAACACTTTTCTGGCTTGAAGAAAGTGCCACATCTCTCCCGGCACGTGGAAAAGGAACAAGATTTCCAGAGTACACAGCTCCCGGCAACCTGATTCATCTGACTGCAATGACACCTGCAAAATCTTCCGAGGCTACCAGACCAACTTACAACGAAGATGATTATGCCAGTACAGGCTCACCTGTCGCATTAACTTTTGAATATGGATTGGTAAATGATTTCCTTTCGGAATGGTGTGAAATGAAAACGAAATTAAATAGTGGAGAGATTTCTCCTAATGAATATTTTGAGTGGAAAATAACATGGCCTCAGGCGTAAATGAAACTATTCACGCACAGCTCACTTTAGTACCATTTTAGTACCACAAGACAAAAAACAAGCTCGCAAATGCCCATTTTACTAGGCTTTGCGAGCTTTTGAAAATTATTCAAACTCCAGACAGACAGTACGGAGTAAAATGTACCCTATAGATTGGACAGTTTGAGTTTTTAAAACCCTTACCATTAGA
>OBWW01000033.1_pt1 | contig 162583 bp, 156 predicted proteins | sample 1538091 | NCBI WGS metagenome assembly OBWW01 (sample SAMEA2580125, study PRJEB22360) | human gut metagenome | biome: human gut; feature: human-associated habitat; material: faeces | place: Denmark | collected 2008/2010 | reverse complement strand
CGGTCCCGTTGCGGAGTTCATCATCCGCGGCCTTGACCATTGCCTGCATTTCACCGAGTTCGTTGTCATGAACAAATTGTTTCAAAGCACTGCTATCGAATTTTACCTGTGTCATTATAAGCGCTTCTTTCTAAAATAAATTATTTTACTTAATCATAATAGCGGATAATGTAGTCGGTTTCAATCGGAAAGGGCAAATCTGTTTAGTGCTTGTAGAGGCTCCTAAACACTGCCATAATAGTATTTAGAACAGTAAAGGAGTGAATTAAGATGGAAGAAAATACCAAGAGAATGCTGGCGGGCAAGCCCTATTGCCCAGCCACTGCGGAGTTAGACGCGTTCGCCCACTTCGCTCACCGCCTGTGCCGTGACTACACGTTGACTACGGATGAAGATACCGTCGAACGAACAGCCATTATCGAAAAACTATTCCCCAACCATGGTGCTAGCACCTATATTCAGGGTCCCATGTTTGTCGACTATGGGCGTTTTACAACGCTTGGTGATAATTTCTACGCCAATGCCAATTTAACGATTCTCGATACCTGTCCCGTCACCATTGGCGATAACGTCATGTGCGGCCCGAACGTCTCCATTATTACCGCCATGCACCCGCTCCGTTACCAGCAGCGTAACCCACGACAGCTTCCAGACGGCCGCTTTGCTGATTACGAGTACGGCAAACCCGTTACGATCGGCAGCAATTGCTGGCTAGCTGCCAACGTCACAATCTGCCCAGGGGTCACAATTGGCGACGGCTGTGTCATCGGCGCAGGCGCCGTCGTTACACAGGATATGCCGGCCAACTCGCTGGTACTCGGTGTTCCTGCCAAGGCAGTCCGTCAAATCACTGAAGACGATAACCTAGGCAGTTTCCCATATTAAAGCGTCCCACCGCCGCTGATGCGTTCTAGTATTATCACCTTTAAAACAACTAAGAGGCTGAGTTGATTCTCAGCCTCTTAGTTGTTTTATTTCTATTGATTTCCCGGGAAATTATTTAGTGGGCAAATGCCGTCAAGATACTCCCGGCGACAATCAAAATAATTCCGGCAATCGTAAAGGCCATTTCGCGGCGGGTCTTGTGTTCATGTAATACTAACACTCCCCCGATAGTGGCGATTACCACGTTCATCTGGGTAAAGACAAAGGCCACATTGACCCCAAGCGCCCGGCCAGCAAAGATATAGGCTAGGGCAGCGATTCCCCAGGAAAGGCCCCCGAAGATGTTTAAATACTGCTCCTTTTGCTTAAAGGCCTTCGCGTTGCCAGAAGCAAAAGTGTAAATCACAGCACCAATCAAAATCCCAATCATCTCTGGCAGAAAGATTCCCAACGACTTTTCGTCTTTAAGCCATGGAATCTTTGGAAAGGCGGAGTAAACCCAGTAACCAAAAGTCGTGCACAGCAGGAAGAAGAAGTTCTTAACCGTTACCCGCTTACCAGAGCTTTCGTCGGTCACGGAGGTCATCAGGGCACCAATGATTACGACAAGCAAAGCACCAAAACCAATCAGGCGGGCCGCCGTAGAATGCCACTCACCAAAGATGATGACCCCAATCAGGGAATTCCCAATCAGTTGGAATACGGTCGATAGCGGGATAGTATTAGAAACGCCCATCCGTTTGAAGGACACAAACTGACCAATTTGACCAGTCGACCAGAGCGCCCCACAAATAACGGAAATCCAGAAGCCGCGAGCACTAACGACCACGGCACCGGGGTTACCCGATAGCTGTGCAGTTAGGAAAGCAATCAAACCAATGATTGTGGCCCCGGCACCAATTCCAAAGGTCTGGTTAATCGTCGAGCCACCAACTTTACCGGTAATCAGGGGCATAATCCCCCAACCGACAGCCGGCACCAATGCAAGTAGATAAGTTAACACCATAACAATTCTCTCCTATCAATCAATCTACAAGATGATAATCTATCACACTGGAAACGCTTGCACAAGTCCGGAAATTTTGGTCTACCGGTTAAAATGCTGGTACTAATAGTAAGTGAAACCTTTGATAAAAAATTGGTCTTATTGGAACAAACCTTTAATTTTCATCTTTTGCTTGCTGGTTACGCAGGGCGGTTTGACTATCGGGGAAGAAAATTGTAAAGGTACTCCCCTTGCCCAATTCACTTGTTACCGTGATTTTACCGCCATGGAGCTGGACCAGCTGGTGAACGATTGCCAGTCCCAGCCCGGACTCCCCGTACTTGGTGTTCATCCGCGACTTGTCGGCCTTATAGTAGCGTTCCCAGATATTGTCCTGCTGCTCAGCTGTCATCCCGATACCGTTATCCTGAACGACAAACTGCGTCCCGTGTCCTCGCTGTTGACCGCTGATCCTAATCACACCATTTTCCGTGAACTGAATTGCGTTTTGGATAATATTAAACATAATTTGCACGAAGCGGTCGTAATCGGCATATACCAAGAGACCGTCTGGCACTGACAATTCCAGTTGGTCGCCTTGCGCACGGGCCTTCTTTCCTAACTGCTCCTTGAGGTTTTGGAGAACCGCAGACGCGTCAAACAGCTTTCGTTCCATCGAAATTTGGTTTGTCCGAATCTTTTCGTAATTCAAATTATCGTTGACCAGGCGGATCAACCGCTTGGTCTCATTCTGCATCAGTTCGATGCTATGCTGCTTATCTTCTTCTGGAATCACGTCGTATTGAAGTCCCTCAAGGATTCCGTTAATCGTCGTCAACGGGGTCCGCATTTCATGAGCGGCATTGGCCATAAACTGACGCCGCCGCTCCTCCTGGGAGTGGATTTCTTCGTGCGAACTCTGTAGTGAGGCCGTCATCTGGTTAAAGCTCCGCCCCAAGTCACCAATTTCATCATTACCCAAAATCCGCAGACGGACATCGTAATTGCCCTTAGCAACCTGGTGGGTCAGCTCACGCAGTCGTTTGATCCGAACGGTAATTGACCGGGAAAAGAAGTAGCTGACCAGCAATGTCATCAAGCCGGCGAAGAGGAGCGCTACTAACAAGTTCAGCTTGATCTGGTGCATATTCCGTTCAATCGGCGACACAAAGGTCGCAATCGCTACTACAGCTACCAGCTTGTTCTTGTTACGGTAAGGGCGGATAATTTCGGTCATTCGGGGCATATTAGTTGCCGCAACCTGCTTGGAAAGCCGGGGAGTGGTCATCTTAACGTAGATGGTCTCCCCCTTTTCCAGCTTAGCCCACTTAGCAGCCGTAATGGTTGGGGTAAAGCCGTTGCTGGCAAAGAGTTGTTCCTGGTCCCGTCCATAAATGGCAAAATGAACGTCCTGATGGCTCAGCAAGCGGGCATCCGAATGCAGGGCAGGAGTTACAAAACCGGCAAAGGAGTGGTCAACCGGGTCGTAGCGAATTGAATCCTCGACCAAACTATCGGCATCCTGCCGGAGCTGCCGCCAGGTATCCTGGTACATCGACTGGTTAGTCACCTTAATAAAGGAAATACTTAAAATCACCATCAAAATCACGATGATGGTGAAAAAGCTGAGCATCAGCCGGTACATTAACTTCATTTTAGTCAGCTTCGTCATCAAACTTATAGCCTACTCCCCATACCGTCTTAATTACCTGTGGTCCCAAGTCTTCCAGCTTCTGCCGGAGCTTCTTGATATGGGCATCGACAGTCCGTTCATCCCCATAGTATTCATAGTCCCAGACAAGCTGGAGGAGCTGCTCCCGGGTAAACACTTGCCGTGGCTTGGAAGCCAGCGTCTTGAGAAGGTCGAATTCCTTTGGTGTCAGGTCATCAATTTGCTGGTCATAGAGAAAGACTTCCCGGGTCTTAGTGTTCATCCGGAAGTTCTTGGTTTTAACATCAAAATCACGGTCAGCAGTCCCCGGCTGTTCTGCCGGCTGCTTAGCGAGCTGGCTCCGGCGATAGAGGGCCTTGATACGGGCAATCAGTGTAATCGCGCTAAAGGGCTTGGTAACGTAGTCATCAGCACCGATTTCCAGGCCAAGCACCTGGTCACTCTCGGTATCCCGGGCGGTCAGCATGATCAGCGGTACCGTCGGCGAAACCCGCCGAATATCCGCGGCCACCTGCATCCCATCCTTCTTGGGTAAATTAAGGTCCAGCAAGATGACATCCCACTTGTCCGGGGCAGCGTTAAACTTTTCCTCCGCTTCCACCCCGTCATAGGCAAACTCATACTGCCAATTTTGCTTTTTCAAGAACATTGCCATCATTTCACAGACGGAATGGTTGTCTTCAATCATCAGTATATTCACAATGATCCTCCTTTAACTCTATTTAAGTGAAATATTCAGGCGCCGCCGCAGGGGTTTAGCAAACAGGAGCGCGATCAATGCTCCAATCAGTCCCTGGATGGTATTAGGGATAACCCCCAGTGTCCCGGTCGCCCAATTGTACAGGAACGAGTCGGCAAAGAAGTAGCAGACCACCATCACAATAATTCCAACTGCAAGGCCCAGAAAGCGGCCCCAACGCCCTGGCAGCCAGCGCATTACCAGGCCGGTCAGCAAGCCCTCTAGTCCGTGGGCAATAAACGAAAACGGAGCGTACTGAGCAAAGCCGGAAATCAGGTCTAAGAAGAGGCCGGCAAAGCCCCCGATCGTACCTCCATACCAGGGACCGAGCAGCATGGCCCCAATAAAAATGGCGGCATCACAAAGGTTCACGTTGCCCCGCGTCCACGGTAACGGAATTAAAAAGAGGCGGCCGAAGACGATTGCCAGCGCCAAGAGCATTGCCGCCAAGGTCATTTTTTTAGTTTGTACTTGTTTTTGCATTGCTATTTCTCCCTCGTTAAATAAGTCACTAACTTCTTGAGCTGCATTCCCAGCAAACGCTCACCCGCAGGTACGGCCGCGGTCTCTTCGACTGCGACGGCGAGGGCCTGGGTAGCCTGGTCAACGGCAGTGCGCAACCCACTGCCCCGCGTTAAGTAGCCGTAAAGGAGTGCCGCAAAGCAGTCCCCGGTTCCATAAAAATGTCCCGGGAAATAATCGGTCCCGCTAAACAGCAGCTGGTCACCGTGGACCAGCCAGGAACCAATTCGGCCATCCTGGTGGATCCCGGTAACGACCAGCTGACCGGTAATGCCGCCCTGATGGAGCAGTTTCGCCATGTGCAGGCAGTCTTCCGGGTTGGGCTCACTGACGCTTTGCCCGGTCAGTAGGCACAGTTCGGTCCAGTTGGGGGTCAGCACGGTCGCATCCCGGCACAGGTCGCAGAGGGCTGCGGGGTACGTAGCCTGCAAGCCCGGATAAAGGCGGCCTTGGTCCGCCATCACCGGGTCGACCACAAGCTGGTTGGGGGCCAAATCGTGGATGATCTGGCGGACGGTGTGAACTTCCTGGGCGCTACCGAGGTAACCAACCAGGGCCCCCTGGAAGGGCAACTGGAGCTGGGCCCAATGCCGGGCAGTCGCCTGTTGCCAGTTGGTCGTGTCCAAGGCGACTGGGGTGGCAAAGCCCTCAGTCTGGGTGGACAGGACCGTAGCGGGCAGGAGAGCGGTCGTAATCCCCATTGCTTGAAGAATTGTCGTTGCGGCCACCAGTGAAATCTGACCGAGCGCTGAAAAATCCTCAATGATAATACTTGCTTTAGTTTCGACGACGTCCCGCCCCCTTTAGTTAATCTTTCATCATTATATACTTCTCCCGTGAAAATTTGAAAGGAGATTAGACAATTTAGCCTTTGAACAGCGGTAGCGGAAAACAAGCCAGCCGTACCGCCACTAGCAGGAAAGGAAAATTGGCCGTGGATTGTTCCCAAGGGCTTCGCCGCCAACTTCGGGAGGAAAATAAAAAGCTGATTGTCAACGTTTAACACCATTGACAATCAGCCACGCCTTTTAAAATGGAGATGACGGGAGTCGAACCCGTGTCCAAGCATATCGCCATTTCAACCTCTACGTTCGTATCTCAACTATTTAGGATTCACTAGCCAAAACGCCGTTGATCAGGGCCACCATGACTAGCTAGCTTGATTGATCTCTTCTCACTGCTTCAAACGGGAACAGGGAGCGTAGTCCACTAAGATATGAAACCTACATTCGCATCATGGACGAACCCGAAGTAGATTTACGCGTGCTACTTGTTAGGCAGCAACTGCGTAAGAGTTTGAATTATTGTTTGCAGTTATAATTTAAAACTGAGCGTTTTTACGAAGACGCAACCTTCGAAACGCAGTTGAAACTCGACCTATACCTGTCGAATCCAAAAAACATCCCCGGTACGTTATGTATCATAACATACTCGGCCACCCCGTGCATCAATTTTGCCCTGAATATCGCTAAAGGGCTGGGAGAAAACGATGGTTTTCTCCCAGCCTCTTGCTAGTTCTTAACTATTATAAAGATAACGTGTGAAACCAATAGGCTAACTGCGTGTCGTAACCACAGGGCTAGTGTCTAACGCCGCGAAGCAAGGCTATTTGCCTACGAACGCTAGCCGGCCCGTGCCGTGCTAACTATCGTTCTAGGTTAGCCATACGCCCTGTCGAGAAGGTTATTTCCCACTCTCTTATCACTTCTAAATTTACCGAAATGCTCGTCGGCCGTTTACCACCAACCGTTAGCCATCCAGTGGGCCTGGGCGGCCTGCCAGGAGCCGTAACGGTTTTGCATATACTGTTGGGCGACTTCTTCTTGGTGCTGCGGCGAGAGATCGCCACCGAGGTAAGCCAGGTCTAATTGGTAACGACCATAGTGAACCCCGTTTTGCGCGGTGTAGCTGCCACCAGATTCCCGCTGGGCAATCCATTCCTTGGCAGCCTGTTCACTGCTGCTGAGATTAGCGGACTGGCTCGTCTTCTGCGCCGCGTCCTTGTCTTCATTGCTGTTTTGGCTAGCAGCATTCTGATCGTTATCATTCAACGGCGCAATCTCACCGTTGCCCTTGATCAGGAGCTTTTGGCCAACGTGCAGCTGGTTAATATCGCTAAGGTTGTTGTCCTTAGCAATTTCATTAATTAAGCTGTTGTCCTTGGCGAATTTGTAAGAAATACTCGAAAGGGTATCACCACTTTGAACGGTGTAAACCATGTCGGCGTTAGCGACCACAGCAGTCGTGCTAACTCCTAATGCAACCACCCCAAGAGTAGTAAAGACTTTAACTAAGTTTTTCTTAGTATTCATATGTAAAACAACCATCCTTTATTAATCTGATTATTCGTTCAACGCTCTCTATACTACACGGCGAACTTTACCATCTTGTAACAGCTTCTTTTCTCTTTCCCCTTTTTCGGCATGAACTTGTTAATCTACTGTAATCTTATGTTCGACCCAATTATCAGCAGCCAGTAATCCTTACTGCCCGTTGGGATTACATTCCTTTGCGAGTGTGATAACTACTGAACAAGGCCCCACTAAAAAAACGAATTTACAAGAAATTCTTAATAAATTCCCATAAATTCGTTTCCTTTATGCCTGCTAAACCGGCTTTTTATTACAATTGTGTTGCAAAATACCGCTCACAATACTTGGCAACTCCGTCATTATTATTGCTATCGGTAATTGCCGTCGCGGCCGCTTTTACCTGAGGCAGGCCGTTTTTCATGACAATCCCCTGGGCCGCCGCCCGAATCATTTCCAAATCATTATCCGCGTCCCCGAAGCTCATCAAGTTGCTGAAGTCCTCACCAAAGTGACTTAGCAGGGCCTTGAGACCCACCGCCTTATTAACGCCCAGCGGCAGGAACTCCATAATCATCGGCTGCGATTGCACCGCATGGTACTTCTGCTTCAGGCTGGCCGGCAGGTGCTTGATGATTGGCGCCAACTCCTCAGGGGTGATTGCCATCACGGCCTTGCTGTATACCTTTTCCGGCAGGTGACGGCTGGCGATGCTTTCAAACTTGATGTTCTTTAGGACCGTCCGGTAAATCGAACCGGGAAAATCATTCAGCTCGTATACCCGGTCGAAGTCCAAAACATTCAGCGGGATTTCGTTTGCTTCCACGAAGCCCAGCAACGGCTGGAGATCCTGCTTCGCCATTCCACGCTCAAACAGGTGCTCCTTTGTAAGGTTGTTGATTACCAGGCCACCATTAAAGGTAATCGTATAGTCCTCTGCCGCAGTCAGCCCCAGCTGCTCAATATAGGGCCAGATGGCGTTAATCGGCCGCCCGGTACACAATACAACGTGGATCCCCTGTTCATGCAGCTTCTTGAGCACCGCCTCATTCCGTGCTGAAATCTCCTTCCGGCTGTTCAGAAGAGTGTTATCTAAGTCCAAGGCAATCATCTTAATCATTTGCTCGTTGCTCCTTACCTTCATCCAATTCCCCTTGCACGATCTGCTTGTTAAATTCAGCTAGAAGGTCCAACAGCTGCTTGCCGCGGTCGCTGCCAAACACACTGACCCACCTGCTGAACCGTTGCTGGACCTTTGTACTGATTCTCTCTTCAACTTGTTTTCCCAGCGGTGTTGCCGTCAAAGACTGCCGCCGCCGGTCACGCGGGTCGGGCTTTTGACGCACGTACTCATTCGCCATCAAAACCCGCAGTTGGCGCGAAACTGCGCTCCTGGTCACCTGGCGCTGTTCGGCAATCTCCATCAGCTTAATCCCCGGCTGTTTGCTAATCGTCCGTAAAATCATGTACTGCTCAAACGACAATGAGTACTCAGCAGACGGTTGAGAAATAAAGTTGCCGAGGCCCTTCAACCCGGTCAGGTAAACATCTACCGCCTGGTCCAATAACTGGTCGTCATCTACCAATTAAGCCACCCCTATTTACTATTCAAAATTGCTTTGGCAATCATCCGGGTATAGTGGACGTTCCCCTGTTCATCCATGTGAACATTGTCAGCGGCAAACCAGTCAGCGTGATTATTGCTCTCCTGGTACCAATCGATGACGTGAACGTTCTTATGCTGCTTAGCGGCCGTTTTAATCTGCCGGTTAACGGTTTGCTGCCATGGCCGCGTCGGGACATGGGCAGTAATCCAGAAGACCTGGTGGTCGGCCCCAATTCCCGACAGGATTTGGTTAATGGTCTCCTTGGTCATCGCACCGTTAGTTCCCAGGTTGAGAACCACGATTTTGTTAAGGTGGCCCTGGGCTTTGAGCTGGTCAATCACGGCCGGCGTATCAGCTCCCTGCCGGCCGACCTGGGCGTCAACGTATGCTTGCGGCATCAGCTTCTGAATGCTGCTAGCGGCATCCGCCATCACCGAGTCCCCGACTGCCGTAATCTTAACGTTCTGCAGTTTTTTGACCTGGTCGCTGGTCAGGTTATATTCCTTCTCCAGCTTCGTTGGCTGAGCCGTTGAGGCCTTCTTGCCCTCCGCAATCTGTTTGTTATTTTGCGCCGCCAGCTGGTGGTTGCGTTCAATCCGCGCTTGAACCACGTTCTTTGCTGGCTGGTGATCCGGCTGACTAAAGCCGAACAGCGCAATTCCGAGTGTCAAAATACTAAATGCCAATTTGATTCCTCCTTGCCAAGTGACGGACCGTAAATTCCACAAATCCTGGCGGACATTTGTCCAATCATAGTGGGCTAACGGCCGTTCCAGCAGCTGGTAAGACAGCTCGCTGATAATGGCAATAATCAGCAGTTCGATCACCGCGTTAATCAGCGGGTGCAAACCCACGTGAACCCACCGCTCATAGAAAATCATTACCGGGTACTGGTAGACGTAAATCCCATAGGACCGTTTGCCGACCCAGGAAAAGAACCGGTTCGTCAGCCAGCCATTCAGTGAAGCGCCCGGATGTAAAATCATTGCCACAAGAACCATCCCGACGATGCTGTAAAAGAACATCCCTCCGCGGTAGGTGGCCGGGTTCTGGCCGTTCAGCGTGAAGAAGCCAATCACCGTAAGGACAATTGCGGCAATCCCGATTCCATTGAGTTTTTCCACGTCCGAGCGGATCAGGTTGCGCGGCAGCTTATCCAGCGGCCAAGTCAAACCAAGCCAGGCACCCAGCAAAAGGGAAAAGGCCCGCGTGTCCGTCCCGTAGTACACCCGGTTAATGTTTTGCGGGTCATAGAGAATTGCCATTTCGACAGCTGATAAAATTGCCAAGAGCAGAACCAGCCACTTGACCGTCCGCCGCTTGAGCAGGTGCAGCATCCACACGAGAATGATTGGCCACAGCAGGTAAAACTGGGCCTCCACGCCGAGGGTCCAGAGGTGGGTAAATGGTGACGCGCCCCCAAACTGGTCAAAGTAGGACTGACCATTTTTAATTTCCCACCAGTTATAAACCCAAAGCAAGTTGGTAATGACCGTCGCCTTGATATGGTGCAGCAGGGGACGGGCAAACAGGGTGATATACGCCGTGGTCAGTACCAGCATCGCAATCATTACCGGATACAGGCGCTTAAACCGCCGCTTGTAAAAACCGCGAATATCGAAGGACCCGTCACGATCAAAGTGCTTCGTGACTTGATATGTAACAAAATAACCCGAAACCAATAGAAAAAGAGGAACCCCCAGATAGCCCCCCTGAAGTACATTCGGTAATAGGTGGTAGATAATCACTCCTAGTACCGCTAAAGTACGCAGGCCATCAATACCTGTAATATATTGACTGCGCCTCCGCATTGCTGCTCTCATCTTCCAAAAACCTCCACTTTTCTCTTACTCCTCATAAAATTATACTGGCTTAACCAGCGACTGTATAGCCTTTTTTCCGATTAAAAACGACGAATGAAGTAGAATGAGCTGACCCGGTTCATTGTACCCCAACCAGCGATCTCCTGCGCTGCTGTATTTTATTTTTAAAACAGTAAAGGGCTGTGACATAAGTCCTATTACTTTAATAAAAAGCGAACAGCGCAGTACACAAATGGGCTCCAGTGCTCGGCAAAGCCGAACTCTGAAACCCTATTTGTGCTTGCGGGGGCGTGAAGACGAAGTCGTAAATGACTTCTGTCACGCTCCCCACCACTTCATTTCCGTTGAGCCTGTAAACCTAACCGCAGGCTGGACACAAGCACTGAAAGCCATCAGCGGTTCTCTGGTCGCTGGTTAATGATTTCCTAGCCGACGTGGTTTTCCTTGAGAATATCTTCCACGACCTGGTCCATTTCTGGGGTTCGCTTCCACTCCTCCCAGTGGTCCATCGACTCATCCTGCATCTGGTAGTGGCTATTGACATAGTCCTCATACTTAATCACATTCCGGGAATGGGGAATATTAAGCTGGAGGATCCGAACCTGCTTAATAAAGCCCCGTTCGGCTGCCAGTTCGGCCCGGCCATTATGGACCATGTTGCCAATCTCATAGTAGCTCGTCCCATCATTGCGAGTAATTTCTTCAATCAGTGTTAATACTTGCTGTTGTTTTTCCAAGACGTCCTTCTCCCTTCTCTTAACCATTATAGGGACTTTAAAACGAAAAATCACCGTCAAAATGACGGTGATTGGTATAAGAGAGAAAGAGAATTGATTAGAAGGTAAATACTTAATACCTTGCAACTATTATGATAGCGGTTACACAGTAATAAGTCAACAGTAAATCCTAAAAATGTCAATTTAAGAACCGTTTTTAAACCAATAAAGAGCCGGAGAGCGCTGTCAAACAGCACCTTCACCGACTCTCTTAATTTTTTATTGAACAGTAACGGACTTGGCAAGGTTCCGGGGCTTATCCACATCCAGTCCTTTCCCCAGGCTAGTGTAGTAAGCTAGTAGCTGTGCCGGGATGACGCTCAGCAACGGCGTCAGCACCTCATCAACATCCGGCAGGACGATGGTGTCATCTTCCTGGGCCAGGTGGCGAGCAACGATCGTGATCGTGCTTGCACCCCGCGCCTTGGTTTCATCCAGGTTGCTCCGGGTCAAGCCCGCGGTCCGGTCCTGGGTAATAATCCCGATTACCGGAGTCTGGTCTTCAATCAAGGCAATCGTCCCGTGCTTGAGCTCACCGGAAGCAAACCCTTCTGCCTGAACGTAAGAAATTTCCTTGAGCTTGAGGGCAGCTTCCAGGGAGACGGTCCAATCAATACCCCGGCCAATGTAGAAGGCGTTCCGTGGCTTTGACAGGTAGCGGGCCGCCACCTCTTCCAGCGTCTTCTTGCTATCGGTAATGGATTGCATCCCGTTAGCAACTAAGCCCAGCTGGTGCTTAACATCAAAGTCCTTCGCCGCCTGCTTACCAAGGTATTCACCAAGGGCCTTGGCGAGGATGGCTTCCACGGCGATTTGTGCCGTGTAGGCCTTAGTAGAAGCCACGGCAATTTCAGGACCAGCGTAGAGCAGTTCCGTAAAGGTCGCCTCCCGGGAGAGGGTTGACTTATCCACGTTCGTAATGGTCAGGCTCGGCCAGTTATTCTTATTGACGTTTACCAAGACCTGACGGCTATCCGCGGTTTCCCCACTTTGACTGAGGAAGATGAAGAACGGCTTCTTTGACAGCAGCGGCTGTTCGTAGGCAAATTCAGATGAGATATGAACGGTCGTTGGAACCCCGCAGAGACGTTCAAAAATCCGGGCGCCAACTAAACCGGCGTGGTAGCTGGTTCCAGCACCAATGATGTAGAGGTGGTCCGCCTCCGCCATTGCCTTCAGTAACTCCGTGTCGATGTGAGGCTGGTCATCATCGCCAAAGTATTCCTGAACCAGCTTCCGCATTACGGCAGGCTGTTCATCAATTTCCTTCAGCATGTAGTATGGGTAAGTCCCCTTATCAGCCGCGTTTTCATCCATGTCCACGGTGAAGGTATCCCGCTGCTTTTCGTTCCCGGAAAAGTCCTTGATGGTAACGTGATCCGGCTTAACAATCACTAGCTCGTGGTCTTCAATTTCCATGAACCGGTTGGTCTGCTTGATCATCGACATCGCGTCAGAGCCGACCATGTTGTAGCCATCAGCCAGACCAACCAGCAACGGGCTCTTGTTCTTAGCCACGTACAGGGTATCCGGCTGTTCCCGGTCCATCAGGACAAAGGCATAGGAAGAATCATCACTGATCAGGCGCAGCACCTTCAGCAGGGCCGCTTCCGTCGTCATCTGGTCCTGCACGACAAACTTGTCAACCAGTTGAACCACCACTTCGGTATCAGTCTGACTAGCAAAGTGGACGTCCGCCAAATACTCCTTCTTTAGTTGAGCATAGTTTTCGATTACCCCGTTGTGAACGAGGTAGAAACGGTCATCTTGAGAGTATTGCGGGTGCGCGTTGGCCTCGTTTGGCTCCCCGTGGGTTGCCCAGCGGGTGTGACCAATCCCGGCTAAGCCATGGACGTCATCCGTCAGTGCCGCCTCCAGATTGCTAATCCGTCCCGGGCGCTTGACCAAGTAGTCATGGCCATTCTGGTCGTTGACGTAGACCCCAGCGGAGTCGTAACCACGATATTCCAGCCGTTTCAACCCTTCAATCAAGATTGATAAACTGTTGTCAGTACCTGTAACTCCAACAATTCCACACATATTAATTCCATCCTTTTTTAGTTAGCATTTAATTCGTTGAATTGGTATAGATATCTCCGAAATAGCTACCTTTCGCGTAACTGTATTGTATAGTACAAGTTTTAAAAATATTTGTCAATCGGTTGCACTTAATTGGTCTAGCTCCGCTGGAATTCCCTAATCCGCCCCATACCGGGACACAATGAGCTTTAAAATAGCAAAGAGGCTGGAAGAAATTTCTTACCAGTCTCTTGCTAGTTTTAACTATTATTCAACTTCCAGTTCTGCTCGGGCAACGTCGCCGATCTTTTCCACGTACTGGTGAACCAGTTCTTTAGTCGGCGCTTCCGCCATAATCCGCAGCAACGGCTCAGTTCCGCTTGGCCGGACCAGGACCCGCCCGTTGCCAGCCATCGCCGTTTCAACTTCGCCAATGACTGCCCGCAGCTTGTCATTTTGCATGGCGGCACCCTTGTCGGCCACCTTGATGTTCAACAGTTCCTGTGGGTAAGTGGTAACATCACTCGCCAATTCAGCCAGGGTCTTCCCGCTTTCCTTCACTACCGAGAGGAGCTGAAGGGCGGTCAGCATCCCATCACCAGTTGTGTTGTGGTCAAGGAAGATAATGTGGCCCGACTGCTCGCCACCGAGGTTGTAGCCGCTCTTTAACATTTCTTCAACGACGTAGCGGTCGCCAACCTTAGTCTTAACGCTCTTCATCCCGTGCGCTTCCAACGCCTTGTACATTCCCAGGTTGCTCATCACAGTAGTTACGACCGTATCCTTCTTCAACAGCCCCTTGCTATCCATGTATTTCCCACAGATGTACATAATTTTGTCGCCATCAACGATGTTACCATCAGCATCAACGGCGATGCAACGGTCCCCATCACCATCAAAGGCAATTCCGAGGTCCGCCTGGTTTTCCACCACAGCTTCTTGCAGGCCCTCAGGATGGGTCGACCCGCAGTGCAGGTTGGTGTTCAGGCCATCCGGCTGGGCATTGATGGGAACGAAGTCAACGTTCATGTCCGCAAAGAGGTTCGGCACAAACCCGCTCGTGGCCCCGTTAGCAGCGTCCACGACCACTTTGAGGCCGCTCAAATCGGTCGAAACAGTCTGTTCCAGGAAGGAAGTGTACTTCAATGCCCCCTCATGGTAGTCGGCCACCATTCCCAAGCCTTCATCAGACGGCCGTGGCAGGGTGTCTTCCGGGGCGTCAAGCAGCTGTTCGATCTCGTATTCCAGTTCATCAGACAGCTTAAAGCCGTCCCCACCAAAATACTTAATCCCGTTGTACTTAATCGGGTTGTGGCTAGCGGTGATCATGACCCCCGCGTCCGCATCTTGAGCCCGAACCAGGTATGCTACTCCCGGAGTCGTGACTACACCGAGCCGGAGGACTTCAATCCCAACGGATAGCAGGCCGGCGACTAGGGCATTTTCCAGCATTTGACCAGAAATCCGGGTGTCCCGTGCCACTAGGACTTGGGGCTGCTTCCGGTCTGAATGACGGGTCAAGACGTAACCGCCCGCCCGGCCAACCCGAAAGGCCAGTTCGGAGCTCAAGTCTTTATTTGCCACCCCACGAACACCATCTGTACCAAAATATTTAAGTTTCATCATTTTTCTCCTTTAATCGTTTGTTGAATACGAACTGCTGTCGGCATCGCTGTCAGCAGTCTGATTATTTCCCCGGCTAGTCGAAGCTGAATTGCTCGACCGGGAGTCGCTTGTGCTGTCGCTGCTCGATGCTGAATCATTCCCCCGGCTAACTGGAATCGTGACGCCAGTTACCTTCGGCATGATAACCACGTTCAGCGTCTGGCCGTTCTTATCAACCGCCTGCAGGGTCACCTGCCGTTGGAAGGTTCCCTTAGCGTCATTTGGAACTGCCACGAAAGCAATTACCCGGCTGACCCGGTTGACCTCTTCCCGCGAGCCAGTTACCTGGACCACGTCAGTATCAATCCGTGGGCGGCCAACCGTATAGCCATTTTCGAGGTCGTGGTTGCTCAACCGGACGTCCACCCGCATATTGATTGTCTTGCGGGGCTGGATATTAACCTTAATATACCGTGGCTCGGTCACCGCGTGCAAGTCTGAATTAAGGCCGCTGGTCTTCACCGCCACCCGATGTTCACCTGGTGCGAGATCATTCAGGTCAGCATACACCCGAAAATTCTGGGTATTGCTCGTCGTCGTGACTAAGGCGGACGGCCCGCTGACCTTAACCTTCACGTACTGGGGGTAGCCGGTCACAACGTAGCGGTCGTTATCAACCGTAATGTTGAGCGGCATTCGAATGCTAGCTGTCCGGTTGGACATCAAGGCACTATTTTCATTGCTATCCCGGGTGTTTTGCCGGAGAAAACCGTTTTTGCTCCCGTTCACGTAAATAAACAGGAAAATCGCCAGGATCAGCGAGAGCAAGCGCAGCACCCACCGTCGGCTAAAGATTCCATCATTATTTCTGTTCATGACGGCCACCTCCCCGACGTCCAAACTTTGCATAGAGCTTAGTCAGCAAATTATCCCTGTGCTGGGGCTCGTGCTTGTAGAGCTGGGCCCGCAGGAACTTCAGGTAGTCACTCTGCGACATGTTGCGAATCAATTCATTATCCTTGGTGATGGAAACTTCACCCGTTTCCTCAGAAATTACAATCGTGAGGGCGTCCGTCACCTCGCTGATTCCGACCGCGGCCCGGTGCCGGGTTCCCAGTTCCTTGGGAATCAGCTTGCTGTCCGAGAGGGGAAGGTAGGCGGCCGCGACGGCAATCCGGTTATCCTTGATGATGACCGCCCCGTCGTGCAGCGGTGTATTAGGGATAAAGGTGTTGATCAGCAGGGCCCCAGAAATATCGGCGTCCAGCGGAATCCCGGTTTCAATATATTCTTCCAGGCCAGTATTCATCTGGATACTGATCAGCGCCCCAATCCGCCGCTTTGACATATACTGGATTGCCTGGTCCAGCTGCTTGATCAACTCTTCTTCCGTTTCGTTAGTCGTCTGGTGAGCGGTAAAGAACGACCCGCGTCCTAAGTGCTCAAGTCCCCGCCGAATTTCTGGCTGGAAGATAATCACAATCGCAATTACCCCCCAGTTAATGACCTGATCCATCAGCCAGGAAACGGTACTTAACCCGACATACCAGCTGACTACCTTTACCAGGATAATTATCAGAATCCCGCGGAAGAGCTGGACCGCCCGGGTCCCCCGAATTAAGATCAGCAATTCATAAATCAAAAACCAGATTACGAGGATATCAATCAGGCGAATTAAGTTTTGCCACGTCAGAAGTGAAACAATAAACTGCATAGCATCTTCACCATCCTCTAAATTCACGTTCATATTATATCATTTTAAGGGATAAAAATCTGTTATCCTGGAAGTATCAACTTAGCAAAGGGAGCATCCTTATGAAACAGTCCACTTTCTGCTGGCTTATCCGGCTTTATTTCTGGTCCTTGATAATCTTATTAGCAGTCTTCGTCAAACCACCCTATGATTTCATGGCTTTCAACACCTTTCTAGGCTACCTGCCAATTGAAATCGGGATGCTGCTGCGCCGATTCAATGACCGCCGCGCGTTGGCCTTCTGGGTGCTTTTAGTCATCTGGCTCCTCTTTTATCCTAACGCACCCTACGTTTCGACGGACCTCTTCCACCTCTCATGGCTCCATCCCCACACCAACGTCACCGGGATTCTCAAAACCGACCCGGTCATGTGGCTGATTTTTGCCATGATGCTGGTCTGCGCGCTTTCCTGTCTGATTCTCGGTACCATCAGCCTCGACCATACCACCCGTCAGCTCACCCAATTGACCAGCCCGCACCATCCCCGCCTCCAATACTGCTGGCTCGTCCTCTTCATGCTGACCGCCAGCACGGGCATTTACATCGGCCGCTTTTTGCGCCTCCACTCCATCTACCTCCTGTTTACCCCCTCCTGGTTTTTCAAGCAGCTCTGGGGGATCTGGTCCTGGCCGACGGTGGAATTTATTTTAATCCTGACGGGAATGCAACTGATTGTCTACTGGCTCCTCAAACTTACCCAGCAGGCAAGCAAAATGATCTAACTCCCGACATATTTTAAGCTAAATGCCCCCCAGAACCGGGCAAAAGCCAGGTCCTGGGGGGCATTTTTGCTAGCTAGCGACCGGCTGCCATAACGGTCAGCCATCGCACTTGATTCTTATCTAATTGCGGCCAATAATCCGGACTTCAGTTTGCAGGCTCACGCCGAACTTTTCCTTGACCGTTTGCTGGACGTGGTGGATCACCGCCACGTAATCATTCGCGGTTCCGTGGTCAATATTAACGATAAAGCCAGCGTGCTTGGTCGATACCTGGGCACCACCTGCCGTATACCCCTGCAAGCCCGCGTCATGAATCAGCTTACCGGCAAAGTAGCCCGTGGGCCGTTTGAAAACACTCCCGCAGGATGGCAGGTCCAGGGGCTGTTTAGCAGCGCGCCGGGCGTTTAATTCATCCATCTTTGCGGCGATTTCATCGTGGTCACCGGTTTGGAGGCTAAAGGTGGCGTCGAGCACGACCCCATGGTTGTCCTGCACGCTGCTGTGCCGGTAGCCAAAGTCTAATTCTTCATTAGTCAGCCGTTTAACCGTGCCGTCGGGCAGCAGCACGGTGGCACTCTCCACGACCTCCTTGGTTTCACCACCATAGGCCCCAGCATTCATAAAGATGGCCCCACCGATACTGCCAGGAATCCCAGCTGCAAATTCTAGCCCAGTCAGGCTGTGGTCCCGGGCCGCAATCGTGGTCTCAATGTAGGCGGCGCCGGCCTGGGCAATGACCCGGTTACCCGTCACACTGATTTCATTCATCCGCGTCAAAATCAGTGTCAGGCCCTCGATTCCACCATCACGAACAATCAAATTGCTGGCGTTGCCAAGCACGGTCAGCGGCAGCTGGTGGTCATTAGCGTAAGCCACCAGTGTCTGGACCTCTTCCACATTTTTAGGAAAGGCCAGCCAATCAGCCGGACCACCGGTGTGGGTATACGTGTAGTGCATTAACGGTTCGTCCTGCTTGATTTCAATCTCCGGGAACTTTGTCATCATATTAGCCATTATTATTCCTCATCCTAGTTCATAAATTTGCTTACCCTGATATTGTATCATTTAATTGCAAAAGCAGGCGGCCATTTGTACAATTAAGCTATTAACGGTCTACTAAGGAGGCAGAATTGAATGAATTTTATTGCAATGGACTTTGAGACGGCCAGTGCGAAACGGTATAGTGCCTGTTCACTCGCCCTGACCATTGTCCGTGACAATCAAATTGCCGATGAGTTCTACACCCTCATCAACCCCCAAACCCCATTCTTCTGGCGCAACGTCCAAATTCATGGCATCCACGAACGCGATGTCGCTGACGCTCCCACCTTCCCTGAGGTTTGGGAACACATCAAGGGCTTCTACACCCCCGAAAAGCTGGTAATTGCCCATAACAACCGCTTTGATAACGGGGTCCTCAAGAGCACCCTTGAGCACTACGGAATTGAGCCGCCAGCCTACCAAACATTGGACACCGTTATCAGCAGCCGGCGGCTTTTACCGGGTTTGAGCAACTACAAGCTCAACACAGTCTGCGATGCCCTCAACATTGACTTGCATCACCACCACAATGCACTCGATGACGCGCAGGCCTGTGCCAATATCCTGCTGTACCAGGGACAGCACTTTGGCAGCCAGCGCCTGCGGCCGTTCATCAAGATGGTTGGCTAGAATAATAAAGGAGAATAATTACGATGGCAGAAATTCCATTACATGGCGGGGCCTTAACGATCACCCAGCTCAACGCCATTTTTACTACGATTCCGGTCGAATTCGACTTCATTGACGAAAACGACATTGTCCGTTGGTCATCGGCAAACCGGCACCGATTATTCAAACGAACCGATGATGACCTCGGCAAGCACGTCTTGGAGGTTCACCCCGGCCACAGCCAGGGACGGGTCAAGCAGGTTTTGCATGAAATGCACAGTGGTGACCGTGATTCCATCAAGATCCTGATTCACTACCACAAGCGTCCCATTAGTATCGCCTTCTACGCCCTGCACGACGACCAGGGCAAGTACATCGGCTGCGTTGAAGTCACCCAGCCGGTCGACGACATGCAGGAACGGGGTTCCCTCTTGCGGAACATCAAGCAGATGTTTAACCGCCACTAGCCCCTCAGCTTCCAGGGCGGTCACGTGATATTGTCAAACATTCGTATCTACCACGAGGGACTGAGAATTAACTCAGTCTCTTTCCTATTCTAAAGATAAAAATGCAACAACGCAGTGGCTGGCAGTTCAAACGCTGATCAATCAGCATTTGACCAACCTAAATAGGCTAGCTGCGCGTCGAAAGACAAACACCCAAAATCAGCTTGCTAGCCGATTTTGGGTGTCTTTTCTCACTCTCTCGTTTTCCTAATTTTGGTATTCCATTTCTAAGACTTTCCGCTGGCCGTCCCGGTGTTGCCCGGTTTGCCGGAAGCCGAGTTTTTGGTAGAGGCGGATTGCCGGAACGTTTTCAGCAAATACCGTCAGCACCAGCCGCTGGAGGCTGCTGTAATTCTGGAACCAGTATTCGGCCTCCCCCACTAATAGTTGGCCAATACCATTGCGCCAGTATGGTTTAGCAACCACTACGCCGAGTTCGCCAGCATTCGGCTGCTTTTCCAAGACCATGACCGTCACAATCCCAATTGGCTGGTTTCCTAACATTGCCAGCATGATCACACAGTCGTCAAAACTGTTAATCATTTCAATATTGCGGCGTTCCTGCTCTGCTGTTACATCGGCCAGGTGCGGAATTAATACGGCATCGCTCTCCGTAGCTGCTTGGCGGAGGAAGTCGAGGACCTTTGCCGCATCGTCGGCCGTCGCCAGTTTGATGTGCACTTCATCAGCCATTTAAGCCACCACATCGGCTAGCAGCTTTTGGAAGTGGGCCCCGTGGGGTTCAAATTCCAGGACCCGCTTATTTTCGTCGGCCGTCCGCTTAAAATGAATCGCTAAAAAGTCGTCTGGCAATTCATCCTCAACAAATTCAGCCCATTCAACAACACTGACCCCATCGCTGTCAAAGTATTCTTCCAAACCCAGGTCTTCGCCACCACCGTTTTCCAGGCGGTAGGCATCCATGTGGTAAAGGGGCAGGCGCCCATCGTGGTATTCGTGGATGATCGTAAAGGTCGGGCTCTTGATGATATCCGGAATCGCCAATCCTTGGGCCAGGCCCTTGGTAAAAGTGGTCTTGCCAGCACCCAGGTCACCATCGAGCACCAGGACATCGCCAGCGGCCAGCTGTGCGCCAATCGCTTTGCCCAGCGCAATCGTGGCCTCCCGGCTGTCCATTTCAACTGTCTGCATTGTACTCACCTCAGTAAAGTTATTGCTTGTCCCTATTGTAGCCTATCGGTAATGGGAACACAAAGGACAGCTATCGCCCCGGACTTTCTAAGACTGGGTTGACATTCCAACGGGAACTGGCTATGCTATTGGAGAATTAAATTAATCGGTAAGTGCAGGCGTACCCGAAACAAAATTGTGCCGTTGAGAAAGGATTTTTTATGCTCTCAACGGCTTTTTTGTTATCAATGAGTCTACTAGCTGGAATATTAACGGGAATTATCGGCATGGCCTCCCTCACTTTATACCCGGTCCTAATTTCAATCGGGATTGCCCCCGTCACTGCTAATGCCACGATCACCGTCGCAACAGTTGGTGCCGGGCTTGGGACCGTCATTTCCTCGCTACGAGAACTCAAAAATCATTGGCGAACAGCCATCCTAGTTGCCCTAATCAGCACCGGTGGAAGTATCCTAGGCGCCCTGATTCTCATCCACAGTTCCAACACCGGTTTTAAAAGGATTGTTCCCTTTTTCATCCTGTTAGCTGGCATCCTGCTTCTGCGACCAAACAAGAAGGAACCTCGGTCGAATTTACGACAGAGTACTTTCATAGTCACGGTCAACTGGCTCAGTGTCATGCTGATTGGCTTATACAATGGTTTCTTCGGCGCCGCGTCGGGACTATTAATGATTGCGGTCTTATCAAAAGTGATTGGCGGCAAGTACGCCACCTACAACGCTATTCGCAACTTTGCCTCCTTTTGCAACAACTGCGTGTCTGGAATCATGTTCATCTGCCTGTTGCCAATTCAATGGAGCGTGATTGGGCCATTGCTAATCGGCCTCTTTATTGGTGGTTACATTGGGCCCGTAATCGTTCGCTACGTTCCCGAAAAAGTAATCAAAAAAGTGGTTGGCGCCGTGGCAATCATCTTAGCCCTCGTGCTAGGCTGGCAGGCCTATTAACGCTATTAATAAAGCACCAAAGCTCAGAATTGGGAATAATTTCCGTAATTCTGAGCTTTGTAAATATTAGTTATTATTTATGCCCGAGCTGCCGTAATCAGGGCAACCTTGTAAACGTCATCCTCGTTGCAGCCCCGCGACAAATCGGCAATTGGGGCGTTCAGTCCTTGCAGGATTGGACCCACCGCGGTAAAGCCACCAAAGCGCTGGGCAATCTTGTAGCCAATGTTCCCAGCTTCCAAGCTTGGGAAGATAAAGACGTTGGCATAACCGGCAACCTTGGAATCAGGTGCTTTTAATTCACCGACCTCCGGTACAAAGGCCGCGTCGAATTGCAATTCACCATCGGCAGCAAGGTCTGGTGCCAATTCATGAACCTTCTCCGTGGCTTCGGCAACCTTGGTAACCATGTCGCCCTTGGCCGAACCCTTGGTAGAGAAGCTCAGAAGAGCCACCTTAGGGTCAATCCCAAAGAGCTTAGCCGTTTCGGCACTCTGGACGGCCACTTCAGCCATCGTTGGCGCATCTAATTCGATGTTAATCGCACAGTCCGCAAAGATGTACCGTTGGTCGCCCTTGAGCATCAAGAAAGCCCCGCTAATCCGGTGAGAACCAGGCTTCGTCTTTACAATTTGCAGAGCTGGACGAACAGTCGAACCGGTGGAGTGTACCGCCCCGGAAACCATCCCGTCAGCCTTGCCCATGTAAACCAGCATGGTTCCAAAATAGCTAACGTCCTTGAGCATTTCTTCTACCTGCTCAGGAGTGTTCTTGCCCTTGCGCCGTTCCAGCAAAGCATCAAACATTGCTTGCTTGTCCGCTGCCGGGTACTCAGCAGGGTCTAAAATCGTCAGGGCAGAAATATCCCAACCATTTTCCTTGGCAGTTGCTTCAATTTCACTCCGCTTGCCGAGTAAAATTGGCTTGAGCAGACCATCTTGTTGCAGACGAACAGCAGCACCAAGGACCCGTTTGTCTTCCCCCTCTGGGAAAACGATCGTCTTGTTTTGTCCCTTTACCTTGGCAGCAATCTCTTCAAATAATTCCATTATGCAAGTACCTCCTCAATTGATCCTAAGCATTTTTCGGCAGCTGATCCGCTGGGCCTTCATCAACTTCCGGGTTTGCCGGCAGTTGCCAATCAATCGGCTTTTCTCCCATCGCCTGAAGTGCTTCATTGGTCTTGGAAAACGGTCGTGACCCAAAGAATCCGCGGTTAGCCGACAGCGGGCTCGGGTGGGGCGACTCCAGAATAATGTTGGTGTTCGTATTAATCAGCTTCTTCTTGTCCCGTGCGGCCCGGCCCCACAGGATGAAGACAACCGGCTGGGGCCGTTCAGACAGGGCGTGAATTGCCGCGTCCGTCAGCTGTTCCCAGCCGTGTCCCCGGTGAGAATATGCCTGCCCCGCCCGAACCGTCAAGACGGAGTTGAGCAATAGCACGCCCTGGTCAGCCCAGTGCTTGAGGTAACCATGGTTCACCGGCTGAAAGCCAACGTCGCTCTGCAATTCCTTATAAATGTTTTGCAACGAGGGCGGAACCGCCACCCCCGGTAAGACAGAGAAACTACAACCATGGGCCTGATGGGGACCGTGGTAGGGATCCTGTCCCAAAATCACGACCTTGACATTGTGAAAGGGAGTCCACTCGAACGCCTCGAAGATATGGTGCATCTCCGGGTAAATCGTCCGGTGCGTGTACTCCGTTTTCAAGAAATCATGCAGCTGTGAATAGGACTGGCTTTCAAACTGGGGCTTCAAAACATCCCACCAGTCATTGTGGATTAATTGTTTCATGACTATTTTGCACCTCGCTTTTTATTTTATCATATCTGATTTACTGGTAACAGTGGAACTGAAAACGCTTTTGCGAGGGTCAAGATTAGTCATTTGCTGACCAAGCTGGTAGAATAGGTTTAATAATTAATCAAGGATGGTGGTGACTTCGTGCGGCAGTTGTATCTTCGAGATCATTCGACGGACCTTCATGGAACAACGATCATTCAGGACCAGCAGGGGCAGTCCCGGTACCTTCTCGCTGGCAAGTGGGGGTTGCACCATGATGTTCTCTCCCTCTATGCAATCAATGGGGCCCTCCTCGCTGAAGTCAAGCAGCTTTCGCTCGGCTTACTGCCAAAGTTTGCCCTTTATCAGCACCGCCAGCGGGTCGGCACCGTTGGGAAGTCCTTTGGCTTTGTCCGCCAGGTAATTTACATTCGGGGCCTAAACTGGATTATTGTCGGCTCGCCGCTGGGCAACCGCTACCGGGTCTTTGGCGGCGGTCGGCTCGTTTTTGCTATCAAACCTGTCCAGCTCACCGGCACCTACTACCATGAGCTCCAGGTGGAACGCGAAGCAGATGAACCCCTAGCAATTTTAATTGCCAGTGTGCTGGACCACTGGGCCCGCAGTGGACAGGTTAACCAGCAGCGCGTCGGTTTTACCAACCGGTCACTTGAAGGCGATCTGGAAATGAACTTTAAAATCAAACAGTAAGGTTAAGACGAGGCTGGGAGAAATCTCAGCCTCTTAGCTATTGCAACAACGCAGAAAGACGAACACCGCCAATCAGCTGGTCAGCCGGTTGGCGGTGTTTGTTTCATTCTCTGAATTTTTCAATTATAGTCACGCTTCTCCACAACCGGCCTGCTCCCGTATCTCCGCCTACTTCTCGGCAACCAGGATCCGGGTCGGCAGCCAGCCCCACAGGCCATTAAACCCGGCTCGCTTAACACTGACCTGGCGGCAATTTTGCTCGTTTAAGTAGCGCTTAAATTCGCCGACATGTTCCAAATCAATAATAACCAAGTAGCCAGCCGGCTTGAGGACCCGCAATGCTTCCCGGAGAGCTAGCTCGCGCTGCGCCTGGGGTTTGACGTTATGGATCGCTAAACTAGCAAAAACATAATCAAAACTTTCATCGTCAAAGGGCAGTTTAGTCATATCAGCGGTTTTGATTTCGGCAACATCACTGACCCCGGCTGCTTCAATATTTTGCTGTGTCGCGGTAAGGGAGTTACTCGACTGGTCAGCAGACTTCCACAGGTCGATCCCCACCACTTTGCCAGGGCGCTGAAGTTTGCCCGCCACCGCTAATAAAACCGTCCCGTGCCCAGTCCCCAGGTCGAGCACCTGACTATTTTGGGGGATTTTTAATGCCGCGACCGTTTGCCGGATAATGGCGTACTTCCCCCAGTAACTGGTGTGGACAAAGATAGTCGCGAGGACCAGCATCAATACCGGGAAAAAGAAGTTATACAGTTGGTGCGAGTTCCAGGCTGGAATCATCCCCACCAGCCCACAGGCCGTGAAAATAATTGGTACCAGCGGTGCGTCAAGTCCCTTTTTCATTGCTTAGCTTGCTCCTTCAATTTTAATGCTCCAATTATACTATCCTAGCAAATGATTGGCCAGCCTGTCTCAGTCAAAACGGCAGCGTCATGCCCGTTTCGTGACACAACGCTGCCGTTTTTCTGCTAATAATGCTTCATTACCCGTTCAATTTCACGGTTCTGCTCCCGGCGCTTGATTGCTTCCCGCTTGTCGTACTGGTGTTTCCCCTTGGCAACTCCCAGCAGGACTTTGGCATAGCCGTGCTTAATATACATCTTCAGTGGAATCAGGGTAACCCCCTTATCCTGTAAGACCCCGGTCAACCGGTGGAGTTCCTTTTTATGGAGCAGCAATTTCCGGTTACGCAGAGGATCCTGGTTAAAGATGTTGCCGTTATCATACTCGCTGATGTGAACATTCATCAGCCAGGCCTCGCCGTTTTTAATCTGGGCAAAGCCGTCCTTGAGGTTGACCCGGTGGGCCCGAACCGACTTGATCTCAGTCCCGGTCAGGACCAGTCCCGCCTCGTAAGTGTCCGTCACGAAGTAGTCGTGACGGGCCTTTTTGTTTTGGGCAATTAAGTTATCGTTATTCTTTTGTGGGGATTTTTTGGCCATTTTATCCCTCCATTAGTTATTAGTGGCGCCGTCCCTGTGAATGGTGGTCACGGGAATTGTTGTGGTGGCGCGTCTGTCCACGGTTGATCTGACGGTTATTAACGTTGCCGTTATGCTGCCGACGATCGTGGCGCTTAACGTGACCGTGGTTCCCACGCCGGCCGCCGCCACGACGACGGTTGTCATGTTCATGCGGTACCCGAATCTTGGTCGTCGGCGCGTCCTGCGGATTGACGAGTTCAAAATCAACTTCCCGCAGGTCTTTATCAACCCGCTTCAAGCGTACCTTCACCGGCTGACCAATTTGGAAAATCCGGTGCGTCTTCCGCCCAATCAGGGCCAGGTGCTTTTCAGAATATTCGTAGTAATCATCGTTCATCACGCTGATGTGGATTAACCCTTCAACGGTGTTCTCCAATTCCACGAAGAGACCGAACTTCATGACCGAGCTGACCACCGCGTCGAAGGTTTCGCCAACATGGTCCTCCATGTATTCGGCCTTCTTCATACTATCAACATCCCGCTCGGTATCAATACCGCGCCGCTCAGTCACTGAGGTGTGTTCGGCAATTTCTGGCAGCTGGTCTCGCCAGGCTGCCTTAGCACGTTCACCCTTGCCATGCTGGTCGTACCACTTAATCAGGCGGTGCACCGTGTCGTCAGGGTACCGCCGAATCGGTGAAGTAAAGTGGGTGTAGTACTTTGCCCCCAGTCCAAAGTGCCCTAACTCCTCGTCAGAATACTTAGCCTGCTGCATACTCCGCAGCATCATCACCTGCACCATCTGTTCCTCAGGCTTCCCAGCGACGTCCTTGAGAACCTTTTGCAGCATCTTCGGCTTGACGTTGTTGATGTCGCCGTGGACATCAATGCCAAAGACGTTCAGGAAGTCAACAAAGGCCTTCACCCGGTCCTTATCCGGCGTTTCGTGGATCCGGTAGAGGAACGGCACGTGCTCGTTGAAGTAGTGTTCCGCCACCGTTTCGTTGGCCGCCAGCATGAAGGATTCAATCATCCGTTCCGCCAGTCCCCGGTCACGGAGCTGGATGTCAATCGGGTGCCCCTTGTCATCAACGATGATCTTCGCTTCAGGAGCTTCAAAGTCAATTGCTCCCCGCCGCTTCCGGCTCTTGAGCAAGATCTTGTGAAGTTCGCCCATCGTCTCAAACATCGGCACGAGGTCCTTATACTGGTCGATCGTCTTTTGGTCATAGGCTTCCAGGATCCGGTTGACCGCCTTGTAGGTCATCCGGGCGTGGGACTTCATCACACTTGGGAAAATCCGGTGCTTAACGACCCGGCCCTGCTCATCGATTTCCATCTCACAGCTCATCGCCAGCCGCTCTTCACCCGGGTTCAGAGAACAAATCCCGTTAGACAGCCGTTTCGGCAGCATTGGAACCACCCGGTCGGTCAGGTAAACGGAAGTCCCCCGCTTGAAGGCTTCCTTGTCCAGCGGCGTCCCCGGTTGGACGTAGTGGCTGACGTCGGCAATGTGGACCCCTAAGTGGTAATGACCATTGTCCATCTTCCAGGCCACCACGGCGTCATCAAGGTCCTTTGACTCGATGGCGTCAATCGTCACCAGCGGCTGATTGGTAATATCCTTGCGGCCCTTCTTTTCCTCTGGCAGAACGTGCAGGGGAATCTTGTTGGCTTGGTCCATTACTTCCTTGGGGAACTCATGCGGAACGTCATGGGCGTAAATCACCGACAGGATATCAATCCCCGGTTCGTCCTTGTTTCCGATGACCTCGGTCACCGCACCAGTCATTGCCTGCGGTGATTCGTCACTCGGGTAGGTCGTAACGGTCGCGGTCACGACCTCGCCGTCCATGGGCTTTAACCCCTTATCAGTAACGAAGAAACGGTACTGGGATAACTTTTTGTCCTTGAGCAGGATTTCGCCGATGTAGTTGCCGACCGTTTCCTGCTTAAATTCCCCCACGACCCGTTCATAATTGTGGTCAATAATCTTAGTAACCTGAGCTTCTGGCCCCTGCCCCGCGGCTGGATCTCCCGGCCGCAGAACCTTGACCGCCACCGTGTCGCCATTGAGGGCGTGCAGGGTATGGTCAGGGTTAACATACATATCCGGCAAGTCCGGATCGTATTCTACGAAGCCAAAACCCTTATCGTTGCCATGAAAAGTCCCAGTAATCGGTTCCTGCTTAATGACCGCTTCGAACTCGCCCTTGTCGGTCACCCGAACCTTCTTTTCCCGTTCGAGCTGCGCCAGGGTCTGGATGATCGGGGTAAATTGGTCGGCGTTGTCCATGTTCAGTGCATGGGCAATCCGTTCCGCCGAATAGCTAATCCCGGCATTCTTCGTTAAGAAGGCGCTAATTTCATCTTTTAAGTTTAAACTATTACTTGTCATTTTGTACCTCAAATAAGTTATTTAAAAAGTGTTCCACGTCGTTAAACAGTTGACGGTGGGCAGAATTGACCGTCAACAGGTGGGTTGCCGTTGGGTAATAGTGGTAATCAACCGGGGTTCCCTGAGCTTGCAGCTTATCCCGCAGGGTAGCTCCCGAACGCGGATCAATCATCTCATCGGCCCCGCCCTGGGCGATGAAAAACGGCCGCTTGATCTGGCCGAGCCGCTGATCCAGCTCCTTGGTCAACTGCTGAATTGCCCCTAGCTGCTGGGGAAGCCGCGCGTCTAACCAGTTTAGGCGTTCCTGGATCAAATCTGGCGCCAGGCCATGCTGCCGGTAATACTTGGCAGCCAGACGGGGGAAATATTCCGGAACGTTAGTCGCGCCCCAACTGGTAATCGGTGACGCAAAGACGCCGCCACCGGCTAAACTAGGATCCTCTTCCAGGGCCTTGGTTGCGAAAAGTCCGCCGAGTGATAGGCCAAAAATGGCAATCTGGGTCAGGCCGTAATCTTTAAGCCGAAAAATTGCCATCCGGGTATCATCCCACCACTCATCGGGGTTGCCGGTTTGCAAAATTTTCCGGGGATCGCCGCCATGGCCCGTAAAGAGGGGCGCACAAACGGTGTACCCCGCCCAATTCAGGTGGCGGGCCAGCATCCGAACATCATTGCTGTTCCCAGTATAGGCGTGCAGGAGGATCACTCCCCGCTTGCCGCTATGGGGGAAAAAGCAGGTTTCGCCAGTATAGGTCTTCATCTTTACCCCACTCCCAACAAAAAGCCCCCTGAAGCATAGCTAGCAGGGGGCATAATCAAGTTAATGTGATGACACGTAAACCAGCGCCAATGCCAGAATGAAGAATAACGCCCCACAGATAGTCGTTACAATCTGCATGACCGCCTCAAATCCCCGGGCCTTCCGCCGGGAAAAGAGGTCGCCCGCGCCACCGGTCAAGGCTGACATCGCATCGTTATCGTTTTTGGCTGGTTGCATCATTACACACGCAATCAGAATCACACATACGATTAGAAAAATTGTCATTAAAGTATTATACAAGGAAATTTCCTCCTAATTTATACCCACTATATCTTGAATATCATATCATACTAAAGCAGTAATTTCTATACATCCGCATAATGCGCCGCCCGGGAAATCTGGCCGAGAACCTTGCCAGTCCTGCTCTGACAGACTTGAATAATCAGAGTGTCCCCAGCCGCCAGTTTGGTCTGCCCGTTTGGAATAATCCGTTGCTCACCCCGGTAAATACTCGTGACAATACTATTAGCGGGCCAGTCATAGTCCATGATCCGCTTGCCGTCCAGACGTGCCCCAGCGTAAATCGTCACCGACATTTCGACTTCCTGGGGGTGGTTATCCTGGTGTTTACCAATAAAGTTGTTGAACATCGCGGTATAGACTGGTTCCCCATGGAGACTATCCACTACCAAGTAAGCCACCATCGCGACAATTGCCAGGGGCATTAAATGGGCAAGCGACCCGACCATTTCGGTAATCAAAAGGATGGCGGTAAAGGGGGCCTTGCTGATGCAGGCAAAATAGCCGGCCATGGCGTAGATAATAAAGTTTGGCAGGTACTGGGCGGGCAAGAGACCGCAACGCACCATCAACGCGCAGTATACCGCCCCCAGAACAGCTCCGAGGGTCAGAATCGGCAGGAAAATCCCCCCGGGCAGCTGTGAACTATAACTAACCATTGAAAAGACAAAGCGGAGGAGGAAGAGGCCCGCAAAGAGGCTGAGCGAGAAGGGCAAACTGGTCAGCTCACCAATGAGCCGGTTCCCGCCACCTAACGTGACCGGCAGGTACCAGGCAATCGGGATTACCAGCAGGAAGGGAACAACGGGATAGGCAAACGGGGGCAGCCAAGTGAGCTTCGCCGTCCACGAATCAAGCCGGAGGATCACCAGCTGGTAGAGGCGGCCCAGTAAGCCCAGGACCAGCCCCAGCACCACTAAGTGCCAGTAGTAGCGGGTCGGCAGCATATACCGGTAGGGCACGTCCAGAACCGGGTGGAGACCGAAAATCGTGAGGGAAACCATGTTGGAACACAGGGCACTGACGAAAGTCGCCAGCCAGATGACCGGCGAAAAGTTATGGTAGACCTCCTCTAGGATAAAAATCGTGGCTGCAATCGGTGCGTTAAAGGCGGCGGAGAGCCCGGCAGCCGCTCCGCTAGCAATGCCCACCTGGCGGTTCAGTTTGCCCGCGTGCAGGCTTTCCTCAACCCCTTGACCGATCGTGGCCCCGAGTTGAATCGACGGTCCTTCCCGTCCAAGGTAGAGCCCCGAACCAATCGCCAGAATTCCACCAAAGAATTTCCGCCAAAGAACCGCCCACCATTCTTCCTCAAACTGGCTGGTGAGCTGCCCCTCAACCTGGGGAATCCCTGACCCCTTAATGTTAGGGTGCCGCTGGGTCAACCAGCCCAACAGCAGGGCAAGGATAATTGAACCAAGCGCCCAGAAAATCAAGCCGGCCGGATGCTGGTGAAAGTACTGAAAACAGGTTGTTACAAGGTTTAATAGTTTCTGAATCGCCAGGCGGAACAAACTGACGACCAGGCCGGTCAACAGGCCGATCAAAATTGCCCGCCCGACCTGGACTAGCTGGTTATGTTGACGGATAAACTCACCCTTCTGCATGTAGATAATTCCTTTCAACTAAACTTAAACTACCCCATTGTACTACGAAACCGGCTAAGGAACACTAGAACTTCCTTAGCCGGTTAGGCATTATTCAGTTATCGCTTAGCCCCGTTGCCGGTCAAAGCCGTGCCGAAGCAGGTAAACGACCACCGCGAAAATCAGAACCAGCGCACCGACAATCACGGAAACCCGGGTATCAGGGTTGATGAACATAAAGATTACAATCACGATTAACATTACAAACGCGAAGTAGTTGGAGAACGGGTACAGGGGCAGCTTGAACGGGTGCTGTGCCATCAAGTCCGGGTTGTTGTGCCGGAAACGCAATTCGGCCAGTAGAATGACGAACCACGGAATCATCCCCGGCAAGACGGACGAGCTAAAGACGACCACGAACATGTTCGCCGTGGACTTGCTGTAAATCGAGGCAATGATATCGATGATGAAACCAATCAAAATCCCGCCGGAAATCCCCAGGATTGCCGCATGGGGGACCACCCGCTTGGAAAGGCGTCCAAAGATACTTGGCGCGTCCCCCTCATGGGCCAGCTTAAAGAGCATCCGGCTGGAACTGTAAATTCCCGAGTTAGCACCGGACAGGGCAGCCGTCAGGACCACGAAGTTAATAATGGACGCTGCGGCAGTGATCCCAACCTTGGCAAAGGTAGAAACGAATGGTGAGCCGACGCTGCTCAGCTGGTTCCAAGGGTAAATCGTGACAATCACGAAGATCGCGCCAATGTAGAAGATCAAAATCCGGAAAAGTACTGACTTAACCGACTTGACAATGGCCTTTTGCGGGTCGGCAACCTCCCCGGCAGAAATTCCCAGGAGTTCGATTCCCTCATAGGAACCGACAATGATCGACATGGAGAAGAAGAAGCCGGACACCCCACCGGTGAAGAAACCACCGTGGGACCACAGGTTGCTAAAACCAGTCGGGTGACCACCGTTGCCAAAGCCAAAGAAGATTACCATAAAGCCCAGTAAAATCATAAAGATAATCGTGATGACCTTGATCATCGCGAACCAGAATTCAAGCGACCCGTAGGCCTTTGCACTGGCGAGGTTGGCAAGAACCAAGAAGATAATGATAATAATTCCGGCTAGCCAGGTATGCATATGCGGCCACCAGTACTTGAGATACTCGGTTGCCGCCACCACTTCAGACATCCCGACAACAATGTACTCAAACACGTTAGCCCACTTGGCAAGGTAACCAGCCAGCGGGTGGACATACTCGGTCGCGTAATCCGCAAAGGAGCCAGTCCCCGGGTTGACGTAAATCATTTCTCCCAGAGCCCGCATGACAATATACAGGATTAAGCCCACAAAGGCATAGGCAAGTAAAACTGACGGCCCCGTCCACTTAATCGTCGAGGTAGCCCCCATGAAAAGGCCGACCCCGATGGCGCCACCAAGTGAAATCATTTCCATTTGGCCCGCAGTCATTGACCGCCGTAATTCTGGTGCAGATTTCTTCATATCCAATCAGATTCCCTTCTCTTTTCATTTATCAGTTTCAAAGTATATTATAAATTTTCTTTGATTTCCACGGATTTCTAATCTTTTTTTAATTCTTTCGCCGAATTACCGGGATCAACTTAATAATTTAAAGTAAAACCGGTGGAGAACGATGTTTTCTTTCGTTCTCCACCGGTTAATAAGCACCAGTTGCTGCTAGTTGATTTCGCCCAGGCGTTCCTTAACCAGGGCCCGGACTTCCCCGGCGGTCACACACTGGTTGATGGCCTCATCTGCTAGCCGGGCGCACTCGTTCGTATCAAGTTTGCTCATTAAGGTCCGGGTCCGCAGGATCGATGATGAAGACATTGAATACTCGTCGAGCCCCATCCCCATCAGCAGCGGCAAGGCGATACTATCTCCCGCCATCTCGCCACACATGGCAACCTTGGTATCATGACGGTGTCCGGCGTCGATGACGTGTTTGAGCAAGCCAAGGAAGGCCGGGTTTAGCGGCTGGTAGAGGTACGCCACCTCATCATTGCCCCGGTCGGCCGCGAAGTTGTACTGGATCAGGTCGTTGGTCCCGATGCTAAAGAAGTCGACTTCCTTCGCAAACTGCTCGGCATTAATCGCCGCCAGCGGGACTTCAATCATCATCCCGAGCTTGATACTGTTTCCCAGGCCGGGCTGGTCCTTTTGTAACTCACGCTTGCACTCGTTAAAAATTTTCTTCGCCGCCCGCAGCTCAGCGATGGTTCCAATCATCGGAAACATAATTGACAACGGACCATGGGCGGACGCCCGAATCAGCGCCCGCAGTTGGGCCTTAAAGATGGCCGGATGCTTGAGACTGATTCGAATTGCCCGGTAGCCCAGGAAAGGGTTCATTTCACGGGGAAGCGGCAGGTAAGCCAGGGCCTTGTCCCCGCCGATGTCCAGCGTCCGGACGACCACCGGCTTCCCCTGCATCCCAATTAGGGCCTGACGGTAAGACTGATACTGCTCATCCTCCGTCGGCATATGGTCACTGCCCATGTAGAGAAATTCGGACCGAAAGAGTCCCACGCCATCAGCCCCCTGTTGAACTGCCGCGGCGACGTCATTCGGGTTGCCAATATTGGCGGAAATTTCAAACCGTTGCCCGTCCTTAGAAATTGACGGCGCGTTGACCCGCTGGCGCCATTCTTTTTGTTCCCGCGCCAGTTGCTGCGCCTTGGCGGTAAAGTGGTCGACCTGGTCCGCGGCTGGCCCTACCACCACCGTTCCCTGCAGGCCATCGACAACGAGCTGCTGCCCATCCTTCGTAGCCCGCGTAATGTGGTCAGTTCCGACCACCGCTGGAATTCCCAGTGTCCGGGCCATAATTGCGGCATGGCTAGTCCGGCCTCCCAGGTCGGTCACGATGCCCTTTATAAACCGGGTATCCATCTGTGAGGTATCAGAGGGGGTAACTTCGTGCGCCACAATAATAACTGGCTGGTTAATGGCCCCGATATCCGGCAGGTGCTTTCCCAAGAGGTGGCTGAGCAGGCGTTTGGCAACGTCCCGAACATCCCCCGCCCGTTCCTGAATGTAGGGGTCGGACAGTTGGGCTAGGGTGCGGGCAAAGCGGGTCGTTACGGTATCGACTGCCTCCTCAGCACAGATTTGCTGGTCGATCTGCTGCTTAACCTGCTTTAACAGCTCCGGATCAGAAAGGATGGCAATGTGGGCGTCAAAAATCGCTAAGTCGTCCGGCGTCAACCGACCGGCTGCCCGGTCTTTTAACAGCTGCAAGTCAGCGCTTGACGCGTCGACGGCCTGCATGAAACGTTTGTACTCGACCATCGGGTTTGCAATCCGCCGCTTCTCGTAATGCAGGTCTGGCTCCACCAGTCGGTAAGCCGGGGCAATGCCAATCCCCTCACTTGCGGCGATCCCTCTAATCTCTTTTGCCATCACTCTTCCTCCTCGTTCCGTCCTGCTTAATGGCGGTTTCGCTAATATTATATAGCTCCTCTTGCCAGAAAACAAAGCGTTTTCAACCCTTGATAGCAAAAAGGCGCTAGGTCCGAGTAATGGTCGGTTGCCTAGCGCCCTTGCTCATTAATTCTGGCTGAGAATTAACGGTTTTCGATATCTTGACGAGCTTGTTCACTCAGGTTGTAGAATGAGTGAATACCCTTGTATTGGGCAACGTCGCCAAGGTTGTCTTCGATCCGCATCAGTTGGTTGTACTTAGCAAGACGGTCAGTCCGGCTCATGGAACCAGTCTTGATCTGTCCGGCATTCGTAGCAACAACCAGGTCAGCGATGGTCGTGTCTTCAGTTTCACCAGAACGGTGGGAAACGATGGCAGTGTAACCCGCTTCCTTAGCCATTTCGATGGCTTCAACAGTTTCAGTCAAAGTACCGATTTGGTTAAGCTTGATCAGGATGGAGTTAGCAGCCCCCATCTTGATCCCCTTCTTCAGGTAGTCAGTGTTAGTAACGAAGAAGTCGTCACCAACCAGTTGAACCTTCTTGCCAAGTTCGTTGGTCAGGGTTACCCAGTCATCCCAGTTATTTTCGTCAATTGGGTCTTCGACAGAAACGATTGGGTACTTTTCAATGATGTCAGAAAGGTACTTAATCCATTCTTCAGTGGTGTATTCTTCACCAGTGGACCAACGGAGCTTGTACTTCTTAGCGTCGTCGTCCCACAGTTCGGAAGCAGCTACGTCAAAGGCAATGGCAATGTCCTTGCCTGGCTTGTAACCAGCATCCTTGATGGCCTTGATCAGGTATTCGAATGGTTCTGCGTTGTTTGCAAAGTCAGGAGCAAATCCACCTTCGTCACCAACAGAGGTTACCTTGCCGGCAGCTTCCAATTCCTTCTTCAAGGCGTGGAAAGTTTCTGAACCCCAACGAATAGCTTCACGAACAGTTGGCGCACCAACTGGCATAATCATGAATTCTTGGAAGTCAACCTTGTTATCAGAGTGGGCACCACCGTTGATAACGTTCATCATTGGCGTTGGCAATACGTGAGCATTGAAACCGCCAAGGTAGTTGTAAAGAGGTACTTGTAATTCATCAGCAGCAGCCCGGGCAGCAGCCAGTGAAACAGCTAAGATAGCGTTGGCACCAAGCTTACCCTTGTTAGGAGTACCGTCTAACTTGATCATTGCCTTGTCGATGGCGATTTGGTCAGTAACTTCCATCCCCACGATTTCCTTGGCAATCACGTTGTTAACGTTGGCAACGGCCTTTAAAACACCCTTGCCGCCAAAACGGTCCTTGTCGCCGTCACGCAATTCAACGGCTTCGTGTTCACCAGTTGAAGCACCTGATGGAACGATTCCACGGCCAACACCGCCAGCTTCAGTGTAAACTTCTGCTTCAACAGTTGGGTTACCACGTGAATCAAGAACTTCACGTGCATAAATATCTGTAATAAGTGACATTTTGATGAATCTCTCCTCTGTCTTAAATTCGATAGCAATCGCGCTACTACAAGTAATATTGTATTATTTTGCACAACTAAAAACAAGCATTTAATGGTTAACTATTTCTAAAAAAGTCCGGGGATCGAGGCTGTCAGTGCCTACCAGAACGCCATCAATATCGCTTTTTGCCATCATTGCCCTGGCGTTGGCCGGCGTCACACTGCCGCCATAGAGGATCCGAACATTATTAGCAACGTCCTCCCCGTACATATCATTGATAGTCTGACGAATTAGGTAGCAACCCTCCTCGGCTTGATCGGAATCCGCGCTTTGACCACTGCCAATCGCCCAAGAAGGCTCGTAAGCTACGGTGACATTACAGATATCCGCCTCGCTCAGCCCCTTCAGGTCAGCTAAAATCCGGTTGACTGCCCAGTGGATTTTATCATCAGCCGCAATTCGCCGAGCCATCGTATCATCACAGCAGACGATTGGACACAGGCCGTTGCGGAGGGCCGCCTTTACCTTTTTATTAATTAATTCGTCGTCTTCGTGGAAGTAGTTCCGCCGCTCCGAGTGGCCTAAGATCACGTGGTGAATTCCCGCCTGGTAGAGAGCGTAGGGACTCGTCTCGCCAGTATAGGCCCCCTCGTCTTGGTAATAGCAGTTTTCCGCCATTACTTTCAGCGGGGACCCGGCAGCTGCTTGAACCATCGGAACCAGGGAAAGGGTGGGCGCCGCCAGTGCCGTTTGCAGCTGGTCAGCTGGTGGTAGCTGATCCTTAACCTGGTTAACAAAAGCCACCGCTTCCGCTACCGTCTTGTGCATCTTCCAGTTGCCGGCAATAATCGGAATACGCATCTTAATTCCTCCTAAAAAGGGCGGAAACCGTATCTACGGTTACCGTCCTCTTCGTAACTAATTATTATTACTTTTCAGAAATTGCAGCAATTCCTGGCAGAGTCTTCCCTTCAAGGTAAGTCAGTGAAGCACCACCACCAGTGGAAATGTGGGTCAGCTTGTCAGCGACGCCCAATTCCTTAACGGCAGCAGTAGAGTCCCCACCACCGACAATGGTCGTAGCGTCAGTCAAAGTCCCAAGGAACTTACCGATTTCCAGCGTTCCCTTGGCGAAGTTTGGCATTTCAAAGACACCCATTGGGCCGTTCCAAACAACGGTCTTAGCATCCTTCAGAACGTTTTCGAATTCTTCCACGGACTTTGGACCAATGTCGAGGGCCATCCAGCCGTCATCAATGTCGCCTTCAACGACCTTAGTGTCAGCATCGTTATTGAACTTGTCAGCGACAACGTTGTCAATTGGCAGAACCAGCTTGTCACCGGCCTTGTCCAGGATTTGCTTAGCAACGTCGATCTTGTCCTTTTCAACTAGGGAGTTACCAACCTTGATCCCCTTGGCAGCGTAGAAGGTGTAAGCCATCCCACCACCGATGATGATCTTGTCGGCCTTGTCGAGCAGGTTGTCGATCACGCCGATCTTGTCGGAAACCTTGGCACCACCTAAGATGGCAACAAATGGCCGTTCTGGGTTGTCCACGGCGTCACCCAAGAACTTGATTTCCTTTTCCATCAGGTAACCGGCAGCAGCCTTGCCCGGCTTGTTAGTAGCAATCCCAACGTTGGAAGCGTGCTTCCGGTGGGCAGTACCGAAAGCGTCGTTAACGAAGACGTCACCCAGTGAAGCCCAGTACTTGCCCAATTCAGGATCGTTGCCGGATTCGCGCTTGACGTATTCGCCGTCCTTAACATCTTCGTAACGGGTGTTTTGAACGAGCAAAACATCACCGTTCTTCATGTTGTCGATGGCGTCTTCCAATTGCTTGCCTTCAGTTACGGGAACAAAGGTAACCGGCTTGTTCAGCAAGTTCGAAAGCCGTTCAGCGACTGGACGCATGGACAGGCCCGGCTTGTCTTCTTCCTTCTTTACCCGACCCAGGTGGGAGAACAGGATTGCCCGGCCACCATGGTCAATCACATACTTAATCGTTGGCAGTGCTGCCACGATCCGGTTGTCGTCGCCAACAACGCCGTCCTTAATTGGAACGTTGAAGTCAACCCGCATCAATACCTTTTGGCCTTCTAAAGGAAGGTCTTCAACAGTTAATTTAGCCATGTGAGTATTTACCTCCTTCTTGTTAAAAAAGCGGGCGGAGTTTCCTCCTCCCGCCATTAATTCATTTCCTTGGTCAGGGATGAATTACAGAGTTGCAAAGTGAAGCAGAGTCCGGATCATGTTGCTGGTGAAACCATATTCGTTGTCGTACCAAGCAACAGTCTTAACTAATTGTGAACCGTCATCGGCTTCCATGATTTCAGTTTGTGAAGGGTCGAATACGGAACCGTAAGTAGAGCCAATGATATCAGTTGATACGATTGGGTCTTCAGTGTAACCGTATGCTTCGTTACCTTCAGTAGCCTTCTTCATAACGTCGTTGATTTCGTCAACAGTGGTCTTCTTGTCCATGATGGAAACAAGTTCAGTCAGGGAACCGTCAACAACACCAACACGTTGAGCGTGACCAGAAAGCTTACCGTTCAGTTCTGGGATAACCAGGCCGATAGCCTTGGCAGCACCAGATGAGTGAGGAATAGTGTTAACACTTGCAGAACGGTTGTTACGCATCTTCTTACCACGAGGGCCATCAAGGATAGCTTGGGTAGAAGTGAAGGCGTGCACAGTGGTCATAGTACCAGCCTTGATACCAAAGCTCTTGTTCAGGAAGTAAGCCATTGGTGCAAGACAGTTAGTGGTACATGAACCGGCAGAAACGATCTTGTCGTCAGCCTTCAAAGTGTCAAGGTTAACACCAGGAACAACAGTAGGAATGTTGCCAGCAGGTGCAGAAATCAGAACACGCTTTGCACCAGCGTCCAAGTGAGCTTGGGACTTTTCTGCTGAAGTGTAGAAACCAGTACATTCAAGAACGAAGTCAACACCGTCGTTCTTTACCCAAGGAATGTTCCGTGCATCGCGTTCTGCGTATACAGGGTATTCCTTGCCATCAACAACGATGGCGTTGTCAGTTGATGAAACTTCACCAGGGAACTTGCCGTGAGTAGAGTCGTACTTCAGCAAGTAAGCCAGCATTGAAGGAGTAGTCAAGTCGTTGATGGCTACAACTTCGATTTCGTCAGTGTTCAATTCGTGAATCCGACGGAAAGCCAAGCGACCAATCCGACCGAAACCGTTAATACCAATCTTTACAGTCATACTGCAATTTCCTCCTTTAGGAAAAACAAAATTGAGTAAATACCTCATTCAATAAGTCAGCCAAGCTAGCTTGTTAAACAGGGTACAAAACCTTACGACATTTATAATACTCATCTTCTGGGGAATTGTCTATTCAATCAACTCATAAATTTCGAATTTTATGGTGTAAGCGCTATTTCGATTAAAAATTTCAAATAATGCTTGCAATCCATTTAGGGATAAGATACTATATTACTTGTCGATTGATGACGCGCCCTTAGTGTAATGGATCGCACGTGAGATTCCGGTTCTCGAGATCCGAGTTCGACTCTCGGGGGGCGCATAATTTAAGGCTTGGAAGTTCCGACTTCCAAGCCTTTTTTGTTTATTTGATAATCAAAAAGCAGGCGAAATATGTAGTGACCACTCTCGCCCGCTCCCTCGCTCTTCAATTCTTACCCTTGGCTGATTTGAAGCTCAACTAGCCCAAATCAGGAGGTCATTGTTAGCAGATATAGTACCTTAATCTGGGGAAAATTTGCCATCCTTATTTACTTTGACTGCCATATTAACTACATTTTATTTTGCGGACGACGCTTTGCTTGCCGGCGAAGGACGTTAACTAACCGGGCCCGGTTATAGCGTTGGAGGACAATAAATGGCACTTCGACCAGGCTGGCAGCGACCGAGCTGATGATGAAGACCACCGGATCGCCAAAGGGAATGACTAGCAAGACGGGAAGATAGCTGAGGAGCAGCATTAACTCATGGTCCACCTCCGCATAGGTCATCGTTTTAATGATGTCTGCGAGGGAATGCTGGCGAACGTCATACTTTGCCGGTGAATACGTTGGCAGCCACTTCTTCCACCTTTTCACCCTGAGTAATCGGTAAAGGCGTCGTTCACCGGCCCCGACCTTAAACCAAGCCGCAGATGGTCTGAGCTGCAGGCGCGGTTCGAGCCAGTTGCCAACTATCAGGCGCATTCCAAGCTGGTAAAAGAGAACCAATAATGTAATCACGATTGTTAGGAGAAAACGCTGGGGGTAAAGTCCGTAGCAGGCCCCCGTCACGAGGAAGCCCAGCCCGGACCACAAAGTCAGCCGCCTCATTAATTTTTCCATAATTTCCACCTCCACTTACTATCCCCGTTCCCCACTACGGCAAAAAAATAAGGAGACCGAGTCACTCCCGGTCTCCTTTATTTTATGAATTACTTTTCGTCAGCTGGCTTTTCCTTAGCCCACTTGCGAATAGCTTCAATCTTCTTTTCTTTTAATGCTCGCTTGTACTTAGGAGCAATTGGGCGACGGCCCTGAACGCCGTATGGGTGTGCTTTACGCATAGCTAATATGCCTCCTTATTGTGTACGTAAATTAATTAACGTTCCAATTATACCGGGCCAGCTAATAAAAAGCAAGTCCTGGTCAAAAAGCATTTACAAGCGGGCTCATTTCAACTTCTTCTGCCAAAAAATTTACTAAATTCTTCCTTTTACTATGACATTTTACTAGCAAGTGGAAGCCTACTCCGCCACTGCATCCGCAAAGATGACTAGACCAATTCGATATTATCAGCTTTTAAATACTGATATATTAGGTCTTGCATTATAGACCAATCGAGTGTAGTATACAAGATATGATTAAGAGCTACGAAATAAAAAAGCAATTAGCTCCAGGAGGGCATTATTATGACTAACACGAAATCATTGAACGTTTTTATTACGACCGCTGACTGGCGTGCCTTAGACCGGCAGAGTGCTGCAACTGAATTAGCCCTGCTCTGCACGGACATCAACCACTAAAATCAATAATATTGAAGAGAGGTTGGGAATAAACTCAGCCTCTTTACTATTTTAAAACCCAAAATACAGCAACGCAGTAGGCGGCTGGCAGGTCAAATAGGCTGTCATCCCCTCTTTCTTTTTTAGCCAATAGGAGATAAAATATTTGACCTTTTTTGACCAACCGAGTATAGTATTAATATCAGTTAGCAATGATTGCTAACGAGTGCTAATTACAAGGAGGCCACATAATGAACTTAGTTCCTACTGTCATTGAGCAGTCATCACGCGGTGAACGTGCTTATGATATTTACTCACGGCTTCTGAAGGACCGGATTATCATGTTATCTGGTCCAATCGAAGACGAAATGGCAAACTCAATCGTTGCGCAGCTCCTCTTCTTGGACGCGCAGGATTCAACTAAAGATATCTACCTTTACATCAATTCTCCTGGTGGTGTTGTTACCTCTGGGATGGCAATCTACGACACGATGAACTTCATCAAGTCCGACGTGCAGACGATTGTTATCGGGATGGCCGCTTCCATGGCGAGTGTCTTAGTTTCATCCGGGACCAAGGGTAAGCGGTTTGGCTTACCACACTCCCAAGTGCTGATTCACCAACCATCTGGCGGTGCGCAAGGTCAACAAACTGAAATCGAAATTGCTGCTACTGAAATTCTGAAGACCCGGAAGATGATTAACGAAATTCTGGCTAAGAATTCCGGTCAGCCAATTGAAAAGATTAACCGTGATACCGAACGGGACCACTACTTAACTGCTCAAGAAGCGGTTGACTATGGTCTGCTGGATGGCATCATGGAAAACAATTCGAGCTTAAAGTAAGCGCGGGTACTAAAAAGGAAGCTGTGAAAATTCGCAGCTTCTTTTTTTAGTTTAAACTGTTTTGCTCGTGCGGAGTTCATCGGCGTAGGCATTCAGTTTCCGCAAGCGGTGGTTGACGCCCGACTTAGAAATTGGCCCACCCGGGACAAGCTGGCCAAGTTCCTTGAGACTAACCTCCTGGTGGTTCAGCCGGGTCTGAGCAATTTCACGCAGCTTATCCGGGAGACTTGCCAGACCAACGGTATCTTCGATCAGCTTGATGTTTTCAATCTGCCGGGTTGAGGCGTTGGCAATCTTGTTCATGTTGGCATTCTCGCAGTTCACCAGCCGGTTGACCGAGTTTCGCATATCGCGGACAATCCGGACGTTTTCAAATTGGAGCATCGAGTTAGTCGCCCCGATCAATGACATAAAGTTGGCAATCTTTTCGGCTTCCTTGAGGTAAACAATGTAACCACTGCGCCGGGCCGTCGTCTGGGCATTGAGGCCAAACTGGTTCATCATCTGGGCAATCATTTCGTTGTGCTCCTCGTACAGGGAGTAAATCTCCAGGTGGTAGCTGGAGGTCTCCGGATTATTAACGGACCCCCCTGCTAGAAAAGCCCCCCGTAAGTAAGAGCGGACCATCCACTCATCCTTGAGCAGGTCTAACGGTACCTGTTCTTTGATCTGGAAGTTTTGCAAAATCCCCAGGTCATCAAGGACCCGTTGGGCAGAATAGCGCAGGCGAACAATGTACTGGTTGTTTTTCTTTAACTTCATCTTCCGCCGCACCACAATTTCACTTTCCACATTGTAAAATTCTTTCAGCAGCGAATAAATCCGGCGGGCAATCGCCGGATTTTCTGTTTGGATATTAAGAATTAACTGGCGATTGGCAATGGCAATACTGCCGTTCATCCGGATTAACGCCATCAGTTCCGCCTGGGCGTTCTTCTGGTGGACTTTAATCGCCGTCAGTTCCTTTTTAACTTCACTCGCGTAGGACATTTCTCTCCTCCTCTATTCGTGGACCTGGTGGAGGCGGTTCATCAATTCGGCTACTACCCGATCACGGTCATGGAAAGCCCCGTTGTCTTTCAAGCGGAGAAAATTAGCACTGATAACCCGGCAGCCTAGGTCTCGCAAGCCCTGGAAATCGTGCCCCACTGGCTGAGAAATCTCGTTCCACTGCTTAAAGTCCAGGTAGTTTTTCGGTACCGGCTGGATATTGACCAGGACGGTGTCGATAAAGTTCTGTCCCAGGTGGCTATTGAGAACGCGCACGTGGTCAGCGTCGGTAAAGTGGTCGGTCTCGCCCTTTTGGGTCATGATGTTGCAAATGTAGACAACTTCCGCCTTGCTTTCACATACCGCGTCCCGGACCGCTTTAATCATTAAATTCGGTAGGATACTGGTAAAGAGGCTTCCTGGGCCGATCACGATCTGATCAGCCGCTCTGATTGCCTGAAGGACTTCCGGTACCGGCTGGATCTGGTCACCATCCGCCCCGTCTGCTGACGTTACCCAGACCCGCTTGATTCGCTGGTGAGCCGCCGTAATTTCAGCTTCTCCGCTAATTGTTGACCCATCAGTAAATTCCGCGTTGAGGGTCAGTGGTTCGTTAGCGACCGGGTACACATGGCCACGGATTTTCATCATCTGGGAGAGTTCCTGGACCGCCGGAAAAATTCCGCCGCGCATTTCAGACAAGGCTGAGATAATCAGGTTGCCGATAGCGTGTCCCGCGAAAAACTGGTCCGAACTCTTGAAACGGTACTGAAAGACATCTAATTCTAATGGTGACATTTCTGATAAGGCCACCAGGACATTACGAATGTCACCCGGCGGCACCACGTTAATGTAATTTCGCAGGATTCCCGACGAGCCGCCATCATCAGCAACCGTCACGACTGCCGTCACGTCGGCATCCTGGTCACGAAGCCCCCGGAGAACGACTGGCAGGCCAGTCCCACCACCGATAACAACTATTTTCGGCTTATGCATCATCCACGTTCACTCCCCTCTTACTGCGCCTTACTGATGTCACGGTGGTAGAGATTAACCTTATAACCATCCTTTTTAAGCCCCGCGGCCAGTTTGTTGGCAATCGTTACCGACCGGTGCTGTCCACCCGTACAACCAATTGCTACCGTTAAGCTGCTCTTGCCCTCCTTAATATAACCAGGCAGGGCGTTTTCCAACAACGACCGCAGATGAGCGTAAAACTCTTGCGCCGCCGTGCTCTTCATAACGTACTCCTGCACCGCCGCATCATTCCCGGTCAGGTGCTTTAGTTCGGGCAGGTAGAAGGGGTTGGGGAGAAAGCGGACGTCCATTACGATGTCGGCATCCAGGGGGAGGCCGTACTTAAAGCCAAAGGACATTACCTCAACAAAGAAGTTGCTTTCTTCACCATTGCTAAAGAGCTTGTCAATCCGCAGCTTGAGGTTCCGGGGAGTCAAATCGGTGGTGTCAATGATCACATCCGCCCGGCTCTTCAGCTCACTCAGCAATTGCCGTTCCATTTCCACCCCGTCCAGGATCCGACCCTGCCGTGCCAATGGGTGCAGGCGGCGGGTTTCTTTATAGCGGGAAACCAGTTTAACGTTATTTGCGTCTAAGAAGAGCAGCTTGACGTCAAGGTCCGCGCGTTCCTTCAGTTTGTGCAGAGTCGGCAGGACTTGGTCATAGAAGCCCCGTGACCGTAAGTCCATCACCATCGCAATCTTCTTAAATTCACCGGACTCCTCAATGACGTCGACAAACTTCTCCGCTAAGTTGGGGAGCATATTATCAATCACGAAATAGCCCAAATCTTCAAAACTGTGGACCGCGAGGGTTTTCCCGGCCCCGCTCATGCCGGTGATAATTACCACTTTCATTTTTTCCGTCATCACCAATTCTCCTTCTCAGACAACTTTTTTAATATTGTACCACAACTATGCCGGGCGTGTCTTTTCCCAGTAATCATTCCACAAGATTGTGCTTGTCTAATAACTTGACCACTGCCGGTGATAAAAAGGGCGCGACGTGCTCTTTAGTCAGCTCTTCGTCGCCAAAAACTCGGATCCCGTGTTGCTGCAGGAGGGCGGCCGTCACCCCCTGACCGGCTATCTGTTGACCAGCAAAGTTACCATCATAGATTACCTTGCTTCCGCAGGCCGGACTCTTTTGTTTCAGGTAGGCCACTGTCACCTGGTGTTTCTGGGCAATTGCGAGGACTTGCCGCGCCGCCATCAGATAGTTGGCTGTCACATCAGCTCCAGATTTGGTTACCACCCGCGCCCGGCCTGCCAGGACATCAACTCCCGTTCCTCCCTGAATTTCCGCAGGTTCCCGCGGGGTGGTAAAGCCGGCCATGATTTCCGGGCAAACCGTGATGGCAGCCCCAATTGCCAGAAGTTTGACCGCCAGTGGCCGCCGGGCATTGCCACCATCGTAACGAACGTTGAAACCTGCTAAACAGGAACTTAATAAAATCATCAGAAACCGCCGCCTTTCTGTTCCCATCTTACCACGACAGCAAAAAGGCGGCCCGGGAACTTTTCCCGGCAACCGCCATGGACTTATTCAACTGCTTGAATATTCTTGATCGTGTTGTCACCGTCTTCGCTCGTCAGGTGGAGAAGGTTCGCGGCATTCTCATTGGCTGACTGCTGGCCGCTGTCATGGTCGGCGCCGTCAATTTCGTTATCACCGTCCGTCGTCTTCAGGAAGTAGCCATCGACGCGCGCGTCAACGACCTCATTATCGCCGTCGCTATTGTTTACAAAGTAGTTGCCCCGGAAGGTAACGTTTCGACTGGTAAAGTCGCCAGACTCCAACCGGGCCTTGCCGCCTTCGACCGTCAAATCCCGCAAGTCAACATCCCCGTCCCGAGCGTCAATCGTTACTCCAGTGAGGTCGACCCCGTTAACCGTGACGTCGCCGCTGGTCGTCTTAATCGTTCCGGCGAGCTTGGTTCCCCTGGGGACGGTAATCGTAATTACGTCCGCACTGCTATTGCTCCCCCAGATAGTCCCGTAAACGGCCTGCGTTTGCTTAACCGTCACCAGCTGGTTGGTAATGGCTGCTTTCGGTTGCAAAGCACTGCTTCCCTGATAGCTCACCTTAAACTCACGACCAGTTCTAACCCTGATGTCCGCCGTAGCGGCGTTAATGTCGAGGCGGTCAAAGTGCTGGTTCGTCACTAAACTCTTGCTGACGTTCTTGGTAATTACTGGTTTGGGGCCGGCAAAATGGACGTCGCGGGCGCCATGGCCCCAGAAGCCGATTGCGGTCAGAATCAAGCCAACAATCAGGAGTCCCAGACTAATTTTAAATAACTTCTTCATGGTTACTTTGTCCTCCTTCCCTGGAGTTTTTGGTAAAGAAACTTAGAAAGGTTCGCGATTCCCTGTGCCAACAGGCGGATAATCCAGTAGCCTAACGGAATAAAGATCAGGAAGCCCCCCCAGCACTGCCAGGCCAATTCCCAGGTAGAAGATCCCGGTCATCGGTGCCGCTACCAGCAGGCCAAAGCCCAGGTACAGCATCGCTCCCGCCGTCACCAGCAGCCCTACGATCACGCCGAGCAGGCCAATGATAATCCCGATGGCGACCCCTAAGGCCGTAATCAGGATAGCAAACGCTACGACGCTGAGGACCAGGGTAATTGGCGAGGTCACGATGGCAATCAGGACTAGCCAAAACACCCGCCAGCTGGACTTGGTCGAGGCCGGTTTCCCTGCCCCGCCGTCCTTCTCGTTAGCCTTAATCGAGTAGTCCGCCAAAATTTGGTGGCTAAGCTGCCGTGGCGTTCCTAACTCAGCGACGATTTGCTCCCGCGTATCGTAGTGAGCGTCCTCGATAAACTCGTTGTAAAAGTCAACTGCATCCGCGCGCTCTGCTGCCGGCAAAGTAACTAAATATTTTTCTAATTCTTGGATGTATTTCTCCCGTGCGTTCATTATTCCTCACCTCGCTGATAAAAAATTCGGTCCAGGTTCCCCTTATACTGCTCCCAAAGTGACAAAATTTCCGTTAGGCGCTGCTCACCAGCCGCCGTGAGCTGATAGTAGCGCCGGTTACGGCCCTGGTACGGTTTGTCATAGGTCGTGAGGTCCCCGCTCTTCTTCAAACGGCGCAGGACCGGATACATTGTCGACTCCGAAATATCAATAACCGACTGCACACGCTGGGTCAGTGCATAGCCATAGTAGTCATCTTGTTTAAGGATCGCCAGCACCACCCCATCGAGCAACTCTGCTGTGATTTGTATTTTCATCCTGTTCACCTCACTTAATTCAACTATATTATATCTTGTATAATATTAAATGTAAATATAATACTATTTAATTTAAGAGAGTGAGAAAAAACACCGAAAATCGGCTGGCAGATTTTCGGTGTTTGTCTTTCGACGCGAAGCTAGCCTCTGGGAACCTCCGCAAGGGTGGCTACGACGCGAAGCAAGCCTATTTGGGGTTGGTCAAATGCTGATTTATCAGCGTTTGAACTGCCAGCCAGCTACTGCGCTGAGGCATTATTATCTATAAAACAGTTAAGAAACTGAGTTTACTCCTAGCTGTTTTAACTATCTACTTGTTCTTCTTAGCAGCCCGGTCCGCCGCCCATTGTTGGTCCCGGTCCAACATCTCTTTCAAGTACCGGCCGGTATAGCTTTCCTTGACCTGGGCGACTTCCTCTGGCGTTCCCGTCGCCACAACGTTTCCGCCAGCATCTCCGCCTTCGGGTCCCAGGTCAATCAGCCAGTCGGCAGACTTCACCACGTCCAGGTCGTGTTCAATCACCAGGACGGTGTTGCCAGCATCGACCAGGCGTTGAAGGACGCCGAGGAGCCGCTTGATGTCGTCCATGTGCAGCCCCGTCGTCGGTTCATCCAGGATATAGAAGCTCTTGCCGTGGGACTGACGGTGCAGTTCAGCCGCCAGCTTCATCCGCTGGGCTTCCCCACCAGACAGGGTCGTCGCCGGCTGCCCCAGGTGGACGTAGCCGAGGCCCACGTCTTCGATTGTCTGGAGTTTCCGCCGGATCTTTGGAATGGCACTGAAGAATTTCAGAGCCTCCGAGACGGTCATGTTCAAGACTTCCGCGATGTTCTTGCCCTTGTATTCCACTTCGAGGGTCTCTGAATTGTAGCGGGTCCCGTGGCAAACCTCACACGGGACGTACACGTCGGGCAGGAAGTTCATCTCAATTTTAAGAATTCCGTCCCCATGACATGCCTCACAGCGGCCGCCCTTAACGTTGAAGCTGAAGCGGCCCTTGGTATAGCCCCGCACCTTAGCTTGGTTGGTCTGGGCGAAAAGCTCCCGAATATCGTCAAAGACCCCGGTGTAGGTGGCCGGGTTACTACGCGGTGTCCGGCCAATCGGTGACTGATCAATGTCGATGACTTTTTCGATATTCTTGACCCCGCTGATGGAAGCATACTTCCCCGGCTTGGCAGAATTATTGTTGAGCTTCTGGGCCAAAATCCGTTTGAGAATCAGGTTGACCAGGGTCGACTTGCCGGAACCGGAAACCCCGGTCACGCAGATAAACTTGCCAAGTGGAAAGTCGACGTCAATCTGCTTCAGGTTATTCGCCGCGGCCCCCTTAACTACAATGTGTTTACCATTCCCGGACCGCCGTTCTGCCGGAACCGGGATAAACTTCTTACCGGAAAGGTACTGGCCGGTCAGCGACTTCCGGGACCGCATCACCTGCTTCGGTGTGCCGGCAGCCATCACCTGACCACCGTTCTCGCCGGCGCCAGGACCAATATCAATGATGTAGTCGGCAGCCCGCATGGTATCTTCATCGTGTTCCACCACGATCAGAGTGTTGCCGAGATCCCGCATTGCCTTGAGCGACGAGATCAAACGGTCATTATCCCGCTGGTGGAGCCCAATCGATGGTTCATCAAGGACGTACATCACCCCTGAAAGGTTAGAACCAATTTGGGTCGCCAGCCGGATCCGCTGGGCTTCCCCACCGGACAGGGTCCGGGCCGACCGACTCAGCGTCAGGTACTCGACTCCAACATTCTTCATAAAGGTCAGCCGGTCGAGGATTTCCTTGAGGATCGGCCGGGCAATCTGCTCGTTTTGCTCGGACAACTGTACCTGCTTGAAGAAGTCAATGGCATCACTGATGGACAGGTCAGATACCTGGCCGATGTTTTGACCAGAGATTTTTACAGCCAGCGCCCGCTCATTCAGCCGGTAGCCGTGGCAGGCTGGACACGGCAGCTCGGTCATGTACTTGCGCATCTGCTCCCGGGTGAAGTCAGAATTGGTTTCCCGGTAACGCCGCTTAACGTTGTTAACGACCCCCTCAAAGGGTACGTCGACGTCCCGCACGCCGCCAAAGTCATTTTCGTAGTGGAAGTGGAAGGTCTGGTCACCATTGCCGTAGAGGACCAGCTGTTGCTGCTTCTTCGGCAACTTATTGAACGGCGTGTCCATGTCGATGCCAACTGACTGACAGAACTGTTCTAGGAGCTGTGGGTAGTACTGGGACGAGATCGGGTTCCAGGGTGCCATCGCCCCGTCACGCAAAGTCTTGCTGCGGTCGGGCACCACGAGGTCAACGTCGACTTCCAGCTTGGAACCCAGGCCCTCACAGACCGGACAAGCCCCCATCGGTGCGTTGAAAGAAAAGAGCCGCGGTTCCAGTTCGCCAACCGTGAAGCCACAAATTGGGCAGGCATACTTTTCGGAGAAGGGAATTGGCTCGCCGCCAATCACGTCGGCAATTGCGTAGCCATCGCTGAGGCGGAGGGCCGCTTCAAAGGAGTCAAAGAGCCGGGACCGAACCCCCTCCTTGACGATAATCCGGTCAATAACCACGTTAATCGTGTGTTCCTGATTCTTGTTTAGTTCCGGAACTTCATCGAGGTCGTAGGTTTCACCATCCACCTGGACCCGGACAAAGCCCTCTCGTTTAATCGTTGCCAGGACCTTCTTTTGGGTCCCCTTCTTTGAACGGACGACTGGCGACAGAATCTGCAGCCGGGTCCGCTCGGGTAATTCCAGCACCCGGTCGACCATCTGGTCCGGCGACTGGCTGGTAATCGGGATGTGGTCGTTTGGACAGATTGGTGTGCCGACCCGCGCCCACAGTAGCCGGAGGAAGTCATTGATTTCCGTGACGGTTCCCACCGTCGACCGTGGGTTATGCGAGGTTGTCTTCTGGTCGATGGAAATTGCCGGAGACAGGCCGTCGATGGAGTCAACATCGGGCTTGTCCATCTGACCTAAGAACTGCCGGGCATAGGCGGAGAGGCTTTCCACATAACGGCGTTGTCCCTCGGCATACAGGGTGTCAAAGGCCAGTGAACTCTTTCCGGACCCGGACAGGCCGGTGATAACCACCAGTTTGTTCTTGGGAATCTTAACATCGATGTTTTTTAAGTTGTGGGCCCGAGCCCCGTGAATAATAATCTTATCGTTTGCCAACGGATTATCCCTCCTCTACTTCACTTTCCGTCCCGGCTTGGTCTTCTTGCCGGTCATTTGCGCCTTTAATTCCATAACAGTATCACGAAGGGTGGCCGCCTGTTCAAAGTCGAGCCGCTTAGCCGCCGCCCGCATCTGCTCGGTCAGCTCATCGACCATGTTTGCCTGGGCATCCTTAGACAGCTTGGCAAAGTCCTTCGTGGTAAATTCCGTGCTGTCTGCCTGCTCGCCAGTATCGGCCGTTTCCTTCGTCGCCGAAATGGCTTCCTGGATCGGTTTAACGATTGTATGAGGCGTGATGTGGTGGTCCTCATTGTACTTCATCTGGATTGACCGCCGCCGCTTCGTTTCGTCAATCGCCTTTTGCATCGACTCCGTAACCTCGTCGGCATACATAATGACCGCCCCGTGCTCATTCCGGGCCGCCCGGCCAATCGTTTGGATTAGTGAGCGCTCGTTGCGCAAGAAGCCCTCCTTATCGGCATCGAGGATTGCCACCAAGGAAACTTCCGGCACGTCTAGCCCTTCCCGGAGCAGGTTGATCCCAACAAGGACGTCAAACTTTCCCAGCCGCAGGTCACGGATAATCTGCGTCCGTTCTAGGGTCTTAATATCACTGTGGAGGTACTTGACCTTGAGACCGAGGTCCTTTAAGTAATCGGTCAAGTCCTCCGACATCTTCTTGGTCAGAGTCGTCACAAAGACCCGTTCGTGCCGCTCAATCCGCTTATTAATTTCACCAACCAGGTTATCGATTTGTCCCATTACCGGCCGGACTTCAATCGTCGGATCAAGCAAACCGGTCGGCCGGATGATCTGCTGAGCCACGTGGTCAGTCTGCTCCTGCTCGTAGGGACCCGGGGTGGCCGACATGTAGACGACCTGGTTGACGTGCTGCTCAAACTCATTCAGTTTCAGCGGCCGGTTATCGAGGGCACTCGGCAACCGGAAGCCGTAGTCAATCAGCATCTGCTTCCGGGCCCGGTCACCGTTGTACATCCCCCGTACCTGGGGCATCGTCTGGTGCGATTCGTCAACCACCAGCAGGTAGTCCTTCGGGAAGAAGTCCAACAGGGTGTACGGTGGTTCGCCTGGCTTCCGGCGGTCCATGTAACGGGAATAGTTTTCAATCCCGTTGGTATAACCCATCTCCCGCATCATCTCGATGTCGTAGGTCGTCCGCTGCTGGAGGCGTTCTGCTTCCAGCAAATTTCCCTCGTCGGTAAACTTCTTGACCTGCTTTTTCATGTCCTGCTCGATTTCCGGCAGGGCTACGTCCATAATGTCCTCGTTGGTCATGAAGTGGGTGGCAGGGAAGATCGAAACTTCCTCCCGGTCGCCCTTCACCTCGCCGGTCAGGGCGTCGACTTCCCGGATCCGGTCAATTTCATCCCCAAAGAACTCAATCCGGAGTGCGGTTTCGCTGTGGGAAGCAGGGAAGATTTCCACCACGTCACCGTGTACCCGGAACCGGCCCCGCTGGAAGTCAATGTCGTTCCGGTCGTACTGGATGGTCACTAACTGCCGCAGCAGGAAGTCCCGGTCGATTTCCTGGCCGACGTGCAGAGAGATGACGCTATTTTGGTACTCATTTGGGTTCCCTAAGCCGAAAATGCTGGACACCGAGGCAACCACGATCACGTCGTTACGCTCTAATAGGGCTGTCGTGGCGGCGTTTCGCAGTTTATCAATTTCATCATTAATGGAGGCGTCCTTTTCGATGTAGGTGTCGCTCGATGGGACGTAGGCTTCTGGTTGGTAGTAGTCATAGTAGGAGACAAAGTATTCGACGGCATTGTGGGGGAAGAACTTCTTCATTTCGCCGTACAGCTGCCCCGCCAGTGTCTTGTTATGTGACAAGATGAGGGTCGGTTTATTGACGTTTGCGATGACATTAGAAATGGTAAAAGTCTTCCCGGTCCCAGTGGCCCCCAGCAAGATCTGGGCCTTATCACCATTTTCAATTCCCTTGGTCAGCTGGTCAATGGCCTCCGGCTGGTCCCCGGTCGGCTGGTAATCAGAAACTAGGTCAAATTTTCGGTCTGCTTGACGATAAATCACAAGCTGTTCCTCCCGTTGCTTATTGCGGCGCCATACCGCTAATTTAGACACATTTTAGTGTATCATGCAAACATGCATTCGTCTAATAATCTGACCATTATAAAAAGAGCCGCGACGTGGTTTCAGCCACCTCACAGCCCCATTTGATTTCAAATTAATTTATTCTTCGGCAAATGCTTGCAGTGCCTTTTCAAAGTCAGCCAGTTTAGCATTGGCTTTGTCCAGTGAGTCAGCGCTAGTACCGATGTAGAACTTCAGCTTTGGTTCAGTTCCGGATGGGCGAATAGCAATCCAAGTTTCGTCGTCCAAGACGTAGCGGAGGACGTTGGATTCTGGAATCCCCAACTCACTGACCTGGCCGTCAGCGGTCGTCTTCGTGCCCTTGGAGAAGTCCTCGGTGACTGCCACCTTGTGACCAGCAAAGTCAGCTGGAGCTTCTTCCCGGAACTTCTTCATTAAGTTCTGAATCTTAGCAGGACCGTCGACCCCGGCGTAAGTGTTGGCAATCGTCTTTTCACGGAAGTAGCCGTACTTCTTAAAGAGTTCCTGCAAGCCATCGTACAGGGTCATGTCACGACTCCGGTAGTAAGCAGCAACTTCTGCCAGCAGGGTCAGTGACTGGATGGCGTCCTTGTCCCGAACGAATGGCTTAATCAGGTAGCCGTAGCTTTCCTCAAAGCCAAACATGAAGGTGTGGTCAGCCTTGCCAGTTTCGTACTGGTGAATCTGGTCCGCAATCCACTTGAAACCGGTCAGGACGTTAATCATATCGACACCGTAGCTCGCGGCAACCTTAGCCGCAAAGTTGGTGGAAACGATTGACTTAACAGCCGCCGCATTCTTTGGCAGGGTCCCCGCCTGCTTCCGGGCTTCCAGGATGTAGGCCAGCATAATCGTGGCAATCTGGTTCCCCGTCAGCAACTGGTATTCACCGTCTGGCTGGCGAACGGCACACCCCAGTCGGTCCGCGTCTGGGTCGGTCGCAATCAGGACGTCAGCGTCAATCTTCTTCCCTAGGGCAATTGAGCGAACGAAGGCTTCGGGGAACTCTGGGTTCGGGTGCTCCAAGCCAGGAAAGTCACCATTCGGTTGGGCTTCGGTAGGTTCAATCGTAAAGTTGGTAAAGCCGGCTTGACGGAGGGCCCGTTCACCCAGCATCCGGCCAGTTCCGCACAGGGGCGTGAAGACGAACTTCATGTCCTTGCCATACTGCTTAGCCAGTTCAGGGTTGACCGTGACTTCCTTTGCCAGTTGGAGGTAGGCATGGTCAACGTCTTCACCCATGATGGTTTCCAAGCCGTTATCCAGCATTTCCTGCTCATCGGCTAGTTGGATGTCGAAGATGTCATCAATCTTGCGGATGTAGCCGGTCATCATGTCGGATTCCTTCGGCGGCATCTGGCCCCCATCTTCACCGTAAATCTTGTAACCGTTGTATTCCTTCGGATTGTGGCTGGCAGTAATCATAATTCCAGCGTAAGTTTCCATCTGGCGAACGGCAAATGATAATTCAGGCGTTGGCCGAACGTTGTCGTAGATGTAAACCTTAATCCCGTGCGCTCCCAGCACCCGAGCGGAGTCATGGGCGAAGCGGTAGGAGTTGTGCCGGGAATCATAGCCAATCGCCACCCCGCGCTGCTTGACTTCATCGCCGAGTGAATCCATCAGAGTAGCCAAACCTTCCGTTGCTTGCCGAACCGTGTACACGTTCATCCGGTTGATTCCGGGTCCCATCAAGCCCCGCATTCCGGCGGTACCAAAGGACAGTGGGCCATAAAAGGCGTCTTTGATTTCCTGTTCATCGGTCATGGCGGCTAATTCTTGCTTGAGTTTAGGCTCTAAATCAGTCCGCTCTTTCCATACTTGGTATGTGTCTTTCCAGCTCACAATAAAGTCTCCTTTACTTCTTTAATCTGTACATAGTATACCGCATCTTCCTGGTGGGTGCCGTTTTTACTCATTGTTTTACTAAACTTTTATTCAAAGCACTGGAAAATTTTTCAGGCAGCGGCCAGTGGTGGTTAAAAACTTACTGATTGGGTAGTAACTCAGATCAGCTGCGTAAATGTCATCCTGGCAAGAAGAATAATAAAATCCGCTCAGCGAACATCTTGTCCGTTGAGCGGATTTTGTCATCAGATTATTATTCCTGACTCTTGATGTATTGGTAAACCTGTTGACCGGCAATGGCACCGTCCCCAACGGCAGTGGCGATCTGCCGCAGCGGCGTTTCGCGCACATCACCGATGGCATAGATTCCCGGAATGCTGGTCTGCATCACGGTATCAGTCTTGACCCAGCCCTGGTCGTCCAGGATTCCCAGGTCGGCAAAGGGCTTAGTCAGCGGGATATTACCGACATAGATAAAGACCCCATCGGCTGCCAGTTCACCATCTTCACCGGTTTCGTTGTTGTGGGTCTTGACGCCAGTCACCTTGACGTCATCACCCATGATCTCAGTAACGCTCGTGTTGAAGACAAACTCCATCTTTGGGTTCTTCTTGGCCTCATCCTGGAGCATTGGTTGAGCCCGGAGTTCACCTCGCCGTACCAGAACAGTCACCTTGGAAGCCAGCTGGGTTAGGTAGAGCCCTTCTTCCACCGCGGAGTCACCGCCACCGACAACAACCAAGTGCTTGCCCTTAAAGAAGGCCCCGTCGCAGACTGCACAGTAGGAAACGCCCCGGCCACCAAACTCTTCTTCACCCGGTACGCCGAGCTTGCGGTGGTCAGAACCGGTCCCAATTACCACAACGGGGGCAACATAGGTTTCCCCCATATCAGTCGTGACCTTCTTGTTCGCCCCATCGACTTCAACCTTCGTAACGGTTCCGTAGGCATATTCTGCACCAAACTGGGTTGCTCCCTGGTACATCTTTTCCGCCAGCTCTGGACCTTGCACGTCCTTGAAGCCGGAGTAGTTCACGATTGAAGCAGTGTTGTTGAGGTTACCACCATAAGCTCCCCGGTCCAGCATGACAACCTTCAAGTTAGCTCGTGAAGCGTACAGCGCCGTCGTCATCCCACCAGGGCCGGCACCGATAATAATGACATCGTATTTTTTCTCTTCTGCCATGATTCATTCCTCCTCAAGCGAATTACTATCCACATGATAATCGTTGACAAACAGTTTGTCTATCATTTTGCTTACTAAAAATAAGAAAAAGGTGCCATGACCAAATTAGCCGCGGTACCTTATTCGTGCTTACTTGCTGCTCTTCTTGTCTTCAGCTGTCAGTTGGGCTCCTAATGCCTTGATGTATTCACGCAGCTCATCCTTGACTTGGGGATGCTTCAACCCATATTCGATGTTAGTCTTGACCCAGCCAAACTTGTTACCAACGTCGTAACGGTCACCCTTGTATTCACGGGCAAAGACGCGTTGAGTTTGGTTCAGAGTATCGATAGCATCAGTCAATTGGATTTCGTTCCCCTTGCCCGGCTTAGTCTTAGCCAAGACGTCAAAGATTTCTGGCGTAAAGACGTAGCGGCCGATGATGGCTAAATCACTTGGTGCGTCCTTTGGTGCGGGCTTTTCTACAAAGCTCGTCACGTTGTACAGACCCGGGGTAACTTCCTTGCTTGGGTTAATCACACCATACTTAGCGGTATCTTCGTGAGGAACCCGCATTACCGCCAGGGTCGAAGCGCCAGTCTGCTGGTAGCTTTCAATCAGTTCCTTCGTCAGCGGCTGGCCGTTGTTGTTAATGTTGTTCAAGTCGTCACCCAACATTACCACAAACGGTTCGTCACCAATAAAGTCCCGCGCAGTCAGCACGGCATCCCCGAGCCCCCGCGGGTGGGATTGGCGGATAAAGTAAATGTTGACGTCCGTCGTTTCTTCTACCAGCTTCAGCATCTCATCCTTATGCTTGGAGCGGAGGTTATCTTCCAATTCTGGATTGGAATCGAAGTGGTCTTCGATTGACCGCTTATTCTTACCATCAACAACGACGATGTCTTCGATCCCCGACTTGCGTGCTTCCTCAACAATGAATTGGATCGTTGGCTTATCAACGATTGGCAGCATTTCCTTGGCTAATGCCTTAGTAGCAGGCAAAAAACGAGTACCTAATCCCGCTGCTGGGATGATTGCCTTGCGAACACGTTTCATAACAATATAAGTCCTTTCGTAACTTCAATTTCTCTCAAAGTCTTCCAAGAGTATTTTACCATATTTATTCGATTTCTGACGTTAAGTCCCGACTCATCAGCTGGGAAATAGCATCCTTGATGTCCTTGCCAGAGTAGAGGACTTCATACAAGGCCTCGGTAATCGGCATCTTGACTTGGCGCTTCCGGCTCAGCTCGTAGGCCGCCTTTGTCGTGTAGACCCCTTCAATTACCATTCCCATGTTTTGAATCACGTCAGCGAGTTTTTGCCCCTGGCCTAGCTGGTAGCCAGCCCGCCAGTTTCGTGAATTCTTACTCGTCGCCGTTACTACCAGGTCACCGACCCCGGACAGGCCAATGAAGGTCATTGGGTTCGCACCAAAGGCAACCCCGAGCCGGCGAATCTCGGCAAGTCCCCGGGTAATCAGGGCCGCCCGGGCGTTATCGTGGTAGCCCAGTCCCTGGAGCGCCCCCGCCCCGATGGCAATAATATTTTTCAAGGCCGCGCCAAATTCAGCTCCGATTACGTCATCGTTGGTGTAGACCCGGAAATAGGAATTACTAAAGAGCTTCTGGACTTCCTTGGCATTATCAATCTCCGTGCTGGCTGCCGTGACCGCAGTCATGTCCTTGATGGCAACGTCCTCCGCATGACTAGGACCAGACAGTACCACGATCCCCCGCCGGTGCTCAGGGGCAATTTCCTCTTTCAGCATTTCGGATGGTCGCTTATAGGTGTTTTGCTCCAGTCCCTTGGTCGCGTGAATGATCAACGGCTGCTGCTGGAGTTCCCCTAGCAATTGATCCAACTGTTTGGCGACCTGGCGAAGGCCCTTGGTCGGGATGACGATCAGAATAACCGCGGCATCCTTAACGGCCGCCCGCATATCAGTGGTAGCAACTAACTGATCGGAATAGACAAGGTCCTTCATGTATTCTGGATTGCGATGTTCGGTGTTTAGACGGTCGACCTGTTTTTGGTTGCGCGCCCACAACATCACGGAATGACCATTTTCTACCAGCATATTAGCAAGGGTACTTCCCCATGAGCCTGCACCTAAAACTGCAATTTTTTCTGCCATAACCATTCTCCTTAACTAAAATCCTATTTACTTGTCCAATACCATGCCAACTTCTTCGTCCGTCGCCGGGCAACCATGACAACCAGTGCGGCGACCAGGAAAAGCACGGATAGCAGCTGGGAAATCCGGATTGGCCCCAGCATCAAACTATCAGTCCGCAGTCCCTCAATGACGAATCGCCCCGCGGCATACCAGATCACGTAAGTCAAAAAGACTTCCCCCTGCTTGAACAGGTGGGGACGGTGCCGCAAAAGCATCAAGAGGACAAAACCACTGAGGTCCCAGAGTGACTCATATAGAAAGGTCGGCACCCGGTAAGCACCGCCGATGTTCATCTGGTTAATGATCCAAGCGGGAATGTGCTGGGCAACCAAGGCTGCCCGGCTAGTAACCCCGCCAAAGGCTTCCTGGTTCATAAAGTTGCCCCACCGGCCAATTCCCTGCGCCATAATCAGCGTTGGTGAAATAACATCCAGCATGGTCCAGAGCTTTAAGTGACGCTGGCGGCAAAAAACTACCAGGGTGATAAAGCCCCCGATGATTGCGCCGTAGATTGCAATGCCGCCGTCCCAGACCGCGATAATTTCTCCCGGGTGGCGGAAATAGTACGGCCACTGAAAGGCTACGTAGTAAAGCCGGGCACAAATAATCGCTGTGGGAATTGCCCAGAGCAGGTAATCGTAAAAGTCGTCCTCAGGGATTCCTAGCCGCTGGCCCTCGCGAACCGCTAGAACCAGCGCTAGCACAACCCCGCTGGCGATGATGATTCCGTACCAGTGAACCTGGATGGCGCCGAGCTGAAAAGCAATCGGGTTCAGCGCCGCTGCTACCGCCGCCATTACTTCCCCTGCTCCTTGCTATCACGAGCCGAATTCTGCTTGATCAGCCGGTTCAGGTTTTCATCAAAAGTCTTCGTAGCGTCGTAGCCCATCGTCTCGGCCCGGTAGTTCATCGCCGCTGATTCAATGATGATAGCGAGGTTCCGCCCCGTTTTAACAGGTACCGAGACCTTCGGCAGGATAACCCCCTGAATGGTTTGGGTATCCCCCCGGTCCCCCAGGCGGTCAAACTTGGTATCCGGTGTCCAGGTCTCCAGGTGAACGATCAGACTGATGTTGTCCACCGGCATAATCGCCCCGGTCCCGTAAAGGGTCGAAACATCAATGATTCCAATTCCCCGAATTTCCATCAGGTGCTGCAAAATCGCCGGGGCTGTCCCAATCAGGGTTTGCTCGTCCCGCGCGTAGACCTCCACCCGGTCATCCGCGACTAGCCGGTGACCGCGCCGAACCAATTCCAAGGCCGTTTCACTCTTACCAACACCAGAGTCACCGGTAATCAGGACACCGACCCCGCTGATGTCAACTAATACCCCGTGGAGCGACTTCCGGGGGGCCAGCCGGCCCAACAGGTAGGAGGTCATGTTACTTAGGATTTGTGATGAAGTCAGGTGGGTCCCCAGGATTGGGATATGGGCCTCTTCCGCTGCCGTTTTCAATTCCGCGGGGATCGGTAGGTTCGTCGAGATGACGAAGCACGGTGTTTGCGGAGTACACATCCGTGTCATGTACTCCACCATCTGGTCATGGGTAAGGTCCTTCGAGAAGGAAATTTCGGTAATCCCGAGCAACTGGATCCGCATGGCCGGATAGTGCTTGAAGTAACCGGCAAACTCCAAGGCCGGCCGGGAAATATCACTGGTCGTTATGGTGCGGCCAAGGTAATCCTCCCCCTGCAAAACCTTTAGACGGACCTTATCAACTAATTCCTGCACAGTAACATGGTTTGGCACGCTCGCTCACTCCTTAATAATTATTCTGATGACTACTAATGATCGTGTTGCAGACCGACATGATGATGGCGATGAGCATTGCCGACCAAAAAGATGAAAAGCCAAAATTGTAAGAGCCAATCAAATGGGAGGTCAGCTCAAGCATCAAGCCATTAATAACAATGCTGAACAAACCAAGGGTCAAAATATTAATTGGCAGTGACAAAATCAATAGGATCGGTTTAACCGCGACGTTAAGAATTGCCAAAATAAACGCCGCTAGTAAGGCCATCCAGGCACTGCCCACATAGAACATCCCCGTACCAACAAATAAGCCGGCAAGGGCAATAAACAGGACAGTGTCAATTAGCACTTTCTTCCAAAATGTCATGATGATCTTCCATTTCTTTTAATATCTTTTTCTTCTACATCAGTCAGCGTCCGCCGCTTGCGCCGCTGATTGTGGCTGGTGGCTACTCCCTGCTGCCAATCGCTCAGGCTTTTGATGAAGCCCAAAAAGCCGGGATGCTGGGGATCCGGCGGCATAATCAGCACCATAATGATGTAGATGATGACGCCAGGGACAATACCACTGAGGATGCTGAGGATCACATACGCCACTCGCAGGAAGTTTGCTGAGCAGTTAAAGTACTGACCAAAGCCCCCAAAGACACCGGCGATTATCCGGTCAGACCCGGACCTGGTTAACCGTTTCCGTCGACTTTCCCTCATCTAACCACTCCTTTACCTTAAATCTTAACGACTTTCCAGCGGAACTGCAATCGCTTTTATTGCGGATTTTGCTGACTGAGTTTCCATTGCAGGTAGGCATTGATGAAGGGATCGAGGTCCCCGTCCATCACCGCTTGCCCATTATGGGTTTCATGGCCACTCCGGTTATCCTTTACCAGAGTGTAGGGGTGGAAAACGTAGGAGCGAATCTGGGAGCCCCAGCCAATCTCGAGCTGTTCGCCCTCAATTTCAGCCCGCTCCTTAGCCTTCTTTTCCTCTTCTAGTTCATACAGCTTTGACTTTAACATATTCATCGCGGTCTGCCGGTTAAGCAACTGCGACCGCTCCGCCTGTGAAGAAGCCACCAGTCCGGTTGGCAGGTGGGTGATCCGGACCGCCGATTCGGTCTTGTTAATGTGCTGACCACCAGCCCCACTGGAGCGGAAGGTGTCTACCCGCAGGTCGGCCGGGTTAATGTCAACCTCGACACTATCATCCAGTTCAGGCATTACATCGACCGACGCAAATGAGGTGTGGCGCCGGCCAGCAGAATCAAATGGTGAAATCCGGACCAGCCGGTGGACCCCCTTTTCACTGCGGAGGTAGCCAAAGGCATTGTGCCCCTTGATCAGCAGGGTCACACTCTTGATCCCGGCGACTTCACCGGGCTCGTAGTTAGCCGTCTCCACCGTCAAGCCGTGCTGTTCGGCCCAGCGGACATACATCCGTAGGAGCATTTCACCCCAGTCCTGGGCTTCCGTCCCCCCTGCCCCCGGGTGGATTTCAAGAATGGCGTTTTTGCTGTCATATTTTTCACTCAGCAGCTGGTTAAGCCGGTACTGCTGCAAGGCCTCTTCAGTTTGGGCAAAGCTAGTCGCAAACTCCTTTTCCAGCTCCGGATCCGGCTCTAATTCCAGCAGTTCCAGGTTTGTTTCCAAGTCCGCCAGCTGGTCGCGGAGGGCAACGTAGGTGTCGCGTTTGGCCTTCAAATTGTTATTGTCGTTAATCAGCTTCTGAGCCCTTTCATTATCATTCCAAAAATCAGGCTGGGCCATCTGGTGCTCATTTTCCGCGATTTGCTCGTCAAGGGCATCGAGGTCAAAGAGACCTCCCGAAGCGGGCAGCTTCCTGCTGCATTGCTTCTATTTTCTTCTTGGCTTCACTTAATTCCATCAACAATTCCTCCAGTTACAAACATACGGCAGTGGTACCGCCATGGGTCACCGAACTGCCGTACCTTGTAGTAATGTTCTTAGTTGCCACGCTTAGCGGGTAACGTTTTGCCGAATTTCAGACTTCATAAATAAGCGGGTAGTTTCGTATTCAATATCAGCCACCATCTGCTCAAACATGTGGTAGCCCGCCGTTTGGTATTCCACCAACGGGTTCAGCTGACCGTACCCCCGGAGGCCGACAGACTGCCGGAACTGGTCCATGATGTCGATGTGATCGGTCCAGTGCGAATCAACCACCCGCAGGAGAACGACCTTTTCAAATTCCAGCATCTGGGACGGGTCAGTCAAAATCTGCTTCTTTTCATCGTAAACCTTTTCGGCAAAGCTCATCAGGAAGTCAACCATCTCATCCTGTGACTTGCCTTGGAGGTCCTTCACGGAAACAGTGTCTGGCTTAACCAGCACTTCTTCGGCAAAGTCAACGATTCCTTGCAGGTCCCAATCCTTTTCATCACCTAGGGTATGCTGTTCCACCTCTCGTTGGATGGTCCGCTTAAAGATCGGCATCAGGACCCACTTCAAGGACTTGCCTTCCGTAATGATCTGTTGCCGCTCCTTGTAGATGATTTCCCGTTGCTCACGCATTACATCATCGTACTGAAGCACGTTCTTCCGGGAGTCATAGTTGTTCCCTTCAACCCGCTTCTGAGCCGACTCAACTTGCCGGGTTAGGAAACGACTCTTGATTACGGCATCCTCCCCCTGAACCTTCATCCGGTCAAGGAAAGCCTTGATTCGTTCGCCACCAAACCGCTTCATCAGGTCATCCTCAAGGGAAAGGTAGAATTGGGATAAGCCCGGGTCACCCTGCCGACCAGACCGGCCCCGGAGCTGGTTATCAATCCGCCGCGACTCGTGTCGTTCAGTCCCAATAACAGCTAGGCCACCGAGTTCCCGCACACCAGGGCCCAATTTAATATCGGTCCCCCGACCGGCCATGTTGGTGGCAATCGTTACTGCCCCCCGCTGGCCGGCGTTCTTGATAATGTCGGCTTCCTTAGCGTGGTTCTTGGCGTTCAAAACCACGTGCGGGATGTGTTCCTGGTCCAACAGGTGGGAAAGGTATTCAGACGTTTCCACCGCCACGGTCCCAACCAGGATTGGCTGTCCCTTGGCGTGCAAGCTCTTGATCCGCTTGACCACGGCCGCAAACTTGCTTTGTAGGGTTGGGTAAAGGAGGTCTGGTTCATCCTTCCGTGCAACTGGTCGGTTAGTTGGGATCGTGATGGTCTCCATGTTGTAAATTTCCCGGAATTCTTCCTGTTCCGTCTTAGCAGTCCCGGTCATCCCGGCCAGCTTGCTGTACATCCGGAACAAGTTCTGGTAGGTAATGTTGGCCATCGTCTTGTTTTCTTCTTGGATCTTGACCCCTTCCTTGGCTTCGATTGCCTGGTGGAGGCCGTCAGAGAACCGCCGGCCCTGCATAACCCGTCCGGTAAAGGAGTCAACGATCAGCACTTCACCGTCAGAAACCACGTAGTCCTTATCCAGAAGCATGATGTAGTTAGCCCGCAGTGCCTGGTCAAGGTGGTGGGTCAAGGCCGTATTTTCAGGATCATAAAGGTTTTTCAGGTTAAAGTATTTTTCTGCCTTTTTAATCCCCTCGTCAGTCAGTGAAACCGTCTTAGATTCCAGGTCAATCTTGTAATCGACTTCGTTCTTGAGCTGCTTAACGAAGCGGTCGGTCTGCTTGTACAGCTTTGAAGTTCCCGTTCCTGGCCCGGAAATAATCAACGGCGTCCGGGCTTCATCAATCAAAATCGAGTCCACCTCGTCGACGATGGCGTAGTTCAGGCCCCGCTGAACCTGATCTTCCTTGTAGACCGCCATGTTATCCCGCAGATAGTCAAAACCAATTTCACTGTTGGTGGAATACATAATATCCGCCTGGTAAGCCTGGCGCTTTTCGTCAGGGCTCATTTCGGAGTTGTTGATGCCAACACTGCAACCGAGCCAGTTGTATAACTGCCCCATTTCAGTGGCATCCCGCTTGGAAAGATACTCGTTCACCGTAATAACGTGAACCCCTTTCCCGGAGATGGCATTTAGGTATACCGGCATCGTCGCGGTCAGGGTCTTCCCTTCACCGGTTTTCATTTCGGCAATGTTCCCCTCATGGAGGACAATCCCCCCCATGATTTGAACGTGAAATGGGTACAGACCGAGAACCCGCTTAGCGCCTTCCCGGGCAACCGCAAAGGCCTTCGGTAGGAGTGCGTCTAGTGATTCCCCCTTTTGGTAACGCTGACGAAACTCGTCCGTCTTTGCCTTCAGTTGGTCATCGCTGAGCTCTTCCATCGCCTTAGCATAAGACTCAACCTTATCAGCTATTTTATTAATCCGCCGCAATTCACGACGATCGCTTTCAATCCATTTTTTTAAAATGTTGGCCATAAAAGCGTCCTTCCTAATTCAGGCTTGAGTTCTGAATAAAAGGTACTACTCAAGCCAATTATATTTTTAATTCTAACTGTAACATTTTACCACGTTGGCGGGCGATTGAAAACCAATTGCACTAGACAAAAAGCCCCTAGAACTCGGCACCCGAATCCTAGAGGCAATTACCAATGAGTATCCTCACCGGACATGATTTATTCTGCTTCAATCAAACCGTACCGGCCGTCGCGACGACGGTAAACGATACTCGTCCCATTGGTCTCAGCGTCTTGGAAAACGAAGAAGTCATGACCCAGCATATCCATTTGCAGAACCGCTTCTTCAGGGTCCATCGGCTTGAGTGAGACTTGCTTGGTCCGGACAATCTTTAATTCATCACTTGCAGAGTCATCATCTGAAGGAACGAATTCAAGGTTCTTCAGGCCCTTTTCACGGGACTTCCGGTTAACCTTGGTCTTGTACTTCCGGATTTGGCGTTCCAGCTTGTCGGTTACCAAGTCAACACTGCCATACATATCATTAGAGGTTTCTTCAGCCCGCAATGTTAAGTACGGGAGCGGAATAGTAACTTCAACCTTGTAAGTACGGTTTGGATAAACCTTCAAGTTCACGTGGGCAGTTGCTTCGACGCTATCTTCGAAGAACTTTTGCAGCTTGCTAATCCGCTTCACCACGTAGTCCCGAATTGCGTCAGTAACTTCAACATTTTCACCACGAATATTGAACTTTAACATTGTACTTCTCTCCTTTCAGTCCAAGCAATCGCTTGTTCTGATATCAGAAGGACCACTCTTCTCATATCCTACTTATATTATAGTGTACTTATCATTAATTCACAAATTTATTCACAAATCATTTAAAGTAATTTAACGGGCTAAAGAAATACTTATAACATTAGCTGCCCCAGCCTGATAGAGTAAGTCTGCGGCGTGGTAGAGAGTGCGCCCGGTCGTGTAAACATCATCGACTAATAAGACCCGTTTCCCAGCCAGATCAGCTGCCGGACCGCTAAGGGCAAACGGCTGGGGTGTCTGGAGACGTTCCCGGCGGCTCTTGTGAGACTGGGCGGTCTTTTCTAGTGTCCGGTGCTGGAAACACGGCGTTAACTTAACACCGCCAAGCAACCCTGTAACCTGGTTAAATCCCCTGGTCGCCATGGTGGCCTGGGTAACGGGAATTGGCACCACGACCTCTGCGCGCTTCTGACGAATTGCTGCCGTGAATTCAGCTGCAAAGACAGCCCGAAGACGGTAGTCCCCGGCAAATTTATACTGGTGCATAAACTCCTTCATCGCCGTATTATAACAGTACAGGGCCTGGTGAGTTAGCTTCCAGGAATACATTTGGCGCCAGCAGCGGCACTCTGGGCAGAGCTGGGAAGTATCCTGCAGACGGCAACAGGCGGGACAACGTTGTTCGCCCTCAAGAGGCATAAATTGTTGGCGGCACTTCGGACAAACTACCGGCATAACTAAGCGCCCGGGCCAAATGAGCTCCCGAATCGTTAACTTGGCAGCGACTGGGCCGTTACATAGCAGACAGTTCACGCTGACAGCACCGCCCCTTCTGATTCATATACCGAATCTGCCGCATGGCCCTGCTAACCCGCCGGCAACGGGCAGTCAGCCAAAAGTCAACGTGACCACCGGGCCGACTGGCAGACCGGCCCGCCCGACCAGCAATCTGGACAAGGGCCGCGCTCGAAAAGATATCATCATCGGCCCCGAGTACAAAAACATCAATTTCTGGAAAGGTCACTCCGCGTTCTAAAATCGACGTTGTAATTAAAAAACTATACCGCTGGTCACGCATCCCCTGCACTTTCTCCAGCCTCTCTGGATCCTGCGCATGGACAGTTGTGAAGCTCGTGGCAGGGAAGTGACGAGTGCAAGCCCGGGCTACGGTCGTCAGGTCAGCAACGTGGGGCACGAAAAGCAGGAAACGGTGCCCCTGGTGTAAACTGGTCTGCAATCGCCGCCACATCTCTGTCGGCAACCTCCCCCTTTGAACTTGTCGTCGCCAATGCCGGGCAAGGTGACACCTGATTTCAGGCAGGAGGTGGCCATGATAGCGTAAGGGCAGGTAGGTCACTTGCAAGCGGCGGTGCCGGACCTCGTTGAGCAAGTATTCACCCGGAGTAGCGGTCAAAAAAAGCTGACCCCCCTGCGTTTTACTTGCCTGTTGACTAGCATAAAAAAGAACCGGATTAGCAGCATACGGAAAGGCATCAACCTCATCAATGATCAAGTTGTCAAAGGCATGGTAAAACCGTAACAGCTGGTGAGTCGTACACACCGTTAATTGTGCATAGCGGTACGGTTGTGACTGCCGGCCATGCAGAAGAGCCATTTCCGTATTAGTGAAGGCCGCCTGCAAACGGGGATAGAGCTCTAAGCAGACGTCGACCCGGGGTGAGGCGATTGCAAGCCGTTCTCCCCGTGCCAAACAGGCAGCCACTCCCTGGAAAATCATTTCCGTCTTGCCGGCACCGGTGACCGCCCAGAGGAGCTGGCGCTGGTGGGCCACCATACCAGCAGTGACACGCTGTGCAGCCGTAACTTGTAATGGCGACAGCCGACCGCGCCAGGTCAGGACCGGCTGACTAATCGTAAATTGATTTGGCTCCGGAACATGATAAAATTTGCATAGTGTTGAAACTCGCCCCAGGTTAATACAGTGGGGACAGTAATACTCGTTATTAGGAAGTGCTGCAACCAGCTTAGGAGTCCGCTGACCGCACCGGTGACAGATGATTTCTCTTGTTTGAACCGTGATTGTCGGTAGGGTCTGAACGTGTGCGGGCACTATTTCATCTCGTCCCACCAGGACCCGGCGGCCATAATAATCTTCCAGCATCTCAATGCCCCCCTTCACTATTTAAATACGCATAAACCATATTTTTTCACGAAAGAAGTTTAAATTATGACAACACCCTTTTTAACCATTGCCAACGCTAGCCAAACCGAGCTAGTAATCAAAAAATCTCGCTTTATCTGCTCACTCCAGCGGATCAGCAGTGAAGAAGACGCCCAGAACTTCATCAAGGAAGTACAGGCAGCCAACCGAAAGGCCAATCACAACTGCTTTGCATACCTCGTTGGGGACCAGGACCAGGTTCAGCGGGAGAGTGACAATGGGGAACCGAGTGGGACGGCAGGGGTCCCTATCCTGGAGTCGCTGCAGATGGCGAAGCTCCATAATGTCGTCGCCGTTGTCACCCGCTACTTCGGCGGCATCAAGCTGGGGGCGGGCGGCCTCATCCGTGCATACAGCAACGTTACTACCGAAGCCGTCCACCGCGCAGGAGTCGTCCAGCGAATCAAACAGCTGCAAATCGCTATCACTGTCAGCTATCGCCAGCATGATGCCCTCCTCTACTACCTCAAAGAGCACCAGCTAGCCGTCAGCAATGAAGATTATGGTGTCAACGTCACCACAAACGTTTTTATCAACGAAGCTACGGCCGATGACACAATTGCCCAGCTACAAAACCGTTTTAACCACCAATTAGAGATTCAAAAAATGGGCAGTCATTTTCACGAAATCCCATATAATCCTGCTGAATAAATTTACATGAGATACACCAAACGTCCCAAATTAGCTCAACAGCCAATTTGGGACGTTTCCTAATTTTATGAGTGCACACCGCTTTTTATGCAAGTAATGCTTCTGCAATATCCAAGATAATTATCAGGCCCAGCAAAGCCGCCAACCAGCAGGCAAGCCGGCGAGCGTGACGGTCGCCGGCCTTGATTTGGGGCCAAAACGCTCCCAGGTACGCTATCACAAGTAAAATGCTGCCGAGGATTCCGTAGATTCCCGAATGGAAGCCCCGGTTATCAATTGTATAGCCCGCCATTAGGAACAGGCCGATGGCAAATGCACCGCCAATTAAAATCTGTCGTTTTGACATTTATAACACCCCGTTACTCGTGAAGGTGGTAGTTATAGCTGGCCACGATAATGTTTTCCCGTGAGTTCAGCAGCGCACGCAACCGGACACTGGTCTGGTTATGCAGCGCTAGTTGCCAAGGGTGCTTAGGGATAAACTGCGGTACCAAGACAGTTGTCGAGTAGTTCCGCGCTTCCGCCCGCTTGGCAATTACATCAACAAAGCGTAACGTCGGCTTGGCAATTGACCGGTAGGAAGAATGAATATCCACGAACCGGACATCCGGATACTCGGCCTTAAATTCATTGGCCGTCTTATGTTCCTTGCCCGGATTTTCATCAAAGGAAACATGCATGGCAATGACGTAGTCCCCAATTGACCGTGCATAGTTGATTGCCCCCCGGGTCACCCGGGTGACGTTACCAACCAGGACGATCACCGTCGCCCCATCGTAATCGTGGAGCTGAACCTTCGTCTTTTCAGCTACCCGCAACTGGGCCGCCACCTTGATGTAGTGGCTGTGGACCTTGTGGAACATATAAAGGAGCAGTGGCATGATGATCAAGTATGGCCAAACATTGCCAAAGTGCTGCCAGAACAGGAAGGCTACTAGCGAAAGGGAAATGACCGCGCCGACAAAGTTAATGCAGGCTTTGCCAACCCACCAGCCTTCCCGCTTCCGGAACCAGTGAATAATCATTCCGGACTGGGAGAGGGTGAACGGTACGAACACCCCGACAGCATACAAGGGGATCAAGCTGTTGGTTTGCCCATGGAAAATCAAGATAAGGATAATGGCCCCGACCGCCAGGGAAATAATCCCGTTCGAGTAACCTAGCCGGTCCCCACGGTCCATAAAGGCATGGGGCATGTACTTATCCTTTGCCATGTTAAAAGCCAAAATCGGAAAGGCTGAAAAACCAGTGTTGGCAGCTACCGCCAAAATCATGGCCGTCGACAGCTGCAAGAGGTAAAAGCCCATCCCATGACCACCAAAAATCGCCAGGGCAATTTGGGAGAGAACCGTGGTGCGGCCATTGGGCACAACCCCGATGAAGAAGCTGAAGAAGATAATGGCAATGAAGAAGAAGGCCAAGATAGCACTCATAATTGCCAGGGTCGTCGCAGCGTTCTTTTCCTTAGGCTTATTGAAGTTAGGTACCGCGTTGCTAACGGCTTCCACCCCGGTTAGCGATGAGGAACCGGCAGAGAAAGCCCGGATAAACAGGACAACGCTCATCCCAGCAACCGGCGTGCCATAGTCAGCCGGGGCTTGGTAATGAATGTGGCCTGTCGCCACGTTATAAATTCCCCACACAATCATGATAAAAATCATAATAACGAAAAAGTAGACCGGCACCGTCAGGAAGTTAGCGCTCTCGCTCATCCCCCGCAGGTTCATGAACATAATCAATAGGACAATGATAATCGCAATCGGAATCGAAAATTTATAGAGGGCCGGCACAGCGGAAGTAATCGCCTCAACCCCAGAGGTCGTGGAAACCGCGACGGTCAGCATATAATCGACCAGCAGCGAACCGCCGGCAACCAGTCCCCCATTGCTTCCCCAGTTTTGGGTGGCAACAATGTAAGCACCACCGCCGCTCGGGTATGCCCGGATAATTTGCTGGTACGAAAGGGTAATTGCCAGCAGCAAGACTAGCACAATTGCGGCAATCGGTACCGAGTACCAGAGCGCTGCCGCTGAGAGTGTTACCAGGACAGTCGTAATTTGCTCAGGACCATATGCCACTGACGAAATCGCGTCAGACGAAAGCATAGCCAGCGCCTTGAACTTCGTCAGGTGCGTTTGCCCCTCATCCAGGGTCTTCAATGGTTTCCCAATTAATACACGTTTAAGATAACGCCACATTGCTATCCTCCTACTCAGTTAAGTATTAAGTATTTTATCATCCTCGTATGACTGAACAATGTTACAACTAATTATCCTACTTTTCAATCACCATGGCGATGAAAATTCTGATTTTCGCCATAATTGCTCATATTTCCCGGGAAATATTCCCCCTAAACAAAAAAGTGGGGCAGAACCGGCTTGACCAGTTCATCGTCCCACCCCGTCGACGCACAGCTAGCCCATTTAAGGAAGCTCAAGATTGGTCAGCGTTTGAACTGCCGGCCAGCTACCGCGCTGTAGCCTTATCATGTTTAAAATAGCAAAGAGGCTGGGATTAATTCCCAGCCCCCTTTTTCTTTAACTTAACTTCAAATTACATCATACCGCCCATGCCGGCACCGCCTTGTGGTGCGGCTGGTTGGCTGCCTTCTGGTTCTGGCTTGTCAGCAACGACTGCTTCGGTCGTTAACAGCAAGGCAGAAACTGAGGCTGCGTTTTGCAGGGCAGAACGGGTAACCATCGTTGGGTCAACGATTCCGGCAGCAACCATGTCTTCGAACTTGTCGTCGGCAGCGTTGTAACCAATGCCTTCCTTTTGGCCCTTCAATTCGTTAACGATTACTGAGCCTTCTACACCAGCGTTTTCAGCAATCTGACGAACAGGTGCTTCCAGGGCAGCCTTAACAATGTTGACACCAGTCAATTCGTCACCACTGGCTTCAACCTTTTCAAGTGCTGGAATAACGTTTACCAGGGCAGTACCACCACCAGGTACGAAACCTTCTTGAACAGCAGCCCGGGTAGCGTTCAAAGCATCTTCAATCCGGTACTTCTTTTCCTTCAATTCGGTTTCAGTAGCGGCACCGACCTTAACAACGGCAACCCCACCAGAAAGCTTTGCCAGGCGTTCTTGCAGCTTGTCCTTATCAAAGTCTGAAGTCGTGTTTGCAATTGCCTGCTTAATTTGGTCAACCCGTTCAGCAATTGCTTCCTTAGCACCGGAACCGTCAACAATCGTCGTTGCGTCCTTGGTAACAGTAACCTTGTTAGCTTGACCTAATTGATCAACGGTAACGTCCTTCAGGTTCATCCCCAGGTCGTCGGAGATAACAGTACCACCGGTCAAAACAGCGATATCTTGTAATTGAGCCTTCCGCCGGTCACCAAAGCCAGGTGCCTTAACAGCACAGACGTTGAAGGTTCCCCGAATCTTGTTCAAAACAAGGGTTGGCAGAGCTTCACCAGTGATGTCATCAGCAATGATCAACAGGGCACGGCCTTGTTGAACAACACTTTGCAGTAATGGCAAGATGTCTTGGATGTTGCTAATCTTCTTGTCGGTGATCAGGATGTATGGGTTGTCCAAGTCGGCTTCCATCTTATCGTTGTCAGTTACCATGTACTGGGACATGTAACCACGGTCGAAGCTCATCCCTTCAACAACGTCAACACTCGTGTCAACACCACGGGAGTCTTCAATCGTGATGACACCATCGTGACCAACCTTTTCCATGGCGTCGGCAATCAGCTTACCAACTTCTGGATTAGCAGCAGAAATGGAAGCAATTTGGGCAATGTCACTCTTCGTCTTAACTTCGTGTGACATGCTCTTCAGTGCTTCAACAGCCGCCTTGGTGGCCTTGTCAATCCCCCGCCGGATGCCAACTGGGTTAGCACCAGAAGTAACGTTCTTCATGCCGGCGTTAACGATTGCCTGTGCCAGTACAGTGGCAGTAGTCGTCCCGTCACCAGCGATGTCGTTAGTCTTAGATGCAACTTCAGCGACCAGTTTAGCACCCATGTTTTCGAATGGGTCTTCCAAGTCGATACTCTTTGCAATCGTAACCCCATCGTTAGTAATCGTAGGGTTGCTGTACTTTTGACCTAAAACAACGTTCCGTCCCTTTGGCCCCATCGTTGTCTTAACGGTATCAGCCAGCTTATCTACACCAGCGAGCATTGCGCCGCGGGCGTCTTCTGCAAACTTAATGTCTTTTGCCATTATATTGTCACCTCAAATAAGAAATTTGTTTTTAAAGTGTTATGTTCTATCTTTATATTATGCTAGTCGATTACAGCAACTAAGTCCTTTTCGTGAACGACAAGGTACTTTTCGCCGTTGTATTCAACTTCATTGCCGGCGTACTTGTCAAACAGTACCCGGTCGCCCTCTTTAACAGCTGGAGCAAGCTTTTGACCGTTATCAAGGGTCCGTCCCTCACCAACGGCAATTACCTTACCAGTAGTCGGCTTTTCCTTTACGTTGGAAGCAAGGACAATCCCACCAACCGTCTTTTCTTCTTCAGTTTCAGCTTGTAGAACAACGCGATCTCCTAATGGTTTTAACACGTCAATCCCTCCATCTTGTTAATTAATAAATTTGCTTTTAGCACTCTTGCTTGTTAAGTGCTAACCGCAATTCTTACTATACATCACCCTTGACCTAAAAAGCAACTGATAAGTTTGACTAATTTTGACTATTTCAGGTAATAAAAAATCCCGCTGACACCCCAGAGTATCAGACGGGAAATATCACTATTTCTTATTATCAGAATAGTTCTTAATAAAGTAAATCAGTGTTTGCAGTTCATTAGTCAGGTCAATATTTTGTACCTGAACCTCCTTCGGTACGGAAAGGCGGACTGGTGAGAAGTTTAGGATTCCCCGGACACCGGCTTCAACCAGCTGGTCCGCAACCTCCTGAGCATGTTCGCCGGGAACCGTCAAAATGACAATGTCAATTTGCTGTTCCTGGAGCTGCTTTTTAATATCCGTTGCCGGGTATACCGGAATCCCACTCTTGATCTTATTCGCTAATTCCGGCTTAGTGTCAAAGGCCGCGCTAATCCGCAGGTTCGTGTCCTGGTGGAAGTTGAAGTTCAGCAGGGCGCTTCCCAGGCTACCGACCCCGACCAGGGCCACGCTGACCAGTGAATCCTGGTGCAAAATCCCCTTAAAGAACTTTAACAAGCTCGCTACGTCATATCCATAGCCCCGCTTTCCCAGTTCACCAAAGTAGGAAAAGTCCCGCCGAATCGTCGCCGAATCAACTTGAACCGCTTCGGATAGTTCGGTCGATGAGACCCGTTCCTTCTTCGCGTTCAGTAAAATCGTCAGGTAGCGATAGTAGATAGGTAACCGCCGCGCCGTCGCCCGTGGTATTTTCTTTGTTGTCATCTTTATCCCCCTATTCATCTTCTTTTGCGACGTGTCCTGTAAAGTGATTGGGATATAACTTATTAGTTGAACGGCCACGTCGCTCTTGTGAAATTTAGTTCCTAACTATTCTAGCAATTAACCGTCGTTTTGTGAAGCGGTATACAAAATAATTCCACTTTTTTAATAAAATAAGGGGAAATCTGCTAAAATAATGATTGTTAGCATAATGATATTAGCGAGGTTTCAAAATGATTCTGTTGCAAACAAACGACGTCGAGCGCCGCTTCGGGGCCGACGTTCTCTTCCATAATATTAACCTGCAAATCCAGGAGCACGGCCGTACGGCGCTGGTTGGCCGCAACGGAGCCGGCAAAACTACTTTGTTAAAAATGATTGCGGGAATTACCAGTCCCGACGAAGGAACCATCAGCAAGGCGAAGGACCTTTCCATCGGCTACTTGGCCCAGGACCAGGGTTTAGATAGTCAAAACAACATCTGGGCAGAGCTTGATACCGTCTTTGCCGACCTGCATAGAGAAGAACAGACGATCCATGACCTGGAAAAGCAGCTGGCAACCCTTGACGCCACGACCGACCAATACGGCCGGGTAATGGAACAGTACGACCGCCTCCAGGGGGATTTTAAAAAACGGGGCGGTTTTGAGTATGAATCCCGAATGCGGGGCATCCTCACCGGCTTTGGCTTCGGCGAAGAATACTACGACACTCCAGTCAACGCCCTTTCCGGTGGGCAAAAGACCAAGCTGGCACTGGCTAAGATTTTATTACAGGCACCCAACCTGCTAATACTAGACGAACCAACTAACCACTTGGATATGAACGTGCTGGCCTGGCTAGAAGACTACCTCAAGAGCTACCAGGGCGCCCTGCTGGTTGTTTCCCACGACCGCTACTTTCTGGACCACGTTGTCAAGGACGTCTATGACTTAGACAACCGCACCCTCCGGCACTATACCGGCAACTACACTCAGTTTGTCCAGCACAAGCAGGAATGGCTAAAGGCGGAGTGGAAGCACTACGACCAGCAGCAAAAAAAGATTGCTAAACTGGAGGATTTCGTAAACCGTAACATCGTCCGGGCATCGACCACTAAGCGTGCTCAGGCCCGCCGCAAGCAACTGGAAAAGATGGAGCGGCTGGACCGTCCAGTGACCGATGACCAGTCCATCCACTTTCATTTCCACAGCGAAAAGGCCAGCGGCAATGAAGTGCTGGATGTTGACCAACTCAAGGTCGGCTATGACGATCAAGTCTTGGCTGGCCCCCTGTCCTTTGCAGTTCGTAAGCCCCACCGGGTCGGAATTATTGGCCCGAATGGGATTGGCAAATCAACCCTGCTCAAGACCATCCTCAATAAAATTCCGGCGGTCAGCGGAAGCGTTAAATTCGGCGCCAACTTGGACGTTGGCTACTACGATCAGGAACAGCAGCAACTTCACGCTGATAAGACGGTGCTGGAAGAAGTATGGGATGACCATCCAGAAGTACCGGAAAAGGATATTCGCTCCCTCCTGGGAAGTTTTCTCTTCGTCGGCGATGACGTCTATAAGGTCGTCCACGAGCTATCAGGGGGAGAAAAGGCCCGCTTAGAACTGACTAAGCTCTCGTTTCAGCCAATCAACTTCCTGATTTTGGATGAACCGACCAACCACCTGGATATCGATAGTCGGGAAGTCCTCGAGAGTGCCATCAACGAATTCCCTGGCACGGTCCTCTTCGTTTCTCACGACCGGTACTTCATCAACCAAGTTGCAACCGACATCCTGGATATGCGCAAAGACGGCATCAAGCACTACGAGGGTGACTACGATGACTACCTCGCCACGGTTGCTAAGGCAACGGCACCTAATCCAGCAAGCTCAGCCCAGTCCTCTCCCGCCTCTTCACAGGGGAAGCAATCATACCAGCAAAGCAAGGACCAGCAACGGGCCCGGCGCAAGCTGCAACGAAAAGTCGACGACTTAGAGAAGCAGATGGCCCAGCTAGAAGACCAGCAAGCCAATATTGAAGCAGAGATGAGCAAGCCGGAGGTGGCAACCGATATCGGCAAGCTGACCGACCTGCAGAAGGAACTTGACCAGCTCAAGGCACAGTCCGAAGAAGTTGAATTGGACTGGACGGCAGCGGCCGAAGAGTTGGAAAACTTTGATCAGGAAAATTAATTGTGACTAGGACGTAGCCAGTCTTTTAGAAAGTATAACTAAGCTCCAGAGTTCGGTCTTGCCGAGCACTGGAGCTTAGTTGGTTCTTGCATTTATTAAAGTAACCAGATTAATGTCACAGCCCGCCCCATTTTATTGAAATAGGTTTAGCTTGCCAATCCGTTCCACTGCCTCTTCCAGCCGTTCTGGCGAGATCAAAAGGCCAATCCGCACATAGCCCTCGCCATGTTCGCCAAAACCATTTCCGGGTGCGACCGCCACGCCGGCCTTATCCAACAGCAGGTCGGCAAAGGATTCACTGCTGTAACCGTCCGGCACGGGCATCCAGGCATAAAAGGTCCCAGCCGGAACAAAGGCGTGCCAGCCGATTTTTTCCGCGGCGTTAACGAAGGCGTCGCGCCGCTCCTCATAGCGGTGAACGATTTCCGCAATGGCCGCGTCCCGCCGGGAATCCCGCAGCGCATCAATTGCCGCTTTTTGCAGTGCTGGAAAAAGGCTGACAAACAGGTGGTCCTGGATTAAGTTCAGGGCACTAATAATGTCCCGATTCCCCACCGCGAAGGCAATTCGCCAGCCGGCCATGTTAAAGGTCTTGGAGTAGGTATAAAATTCAATTCCGACCTCCTTGGCCCCCGGAGTCTGCATGAAGCTCAACGGTGCCTGCCCGTCAAAGCCCAAGGCACCATAGGCGAAGTCGCTAATAATTCCCACATGGTACTTTTGCGCCCACGCCACCAGTTCTTGATAGAACTCCTTCGTCGCCACTGCACCGGTTGGGTTATTCGGGTAGTTGAGGTAAAAGAACTTCGCACGCCGGGCAACTTCCTCCGGGATGGACTGGAGGTCCGGTAGAAAGTTATTTTCCGCTAGCAGGGGAACCGTCTCAAACTTAACGCCGCCCAGGGCCGCGCCGGAAAAGTAATCCGGGTAGCCAGGATCCGGCAGCAAGTAGGTATCACCCGGATTCATCAACGCCCAGGGCAGTTCAACCAGGCCAATCTTGGAACCGCCAAGAATAGCGACCTCCTGTTCCGGGTCAAAGTGGGCCCCGTACTTTTCTTGGTAAAAGTCGGCAGCCGCCCGCTTAAATTCTGGCAGGCCCTGAAACGGTGAATACTTATGGGTCTGTGGATCAGCAACCCACTTCTGGGTCGCTTGAACAATATAGTCAGGGGTTGGCTTGTCGGGGTTCCCCTGCCCCAGGTTGATAACGTCAACCCCCGCGGCAACCTTTTGGCCTACTTTTGCCACAAGGTTAGCAAAGAACTGCTTCGGCAGTGTATCAAGTAAGTGTGATTGTTGAAATTCCATGCTTATTCCCCTTTTCTCTTATTTATATAGTTCTGGGCGCCGGTCAGCAAAGACCGGAATCGGTCCCCTTACCGTTCCCAATTGGTCAAGGTCAATCTCGGCAAAGATGACTCCATCACGCTCCCCCGCATCGGCAATTACCCGGCCCAGGGGATCGATTACCAGAGAGTGACCATTAAAGTGGTTATCCGGATCGTCGCCAACCCGGTTTACGGCCACCACGAAACATTGGTTTTCGACTGCCCGCGCCCGCAGCAGGATTTCCCATTGCGGAATCCGCACCGCCGGCCATTCCGCCGGGAAGTACAAAAGGTCAGTCCCGTGACGGGCAACAGTCCGAATCCATTCCGGAAAGCGGAGGTCATAACAGATGAAGCTGGCGCTGGGGACCCCGGCCAGCCGGAAGTAGTTTTCCTGATTGCCAGCTTGCAGGTACTGGTCTTCCGCCATCAGTCCAAAGAGGTGGACCTTATCGTATTGTCCCAGCAAGTTTCCTAATGGATCAACCACAAGTGTCCGGTTAACAAAGTGCGGGCCAATTTTGACCGCTACCGAGCCGCCAACGATTCCCACCTGGTACTGACGAGCCAGCTCCTGAAGCAACGCCAACGTTTCTTGGCCCCCTTCGTCCGCCAGCGCCGGCAACTTATCAAGGGCGTAACCGGTATTCCACATTTCCGGTAATACGACCACGTCCGCCTCACCATCTGCTGCGGCGGCAACCAGTTCCCGCACCCGTGTACGGTTTGCTGCCGGTTGCGCAAACTGAATATTAAATTGTCCCAGTGCTACTTTTATCTTCACCTTTACCACCCCATTAAATTCAAAAAGCCCCCATCCAAAAAGGACGAGGGCTCCCGCGTTACCACCTTAATTTACTGCTGCCTCACAGCAACAGCCTTGCTAAGTTACTACACTTGGAGTTGTTAGCGGAACTCACCCGGCGCCAACTCACTCAAATAGCTCGTCAGCGCAAACAATTGGCAGACCATTTTTCGTTCCGTCAGCAACCTCCTTCCAGCATTTCAGAGGCTCTCTGTGTGCCCCAACGGGAACGTACTCATCCGTCGTTTTACATTTCTTATTAATCGCATTTTAATCTTTCTTTAATGTAATGTCAATTGTTTCCCCAAATTAAGTTTTAACCACCGCTTCTATTGTAAAATAGGGGCAACAACTCAGAGGAGGACGATGAAATGAAAATCGCAGTAATCGGCGTGGGTCAGATGGGCTCAGCAATTATCAAGGGGCTCTTGAACCAGCACGAGGATGATATTATCGGTATGAACCCGGTCAACCCACGGGTTAGCAAGTTTGCTCAGGAGGCCGGCTTCCGTCTGGTTAACAGCTCTGAAGAAGTAGTCAGCAAAAAGCCAGCCGTCGTTATAATTACCACGCCTGCCAAGGTCACCTTGGCGGTCTTGGAGGAACTAGCAGCCCTCCCCGCCCACACAGTAATTATCTCTGCAGCCGCGGGGATTCGCTTGGCGGACATTGCTGCAATCCTGCCCACTAACCCGCTCGCTGCCATCATCCCCAACATTCCGGTAGCAGTTAATGCCGGAACAATTGGCCTTGCCTTAGGAGGCCACGTTATGGCACCTGCTTTTGACAAAATCAACCACGTGCTGACTCCACTAGGAGAGATCATCAGGGTTCCAGAAAGCCAGCTCGGCATTGTAGGCACCATTGGCGGTTGCGGGCCGGCATTCGTCGATGTCTTGATGGACGCCCTGGGAGATGCCGGCGTTAAATACGGTCTGAACCGGTCGACTGCTTACCGGCTCGCCGCTAGCATGGTCAACGGCAGCGGCAAGCTCGCCCTCCAAACCGGGCTGACTCCTGCCCAGCTCCGTGACCAGGTAACCTCTCCCGGCGGCACCACCATCCGCGGGGTCGAAGCTTTGGAAAAAAACGGCTTTCGCTATGCCGTGATGGACGCGGTTAATAAAGCTAATGGTTAAACATGGGCGGCGGACAGAACTGTCCCACCCTGTCGACGCGCAGCTAACCCATTTGACCTGCCTGCCATCTGCGCCGTCGTATTGTTATCTTTAAAGTAACGAAGAGACTGGGTTTAATGCCCAGTCTCTTCGTTATTTCTTCTTAACTCTTATAAAGATAGTGCGGGAAAACAACCTATTCCTTTGCCCGGTCAAACATCAGTCCCGGAACCGCATTTAAGTCCCACGCGGCCCGGTCGCCATGCCGGTAGTCGACTGCCGCCGCCGCACCAATCATTGCGGCATTATCTCCGCAGAGTTTGAGCGGTGCTTGCAGCATAGTCACGTTGGAATGGTACTTAGCCATATCATGGTCCAGCCGGTCACGTAGGCCATGGTTAGCCGCGACCCCGCCGGCAAGAATCAGTTGCTTAACCGGGTACTGGTCAAGCGCATGCATCGTCTTTTCTGCCAGCACGTCAACCACGCTTTGCTGGAAGCTGGCTGCCAAATCATACTTGTTGAGTTCTTCCCCCCGCTGGTCAGCGTTATGGACGGTGTTAATAAAGGCGCTCTTGAGTCCGCTAAAGGAAAAGTCCAGGTTATCCTCCTTTTCCATTGCCCGGGGGAAGTGGAAAGCGTCCTGCCCCTGGGCAGCCCACTCGTCAATCGTTTTCCCCGCCGGGTAGTTCACGCCCAGGACCCGACCAATCTTGTCATAGGCCTCACCAGCGGCGTCGTCACGGGTTTCACCGACGATTTCATATTCATGTTCCTTGGGCATGTACACTAGCTCCGTGTGCCCGCCGGAAACCAGCAGGGCCATCTGGGGATACTTAAATTCCCCCACAAACCGGGCGGCATAGAGGTGCCCCGCCATGTGGTTTACCGGAATTAACGGTAAGTGGTGCGCCCAGGCAACCACCTTCGCCGCAGTAACTCCGACTAGCAAAGAACCAACCAAGCCCGGGCCGTAGGTAACAGCCACGGCCATTAGATCTGGGTAGTCAACGCCCGCTTCAGTCAATGCCTGGTCAATACAGCGGGTAATCCACTCAATGTGGTGCCGACTCGCAACCTCCGGCACCACCCCGCCAAAGCGCTGGTGGCTGTCAATCTGGGTGGCCACGATGTTAGAGAGGATCTTCGTTCCGTCCTCAATAACCGCCACACTTGTTTCATCACAACTTGTCTCAAAGGCAAGAATTAAGTTTCGTTCTGCCATGTGCTCTTATTCTCCTCTACTCAAAAGGTCTGCCTGCATATCAATCGCGTCCTCGTGGTTATCTAAATAATAACGGTGTTTGATTTGCTGTTCACGAAAGCCAAACTGTTCATACAAGTGCCGGGCGGCCAAGTTATGCACCCGCACTTCTAAACTCAGGGAACGGAGCTGCAAATGGCGGGCATAGGCTACCGCGGTCTTAATCAAATACGTTCCCAGGCCCTTTTTCTGCCATCCCGGCGTCACCCCGAGGTTGGTAATGTGGAGGTCCAAGTGGTACCAATCCACTGCCGTCCCGATAAAACCAACAACCTCTTCATCGCTGGTAATCACAAGGTACAGACGGTCATGGTGGCGCTGTAATTCTAGCTGAAAAGCAGCGTAACTCCACGGTGCTGTTCCGTAAATCCGCTCTTCAATCTGCACCATCCGGTTAATATCCTGTTCAGTTGCCTGCCGGACCGTAAAGTGGCGGCCCTGAATCATGACTAGCCGCCGACTAAAATCCAGGAACGGTTGTCGACGGGCATTAATGGTACAGTGGTACCATGACTTAAACTTCTCGAACATAATTTTGTCTATTTTCTCCTGGGTGTAGTTTCTGCCAGTTGGCTTCCGCTTCAGTAATACGCAGGTAGTGCGGCACAAAGGGATCAATTGCTTGGACCGCTGGTCGGTCTTCCCCGGCCAGTGCCAGCTGATAAGTCGATGGAATCCCGTACGCCCGCGGTGCTAGGCTCACGTTTGCCGGCAGGTCATCAAACTGGTCCTGGATTCGCTTGGTCAAGTGGCCCAGTAAAATCACCGGCCGGTCCACCCGACCTAATTGGTCCAGCAGGGTCGTCATTGCCAAGTGCTGGTCCTCAATCAGGTTGACAAGCCGACTGTCCTGCCACTGGTAGGCTCCGGCAAAGACGTTTCCCCGGCGGGCGTCAAAGAAGGGCACGATTACCTGGTCACTGGTGGGGAGGACATTGCGTGCGACTACTTCCAAGCTGGAAACACCCACCAGCGCAACTTTCAGCGTGTCCGCCAGTGTCTTAGCAGTCGTCGCGGCAATCCGAATTCCCGTATACGAACCAGGTCCCTGGGCCACAACGACCCGGTCAAGGTCCGCGGGGGTCCACTGAACCAGCTTAAATAGGTTATCAATTGTCGGCATCAGGTAGATGCTGCGATTGCGAACCATGTTCAAAGTCGTAGTGGCGAGCAGCTGCTCATCCTCAACTAGGGCAACACTCATTGGGTGATTTGAGGTGTCAATGGCAAGTACTTTCATTTCGATCATCCTTTCAATCATAGACCATCTTATCACACCCACCCCGCTTTTGCTGGTTGAAAGTCGGGCGCAAAAAGAAAACTCTTAAATTACGCGACGGACAGCGGTTTCCACTGGTCAGCAAACCCGGTCATAACACCGCTAAGGACTAGCAAGTCGCAGCAATAAGCTCCCCCTTCTTTGAGAACGCAAAAACAGCCTTCAGAGTTCGGCTTTACCGAGCTTTGAAGGCTATTTTACAGCGGACTTTCTCAGCCCGTAACGTTTTCTCTTAAATTAGTCCCGGTCATCGTAGCCCTTAGGGTGGGTCGAGTGCCACTTCCAGGCCGTGGCAATGATGTCGTGAACATCATCGTACTTCGGCTTCCAGCCCAGCACTTCCCGGGCCTTATCACTGGCTGCTACCAGCGAGTCGGGGTCCCCTGGCCGCCGCGGTGCCATCTTAGCAGGAATCGGCTTGCCGGTAACTTCCCGGGCTGCTTCTAGCATCTGCTTGTTGGAGAAGCCGGTTGAGGAGCCGAGGTTAAAGGCGTTGCTCTTGTTTCCGGCCTCCAAGTATTTGATTGCCAGAATGTGGGCATCAGTCAGGTCCATGACGTGAACATAGTCCCGCACATTGGTCCCGTCCGGGGTGTTGTAGTCGTCGCCAAAGATGCTTAGTTCGTCCCGCTTCCCCTGCGCCACTTGAAGGATAATCGGTACTAGGTGGGTTTCTGGACCGTGGTCTTCACCAATCGTGCCGTCCGGGGCCGCTCCCGCAACGTTGAAGTACCGGAGGGCAACAAACTTAATCCCGTATGCCTTGTCTGCCCAGGCCATCATTTCTTCCATCATCAGCTTGCTCAGGCCGTAAGGATTAATCGGCTTTTGCGGATCCGTTTCCTTGATCGGCATGTGTTCAGGAACCCCATAGGTCGCGGCAGTTGAACTGAAGACGATGTATTTGATCCCGTGATCATGCATCGCTTCCAGCAGGGTGATCATTCCACCCGTATTGTTATCAAAGTACTTCAATGGCTTGCTCATTGATTCTGGCACAATTGAGAAGGCCGCAAAGTGAACTACCGCGGTAATGTCTTCGTTCTCAAAGATTTGGTCCAAAAACTTCCGGTCCCGGATATCACCTTCGTAAAACTTAGCCTGCGGGTTAATTGCGTCCCGGTGACCCGTTGACAGGTTATCAGCGACAACCACGTCTTCACCATGTTCTACCAAGTTCTTCACCATATGGGAGCCAATGTAGCCGGCCCCACCAGCAACTAGAATTGCCATCTTATTTCCTCCTTGCTTCAACTACCGCCAGTAACTGACGACTGAACTCTGTTTACCCAAATTGTAGCACAGACCTACTAAAATAATTAGTAAATTTTAGTAAAAGAAAGTAAAACTAGCCAAAGTCCAGCTTGTGCTCCTGGTACTTGAACAGGAGCCCCTCACGAAGACCGCTGTTGCTGAACTCGACCTCATCAATCGCTAGCTGACGCATTAGGGCTAGCAGTGGAAGAAGGCCGCCCACAATCACGTCGGCCCGTTCCCGGGTAACCCCCCGGATGGCCGCCCGGCTTGCCCGGTCGCCTTCCAGCAGTTCGTGCATGATCTGAAAAGCCGTTGTCGAAGTCATCGTCAGGCCATGAATGGGGGCCGCCTTGCCAGCAACCGCGTTCCGCCAGCGGTAAATCTTGGCCAGGGCCCGGTTGCAACCGCCCAGGGCAATAATTCGGCTGCCCCGGAAGCGACTAAGCCAGCGCTGATGTGACAGGGCCTCATCAACTTCAACCATGGCGTCAAAAAGGTTGGCAGCCTGAATTTGATCGCCGAGGTGGTAACGTTGGGACAAAATCACCGAACCCAGCGGGATACTGATGGTTTCTTCGGCCGCCCCGCTTTCCACACCGACCAGCTCCATGCTGGCACCCCCGGTATCAATAATTAGTCCCCGGTCTATTTCTAAGCTATGGGTTACCCCCACGTAGTCGAGGTAGGCTTCCTGGGCTCCGGAAATCACTTGAATGTCAAAACCGGTCTCCTTTTTCGCCCGCTGCAGAAATTCCGCCTGGTTCTGCGCCTGTCGGACTGCCGCCGTTGCTACCGCAATCACCTTGAGGCGCGAATACTGATCACAGATGGTACGAAATTCCCGCAGTGCATCCAGCGTTCGTTCTACCGGTTCCTTTTTCAGTGTCTTTTCCGGACCCATTTGCGAAGAGAGGCGGACGTAGCGTTTAACATATTGCTTGGTCACGGCCTCATTATCCGGGAGCAGTTCACTAATTTTCAGCCGGACCGAGTTGGAACCAAGATCAATCACCGCGAGTCTAGTCGTCTTTGCCATTAGCATCATCCTTTTCTTTTAAGTGCAGGCTCGGGACGTGTTTCGAGAGGGTCTCAAAAACATTTGGGAAGTGCCGGCGGGCCTTTTGCTGCTTATTATCCTGTTTGTTCAGGCGGACCGCCTCTTGAACAAAGTATTCCTGCGAATTAAACGGTGCCGCACCGTCACGATCCAGCCGTTCATAGTGGTCTCCTTCCAGGACCCGCATTTTGACGTTATCCCGCCACATAATATCAAAGATTTGGATAGCCCGGGCTTTGGTATCGGCTTGGGTAACCGGGTACAGTTCCTCTACCCGCCGGTTCAAGTTCCGGGTCATCATGTCGGCACTGGCAAGGTAGATTTCCTCGTGACCATTGCTTTCAAAGTAGTAGATCCGGGAGTGTTCCAGGAAGCGGCCGACAATCGAGTGGACTTCGATATTGTTATGCAATTCCGGGAGGTCGTTGCGCAGGCAGGTAATCCCCCGCACCAGCAACTGAACCTTGACCCCGTTAGCTGCTGCGTCGTAGAGGTGGGCGATAATCTGCTTATCCGACAGGGAGTTCATCTTCATCCGAATCAGGGCCGGGTTGCCGGACTTGGCGACCGCAATCTGGTCGTCAATCTTCTGGTTGATGAAGTTACGAATCCCGTCTGGCGAAACCCGCAGCTGGTAGAAGTACGGCGGACGGGCAAAACCGGAGAGCATGTTAAAGAGGTTGGTCATGTCGACCCCTAATTCATGGGCACAGGTAAACAGCCCCATGTCAGTATAGAAGTGCGCGGTGACATCGTTATAGTTTCCGGTTCCCAGGTGCATGTACCGGCGCAAGCCATCCTCGTCCCGTCGGATTACTAGGGCGACCTTACAGTGGGTCTTTAAGCCAACCAAGCCGTAGATGACGTGGCAGCCCATTTGTTCCAACCGCTGGGCCCAGCGAACGTTATTCTGCTCGTCAAACCGCGCCTTGACCTCGACCAGCACGGTAACCTGCTTTCCCTGCTGGGCCGCCATTCCCAGGTACTTGATAATCGGTGAATTGCCGGAAACCCGGTAGAGGGTCATCTTAATCGCAAGCACGGCGGGGTCGGTCGCCGCCTGGTGGATAAAGTTGACCACCGCGTCGAAGTTGTCATACGGGTGCTGGACCAGGTAATCCTTTTGGCGGATGGCCTTGAAGATGTTATGCTCCATATCCAGCTGGGGGTTTAAGTAGGGTTTGAACGGTTTGAAGCGCAGGTCAGCATGGCCATCGACCATCCCCGATAATTTTTTCAGGAAGGTCAGGTCAACTGGCCCGTCCACCCGGTAAATTGACCGTTCCGAGACGTGGAGGTTATCAATCAGCTGGTCCTCCAGCCACTCATCAATCGTATCTTCAACCTCCAGGCGCATTACCTGACCGTGTTCCCGTTCCCGGAGCTGGTGCTTGACGGCCCGCAGCAAGTCGGAAGTATCTTCTTCCGCCACGTCCAGGTCCATGTCCCGCATGACCCGGTAAGTCGCTGTCGCCAAGATCTGGTATCCCGGGAAGAGCATGGACAGGAATTCCTTTACCAGCTCATCAATCAGAATAAAGTTGTTTTCACCCGGCAGACGGACTAGGCGCTTGTAAATCTCAGGCACCCGGACCGTCGCAAATTTAATTTCTGCTTCTTGACGGTCATCGTGGGGCTCGTTTTGCTTCTTATTAACCTCCTGGTCCCCTTCCAGGGTTTCACGCTTGCCAGGCTGCCGGGCGGTCGGATCCCGCCGCAAGCTGATGGCAATGTTGAGGGAGCTATTGGAGATAAACGGAAACGGCCGGGAGCTGTCGTCCGCCATTGGTGTCAGTACCGGCATCAATTCATCGTTGAAGTAGCGCCGGATGAACTCGTACTGCTTCTGATCCAGGTCCTTGATATGGAGGATATTAATCTGCTCTTTGGCTAACTGGGGAATGATCTGCTGGTTGTAAATCTCGTAACGCTCCTGGACCATCCGATGTTCCTTGCGGTTAACGGCGTTGAGCTGCTCTTCTGGCGTAAGGCCCGAGGCATCAGTCGTCGTGACGTTGGCCGCGGCCAGTTTATGCAGGGACGCCACCCGGACCATGAAGAATTCATCAACGTTACTCTGGGTGATTCCAAGGAAGTTCGCCCGTTCCAACAGCGGGTTGCTGACATCGGTCGCCTCACCGAGAACCCGGCCATTAAAATCAATCCAGCTGAGTTCCCGGTTGACGTAGTTTTCTGGTTTATAAAAGTCCTTATACATTCCTAATTGCCCCTCTCAATTAAGACCGGTTGAATCCCAAAAACATCGTTAAACAGCTTGGCCTTCGAACTAAACGACCACTTCTCTAGAACAAGGTCGTCGTTTGCAGTCGCCTTGATTTTCAAGCGATTATCGCTCGTCAACTTGAGGCTGACCGCCGTAATCTTTTGCTGGCGGGAATCATCAAGGGAATCCACCACCCGCAAAATCGCGGCCAGCTTGGCAATCGTCAGCTGAATATCATCGTCCAAGTGCCGGTAGTGCGGCTGCATTGCGGTCGGTGACTCCGCACTGTGGTAACGGGCCACCTCGGCAATAATTCGGTTGTCCTCGTCCGACAAACCAATCAGCGGGTTCGCCCGCAGGATATAAGCCGAGTGGCGGTAGTGGCCGCTCTGGTTGATAAAATTCCCAATATCATCAACCATGCTGGCAATTTCCAACAGCAAGCGCTCATGGTTGCCTAGCCGGTGGATTGGCCGCAGCTGGTCAAAGAATTGCAGGGCAAACCTAGTCACGAAACGCTGGTGACCATTATTGACCCCGTACCGTTCCGCCAGGTCGTGGGCCGAAGTTCGAATCATGGTGTGAATCTGCTGACGCGACTGGTCATTATTAACGGCAATCCCGTTCGTCAGCCCGTCCATCACCGAAATGTCGGTTACGTAAATATTCGTCGGGTGGATCAACTCAGCCGCCCGGGCAATTACCAGGTAGTTCGGCACCAGCAGCTCCCGTTGGCGCCCCTCGACCAGTTCTTCGTCCCAGAGACGCTGGCTTGGTGCCAGCAGGTCGATCCGGTCGGTGGGGTTGCTAAAGATTTCCCCAGGGATTTCGCCTAAGTGGTGCCGGCGCTCAATGTAGCGCTTAGCCAGGGTCGGCGCATTTTGAATCAGCAGGGTCGTCTTTTTCTTTTGGATCAGTTCTGGGGCAATATAGCCCAGCTTGCTGTTGATATAATCCTGGATGATTTCCTCTGGATTAGTGGTGGTTTGCCGCAGGCGCTCCACCAGGCGGCTGATTTGCGCGCCCCCGAGGTCAAGTTCCCACAGAGTTTCAAAGTTACCGTGGTGGAAAAAGGCCAGGGTCATCGAATCCAGACCCAGACTCACCAGGTAAAGACAGTGTTTGCTTAGCTTATTAAACTCTGCTAAGTGGGTAACGACACAGCTCATTGATTGGGCCATCAGCTGGTTATTGTTTAGCCAGTGAATTCTGAGTCCTGACCGCACTTCCAATTGATCGGCCACGTACTGGGCTGTGACCTCATCCAGGTCTTCCAAGGCCCCGTAAAACGATATTTCCTTGACTTGATAATCCTTGACCAGTTGCTTGAAGCCGTCTAGGTTGTTGACAATTGCTTCCATATTCTGAGCATAGTTGGCAATCTTCTCAGTACCAACCATCAGGGCGCCAGACTGAACATTGTTAACTACCTTCAGACTTGGCAGTTCAATAATGCGTAAACTTACCTGGTTAGGCTCCAAGTAAATTACTGCTGTTAGTGATTTGGCCATTCTATCCCTCCTCAATCTGGTTCGCAGTTCTCTATAAATCCATTATAGCTTATGATTACGCCGGGCCAAAATGGAATCCATTACTGAACTAATATTCACCGCTCGCCAGGAATTAGCTGGAGGATAAAAGAATACACGCCTGAAAATCGACTCTAAAGCCAACTTTCAGACGTGTATTCATCACTAAACTGGTTGCCATTCTAGTTCGGCCGTAGTACAGCACCGGCCGCCAGCCCAAATTTCATGAACTGTGGTGATCCCTTTTTCCTGCCGTTTGAGGTAGTAACGACTTTCAACCGTTGCCCCTTCCTGAACCTCGGCCTCGTAGTTAATCCTAAAGGCAACCGGCCGGTGTCCCCGCAGGAAGTCCGGCCCCAGCGGATCCAACATCCAATCCAGGTAGCGGGCATTATTGACGTGGTGGTTAATGTCGATATCAAAGTACCGTACTTGGTAGTCACGCGCCGCGTACTTGGTGGGCAGCTGCTCCGGCTTAGCTAACCGCGGCAGTCGCTTCTTTAGGGGTGACGCAAAGGGGGTGATCAGTTCGGCGGGAATCCGCATCAGCCGCCGGGCCTTTAAGTCCATCATCACAAAGAGGGCCTTAACGTGGACATATTGCTGCTGGTGGTCAAGGTCCGATAGCCAAAACTCCCGCAGGGCAAAGAATTGGTTGTAGGCCAGCGCCCGGGTGCCAATGATTACCTGTTCGCCAAAATGGGGCTGGTGGGGAGCTAGCTGTCCCTCATAGCCAACAATCACCCAGGCGCCCCCGCTCTTATCAACCGCGGTCCGGTCCAAACCCACAAAAATCGAATGGGCATCTGATACCATCGTCATCATGCTCAGCAACATGCTCATACTGGGATGGCCGGAATCAGTGCACTCATAGTAAGTCAGCTGGTGCTGCATTTCATAGCAATTAGCATTTTGAATCAACTTTGTCACAATTATTCTCCTATGTGGTGGTATTCCCGGTACAAGTCCTGCCGGTTGAGCCGGTTCCGCTTAGCAACCAGCTTGATTGCGGCGTTCGTTGATAACCCGCGCTCAATTTCCTGGTCCACCTGTTCCACGGGGGTCCCTTCGCCCGCACCTTGCTCATCTGCCGGGTGGTCATTGCCGGCAACCAGGACGACGAATTCGCCGCGGGGCTGGTGGTCAATGAAGTAATCCCGTAATTCAGCCAGTGTCCCCCGGCTGAACTCCTCATAACGCTTCGTCAGTTCCCGTGCTAGGACGGCCTGCCGATCATCACCCAATACTTCGGCCAGCGTTGCCAATGTTTTTTTTAGCCGGTGAGGAGCTTCATAGAAAATCATTGTTTCCGGCCGGTTGACAAGTGCCTGGAGCTCACTGACCTGCTGCTGGTGTTTTCGCTCCAAAAAGCCATAAAAGTAAAATGGCTGGGGTGCGAGGCCCGAAGCAATCAGGGCGGTCAGGCCAGCATTGGCACCGGGCAGTGGCACAACCGGGATTCCAGCAGCCACTGCCGCGGCGACCAGTTCCTTTCCCGGGTCCGAGATCGACGGCATCCCCGCGTCACTGCACTGGGCGATCTGCTGCCCCGCCTTGAGCTTAGCCAGCAGTTCTGGGATCCGCTGCTCGGTATTATGCTCGTGAAAACTGATTTGGCGGGTCGTAATTTCAAAATGATTGAGCAGCTGCTGGGTATGACGCGTATCTTCAGCGGCAATCAAGTCAACTGCCCGTAAGGTCTTAATGGCCCGAAAGGTCATATCGTCCAAGTTGCCAATCGGGGTCGGCACAAGATAGAGACGGCCCGTCTGTTCATTATTAAAACTGCTTACCTGCTGCATCACACTTACTCCTGTCTTCCACTCTGTTCGTCCATGCCACTAAAAATGGCCTCATCACAGAAAATACAGCTTTCATGGGGGGCGAGGCGTTCGCCGAAGTGTTTTCGGCAAACGTGAAAGCCCTGGTGATAAAGCTCATTTAACGTCCGGCGCCCCGTGGAAAGTTGTTGTTCCCCGTGCTGGTCCCGGAGCTTCTTGATGGCCTCTTGAAGGTGGCGATTTTCAATTGTCAGCTCAGCATTCTGAGCCAGGGCCACGTTCAGTTGCGACTTTAACGCCGCCAGTTCGTTCCCCATTTCCGTCAAGTGGCTCCCCAGCTTGACGAGGTTGTCGTAGATATTATTTTGCTGCTGGTTTTCGTTCATGCGCGCGCCCCCGTTTTCCCGTTCAAAGTCTGGACAATTTGAATCGTCAACTGCTCACTGACGTTTTGAAAACTAATGTTTTGTTCTAGCTGGTGGCGGGTGGCCAACGTTAACTGGCTGACCGCAAGTAGCTGCTTGAGCGAGTGCTGTTGACTGACCTGACGAAGCAACTCCAGTTCATCCGTAAAATGTAAACGGGTCGTTTCAGTCACTCCGCTCGCCACCAATAGGGTATCCCGCCAGAGGAGGGTAATCAAGTCCAAGAGTACCTGCTGGTGTTCCCGGTCATGGCCGGCCAGTTTGACCAGGTCCGTCGCCACGTCAACAAAGGCCATCATCTGCCCGGCACTGGCATGCTGGTACCACCGGAGCACTCCCTGGATGGCATTAGCTAACCAGTCATCCGCACACCACGCCTCGACTGCTGCTACCGAGTCAGTCAGCCCTACCGCCACTTGTGAAAGGCGGTGGCTAATCCCCCGGTCAGCCAACACCCCGAGGAGGTCCGCCCGTTTTAGCGGGGCCATCTCTAATACCTGGGTCCGGGATTGAATCGTCGGCAGGACGGCACTCTTATTGCTAGTCAACATCAAAATGTAGGTTCCCGGCCCCGGCTCTTCAATAAACTTCAGCAAGCTGTTAGCCGCACTGGTGGTCATTTTCTCCGCATCTTGGATGATAAAGAGTTTTTGACTCCCCTCCATCGCGCTTTTCGTAAACTCGCTTTTAAGGTAACGAATCCGGTCAACTTTAATTTGCCGGCCCTCTGGTGCAGCGACTACCACGTCAGGATGGTTGCCGCTCAAAATGCGTTGGCATTCCGGGCAGGTCAAGTCGGGCTCGTTATTTTGCGGGTGCAAGCAAAAGAGGCGCAATGCTAACCACCGCGCCACTTCACTTTTTCCTGAACCAGCAGGGCCAACGAGGAGGTAAGCGTGTGCCAATTCCTGGTTATCAATTACCCTCTTCAGCCGTTCAACTAAGCCTGGCTGGAGTTCCTGGGCTGTCGTTGCTTGTTTGCCTGCCACCTAGATCACCTGCTTAAAATTTAAGAAACTGCTCAATCGGCAATACGAAAACGGTCGCCCCGCCGATACGCACATTAACCGGGAAGGCTGACCCACCCTCAGCGTCGATATGCATTTGAGAGGTCACGTACTGTTCCCGCGATTCCGCGTTCTTCTTGATTACGTCGAGAACCGTCTGGACCCGGTCATCCTTGACCCCAATTAAGAAGGTTGCGTTGCCCTCCCGAAGGAAGCCCCCGGTCGTGGATAGTTGGGTAACCTGGATTTCCGCCTTGTTGAAGGCCTTCCGCAGGCGGTTGCTATCCTTAGATTGAACAATTGCAATAATCATTTTCATCGTACTCACCCCTAATGTTTGTTATTCAAATAGGTCTGGAAAACGCTGGTGAATTGTTTGCGCAACAGCGGCAATCACCTGGTCCAACGGCTGGCCGGCATCAATCAGTTTGATCCGATCCGGGTGGGCCTGGTACAGGCGAAGGTAGGCGGCCCGCACCGTCTGGTGGAAGGCCAGCTTTTCTTCATCCAACCGGTTCACCTGGTCAGCCCGGTGCTCGGCAATCCGCCGCAAGCCAACTTCCGATTCGACGTCTAAGTAAATTGTCAGGTCAGGCAGCAGGCCATCGATTGCAAACTGGTTCATCTGCCAAATCACTTGCTCGCCGAGGTGGCGGCCCGCTCCCTGATAGGCAATCGAACTATCAACGTAGCGGTCACACAGGATGACTTTGCCCGCCCGTAAGCCAGGGACGATTTCTGAAACGATATGTTGACGCCGAGCGGCCGCAAACAGCAACGCCTCAGTCCGGCCATCCATATCCGTATTTTCGGGACTAAATAATACCTGGCGAATCTGCTCCGAGATGTGGTTGCCCCCCGGTTCCCGCGTATACATTACCCGGTCGGCACCCAGCTGGTCAACCAGTTGCTGCTGAATCGCCCGGAGGACACTGGTCTTCCCTGCTCCATCCGGGCCCTCAAACGAAATAAATTTTCCCTGTACTTGCGCACTCACTGACTGATGACCCCCTTATTCAACTTGCCATGCACCTTACACCGCCGGGCAATGTTGTATAGGTAAAGGTACTTTTGCTCTTGGATCTTTGCCCGGTCACGCAGCTCACTGCTGACGTTGGCCTCATAAACGGCCCGCTGGGTTTCGCGGGCGTGATCCCAGCTCGCCTTAGTATCATAAATCGTGTCCAGCAAGTGTTGGTTTCGGGCCTGCTTAACCCGGTCGGACTGACGTTTAAACAGCATTTTCACATCTCCGTTCGTCCTTGAACCGCCTTAAACAACGTCATTTCATCAGCGTAGTCAATGTCAGCCCCGACTGACAAGCCATGGGCTAGTCGGGTAACCTTGATTTGAGCCGGTTTGATTAACTTTGCAAGGTAGCCGGCCGTTAGTTCGCCATCAGATGACGCGTTCGTCGCGATGATAACTTCCTTGACCTCTTCGTTCTTTTGCAGCCGTTTCAGGAGACTAGCAATGTTAATGTCTTCAGGTCCCGTTCCGGCTACCGGTGAAATTACCCCGTGGAGGACGTGGTAAAGGCCATGGTACTCGTGCATCCGCTCAAGAGCCATAATATCCTGCGACTGTTCGACCACCAGGATCTGTGACTGGTCACGGGTCTTGTCCCGACAAATCGGGCACGGGTCATCCTCAGTAATGTTGCCGCAAATACTACAACTATGAAGATCCCGCTTCGCCGACAACAACGACTTAGCAAAGTTAGTCACGTCGTCTTCTTGCATCCCCAAAGTATAAAAGGCTAGCCGGGTCGCGGTCTTTTGGCCGATTCCGGGGAGCTTGGTGTAGCTCTCAATCAACTTAGCTAGTGGTTCTGGGTACTGCATCGTGCCTACATCCCCATGCCGCGCGTGTACTTGCCCAGTTTCTGCTGAGTGGCGTCATTAACCTGCTTCATCCCGTCATTAATAGCGGCAACAACCAGGTCTTGCAGCATATCTACATCGTCAGGGTCAACTGCTTCCGGCTTGATCTTCAAGTCAACCAGGGTGTTATCCCCCGTGAACGTCGCCGTCACCATGTCGTCGGGAGCCTTCCCAATGAATTCCTGCTTAGCCAGTTCTTCATGTTCGGCCATCATTTTCTTCTGCATTGCCTTAGCCTGCTTCATCATCTGCTGCATATTCATTCCGCGCATCATTATCCATCATTCCTTTTCTATTAATTATCTTCTACTTTAACGATTTCGCTGCCAAAAAGCTCTTCCGCCTTGCTGACCGGATCAGCCGGCCCGGCCGAATCACCGGTTGCCGGGGATTGCTGGTCAGCACTGGCCGCCTCCGCCGAATCCTGCTGGCTAGCTGGCGTCGGAGCCGGAGCCTCATTAGCCGGTTGGCGTTTATCCAGTCCGTGGTCCCGGATATATTCTCGCCTGATTTGCGGCCACTTATCCTTCGGTACAAACACCACCTTGCGTTCGGTCCCCGTCAGTTCCTGTAAGCCCTGTTCCATACTGGACAGGAGGGCCGAGTCATCCATCGCCTGCTGAAAGAGGAAGGCATAGTCGAAAGCAACAATTACACCGCCGGTACTGGCTGCCACCGGTTTGGAAACATGGAGCAGCGACCGCTGGGGAACGCTGAGTTTCGATAGGAGTTCCTGCCAGAGCCCCTGGATTTCCACCAGATCCCGCCGGGTCGCCTTGCCCAGCACCGGGTTAATCTGACTGAGTTTGACCTCCACGTTGCGTTGTTGAACCCGGGGCTGGCTCGGCTGCTTAACGGGCTTTGCCGCGGCGGCCGTCGGTGGGGCCGCCTGTAGTTGACTGACCTTGGCTTGTAGCTGTTTAACCGTTGCCTCTAGCTGGGCAATCGTCTGCTGGTCCGCACTAGTTGACTGCGGCTGTTTTGCTGGCACCGAGGTGGTGGCAGGCGCCGACTGGTCATCGATCTGCCCCAGTTTAACCGTCAGCACTTCTAGATAAACGTCGGGGTGAGTGGTGAACCGCATCTCCTCTTGAATGCCATTAAGCGCGTCAATCATCTGGTACAAGACCGTTGCCGGGGCCGCGGCACTCATCTTCTGGAAGTCCTCGTCGGTCAGTCCCGTACTCTCGACCATGATGAGTTGGGGTGATTCTTGGTACAGGAGTACGTCCCGGATGAAGGAAATCAAGTCCTCAATAAAGCGTTGCCCGTCTTTACCCGCATTAAGGATGTCCTTCATCGTGTTCAAGGCGTCGGCACTTTTGTGAGCCGTTACTTCAAAGAAATACTTTTCCAGCAACTGCTTGGTAACACTCCCCGTCACCGTCAGAGCATCCTTGAGCTGGACTTGGTTATCACTGAAGGATAATACCTGGTCAAGAATACTCAGGGCGTCACGCATTCCGCCCTCGGCCGCGTTAGCAATCACCCAGAGGGCTTTTTCTTCATACTGGACTTGTTTTTGGTCCAAGATATACTTCATCCGCTCATAAGCGTCCTGGGCAGAAATTCGCCGAAAGTCGAAGCGCTGCACCCGAGAAATAATTGTCAAAGGAATCTTGTGCGGCTCAGTCGTTGCCAAGATAAAGACCACGTTTGCCGGTGGTTCTTCCAGCGTTTTGAGCAGCGCGTTGAAGGCTCCCGTCGACAGCATATGCACTTCGTCGATAATATAAACCTTGTAATCCGCTTGGGTCGGCGCGTACTTGGCCTTATCCCGGATATCCCGAATTTCCTCCACCCCGTTATTTGAGGCGGCATCAATTTCGATCACATCATTGAGCTGGCCGTGCGTGATTGCCTTACAAATAGCGCACTCATTGCACGGCTCGCCATCCTTTAGATGGTGGCAGTTAATGGCTTTGGCAAAGATTTTAGCGGCAGATGTTTTACCGGTCCCCCGGGGCCCCGCAAAGAGATAAGCGTGACTAATCTGGTGGGTGACAATTGCGTTCTTCAGGGTCTGCGTGACCACCTGCTGCCCCACTAGCTCGTCAAAGCGCTGGGGACGCCAAACCCGGTATAATGCTTGGTAACTCATCGCGTGGCTTCCTTTCTTCATTCTTAGTACATTACTTAAATATTATACTAGCTTTCTGCTAATTTTCGATAATAAAACTTCTGCTCTTCCCAACAAATTTGGAATAATTAAGAATATAAAAGGGAGAGCTGTGGCTAACGACAGCTCTCCCGCTTTAATTTCAATCAAACTTAGAGCACAAGGCACATCAAACTTAGTGCTGCTTCCTTCCGGACCTGACACGGTTCGTAAGCGCACCCTTGCCCTAAGGCCTTACGGCAATTAGTATAATACACTACTTCAGTCGGAAATGCTAGTCTCCTGCCCGACCTTTTTTGCGGGCGGCCTTTTTCCGCCGCCGAATTGCCCGAAAGAACTCCTTTAGCACCTGACTGCATTCAGCCTGCATAATTCCGCTCTCTACCCGGACCTGGTGGTTCAGCCGTGAATCAGCCAGTAGGTGGTAAAGACTATCAACCGCCCCGGCTTTAGGATCAGCCGCCCCGTAATAGAGATTGGCAATCCGGGCATTGATAATGGCGCCGCTGCACATAATGCAAGGCTCCAGGGTCACATACAGGTCACAATCTTCCAACCGCCAACTATGAAGTCGTTCACAGGCCTCCATAATTGCTAACATTTCAGCATGGTAGGTGACGTCTTGGAAATGCTCCCGCATATTGTGCCCCCGTCCAATGATCTGATTATCCTTAACCACGACTGCCCCAATCGGCACCTCGTTTAAGATTGCTGCCTGCCGGGCCTCAGCTAAGGCCGCCGCCATAAATTTTTGTTGTTCTTTTTCCATTGCAAACTTTCCTCAAATTTTTCGCCATCTCGTCCTAATTCAGTGTATAATATTAAATTAGTTCCGAAAACTTATCTAGTGATTAAATAAAAAAGTTTCACGCTAAAATAGTCAGCGTGCTCCGTACCACATATTGTGTTTCACTGATTGTCATTCACAATATGTGGTACTTTTTTTAATTGATTTTTTCGATATTCCAGCTATACTTAGTAACATCAACTACGAATTAATTTCCTGGGAGGTTTTCATTATGGTTACTGTTTTTTCTAAAAACAACTGCATCCAATGCAAGATGACCAAAAAGTTTTTGCAACAGCACCAAATCAACTTTGTTGAACACAATATTGACGAACAGCCGGAATACGTTGACCAGCTAAAGGCAGCTGGTTTTCTGGCCACCCCAGTAGTCAAATTACCTAACGGCAGTGCTTTTTCTGGCTTCCGGCCGGATCGCTTGCAGGCACTGGCCTAACTAATTTGATATCCGACCCCGTTTCAAACCAGGCGCACCCATGAGCGTGCCTGGTTTGCTTATTGTTTCAGCAATCTTTAGAAGGAGCACTTACTAATCATGGCCTTATCTGACATTGATATTACCAAAGTTAAATACTACGACCTCAACAACGAAGTCAATATCCCCCGTAACGGCAAGATCCAACTGGACAAGGACCAGGAAGCACTGGCGGATTTCATCGCCCAAAATGTCCGGCCCAACACCAAGCAGTTTGCCTCATTAACGGACCGCTTCCAGTGGCTAGAAGATAATGACTACATCGAAGAAGGCTTTGTGGACAAGTACAGCCCAGCCTTTTTGACCAAGCTCTATGACTACTTAAAGGCTCAGGATTTCCACTTCCACTCCTTTATGGCAGCCTACAAGTTCTATGCCCAGTACGCTCTCCGGACGGATGACAAGGAATACTACCTGGAAAACTACATTGACCGGGTCGCAATGAACGCTCTCTACCTAGCGGATGGGGATGAAGAACTCGCAATGGACCTGGCGGACGAAATCATCCACCAGCGCTACCAGCCTGCTACCCCAACTTTTCTTAACGTCGGCCGAAAACGGCGGGGGGAATTTGTGTCCTGCTTTGCCATCCAGGCTACTGACGATATGAACACGATTGGCCGGACTATCAACTCCGCGCTCCAGCTCTCCAAGATTGGCGGTGGCGTTGGGATCAACCTCAGCAACCTGCGGGAGGCTGGCGCCCCAATTAAAAAGATCAAGGGGGCCGCTAGTGGGGTTGTCCCGGTTATGAAATTATTGGAAGACAGTTTCTCCTATTCCAACCAGCTCGGCCAGCGGCAAGGGGCCGGTGTGGTCTACCTGAGTGTCTTCCACCCGGATATTATTGAATTTCTCGGTGCTAAGAAAGAAAACGCCGATGAAAAGATCCGGCTAAAGACCCTGTCCCTTGGGATTACGGTTCCCGATAAGTTCTATGAGTTAGTTGAAAAGGACGAGGATATGTACCTCTTTAGCCCTTACGACGTGGAACGGATTTACGGCAAACCCTTCTCCTACGTTGACATTACCAAAGAGTATGACAACCTGGTCGCTAATGATGAAATTCGCAAGAAAAAGGTTAATGCTCGGGACCTGGAAGATGAAATCAGTAAGCTCCAGCAGGAATCGGGTTACCCATACATCATCAACATCGATACGGTTAACCGGGCCAACCCGATTGACGGTAAGATCGTCATGAGCAACCTCTGCTCAGAAATCGCCCAGGTTCAGGTCCCATCCAAGGTTGCCGATGACCAGTCTTACGAAACTCTGGGAACCGACATCAGCTGTAACCTCGGTTCTACCAACATCGCTAACATGATGGATAGTCCAGACTTCGGCCGCTCCGTCCGTGCCATGATGCGGGGCTTAACCCACATTAGTGACGTTGAAAACCTTACCGTCGTCCCAAGTATCAAGCGCGGTAACGCCCTCGCCCACTCCGTTGGTCTGGGAGCAATGGGGCTCCACAGTTACCTGGCTAAAAACCATATCCAGTACGGCAGCCCGGTTGCCATCGAATTTACCGGCGTCTACTTCATGCTACTCAACTACTGGTCATTAGTCGCTTCAAACGAAATTGCCAAGGAACGGCAAGAAACTTTCCATAACTTTGATAAGAGTAGCTACGCTGATGGCTCCTACTTCGATAAGTACACCACTAAGGACTGGGGACCACAATCTGACGTCGTTAAAGACCTTTTCCACGGAATCTTCATCCCAGGGCCAGCCGACTGGGCAGCCCTCAAAGAAAAGGTCATGCAGGACGGGCTCTACAATGAGTACCGTCTCGCCGTGGCACCAAACGGGTCCACTTCCTACATCAATGACTCCACTGCCAGCCTGACCCCAATTATCAACCGGGTCGAAGAACGGCAAGAAAAGATGATTGGGAAGATCTACTACCCAGCGCCATACCTGTCTAATGACACGATGCCTTACTACCGTTCCGCTTACGACATCGATATGCGCAAGGTCATTGACACTTATGCCGCCGCACAGCAACACGTTGACCAATCCATGTCCTTGACCCTCTTCATGCGGTCAACCATCCCGGAAGGCCTCTATGAGTGGAAGAATGGCCGGACCAACAAGATGACGACCCGTGACCTGAATATCCTCCGGCACTATGCCTACCAGAAGGGAATCAAGTCAATTTACTACATCCGGACCTTTACGGATGATAATGACGAGATTGGTGCCAACCAGTGTGAAAGCTGCGTCATTTGATTTTCATAAAAATCATTGCTAAAATTTGAATGCAATTAAAATATTATAGGTTGATTAATTTAAGGAGCAGGCTAGGTAAATGAAACTTGAAGAATTTAAACCATTAAACCAATATAAGGCCATCAATTGGAATGAGATTTCCGACATGATTGACAAGGCAACGTGGGAGAAACTGACTGAACAGTTTTGGTTGGACACCCGGATCCCGGTTTCCAATGATATGGACGACTGGCGCAACCTCGATGAAGACCACCAGTGGACCGTGGGCCACGTCTTCGGGGGCTTGACCCTGCTGGACACCGTCCAATCTGAGGCCGGGCTGACGGCCCTCAAAGAAGACGTTAAGACCCAGCACGAAACAGCGGTATTGAACAACATCCAGTTCATGGAATCCGTCCACGCCAAGAGTTACTCCACTATCTTCTCCACACTCAATACTCCCGACCAAATTGACGAAATCTTTAACTGGTCCGATACCGAAGAGTACTTGCAGAACAAAGCGACGAAGATTGCTAACATGTACCTGAACCCGGCGGAAGATCCGTTAAAGAAAAAGGTTGCTAACGTCTTTCTGGAAACCTTCCTCTTCTATTCTGGTTTCTATACTCCCCTCTACTACCTGGGACACAACGAGTTAAACAACGTGGCGGAAATCATCAAGTTGATTTTGCGTGACGAATCTGTCCACGGTACCTACATCGGCTACAAGTTCCAAGTGGGTCTGCATGAACGGACCGAAAAGCAACAGCAGGACATGAAAGACTGGCTGTACAACTTCCTGTACGAACTCTACGATAACGAAGAGAAGTACACTCACCTGCTGTACGACAAGATTGGGTGGACCGATGACGTTCTGACCTTTATCCGTTACAATGCCAACAAGGCCCTCATGAACCTGGGGCAGGATCCACTCTTCCCAGATACGGCAGCTGACGTCAACCCCGTCGTAATGAACGGGATTTCTACTTCCACTTCCAACCACGACTTCTTTAGCCAGGTTGGTAACGGCTACCGGCTTGGTGAAGTGGAAGCAATGAAGGATGACGATTACCGGATCATGGACCCTAATGCCGGAAAAGATAAGAATTCCCGGGACTAACCTTTCCCTAAGGATTGATTCTTTATAAATAGTTAGGAACCAGCATTCGAGACTGAGAATTAACTCAGTCTCTTTTTTGTTTTAAAGCTAAAAATGGCTTAGCGTAGTCATTCCTCGTTGTTCACTTTTTATTAAAGTAATAGGACCTATGTCACAACTCTTTTTGGTTTCTCCCCCGTCCTCTAGCAATTGTGAACCAGTGATCATCGTCAAATGTGCAACCGATTGCGCAAACTGGACCTAAACTAAATTTATACCAATCTTTTTTGTAGCAACCACGGCCTTGCTACCATCAGATTGGAAGCGAATTCACTCCTATCAACCATTGTGCAATCAGTCACAAGACTATTGAAAAGAACGGCCGCCTAGTGTACTATTAATCATGTTCAAAAGGTAACAAAAACATAAGAAACGAAGGAGAAACTTGATTATGGCAACTTCAAAGAAACATCAAGTTGAGCAAAAGCAAACTGAGCAAGACAAGCAGCAAGCGGCCCACGAACTGATCGATGGATTGGTTCAAAAGAGCCAAGTTGCTTTTGACCAGTTGCGTAACTTTACACAAGAGCAAGTAGATAACATCTGTCAGGCCATGGCTCTGGCAGCGGAAGAACATCACATGGACTTAGCGGTCAGCGCCGCAAATGAAACTGGCCGTGGTGTTGCCGAAGATAAGGCCATCAAGAACATCTACGCCAGTGAATACATCTGGAACAACATCCGCCATGACAAGACGGTTGGCATCATCGAAAACAACGACGAAGACCAAACGATCACCATTGCGGACCCACTGGGAATCATCGCCGGAGTAGTTCCTGTTACCAACCCTACTTCCACCACGATTTTCAAGTCAATCATCTCCGCCAAGACCCGGAACACGATCATCTTCTCGTTCCACCCGCAGGCCTTTGAATCTTCCGTAAAGACCGCGAAGATCCTCCAGGCAGCTGCTGAAAAAGCGGGTGCGCCAAAGAACATGATCCAATGGATCCCACAATGCAGCCGTGAAAACACGAACGCCCTGCTCCAGCACCCGAACATCGCCACGATTTTGGCTACTGGTGGTCCCGGCTTAGTTAAGGCCGCTTACAGTTCTGGTAACCCAGCCTTAGGGGTTGGTCCTGGTAACGGTCCGGCCTACATCGAAAAGTCAGCCAACATCGAACGGTCCGTTTACGACATCGTTCTTTCCAAGACCTTCGATAACGGAATGATCTGTGCCTCCGAAAACTCCGTCGTAGTTGATGACGAAATTTACGACCAAGTTAAGGAAGAATTCCAGAAGTGGAACTGCTACTTCGTTAAGCCAAACGAACTGCAAACCTTCTCCGACGGCTTCATTGACCCACAACGGCACCAAGTACGGGGCCCAATCGCCGGCCGTTCTGCTAACGCCATCGCGGAAATGTGCGGTTTGAAGAACGTCCCTGACAACACTAAGGTCCTGATTGCCGAAATCGACGGTGTTGGTGATGACTACCCACTGTCCGCCGAAAAGCTGTCACCAGTGCTAACCATGTATCGGGCTAGCTCCCATGAAAATGCCTTTGACATCTGTCGGCAACTGCTGCACTACGGTGGTGAAGGGCACACGGCCGCTATCCACACCTTGGATGACGACCTGGCAACCAAGTACGGCCTCGAAATGCGGGCTTCCCGGATTATCGTTAACTCCCCATCAGGTATCGGTGGGATTGGTAACATCTATAACAACATGACCCCATCCCTGACCCTGGGGACTGGTTCCTACGGTGGTAACTCCGTTTCTCACAACGTTACTGACTGGGACCTCTTAAACATTAAGGTAATCGCTAAGCGGCGGGAAAACCGGCAATGGGTTAAGATTCCCCCAAAAGTATACTTTCAACGGAATTCACTGAAAGAATTGCGCGATATTCCAAACATTAACCGGGCCTTCATCGTTACTGGTCCCGGAATGAGCAAGCGGGGCTACGTTCAACGGGTCATCGACCAACTCCGCTTACGGCAAAACGAAACCCCATTCCTCGTCTTCGATGACGTTGAAGAAGACCCATCGACGCACACCGTCGAAAAGGGTGTCGCAATGATGAACGACTTCAAGCCGGACACGATCATCGCCCTCGGTGGTGGTTCACCAATGGACGCTGCTAAGGCAATGTGGATGTTCTACGAGCACCCAGAAACTTCCTGGTACGGGGTAATGCAAAAGTACCTTGATATCCGGAAGCGGGCTTACCAGATCAAGAAGCCAACCAAGTCCCAACTGATCGGGATTCCGACGACTTCCGGGACTGGTTCAGAAGTAACGCCATTCGCGGTTATCACCGACTCCGAGACCCACGTGAAGTACCCACTGGCTGACTACGCCTTGACGCCAAACATCGCCATCGTTGACTCCCAGTTCGTAGAAACTGTGCCAGCTAAGACGACTGCTTACACGGGTTTAGACGTTCTCTGCCACGCCACTGAATCCTACGTTTCCGTCATGGCAACTGATTACACCCGTGGTTGGTCCTTGCAAACCGTTAAGGGCGCGATGGAATACCTGCCGAAGTCTGTTCAGGGCGACAAGCTTGCCCGGCGGAAGATGCACGACTTCTCCACGATGGCCGGGATGGCGTTCGGACAGGCCTTCCTGGGAATCACCCACTCCCTGGCCCACAAGATGGGTGGGGCGTTCGGTCTCCCTCACGGTTTGCTGATTGCCATCGCCATGCCACAGGTAATCCGCTTTAACGCCAAGCGGCCGCAAAAGCTGGCTCTCTGGCCACACTACGAAACTTACCACGCTACTAAGGACTACGCTGACCTAGCCCGCTTCATCGGCCTTAAAGGCAACACGGATGAAGAACTGGCCGAAGCATACGCCCAAAAGTACATCGACGTTGCCCATGAATGTGGGGTTACCCTGAGCTTAAAGGCGAACGGGGTTTCCCGTGAAGAATTCGACAAGGTCGTTGATGAATTAGCCGTCCTGGCCTACGAAGACCAATGTACGACGACTAACCCGGTAGAACCACTGGTTAGCCAGTTGAAGGAACTGCTGGAACGCTGCTACAACGGTACGGGTGTCGAAGAAAACTAACTAATTACCAATTACCTAAATCAATCAATCTACCTCGCACCTAACCGCGCAGCGAAAGACAAACGCTCAAAATCAGCTTGCTAGCCGATTTTGAGCGTTTTTGCTCACTCTTATTTATCCAAGAAGCTGCCCGCACTGCTTATTCCGCGCCTTCCCTTGATTTTTAATTAAGTTCAGCGCCTAAGATAGCTAAGTCCCCTCCCTATTTGCTACAATATGGTTACTAAAATAATCAAGGAGGATGCTATGCTCAAAGAATTTAAGGACTTTATCGCCCGGGGCAACGTCATTGATATGGCCGTTGGGATCATTGTCGGGGCTGCGTTTACGTCAATCGTCAACTCACTCGTCACCAATTTAATCAACCCCTTGGTGGGACTCTTTGTCGGTAAAATCGACCTCTCCAACCTCGTCTTTACCGTCGGCGACGCCCAGTTCAAATACGGTGCCTTTTTGAATGCCGTAATCAACTTCCTGATTATTGCCTTCGTAGTGTTCATGCTGGTAAAGGGAATCAACCGCTTTCGGAAAAAAGAGGCGCCAGCACCAGCCAAGCCATCACCGGAAGCCGAATACCTCAAGGAGATTACTGAACTCTTAAAGGAGCGGAAAGCGGATAACTAGGATAAAAGTTGACTGGTGTTCCTCAATGGATTAATCTGCTCGTTTTAATCCATTAATAATCATTTTAAAACCGTTATGCTTTGCTTTATCGCAAAGTGAAGTTATAATTAAAGTGAATAATAAATAACGTTATTTATTATTCGCGGTAACCAATATGATCTAAGGAGGGATGTCTTATGTTTAACACTGTATTTTGGATTCTAGCCATTTGGTTCGTTATTAACGTCATTTGGATGTGGTTCAGACTCGACGATCAGAAGTTGCAAAAGACCTTCGCCTGGATTAATGTTTGTGCCATTATTATCGGTTTCTGTGTCTACTACATGGCCGGGCCAGTCGGAAGTGGAATTGACGGCTGGTTTACCGCAATGAATTGGATCAACATCTTAGTTGCAATTCTCCAATTCTACTATGGATACCGGAGCCACTCTGCTGGTAATGTTCACCATGCTGGCAGTCACTAAAACGAAGCACGTTCTTCGTTAATCACACGGACCCGTGAGCTGTTGCCGTCGCTCACGGGTCTTTTCTTATGCTGTTTTTTGCGTGCTCACAACAGTAGCCAGAGCTCTCTTTGTTGGAGAATAGATAATGGGAGCTGGAAACTTTAATAAACACAAACAGGCTCCAGTGCTCGGTAAAACCGAACTCTGGAGCCTGCGCGTCAATGGGAGGCAGATAATCACGCTCCCCACTATTACTAAAGCAGCGGTATTAACGACGGGCCATTGCTTCGTCGTAATCCCTGGTACCAACGAATACCGGTTGCAGGTATGGGTTGATGTGCTGCTTGATTGCCCGCTTCCAAATATCCGTGAAGACAACCACGTTAATTACAATTGAGAAGACGGCAATGATTCCCATCATGTGCGGACCAGCAGCAGTTGGGTGAACTGCCGGGTTCATGACCCCGTCCTTGTAAAGAACGGGCAGAACTGAGAACTTGCTGTGATCTTGGAAGAGCGGGAAGACTTGGGCAACCATACACCAGATTGCTAAGGTGTTCGCCCGGTTTTGAATCCAGCCACCCTTGTTCCAGAATTCAGCAGCAAAAGTTGGTGCCAACAGCAGGGCCAAACCACAGTACCAAGAGTGGGTCGGCAGGTTGCTGTAAGTGTACTCGAAGTTCCAGACATCGTAGGCCAGGATAAATTCCCAGGTCATGTCCGGCCACAGCATATCCTGCTCATTACGGGAGGAGTAAATCCCGAACCAGCCGGTCATACAGAAGACATTGATAATCCCGGCCAGGCCGTTGAGGACGTTCCACCAGCCACCGTAGAGCCACACCCCTTCGGAGGAGAGCCACCACTGGCTACCGGTCGTTTCGAGGGCGTGCATCCCCCGAATCGCCGACTCAAAGTCACTCCCCACGGCGATAAAGATATTAATCGCCACAATCACGAACGGGAAAATCTTAAACCAGTAAGCCTTTCCCAGGTGTCCCCAGTGGTACTTGAGGATCATAAAACCGATACAGCCGAAGGTCGCCGCATAGAGCTTGGCATAGTGGAACCAGCTGTTCATATGAACATAGGTCGGATTGTGCAGCGCCCAGGCTTGCCCCTGCCCAGCACAGACGTAAATGGCAATAAAGTAAATCGTCAGTGCAATCGGGAGGACCACAAAGAAGAAGAGGCCGCCGACTCTCGTCCGCCGGGCGATTTCGTTGGTAACCACCAGGCAAATAAATACGAGAATCCAACCGAAAAATTGCCAACCTGATTGGCTACCATAAACTTGAAATAGCATTGAACTAGACCTTCCTTTCCTAAAATTTGTCTTAGCTGACACCTTTATTTTAACTTATTTAGCTTGGCCGTTGGTAAGCGTTTTCTTTAATTTGTCGCAGAATAGTACAATTGACCAACAACCTCCTAAACATTTAACCGTAAATATGTCCATAAAAAAAGGAGCTTCAGTGCTCTCGGCAAAGCCGAACTCTGAAGCCCTCTTTGTGCTTTCTAAAAAATACGACGGGGCGTGAAATGACTTCAGTCACGCTCTCTTTCATCATTCTAATGGTAAAGGTCGAAACGGCCCTTGGCAAACAGTTCTCTGAAGCCGCCCAATTCCATCAGCGACTTATTCATAATCATCTTCTTCATGACCGAAGCCGGATAGCCCTTAAAGGAGTGGCCCCCAGCTTCACCAAAGGCACGAGTGTTACCGACGGAGGCCACCGTCCCCAGGGACTTGTAAGTGTAGGCCCCCGGACGGCTCGTCCCCTTGACCCGGGCAGCGATGTCCTTGGCAACGTAATTAGCCATCGACAGGGCAATCTGAGCAGTGGTTGGGTATGGCCGCTTGCCATCAGGTGGCATTACCGCAGCCACGTCACCGATCATGTAAAGATTATCATGATCAGGAGCGGTCAGGTGGGCTGTGTCCATTACCCGGCCGCGCCGTTCTTGCAGGTGTGATTCAGCCACGACCGGACTGCCGCTGACCCCGGTCGTCCAGATAATCGTGTTGCCCACAATCTTGTGCAATGGGGTCCCCTCTTCATCATTTGCGCCCTTGTACAGAACCACGCCCGGCTGGATTTCCTGAATCAGGGCTTCGGTAATGATGTTGACGTCCAGCTTCTCCAGGAGCTTGATCCCATAATCGGCGAGCTTATCATTGAACATTGGCAGAAGCCGCTTGGAAGCGTCAATGATGTCAATCTTAATTTGGTCTGGCGTGACCCCAGCGAGCTTAGCATAGCGCACCCGGGCATCAGCAAGGGCCCCGGCTAGTTCGATTCCGGTAAAACCAGCCCCGCAGATGATTATCCGCAGGTCATTTTCGTCCTTCGTCTGCCGGTAGTCTTCCATCTGCTTGATGATGTGCTCATGGATGGCTTCCGCTTCCTTGACGTCGGTCATTGGCAGGCTGTTTTCTGCCGCGCCTTTAATACCAAAGGTTTCAGAAACGAAGCCGAGAGCAAAGACACAGTAATCGTATTCCAGCGGCGCATGTCCATCCAGGATTACCAGGTGCTTCTCCTCATCGACCCGCGCTACGTGAGCCAGGATCAGGGTCGTCATCCGTGGATCTAACACATCGGTGATTGGGAAAGTAATCTTGCTAGCCGGCAGGTTCCCGGAAGCAACCTCATGCAGGTCAGTTGCCTCATAGTGGTAGTCATTTTCATCGACCAGGGTAATCTCGACCTGTCCCCGACACTTCTTTTGCAACTCAACGACGGTCTTGAGACCGGCATAGCCAGCACCTAATACAACAACTTTTTTCATTTTTCAGTTCCTCCAATTATGCTTATTAGATTAAAACACCGAGCCAGTAGGTAAGCAGCTGAGCCAGCGAACCGACCAGCAGGATTTTAACCCCGCAGATAAAGGTTTCCTTCTTCACCTGCTTTTCCATCAGCAACTTGTTCTGGTGATAAGTAAACGGTAAAATAACAAGTGACAGCCATACAGTCATTGGCGCAATTTTCAAAAATGGCGAAATAATAATCATGACAAACGCAAGCACGTTTTTGACTGAAAACGCGATTAGGGCGTTGCGCTTACCAATAAAGTGGACGATGGTCGTCCGCTGGTTATCTTCATCTTCCTGGGCATCACAAATGTTATTCGCCAGGAGCAGGTTGGAAATCCATAATTCATCAGGCAAGGCGACAATGAAGACCCGCCATAGCGTTGCCCAGTTCCATTCAAACTGCTGGTAGGAATTCAGGTAGACGCTGAGCAGGACGATCATAAAGCCCATCGTAAAGCCAGAGAATAGTTCCCCTAGTGGCAAGCTGGAAAGCGGGTGCGGCCCGGATGAGTAGAGGATTCCGACCGCAAAGCAAAAGATTCCCATCCACAGGACCGGCCACCCGGCTTGGTAAACCAGCCATAATCCCAGCAGGGCAGCCACCACGGAAAAGCTGACTAATAAAGTTAATACCAGTCGGGGGGAGAGCTGCTCACGACCGATAATATTCGTTTTCCGCTTGTAGTTTTGCTTATCAACTGCATGGTTATAATCGTTGTAGTTGTCAAGCATATCAACCGCCATGTTGAATAAGAGCATTGCCACGAAAAAGATAATTGCTAAGGGCCAATTCAGCGAGTGGAAGTAATACAGGCTAAACGCCATTCCCAATAGGAAGGGTACCACACTCGCCGTCTTCGCCTTGATTTCAACTAGCTCCAAGAACACATTTAACGACACTAAACCACATCCTTTCGGTATAATTATAACTAAAGACAGCATATAAGGAAAATCATTACTATGAATAACAATTGGCAAACTTATCCACTTATCAGCACCCAACTCAAAGCCGTCAACCAGTGCATCCAAGAACGCATTGACTGCCAAAATGCGGAGCTGCACACCGCCCTATTGACCATGGCGAACAATGGCGGCAAGTACCTCCGGCCGGCCCTCCTCCTCTTGACCAGTCAGATTTTTACGCCAAGCAGCCGGAACGATGAACGCTTAATTAAACTGGCAGCGTCGATCGAAGTCCTCCACATGGCAACCTTAATTCATGATGACATCATCGACGATTCACCCGAACGGCGGGGAGCCGTCAGTATCCAAGCACGTTTTGGCAAGGACACCGCAGTCTACGCTGGTGACCTGCTCTTCACGGTCTTCTTCGACCTGCTCCTGGAAGCCATCCCCGCTTCTCCTTACCTGCAGGTCAACGCCCGGGCAATGCGGCAGATCCTAGATGGCGAGTTGGGACAGATGGACCAGCGTTTTAACCTCCAGCAAACGCTCGACGACTACCTCGCCAACGTGCGGGGGAAAACCGCCGCCCTGTTCAAGCTGGCGGCGCAGGAAGGAGCCTACTTCGCGGCGGCCACCACTGAACAGGTAGCAAGCGCCGCCGCCTTCGGTCAGCAGCTGGGGATTGCCTTCCAAATGCTGGACGATATTCTCGACTATACCGGGGGAAAGAAGCTCAATAAGCCCGTGCTTGAAGACCTCGCCACCGGGGTCTACTCCCTCCCCCTGCTAATGGCCCTGGAAACACCGGCCGCTGCCGAGCAAATCAAGCCCCTGCTTGCCAAGGAACGCCAGTTAACAGCGCCAGACATCCAGCGGGTTCAACAGGACGTCATTGCCGGGGGCGCCGTTGAAAAGAGCCGGCAGCTCGCCACCCAGTTCACCCAGGGGGCGCTAACTGAGTTGACTAAACTTCCGGCCACAAAAGCACGTCTGTTCTTACAACAAATGACGAACCGCCTACTAAAGCGCAGCAACTAAGCCGCCAGGATTAAAGTCCCTGGTCGGCTTTTTTTAGTTCCCGGTAACGCTGGTTGCTTTGCCATAATTCTGCCGGGGTCCCGTGCATGGCAAGCTGACCATCCTCAATGAAGATTACCTGGTCGACCTGGTCAATTCCCTGCAGGTGGTGGGTAATCCAAATCAGCGTTTTACCAGCGAGCTGCTCGAAAATCGTATTGATAACGGCCTGCTCGGTAATCGGGTCAAGACCGACTGTCGGTTCATCCAGCAGGATGATTGGCGTGTCCTTGAGCAAAATCCTCGCCAGAGCCAACCGGTGGCGTTCCCCACCAGAAAAGCGCAGGCCCGCCTCATCAACCTTGGTGTCTAAACCATGGGGCAGGGCCGCCACCATCTTGGCTAACCCCACTCTTCGGAGGACCGCCCAGATGTCATCATCGCTCGCCTCTTCATTTCCCAGCCGAATGTTGTTGGCAATCGTCGTGTTAAACAGGTAGGGTTGCTGGTTGATGACGCTGATGTAGTCAGCAATCTGGTCACCAAACTGGTCGGTCGGGACCCCATTCAAAGTTACCTTCCCAGCTGACGGGATCCGGTCGCCACGGAGCAGTGCTGCCAGGGTGCTCTTCCCGGCGCCGCTCCGTCCCAGGATTGCCAGTTTTTCCCCCGGCTTGATGGTTAAATTAATGCCCCGCAACACTTCCTTGCTCGTTTGGGGATAAGTGTAGTGGAGATCCTGAACCTTCAGCTCATAGGGGGCCTTAATAGCTGGCGCCGTGCTTAGCCGCTCCGCAAGTGCCGGCAGATCGTTTAACCGCACCAAGGAATTGGTATAGACGTTGGTCTCCTGGGCTGCGGCAGGCAGGGGCGCGATGGCATCAATCAGCGGAAAGACCGCTAAAACGAAGGCCGCAATCCAGTTTGCCGGGCCACCGGGTTGACCGCCGAACCGGGCCGCACCCCAGATAACCAGGCTAAGCACTAACAGCAAGACCAGTACCTGCATCAAGAAGTCGCGTAGCCGCTCAAACTTGTGCATGGCCCGGGCAGTTGCCAGGTATTGCTGTTCATTTTGGTCGTGAAGCTGGAGGTAGGCATTGCTCCGCCCAGCCAGCACCCAGTCAGCAATTCCCAGAACGTTATCGGTCAGGTTAACGTAGAGCTGGTCCTTAACCTGCTTCTCGTACTCCTGCCGGGCCCCGTTGACCAACACTGACCAGAGCGGGATGGCAAAGATCATCAGGCCAAAGAGGAGCAACATCCACAGTCCCATCAGCGGAGACAGGATTCCGAAGGCAACCACAATCAGGGCGTACAATCCCCAGGCCACGAACATTGGGAAGAGGGTCCGCAGGTATAAATTCTGGATGTGGTGAATATCATCGGACAGGAGCCCCAAGATGTCACCAAGCTGGTACTTGCTAGAAAACGACGCTGCATCATGCTCTAAAGTATCGTAGAGGCGCTGCCGCAAACGGGAAGTCATCTTGAGTACCCAGTTGTGGCTCACCAGCCGTTCCAGATAACGGAAGGCTGGACGGGCAATTCCGAAAGCCCGGGTCAAAACAATTGGTACGTAGACCAACAGGATATTCTCTGGCCGGGTCGCCGACTTACTGATTAAGTAACCGGCACTGAACATTAACCCGGCGCCACAGATAAAAGTAACGATTCCAACGGAAATTGCAAAAATCAACGTTTTCCGGTAACGTCGCAAAAAGGGCCGCACCCAGCGGTCAGCTTTTAAGGCGCGTAATAAGGGAATCCGCTTAAACATCTAGTCTTCACCCCGCATTTCTTTCATCAACTGCTGGAAGTATTCATTGTGCTGCTGGAGATCAGCAAAGGTCCCCTGCCCAACTAACTGGCCATGATTCATCACCAAAATATAATCCATCTCTTTCATCCAGTGCAGCCGGTGGGTAGCGAAAAATACCAGCCGGTGATCCATCAACGGCAGCATCCGCTTCTTCAAATCTAACTCGGTTTCAATATCCAGGTGGGCGGTCGGTTCGTCAAAGATCATGACCCGCCGCTGTTTATCCAGAAAGGCCCGGGCTAAGGCAATCCGCTGGGCCTGACCACCGGACAGCACCCGGCGGCCGCTGCCGATTACAGTGTCCAATCCGTCTGGCAGGTCGGCAAGGAGGTCCTCTAAGCCAACCACCTTGATTGCCTGCAAGACCTGCTCATCGTTAACGTCCGGGGTGTAGAAGGCGATATTTTCCCGCAGGGTCGCCGTAAAGACGTACGGGTTTTGTGGAATATAGAGCAGCTGTTTGCGCCAGTCAGGGATATCAAGGGTGGTCGCGGCCTGCCCCTGGATGGTAATTTGGCCGGTGGTAGGGGTCAAGAAGCCGCTGAGCAGGTTGATCAGGGTCGTCTTCCCGGCGCCGCTCATCCCAATAATGCCGACCTTTTGGTAGCCACGAATCCCCAGTGACAGGGGCGCGATGGCAACCCCATTCGGGTACTTAAACTGAACCTGGTCCAGCTTTAATTCGTCCCCCGCCTGCCATTCATGCAGGGAAAGGTCGGCAGTCGGCGCCACCGGACGGTTAATCAACTGGTGAATCCGTTTAAACGAATTTTTCCCGTTGAGGGTCGCATGGAAGTCGCTGGCAAAGTTGCGAATCGGCAGGAAATATTCCGGCGCCAAGATTAAAACGGCGAGGGCGGGATATAAGTCGATTTTCCCCTTAATCAGGTCAAAACCGAGGTAAACCGCAATTACCGCAATCGAAAGGGTCGTAAAGAAGTCCAGCGCAAAGGTCGACAGCATGGCAATCTTCAACACCCGCATCGTCCGTTCCCGGAAGTGCTCGCTCGAATTGAAAATGCTCCTGGAATAGCGTTTGCTCAGGCCCAAGTACTTCAAGGTCGCAATTCCCCGCAGTGAATCAATAAAATTATTTGATAATTTCTGGAAGTTGCCAAACTGCTTCTCCGCCTTCGCCTGGGCCGCCTTCCCGAGAATAATCATAAACATTACGATCAACGGATACATAATCAGCAGGATAATTGCCGAACGCAGGTCTAAGAAGCCGGCCGCAACCAGGACAATCACCGGTACGATCATCATCGTCAGGGTCTTTGAAAAGATTAGCTTGATGTACTGACGGACTTCCGCCACCCCGTCAAGAACCATCGTAATCATGCTCCCCGTCCCCTGTGCTTGCACCAGCGCGGGGCCCTGTTGGAAGAGCTTGGACAGCAACCGGCGGCGTAATACTTGCGCAGTCTGCCCCGCGTAATGGTCTAACCAGCGTTCACTCAGCCAGTTCAAGAGCTGGCGGCCGGTGAAGCACGCCGCAAACGCCAGCAGCAGCGGCCAGTTTAGCGCATGTCCCCGCCACAGTTGTGTGATCACGGCGCTTAGTGCCAGCGCCTGTCCAACAATCAAAAAAGCCTGCAGAACGTCCAGTCCCGCAAGCTTTCGACTGATTGATTTAGCTCCCGCGAGTTGAAATAGCTCTCGATCAATCATTAATAATTTGCCTCCCCTACGCGTGGCATCGCAATCCGCTTCCGGAAGATCCAGTAAGCCCAGACCGTGTATGCCAAGACGCATGGTACCAAAATAACCGTAGCAATCGTCATCACAATTAAGGTGTAATTGGATGAGGATGCACTCTGAATCATCAAATCAAACTTGCTGCTGATTGAAGAAATCATTACCCGTGGGAAGAGTCCACAGAAAATCAGTGCAACCAGCGCAATCAAGGTTAAGCCGCTCGCTGTAAATGCTTGCCCCTGCTTGTTCTTAAAGGTCGAAACGTGGGCCCAAACAGAGAAGCCGACGATCAGAACCAGGCATACCAGCGTGGCAATTGGGTGAACCGCCAGGAAGTCGGTCTGGAACAATAGGAGCAGTGCGAAGACTACTTCACCAACGTACAGTACCCAGTAGAGTGCTTGGGCGTAGTTTTGGGACCGTTCAGAGATTGGCCCCTTGGTCTTCAAGGTAATGTAGTTTAGGCCATGCAGGTAGGTCAGCAGTGCCAGGGCAATCCCGCCAACGATTGAGAACCAGTTAAAGTAGTCAAAGAAGTGGGCGTGGATATTGCCCGCGGCATCAATTGGCATCCCCTTGATCATCGAGATGAACATCACCCCGAAGAGGAAAGGAGCAAAGAAGCTGGACCAGGCCATGATCCGGTCCCAAATCGGCTTCTTGCTATCAGAGCTCTTTGCCCGGAACTCGAAGGAAACACCCCGGAGAATCAAGCTGACCAAGATCAGCAGTAGAATCAGGTAGTAACCAGAGAACAGGGTTGCGTACCAGTACGGGAATGACGCGAACATGGCACCACCAGCAGTGATTAGCCATACCTCGTTGCCGTCCCAGACCGGACCAATTGACCGGATCAGCTGCGTCCGTTCACCCTCGTTGTGGGCAAGCGTGCCAACAGCCATACCGACCCCATAATCGAAGCCATCCAGGAAGAAGAAGCCCGCAAACAGGACGCCAATCAGGATAAACCATAAGATTTGCAGAAATGACATTTAGAAGGCCCCCTTTGCGAATGGATCCGTGGCCTTTTTATCTGCCTGGGCCTCATCCCATTCCACTGGGTCGTTACGCAGGAAGCGAACGATCAGTGCAATCAGGATAATTGCCAGAACGGTAAAGAGGACGAAGTAAACAATATTGGACGTCAACAGTGACGCAACCGAAACGTTTGGCGAAACACTCTGGGCAACGGTAAAGAGACCGTAAACCGTCCATGGCATCCGCCCAAATTCGGTAATGAACCAACCAGCAGTGTTGGCTAAGAATGGTGAGAAGGTCAAAATTGCCAAGACCCAAAGCATCCACCGGTGGTTGTAAAGGGTTGGCTTACTCTTCCTGGTCATAACCAAACCGACGATTGATACCAAGAAAAGCAATGCCCCAAAGCCACACATTACCCGGAAACTCCAGAAGAGGGTGTTAACCGGAACGTAGTAATTCATCTTCTGCCCATCAATGTGGGTACCATACTTCTTTTCAAGCTGGGCGTTAATTTCTTCCATCCCTTCAACTGAACCAGACAGTTTGTGGTAGGAAAGAACACTCAGAACACCAGGAATTTCAACCTTTCCCTTGACCTGATGGGTCTTGGTATCGGCAATCCCAACGACCGTCCACGGTGCCGGACTCTTGGTGGTCTTGTAAACCGCTTCGGTTGCCGCAAACTTCATTGGCTGTTCCTTGATCAGGTACTGCATCTGCATATCACCGGCGACGATGGCACCCAGTGAGAAGATCAGCATCAAGGTCAAGCCGACCCGCATCGTCTTGTGGTAAATCAGCTTGTTTTCATCGGATAGTGCCCGCTTCTTCAATAATTGGAAAGCGGCCAAACCGGTAATAATGGTTGCCCCAGTCAAGATGGCAATCAGCATTACGTGGGCGTATTCAAAAATTAATTGCAGGTTAGAAAGCAGGGCCCCAAAGTCAACCATTTCGGCCCGACCGTTACGAACAGTAAAGCCAACCGGGTGCTGCATGAACGAGTTCGCCGTCAAAATCCACAGGGCGGACGTCATGGTCCCGAAAACAATCATCCACATGAAGAATAAGTGCAGACCCTTCTTGACCCGGTCCCAGGTAAAGACCCAGAGACCAATGAAGGTAGACTCAATAAAGAACGACAGCAGGGCTTCAAAGGCCAGTGGCGCACCAAAGATGTCCCCCATGAAACGGGAGTAGTCCGACCAGTTCATCCCAAATTGGAATTCCTGGATCAGCCCGGTAACGACACCGACTGCGAAACTCAGCATAAAGATATTGCCCCAGAACTTCGTCATCTTCTTATATGACGGGTTGTTCGTATGGACATACATGCTTTCCATGATTGCAACGACGAGCCCTGTCCCAATAGTAAACGGAACAAAGAAAAAGTGGAAAACCGTCGTCATTGCAAACTGGAAACGCGCTAAACTAACAATATCCATTGTTAATCCCCTCCAGTAAACAAAATAACTTATCACAGTTTAACAATAATTGCTTATTACATGTTAAGTGTACAACGCAAAGCGCTTACTTTCAAGGACGATTAAATTTTTTATATCGATATTTTGGCGACCTAGTGATTGATAATGGCTAGTAGCTTTCCTTGACTATCGACTAATAAAAATCAAATCATAAGAAAGAAGTGCCGGCGGGCTTTTAAACGGCTAATCAGTAGATAACAGAATTGAAGGTGTGCGGTGATCTATTCACCTCTAGGCAGCACCTATAAAAAAGCGGGAGTGCGCTACACGCCCTCATTTCACTCCCCTTTTTTCAATTCCTAATAATAAGTCAGCTCCGCCGTGACAGAATTAATTTTAAAATAAAAAAGAGGCTGGGTTAATACCCAACCTCGCTAAAGAACTATTTAAGGGTAACAGTAGCACCAGCGGCTTCAAGCTTTTCCTTGATGTCGTTAGCTTCGTCTTCCTTAACGTCTTCCTTGATAGCAGAAGGAGCACCGTCAACAAGGTCCTTAGCGTCCTTCAGGCCAACACCAGTGATGTCCTTAACGGCCTTAATAACCTTAACCTTAGCGGCACCTGGTTCAGTCAATTCAACAGTGAAGCTGTCCTTAGCAGCAGCGTCGCCACCGGCAGCACCGGCAACAGCAACTGGAGCAGCAGCTGAAACGTCGAATTCTTCTTCGATTGCCTTAACAAGATCGTTAAGGTCAGAAATTGATGCTTCCTTTAATGAAGCAATGATAGCATCCTTATCAAAAGCCATGTTTATTTCCTCCAATATTTAGGTAATTGATTTTGATTTGATATTGAACCGATAAACGGTAATTATGCGGCTTCGTCTTCCTTGTCGGCAACGGCCTTGACTGCCCGGGCAATCTTCCGCATTGGGTCTTGCAATGCAGATGCAAGCATGGACAACAGGTCTTCACGACTAGGCATCGTAGCGTATTCGTTGATTTCATCAAGAGTCTTGACACTCTTTTCGATGAAGCCACCCTTGATTTCAAGAGCGTCGTGGTCGTCAGCGAACTTCTTCAAGATCTTAGCTGGGGCAATTGGGTCCTCATCGGAGAAAGCCACAGCAGTTGGACCAACAAAAGTTGACCGCAGATCTTCGTAGTCGGTACCTTCAACGGCCCGGTCAAGAATCTTGTTCTTGATAACTGACATCTTGACACCGGCATCACGGAGTTGCTTACGTAAGTCAGTAACTTCGGCAACAGTCAAACCACGGTAATCAACAACGATAGCTGATTGGGCGGCGTTAATCAAATCAGCGGTTTGCTTAACGACTTCCGCCTTCTTAGCAATAGCTGCTTCACTCATGAATTTTCACCTCCTGCAATGTATTTTGATCGGATTTATAAAAAAATCCCTATGACCGCAGACATAGAGAAGGAATTTACATTTCTTCCTCGGCAGGCAATATTAAGGCAGGTGCCACCTGAGTCTTAGGCAGAGTCATATTTAATCAACTTTGATAGTATAGCATAGTCGTTGGCTTGCTGTAAAGCACCTTTTGCAATCTATCCCGATTCCTTTTTCGAATTATAATTCTTCTAAAATAAGCATTTTACATTAAGTAAGGAAATCATTAAACTGGGTATCGTAAAGAAGGAGTGATTAATTTGCATAATCAAGGCCATATCCGGCACACGCTCCAGTCCCGCCACCTGTCAATGATTGCTCTTGGCGGCACGATCGGTACCGGCTTGTTTATTGCCTCCGGTTCAGCTATCACCACGGCGGGTCCCGGTGGCAGCCTCGTCGCCTATTCCATTATGGGACTAATGGTGTTCTTTTTGATGACCAGTCTAGCTGAAATGGCAACCTATAATCCCCGCAGCGGGTCGTTTGCGGAGTACGCCAACCGCTACGTCGACCCAGCGCTCGGCTTCGCAATGGGCTGGAATTACTGGTTCTGCGGTGCGATTACCGTGGCAGTTGAGCTGTCAACCGTTGGCATCGTTATGAACTTCTGGTTTCCCCACGTTCCCGGCTGGATTTTCAGCCTGCTTGCCTTTGTCATTATTTTTATCATTAACTATTTCTCGGTCCGGGCATACGGGGAAACCGAGTTTTGGCTGGCCCTGCTCAAAGTCGCGGCCGTAGTTATCTTCGTAATTGTCGGCATTGCAGTTATCATGGGCCTAATCGGCGGGCATCACGCGCTCGGCTTTAAGAACTTTACCTACAAGCAGGCGCCGTTTGTCAACGGAATTCCCGGTATCATCAGTGCCTTTGTCGTCTCCGGTTTCTCCTTCCAGGGAACCGAAATGGTCGGCATTGCCGCCGGTGAGTCTGCCGATCCGCAGCACAGTGTTCCCCGGGCAATCCACGCAACCTTCTGGCGAATCTTATTATTCTACGTCCTGACGATCTTTGTCATCGCCTGCATCCTGCCCTACACGAATAAGAACCTATTGAGTTCCGACGTCAAGGACATTATCACCAGTCCCTTCACGCTGATCTTCCAGTATGCGGGGCTGCGCTACGCCGCGGGCATCATGAATTTTGTAATCTTAATTGCGGTCCTGTCATCGGCTAACTCCTGGCTGTACGCTATCTCCCGGATTCTTTTCTCCCAGTCAATGGACGGTTTCCTCTGGAAGGGATTTCGGGCCGTTAACCGCCGGGGGATTCCCATTTTGAGTTTCCTGGCAATGGCCGCGCTTAGCCTCGCCATGTGGGCCCTCCAATTTATCGGTCCCAATGTCTACAACTACCTGATTTCCGCGAATAGTTTAGGCGGCTTTATGGAGTGGCTGGGGATTGCTATTGCCCATTTCCGCTTCCGCCGTGGTTTCCTGCGGCAGGGCCATACGTTGGACGAATTGGATTACCACGCCGGCCTTTTCCCGTTTGGCCCCATCTTTGCCTTTGTCCTTTGCGTCATCGTGATTGCTGGACAGAACGTTGACGCCTTCATCAAGCTGGACTGGTCCAACATCCTGATTACCTACATGTCCGTCCCGCTCTTTATCTTCTTCTACTTCTATTACAAGCTACGGCACCACACACACCTGGTACCATTAGAGAGCATGAAATTAAAATAATTCGAACTTAACGTAAATGACCTCCAGAGCTTTCTACAACTCTGGAGGTCATTTTTTCTATAAATTAAATTAATTTACTTTACTGCTTCTTGGAGGGCTTCACCCAACTGCTTCATCCCCGCCTTGATCTTGTCCTCTTCGGCATTGGAATAGTTCAGGCGGAAGGCCCCTGGCTGTGGCTTGCCAGCAAAGAACGGGTCGCCCGGGACAAAGGCCACGTTGTGTTCCAGACACTGCTTAAATAACTCAACCGTGTCATCAACCCCCGGCACTTCAACCCAGAGGAACATTCCGCCCTCCGGATCGGTGTACTTAACGCCGGCCGGGAAGTATTCCTTGATTCCTTCAACCATCAATTCCTTGCGCTTGCCATAGAGCGCGCTGATTTCCTTAACATGGGCGTCTAAGTCATTATGCGCCAGGAATTCAACCACGGCGTACTGGGCCAGGTTGTCGGTATGGAGGTCAGCAGACTGTTTAAGCACCGTCAGCTTATCAACTACCTTGGCATCGGCCACTAACCAGCCGAGCCGGAAGCCGGGGGCCAGAGTCTTCGAGAAAGTACTCATGTAAAGGACGTGGCCATCCTTGTCAAAGGACTTAACCGCGGGCACGTGCTGGCCAGCAAAGCGAATCTCACCGTACGGGTTGTCTTCCAACACCAGGACATCGTACTTAGCAGCCAACTCGGCGAGCTTTTGGCGCCGGTCCGCTGGCATTGTCCGCCCAGTCGGATTCTGGAAGTTTGGCACCGTGTAGATTAACTTAGTCGATGGGTTCGCTTTCAGCGCTGCCTCGAGGGCGTCCATCTTCATCCCGTCATCATCCATCTCGACACTGACGAAATCAGCACCGTAAGACTTGAAGACGTCTAGGGCACAAAGGTAGGTCGGTTGCTCAACCAGGACGGTGTCGCCAGGGTTGACAAACGCTTTCCCTACTAAGTCCAGCACCTGTTCAGAACCGGTGGTTACCAGGACATTTTCTAACTCACCCGTCACGTTTTCCTTTTGTTTGACGTGTTCTAAGATTTGTTCACGCAGGGCGGTTACCCCCTTAGCGGCCCCGTATTGCATGGCTTCTTGGCCGTGTTCTTCAAAAGCCAGGTCAACCGCCGCCTGCATTTCCTTAACCGGGAATAATTCAGGAGCTGGCAGACCACCAGCAAAGGAAATAATTTGCGGATCCGCCGCTGCCTTTAAAATGGCCCCAACCGCATCCGTGCCGTCTGCTGGAACTCGTTTAGAAAATTTAAACTCTGTCATTGTCGTCACTCCTTATTCGTGGTTAATAATAAATTAGATATTTCTAATAGAAATATCATTGTTTTGTAGTATACAATACAAAGTTGCGATTGTGAAGCACATTTTGCAAGAAGCTAATTTAAATTAAATTTGGTTCAAACCGGCCGTTACCATCAGTAAATTAATTTAAAAAATAAAAAAGAGAGTGAGAAAAAACACCCCAAATCGGCTAGCAAGCTGATTTGGGGTGTTTGTCTTCGAACCTCCGCAAGGATGGCTAGGTTAGTTAAACGCTGATTTATCAGCGTTTGAACTGCCAGCCAGCTACTGCGCTGAGGCATTATTAATCTACAAAATATTAAAGAGGTTGAGTTAATTCCCAGCCTCTCTTAATTATCCCATGCTTAGAAGCTTTCCAGGTCAAGCGTAACACTTGGGCCGAAAGTTGAAGCGATGGATGCGTGCTTGATGTAAGTACCACGCACTGAAGCAGGACGAGCCTTAACAACGATGTCTTCCAACGTCTTCAGGTTTTCAACCAGCTTGTCAGTGTCAAAGGATACCTTACCAAATGGCACAGCAACGTTACCATCTCGGTCAGTCCGGTAGGTTACTTGACCAGCCTTGGCGTCAGAAACAGCCTTGGCAACGTCCATCGTAACCGTACCAGTCTTCGGGTTTGGCATTAAGCCCTTAGGACCAAGGACCCGACCCAGGCGACCAACCTTAGGCATCATGTTTGGCGTAGCGATTGCAACGTCAAAGTCTAACCAGCCGTCTTGGATCTTTTCTACCAAGTCATCGGAGCCAACAAAGTCAGCACCGGCTTCTTCAGCAGCCTTAGCGTTGTCACCTTCAGCGAAGACGATCACGGTTTGGTCCTTACCAGTACCGTTAGGCAAAACAACGGCACCACGTAATTGCTGGTCTGCTTGCTTAGTATCTACGTTTAAGTTGAATGCAACTTCGATTGATGAGTCAAAGTTAGCAAAGTCAATGTCTTTTACCAATTGAACTGCGTCGTTAACAGCGTAAGCTTTCTTAGTGTCAACCTTTTTAAGCGCATCTTGGTACTTCTTACCACGATTCTTAGCCATCTTGTGTTTTTTCCTCCTTGCAAATGTGGTCTAGCGGAGTTAATACCTCCCACGGAGACGCACCACTTTAATGGTACGTCCGGACTGCCGAGCAATTAGCCTTCAACAGTGAAGCCCATGCTCCGTGCAGTACCTTCGATCATGCGCATCGCTGCTTCAACGTCAGCGGCGTTTAGATCTTGCATCTTCGTTTCGGCGATTTCCTTAACTTGGTCCTTGGTTACAGAAGCAACCTTCTTCGTGTTAGGTTCACCGGAACCGTGTTCAACACCAGCGGCCTTCTTCAGTAAGACAGCAGCAGGCGGCGTCTTAGTAATGAAGTCAAATGAACGGTCCTCATAAACGGTAATTACAACTGGGATCAGCATACCCTTTTGGTCAGCAGTCCGTGCGTTGAATTCCTTCGTGAAGCCCATGATGTTAATACCTGCTTGTCCAAGTGCAGGACCTACTGGTGGAGCTGGTGTTGCTGCACCGGCAGGAATTTGCAACTTGACAACGTTAGCTACTTTCTTTGCCACGAGACAAAACCTCCTTAGTCCGTGTTGTGGTCATGATGAGGCAGAAAATTTACCTCTCCCACAGTATGTTAATAGCATACCTTAAAAAAATACCATAATTAGGCGGGCATTTCAAGCCTGGATGTTGCCCTTTCCGCGAAGCAACTGCTAATGGGGCGGCCCCTCGCGAAGTTCAACTATTCCACCGTGTCGACCTGGTCAAAGCCTAATTCGGCAGACGTTTCCCGGCCAAACATTTCGACATTGACCTTCAGCTTCTGCTTTTCATGGTCGACTTCGGTAACCTTCCCGGTCAGGTCAGCGAACGGTCCGGCAATTACCTTGACGGTGTCGCCTTCCTTGACGTCAATATCACTGACGGTAATGTCAGCCCCCATCCGCTTCATAATCCGTTCTACTTCATCGGGAAGCAGTGGCGTTGGCTTGGAACCACCACCGTGAGAACCCAAGAATCCGGTTACCCCTGGCGTGTTCCGGGCGATGTACCACGCTTGGTCAGTCATGATCATTTCGACCAGGACGTAACCGGGGAAAGTATTTTCAGTGACCTCTTTAGCCTGGCCATCCTTAACTTCCCGAACCGTTTCTTCCGCAACCACTACCCGAAAGATGTAGTCCTGCATCCCCATTGATTGGGCCCGTGACTCCAAGTTGCTCTTCACCCGGTTTTCGTAACCAGAGTAGGTATGCAGCACATACCAACGTTTTTCATGCGATTCCACGATGAATCCTCCTCTTTGATTTAACTTTTGCCAAAATAAAAAAACTTCGTATCTCCACGAAGCTCATCACAGTTAGTATAACAGACCACTATTTGTTTTGCCACTATTGTTAAACAAATAGCTTCATAAATGATTGAATTAACCAGTCGAAGAGGGCAAAGAACAGGACGAAAAATAGGGTCAGGGAAATAACAATTGTCGTATCCCGCCGGTTTTCCCGTGCCGTTGGCCAAACAACCAGCTTCATTTCATGATTAACACTTTTAATAAATCGAATCAAGTGCATAGTATCCTCCACTATTTACTCTCGCGGTGCAATGTATATTCCCCGCAATGTTTGCAAAACTTGCGCAGCTCTAACCGGGCTTGGCGGTGTGGATTAGCGGCCACCGTATAGTTCCGCGCCCCACACTTGGTACATTCCAAGGCCACCTTCTTTCGGGACATACTAACACCTCCACGTACAATATAGACTATCACGGATCCCCAGGGAAAAGCAAGCTAACCGGGCTTATAAGGGGTGCCGGGAATTAAAGCCCTGGTAAATCAACAGACTGGCGGCAACACTGGCATTAAGGCTCTGAACGTGGCCAATCATCGGAATCGTCAGCATCTCGTCGCAGCTCTTCTTGAGCAGGGGCGAAATTCCCTTGCCTTCATTACCGATTACCAGTGCAACGGCCCCATGGGCATCCCAGGTCCGGTAGTCCCGCCCCTTCATGTCAGTTCCAAAGAGCCAGACACCACGGTCTTTCAACTCCTTGGCGGTCTGAACGAGGTTAGTGACCCGGGCAACGGGTACGTGTTCCAACGCTCCCGTTGAAGTCTTCGCCACGACCGACGTCAACCCCACTGCCCGGCGCCGGGGAATGATAATCCCATGCACCCCAGCCGCATCAGCAGTTCGAATAATCGAGCCCAGGTTGTGGGGGTCCTCCAGTTCATCCAAAATCAGGAAAAACGGGTCCTCATGCTTTTGGGCGGCGTTTGCAAAGAGGTCGTCCAAGTCAGCGTACTGGTAAGCCGCCACTGCCAGCGCTACCCCCTGGTGGTTTTGGTGGTCAGTCAGCTGGTCCAGCTTCGTCTTCGGAACCGTGGAAACTACCAGACGCTTCTGCTTGGCGAGCTTAATGATTTCCGCAATCGCGTCCGCTTTCAGTCCGGCCTGGACGAATACCTTGTTAATCTCCTGGTCGGCCTTGAGGGCCATTACCGCGGGGTGGCGCCCAATAATAAAGTCAGTATTTTCAGTTTTCATGCTTTGTCCGCCCTTCTTCAACTTGTTTAATACACCATGCTGCTAGTTCAGCCAGTCGTTCCTGCTGCCCTGAAAGCTGGAGGTACCCCATCAGGGCCTCAAACCCCGTCGAAATACGGTAAGTCAGCACCGAGGTGTGCTTGGCGTGGGTGTGGCTGTTAGCGTTGCGGCCCCGTTTGAAGTAGGCCCATTCTTCCGCGGTCAAGAGCTCATCAGCCTTCATCAGGTCGATCAGCGCTGCCTGAGCCTTTGCTGAGACGTAGTGGGTCGCAATGTGCTGCAGCTTGGTGGGCTTGCTAAGCCCCGTGCTTAATAAATGCTGGCGGATAAATACTTCATAGACGGCGTCGCCAAGGTAGGCGAGCGCAATCCCGTTCAACTGCTGGTAGTTTGCTTCTTCCATACTTTTGCTTATTACTGCTCCTTCTTGTAACGCGTTCCCTGGGGAGTATCTTCAAGGATAATCCCCTGTTGCTTTAATTCATCCCGAATTTGGTCACTGCGGGCGAAATCCTTGTTCTTTCGGGCCTGGTTCCGCTCCTCAATCAGCGCCTTGATCTGCTCGTCGTCAATGTGGTTATCATGAGCAACGAGCTTGATGCCAAAAATGCTGATCAGCTGGGCCAGCTTGTCCTTGTATGCCTGGAGGGCTCCCTGCTTGACTGCTGCTTGCTGAGCGTAAGTGTTGGCCGCCTTGACCAGCTCATAAACCACGGCAATCCCGTTTTGCACGTTGATATCATCATCCATGGCCGTGGTAAAGCGCGCGGTAAAGTCTGCCAACTGCTGGGTCACCAGTGCATCGTCTCCCGTTGCCGCGTCCTGCTGCCGGTAGGTCAGGTTGTCATAAGCGGTCTGGATGTGTTCCAGGTTATTCTTAGCATCCGTCAGGTTATCCTCACTGTACTGGATAGGCCGCCGGTACTGGGTCGTTGCCATAAAGAAGCGCAGCACCTGCGGGTCGACCGTCTTGATAATGTCATGGACAGTAATGAAGTTGTGCAGGGACTTGCTCATCTTCTCGTTGTCCTTGCCAATCGTTACAAAGCCATTGTGCATCCAGTAGCGGACGAAGGGCTGGCCAGTCGCCGCTTCACTCTGGGCAATTTCATTTTCGTGGTGGGGAAATTCAAGGTCCTGCCCACCGGCGTGAATATCCAGGGTCTGACCGAGGTACTTCGTGGACATTACCGAGCACTCGATGTGCCAGCCGGGACGACCCTGGCCCCATGGGGAATCCCAGCTGATCTCACCGGGCTTGGCCGCCTTCCAGAGGGCGAAGTCCATCGGGTCTTCCTTTTTGCCAATCTCATCGGCGCTGACGTGTTCACTGGCACCAACTTCCAGGTCGTCAATCGACTGCCCAGACAGCTGACCATAGTGGGCAAACTTCCGCACCCGGTAGTAAACATCCCCGTCGCTTTCGTAAGCATACCCCTTCTCAATCAGTGTTTGGACAAAGGCAATAATGTCGGGAATATTTTCGGTTGCCCGGGGGTGCCTGGTTGCCGGTTCAATATTAACCGCCGTCGTGTCCGCCATAAAAGCCTGAATGAACTTATCCGCCAGTTGGGGCACGGTAATCCCCTGCTCATGAGCGGCCTTGATCATTTTGTCATCCACGTCGGTAAAGTTAGAAACGTAGTTGACCTGGTAGCCCTTAAACTCAAGGTAGCGACGAACGGTATCAAAGGCGATGGCACTACGCGCGTTGCCAATGTGAATATAGTTATAAACGGTGGGACCACAGACATACATATTAACAACCCCCGGGTGGAGGGGCTTAAATTCTTCTTTTTGCCGGGTTAAAGTATTGTATATCTTCAGCATTTTGATCTTCTCCCATCGTTGATTGAAATCTTCCCAATAATTTTAACACATTCGGCCTACCGGTTCGGGATTTTCTCACCATAAACAATTTTTGGAATTTTGGTCATACTTTCTTCACATTTAATTGTTACTATAATAACCGTAGCAAGGAGCAATCCTTACTACATTCAATGAAACCTATTATTTTTCAATTACTCCTCCCAATAGTAACCGAAAAAATAATAAAAATTGCGAAATCTCCCCCAAGATTATCGTAATACTCCCTAATGAGATAGCTCCCAAGCTATCTCTTTTTTTGTACTAGCTAGCCAAACAACGGCGCAGTACACAGATGGGAGCGTGAAGACGCGCAGCTAGTCTTTAGAAAGCACAAAGAGGGCTTCAGAGTTCGGCTTTGCCGAGCACTGAAGCCCCTTTGTGTACTGCGCTGTTCGCCTTTTTGTTAAAGTAATAGAGCTTATGTCACAGCCCATTTTGCTTTCGAAAGACTGGTTGTGTGCCGTCACGCACCTAGCCATTATTAATTCATCATTTTGAGACTACTTCTTGTCCTTCTTATCCTTGGCAGGGTTTTGACTATTGATTCCCTTTTGGGAGTGTACCGGCCGGGCAAAAATCATCCGCCCCGCATCCGTCTGGAGGGCGCTGGTGACCTCGACCTCAATCGGTTGGTTCATGAAGTAACGGCCATCCTCAACTACGACCATCGTGCCATCATCCAGGTAGGCAACCCCCTGCTGGCGTTCGGTCCCCTTCTTGACCACGACCACGTTGAGCTTTTCGCCCGGAATGACCCGTGGACGCAGCGACTTTGCCAGGTTATTGATGTTTAAGACATCAACGTTTTGGAACTGGATGACCTTGTTGAGGTTGTAGTCGTTAGTGACGATCGCCCCGTTAACCTTCTTGGCGAGGGCAATCAGCTTACTATCGACTTCCGGAATATCCTCAAAATCACCGTCGTACATCTCGATTGGAACGATTTTTTCCTTGCGCAGCTTATTCAAAATATCTAAGCCCCGCCGACCGCGGACCCGCTTGATGCTTTCGCCCGAGTCAGCAATGTATTGCAGCTCGTAGAGGACGAAATTCGGCACCAGTAGGGTTCCTTCTAAGAAGCCGGTCTTGACCAGGTCGTAGATCCGCCCATCAATCAGGATATTAGTGTCCAAAATCTTGTAATGGTGATAGTTGGCGTCCTGTTGCTTGATGACCTCATGCTGACCCCCGGCTTCCTTATTACGGCGCAGGGTTGCCAGGTTTTTCCAATCATCCAACCGTGAGGTCCCAATCTTAAAGCCGTAGTAACTGAAGACGACCATCAGCAGAATCGGCAAAACATTGTTGATCACCGGAATCCGTGTCCGCCAGAGGGGAATTGAAATTAGGACGGCCAGCACAAGGCCCAGGATTGTGAGCAGGGCCCCAAAGAAGATATAAATCGGGCTCTTGCTGGTCAGGTCGTGTTCCACCTGGTGAATCACGTTCAGGGTTGGCTTCATGAGTGCTAAGGATAATAACCAAAAAATAATAGCACCGATGGCAACATCCATGAAGAACAAAAGCGAACGGTCAAGTTGCCAGTTAAAAACATCCCAGAGCAGTGGCAGGTAGTAAAAACCAACCGTTGCCCCAAGCAAAATATAAATCAAGCGAATTATTCGTTTCAGCATTAATTGCATCCCTCCTTAAAATTAACCTAGCCGAGGGCCAGCCGGAGTGCTTCACGCAAAGTCGTAACCCCGACGACCTCAATCCCGGTTGGTGGTGTCCACCCCTTTAAGTTGTTCTTGGGGATGAAGATTCGTTCAAAGCCGAGCTTCTGCGCCTCAGCGACCCGCTGTTCAATCCGGTTCACCCGGCGAATTTCACCGGTCAAACCGACTTCGCCAACGAAGGCGTCAGCGGGACGGGTCCCCTTGTCCCGGTAGCTGGAAGCAATGCTGACCGCGATTGCCAGGTCGATTGCCGGTTCATCCAGCTTGACACCGCCCGCTGCTTTGAGGTAGGCATCCTGATTTTGCAGCATCAGGTTGGCCCGCTTTTCCAAGACGGCCATTATCAATGATACTCTGTTTCGACTCAAACCGGTAGCAGTTCGCTGAGCATTCCCGTAGACCGTGGGAGTCACCAGGGCTTGAATTTCTACCAGAATGGGCCGCGTCCCCTCCAGGGAAACCACTACGGAAGAGCCGGTGGCGTCACGAAGTCGTTCCTCAAGGAAAATCTCTGAGGGGTTTTGGACCTCACTGAGGCCGTTGGTGTGCATTTCAAAAATCCCCAGTTCATTGGTCGAGCCAAAACGGTTTTTGACCGAGCGGAGGATCCGGTAAGTATGGTGGAGGTCCCCTTCAAAGTAGAGCACCGTGTCCACCATGTGCTCCAAAATCTTCGGCCCGGCTAAGGCACCGCCCTTAGTCACGTGGCCCACGACGAAAACCGTAATGTTATTGCTCTTGGCAATTTGCATCAACTGGGCAGTAACTTCCCGAATTTGAGAAACACTACCGATTGCTGAACTGACGTCCGTTGCCTGCATTGTTTGGACAGAGTCAATCACTACGTATTCGGGCTTGAGGTCACGGATCGTTTCCTTAATACTATCCATATTGGTTTCCGGGTAAACGTAAAATTCATCCCCGGACACGCCGAGGCGTTCTGCCCGCATCTTAATCTGGGTGCCGCTTTCCTCTCCTGAAACATACAGGACCCGGTGGTGTTCGTCACTGAGCTGGCCGGAAACCTGAAGAAGGAGGGTTGATTTCCCGATACCGGGATCCCCACCAATCAGGATTAGGGAGCCAGGAACGATCCCACCACCGAGAACCCGGTTCAGCTCATTGAGCTTGGTCTTAACCCGGGGCGTTTCCTTACTATTAATTTCACTAATTTTTTGCGGCTTAGCAACCAACCCGGTCAGGGTCGTCGTTGCCCGCGTCGGCGCGGCCTTGCTTTCTGATTGAACTTGTTCTTCTACCAACGAGTTCCATTCCCCGCAGTTGGGGCACCGACCAAGGTAACGGCGGGAGCTATAACCGCAATTTTGACACACGTACTGTGTCCGTACCTTTGCCATTCCTTATTTCTCCTTACTTTTTCGTTGAACCAAAGCCACCAGTTCGCTGGGCCTGGGGGGCTGTTTCTTCATCGGCAAGCAGGTAGGGCAGGAAAATTCCCTGGCCAATCCGTTCGCCCTTCTTGATGTGGTAATCTTTCAAGCCAAAGTTAATTAATTGGAAGAAAATTTCTCCCTCGTTGCTCTCGTTGTCATAGTAGTCGGCATCAACAATCCCAATCCCGTTAGGCAGGATTAGCCGCCGCTTGAGGGGACCACTCGACCGGTTGGCTAACAGGAGGAACTCGTCCTTGCCCATGTAGGCCTTGATGCCCGTTGGGACCAGGTATGGTTTCAGGCACTTATCCGCCGCCTGAAAATCAGCGTCGCCCAGCTGCTTTTGCTGGTGAAGGGTCCACAGTGCTTTGAGAAAATTCCCCTTCCAAATTGAGGGTAAGGTAAAATCTTCTGAGGCAGCAAAATCATACCCTGCGGCCTGAGCTGTCTGCCGCTGGGGGAGGGTTAGCCCCTGGTCCTTCTTGGCTGTGACAATTTTAAATCCACGTTTCACTTTCATTCACCTCGTTAACGTAATCAGTGCTTTTAATATTATAGGATAGATTAAAAGTGAATGGTATTGCTTAGCTTGACTTTTCAGCTGACTTTATTGAAAATTAAAGTTGATTGGATGTGATTAAGATGCAATTTCAAGTTGAAGATCACCGGATTGTTGCCAGTGACCCTGGTCAGCCGTTGATTGGCGAAATCAGTTTCCCCGCCGTCAGCGACGACCGGGTCGTGGTGGAACGGGTATTTGTCCACCCTGATTACCAGGGCCAGGGCATCGCTGCCCAGCTGGTTCAACACTTTGTGGACTACGCCAAGGAGCAGCACTGGACCGTCAAATTGATGTGTCCTTACGCTAAGGCCCAGTTTAAGCAGCATCCGGAATACCAAGAACTGCTATTGCCAAAAGATCGGATCAATCTCAACTAGGAGGATGAAAATGAATCAAGACGAATTAAAAGCACAAACGGGACGGGAATCCGTCAAGTACATTAAGTCCGGCATGATCGTCGGCCTGGGAACAGGCTCCACCGTTCGCTACATGGTCGATGAACTCGGCAAGCAGGTCCAGGAAGGCAAGCTCACCGACATCATCGGGGTTACGACTTCCACCCGGACAGCTAAGCAGGCCCGTGATCTGGGAATTACCATCAAGGATATTGACGACGTTGACCACATCGACCTATGCATCGACGGGGCCGACGAGGTCAGCGACGACTTCCAGGGAATCAAGGGTGGCGGTGGCGCCCTCCTCTGGGAAAAGATCGTTGCCAATGCCTCCAACAAGATCATTTGGATCGTTGACGAAAGCAAGCTGGTCCACAAGCTCGGCAAGTTCCCGTTGCCAGTCGAAGTCATCCCCTTTGGCGCCCAACTGGTCTTCAACCGGCTGGAAAAGAAGGGCTACAAGCCAAGCTGGCGGATGGACGGTGACCACAAGTTCCTGACCGACGAGAAGAATTACATCATCGACCTCCACCTGGAAGAAATTGACCACCCGGTAGAACTGGCCGACGAACTGATCCACATGGTCGGGCTCGTCGAAACCGGTCTCTTCCTCAACCGGGTCAACGACGTCATCGTCGGCACCCAGGATGGTCCGAAAGTTTTGCACGCCCGGTAACGGATATTTAGATAAGGTTGGGAATTAACCCAACCTTTTAATATTTTAAAGCTAGTAATGCCTCAACGCAGTAGCTGGCTGGTAGTTCAAACGCTGATAAATCAGCATTTGAGCTACCCCAAATAGGCTTGCTGCGCGGCGTATCCATCCTTGCGGGGGTGGGACTACGAACTAGACAAGCTAGTTCTGTCCCACTCCCTGTTCGTTTTGTTTTATAATAAAGTTTAAGTAATGCTAAGGAGGATTTTTAATGAGTTTTTCCATTTCTAACGAAGACATCGCTAATTTCCGGGCCGACTACAACAGCCGGCGGGACAGTCGCGTCTTAGAGCGCACCGTCACCAAAAACGGGGTCCGCAACGCCAGCTTTGATTGGCACTCCATTGCTGACGATACCCCGCACTTTTCGATTGACCTCAAGACGGGAGACGTGGCCGACCAAAAGCAATCCGGCCGCTGCTGGATGTTTGCCGCACTTAACACCATGCGCCACGAAATGCAGCAAAAGTTCAACCTGCCCGACAACTTTGAGCTTTCCCAGGCCTACCAATTCTTCTGGGACAAGTTTGAAAAGGCCAACTACTTCTACGAAAACGTTATTCGGACGGCCAACAAGCCCACTGATAGCCGGAAGGTATCCTGGCTGATGGCTGCACCGCAAAGCGACGGTGGACAATGGGATATGCTCTGTGCCCTGATCAGCAAGTACGGGGTGATGCCAAAGGCCGCCATGCCAGAATCATTCAACTCCAGCAACTCCCGGGGAATCAACGACGTCTTAAACAACAAACTCCGCCACGACGCCGTCATCTTGCGGGGGATGATCAACAACGACCACGCCAGCGAAGACGAATTAAACGCCACCCGGCAGAAGATGCTCAACGAGGTCTACCGGATGTTGGCCTACACCTTTGGCGAACCAGTCCAACACTTTGACTTCGAATACCGGACCAAGAAGGATAACGAATACCACCGCGACGCCAACATCACGCCGCAGGAATTCTTTAAGAAGTACGTCGGCTGGAACTTGGACGACTACGTATCAATCATCCAGGCCCCGACCGCGGACAAGAAGTACCACCAGACCTACACCATTGATATGCTAGGGAACGTGGTCGGTGGTCGCCAGATCAAGCACCTCAACCTGCCAATGGACGAATTCAAGCAACTGGCAATTGATCAGTTAAAGGCCGGCGAAAGCGTTTGGTTCGGTTCCGATGTCGTTAAGTACTCCGAAACCAAGCTCGGGATTATGGCCCTCAACACCTACAAGTACGACGAACTCTTCGACGTGGACCTCGACATGACCAAGGCAGAAATGCTTGATTACGGTCAGAGCATGATGGACCACGCAATGGTCTTGACCGGGGTTGACATTGTGGACGGCAAGCCAACCAAGTGGAAGGTCGAAAACTCCTGGGGCAACAAGGTCGGTCACAAGGGCTACTTCGTCATGAGCGACGAGTGGATGGACCAGTACTGCTTCCAGGTTGTCATCAACAAGAAGTACCTGTCTGACAAGCTGCTGAAGGAACAGGCTCAAGAGCCAATCGTCCTCAAGCCATGGGACCCAATGGGAACGCTGGCCTAAAAGAATAAATTTAATAGATAGCAAAAGAGGCTGGGAGAAAACTTCATTTTCTCACCAGTCTCTTGCTAGTTCTTAACTATTATAAAGATAACGTGGAAAACCAATAGGCTAACTGCGTGTCGTAACCACAAGGCTATTTGCCTACGAACGATAGCCGACCCGTGCCGTGTCAACTATCGTCCTAGGCTAGTCATACGCCTTGTCAAGGAGGTTATTTTCCACTCCTTTTTTACTTACTTCACTTTTTTATCCAAGAATTCCAAGACGGTCTGGTAGACTCGCTCGCTCCAGAAGTCCTTTTCGTGGTTGGCACCCTTTACCCGGTAAGCAGCGACATCATAGCCGTCCGCTGACAGCTTATCGTACATCTTGACCATCTGCTGGTAAGGGACGACCTTATCAGCATCACCGTGAAAGAGAAGGAATGGTGGGTAGTCCTGTCCCGGTTTGACTTGGTCGAGCGGGCTCATCTCCTTAGCAATTTCCGGCCACTTCTTGCGGTCCATCCCCAGCAAGCAGAACTTGAGCAGTTCGCTACCCGGAACCGCCGCCGTGTAGTCGAAGGTGTCGAGCACATCCATCGGGGCAAAACAGCTGACGACCGCGTTGACCCGGTCGGACTCAGTTCGATAGAGGTGACCAGCATAACGGGGATCATCACCGGTCAGGCCGACCAGCATTGCCGCGTTGGCACCGGAGGACGTCCCCCAAATCGCTACCCGGTCGGGGTCGATTGCAAACTTAACTGCTCGCCGCCGCAGGTAGCGGATGGCCGTCTTAACGTCCTCCAGGAAGGCTGGGAACGGGTAGCCATCGAGGGTATTCCGGTGTTGAACCGTCGCCACAACATAGCCCGCCTTAACAAACTGAACCAACTGAGGAATCTGTTCCCCCATCTTGCCAACCCGCCAGGAGCTCCCCTGGACAAAGACGATCAGCGGCCGGGGTGCAGGATGGTATTTGAGGGGGAAGCGCTGGGTCCAGGGCTCCAGAATCGCCATTTTAAGCGGCCGCCCATCCACCGCCGCGTAAGTAACGTTGTCAATCAGGCGTACTTGTCCCGTCAGCCCTGGATTGTTTTCAATCTCATGAATTGCCATCTTATTCATCCTCCGTCGTGATAAAGGTCTTCTTAACTACGTGCAGGTGCTCATCGAACCGATACCAGATTGGCTTCCCATTTGGTACTTCAACCTGGTCAATCTCATCGTCTGGAATTTTATCCAGGTATTTAATCAGGGCCCGCAACGAACTCCCATGGGCTACGATCAGTTGGTTTTTGCCGTCCAGGAGCCGGGGAGCCACCTGGTCTTGCCAAAACGGCAGCAAGCGCCGCTGGGTCATCGCCAGGCTTTCGCTCAACGGCATTTGTACCCCAAGCCGGTCGTAACGGCGGTCGTGCTGGTGGTGCGTAAGTTTCGGTGGCACTTCTGTATAACCTCGCCGCCAGCGGTGCAGCTGGTCAGCACCGACTTCCGCCTTCACAACAGCTTTATTACTCCCGGACAAGGCGCCATAGTGGCGTTCGTTCAAGCGCCAGGTCTTGTGGACCGGAATATATAACTGGTCAATTTCACCCAAAATAATATTAGTCGTGACAATCGCCCGGGCCATGTAGGACGTGTTGGCATCGGCGAATTGAATGCCGGTCCGCTTGAGTGCCTTGCCGACCGCGACGCCCTGCTCAATTCCCTTCGGTGTCAGCGGGACATCCGTCCAACCGGTGAAAATGTTATCCCGGTTGGCCTGGCTCTGACCATGACGAACGATTACTAAGTCTACCATCTTCATTCTCGCACTCCCTTTACCCTTTCAATAATAGCGTACTTTCGTTGCCTTTACCAAGAAATCCTACAGGAAGGTCTTGATGATTACCATTAGGATTGGAATCACAATCACGCTCAGAACCGTCGTTTCCGTCACCATGATGGCGGCGTAGCTATCGTCAGCGTGGTAGAGTTTCGAAACAACCGGGGCGTTAGTCATTACTGGCATCGCAGCCTGGAGAATAAAGACCTGCTTCATCAGCGGCGACATTGAACTCGGCAATACCAACAGGGCCATCAGCGCGGGTGCAAAGAGGAAACGGCCCAATAAAATTCCCCAGGCGTCCCGGGAAAGCCGCATCCGGCTGAGGCCAGCGTTGGAAATCGCAATCCCGATAAAGATCATCGACATCGGAATCGTCAGGGCGCCGATGTAGGAGAGGTCACTCATGATAAACTTCGGCAGGCTGACGTGGAGCATTACTAAAATGACCCCCAGAATAAAGCCCAGCAGTGGCGGCGAAAAAATCTTCTTGAGGGCCGTGAGTGGGTCGATCTTGGCCTCGTGCAAACCGTCTCTTTGAATCAGCCAGACACCCAGTGTCCAGAAAAAGGTCGTGTTCGCCATGTAGTAAACGAGAACGTACGGGATCGATGAGTTGCCGAATAGGGCAAGGTTGATGGGCAGGCCGATAAAGACGGTATTGGAATTAAAAAACATCGACGAAAAGAGACCAATGTGGGCGCGCTTGATGCCAATTGCTCGTGCCACCGCAAAGGAAAGGGCAAAGAGAATCAGCATGGAAATCACCGGATAGCGAAGGTCCGGTAGCAGGGTCTTCAACTGCCCCGCCGAAAAGTCGTGCATGATCGTGGTCACCATGTAGCACGGAAGCGAGATTTGGGTGACGAGCCGGGAAATAATTCTGGGCGATTGTTCGTTAAACCAGCCGCGCTCGTTCAGCACGAAGCCGACGACGACCATTATTAGGATAATCAGGACACCGGAGACGGCGGACAGGAAGATGGAGATCATTTTTTCATCTGCTTTCACTCATAAGATACCGTTATTGTACACCCCGAAAGCGATTCCACGTTGGCGGATTTTGCGACAATTTGGGTAAAACGGTTCAAATTCATTCAGCGGCCTAATACTAATTAGCTTATAATAGTAATAATTGTGTTAACTACTAAAGTAAAATGTGAGATGGATAATGAAAGTAAAATGCAAAAAGGTGCTTAATTGGGCCCTGCCTTACCTGGCAATTGCCACGATGATCTACATCATTATGTACCCCCAGCTGATTTCTCACGGGGTTATTCTCGGTACTGACTCAATTTTCCACTTCAACCGTTTCTACGATACTGCCAAGCAAATTCAGCAGGGCAGCTGGAGTTATTTTCAAAGTAATTTTTCCTTCCAGCAAAGTGGCCGGGTAATCAATGCCGTCTATGGTCCCCTCTTTGCCTACCTTAACGGGATCCTCCTCGGCCTGCTGGGCACCTGGTTCCGCTACCAGGTCATCTCTAGCTTCCTCGTCTATTTCATCGGTGGCGTGGGCATGTACCAGCTGGCAATCAAGGTCAAGGCCAGTCGGCGGATTGCCCTCCTTGTCAGCATGATTTTTCTCTGCCTCGGTTGGCTACCCCGCTGGGAACTAGCGCAGAACATGAATGCCTGGGGGGCGGCGCTTGCACCATACATGATCATGCTGGGCATCACCATGCTCCAGGATCAAGCACGCCCTGTCCACTGGCTGCCACTAATGAGCCTGATGACCATTATTGTTCAGATTCACCTCCTCAGTTCGCTTTTCTTCACGCTCACCCTCGTCCCCTTCTTCGTGATTGGACTAATCCGAACGAACCACCGGGGACAGATGCTGGTGGCGACCCTCAAGGCAATCGCGGGAACGATTGTCCTGACCGCCAACGTCTGGGGCGCCCTGCTGATGCTCAACCTCCACAACCACATTGCCAAGCCAGCGCCGTTTGACATGGTCGATAACGCCCTGAAGGCCTCCCGCTTTTCAAGCACCCGGGACTACCTGATCTATTTTTACTGGCTCCTCTTCCTGCTCCAGCTACTGTACGTCCTCGTGACTTTCCGCAAGTCACTCGTCAACACCACGGTTACTATCATGGGGGCCGTAATCCTCTTCATCAGCTCGGTCTGGTTCCCCTGGTCAATGGTCCAGCACGCGCTGCCAGGCTTACAGACTACCCTGCAGTTTCCCAACCGCCTGACGGTAATCGCCTATCCCCTGCTGCTGACGGGAGTCGCCTGCAGCTGCCAGCAGCTCGTGATGGCGCCTAAAGCTGATAAACTCCGGCTCCGAGTCATCACAGGGCTGCTCCTCTTCGCCCTCTTCCAAGTGGCGATTCCCACCACCACCAGCGTGTTCCAACGCACCGCCATTTATGAGTCGGACGAAGTCTTGAATACTTCATCCGCCCTTGCCTGGGTAACGCCAAACACAAAGAGCATTCGGCGTGCGGTTCATAATGACTACCCCGGGCAGCTCCTCCTCCGGGTGGAAAAGCGGGCCCCAGACTACCTGCCAATTCCAGAAAAATACCTGCATAAAAAATACGTGCGGTCTTACGCCTACCAGGACCAGATTATCGGCCATTCGAAGGAGTTCAAGCACACGGTCCTGCCGGGCGGCCGGCTCCAACTGACTTGGCGGGCCAACCATGCTGGACCCGTACGCTTGCCAATCGTGACCTACCAGGAATCCCGTTTAGTAGTCAACGGGCACCAGTTGCACCACTACCCACGCTCTTGCGTCGGGGCGCCGACCGTTGACCAGCGAAAAGGACGCAACACGGCAGTGCTCAGTTTCCACCAAGCGGGATGGTTTACCGTCCTCCTGGTCGTTTCCCTGACCGGCTTAACCGCCCTGAGTTTCTACGGCTTGTACAAACTGATTCGCTGGGTGCCGCAAAAGTACCAGGAAATTATTAACCAGTAGCTAAACAGCAAACCCGGTGTGAAGCACTCGAAAGGCTCACACCGGGTTTTTGAGACTATTACAAAGTGAGCCCCAGAGCTCGGCAAAGCCGATCCCTGGGGCTCATTTATTCTTTGGGCGGGTTAACGAGAACTAATTCTGTTCCGCTCCCTTTCGTTTAGCCTGATTATCACGCATTGCTGACCGCATTGGGTAGGTCAGGTGGATCGTGCTTGGAACGACCAGTGGAATGATAATTACCAGGATAATCAGCCCGATAATTACCGCCATCGCCACCTCAATTAGGGTTGGAATCCCCGATGGAATCAATGAAGCAAAGGTCCCACTCAGGATAACCGCGGCCGAAATGACCACCGTTCCGATTGCCGACGCGGCCATTACGATCCGCTCCGTCGGCAGGTGGTGCTGGTTGTCAGTATTCCGATAACGCATGATGAGGAAGATGCTGTAATCGACACCGAGAGCGATCAGCATGATAAAGCTGAAGAACGGCGTGTTCCAAGTCAGCATCGGCCGTCCGAGAATTAACCGGGTTAGTAAGTGGGTAATCGATAGTGAAGCCATGTAGGCCGTCACCAGGGTCCCCAGCACGTAAACCGGTTGGAGGAGTGACCGGGTAACGTAAACCAATGCTAAGCCAATCCCCACAATCATAATAATAGCGGTCCGCATAAAGTCGCCACCGGCAACCGTCTTGGTATCGTTGATCTTGGAACTCTGACCACCAACGACCACCGTCGCGTGCCCCAGGGCAGTCCCCTTTAGCGAGTACTTGCTAATCTTGGTCAGTCCGTTGACCGCGGTAGTTGCCCGGCTAGCACTCGGGTTAGAATTCAGAATTGCCATCAGCTTAGCGGTTTTCTTGTCAGCGGACAGGTAATTATTAACTGACTGCTGGAATTCCGCGTTTTTAAGCTGGTTATTCGGAATGTAAAAGCTATCCGCCGCGGCCGACTTTTGCAGGCCGCTGAGGTAGTCACCGCCAGCTTGCAGGCCCGACGACATCTGCCCCATTCCAGCCATCATCGCCTGTTCTGACGCGGCTCCGCTAGCGCTGCCGGTCGCCGCGGCCTGCATTGCCGCTTGACCAGTTAAACCCGCGGACAACTGGGACAGGCTGCTCTGGGCTGTGCCAAGCTGGCCGGTTAGCTGCTGGAGCTGGTTGTTGACATACAGCTGACGAACCTTCGAGCCCGCCGGCTGGGTCACGGACGTTACCGTCTTCACGTCAGCACTATCCTTGAGCTGGTTCGTCAGGCGATCAATTAGCAGCAGGTTCTTTTCGTTATCAAGCCGGTGGTTAGACTTGATATAGACCGTCACCGGTTCGGCAGTCCCCTTGGAAAAGTGGTCTTCCACCACGTTAAAGCCCTTTTTAGACGGGGTAGAATTGCTGATTTCATCAGCGTCGTTGTAGTTCAACTGGTTACGGTTGACTAAGCCAATGGGAAGAAGGATAGCGAACACCAGAATCAACGTGATTACTGGGTGGTGAACGGAATTATTGGCCATTCGCTGCCAAATCTTACTGCTCGATTCACCGGTAAACCGCTTATCCGGCCAGAACATCTTCTTGCCGAGCACCGCCATAAAGAACGGGTTCAGCGTGAGAAGGACAATCAAGAGGACCGCGACCCCAATCGCGACCCCAACGGCCGACTGGTACACCGAAAAACGGGCCAGGCCCAGCGAGGTAAATCCAATCAGGAGGGACGAACCGGAGTATAAGATCGTCCGGCCAACCTTTTCCTGGGCATCCTTCGTTGCGGCCCACTTTTCCATCCCCTTACCAAGGTTTTCCTTAAACTGGTTGTAAAGGAGGATGTCGTAGTCGGTCCCAATCCCAAACAAGACAATGATCATGAAGACCTGTGTAAAGTTGGAAAAGGGAAAATTAAACTTATCAACCAGGTTAGTAACGATACTAAACGAGGTCATGAAGGAACCCCCGACCATCAGCAGCGAAATCAGCGGGGTGATTGGGGAGCGGAAGACGAGCAGGAGCACAATAAAGATAAAGATTACTGAGATTACTTCCGTCTTCTTGATCCCCTGCTGCACGGCACCGGAGAAGTCATCGTTTAAGATGTCGGCACCGGTAATGTACGTCTTTAAGCCAGTGGTCTTCACCACCGTGGACAGCTGCCGGTTAATTTTTTGCAGGGTCCCGTGCTTTTTACTGATGTTTAACTGAACCAGTTGGGTTGTCTGGTCTTTAGAGATTAATTGTTTCCGGGTGGCAGCATTATCGTTGGGGCCCATCACGGCCTTAATTCCGTATTCGTCCTGGTGCTTTTGCAAACGGTCGACCGTTTTCTGGACATTTTGCCGGTCAGCGGCCGACATCTTTTGGTTACCGTTGCTAAAGACCGCCACGACCTGGTAGGTGTTATTAACGTGGTGTCCCCAGTGCTGTTGTTCAATTGTCTGTGCAATTTGACTCTGGGTGCTGTTAGGCAGTGTGATCTGTGAGTGTTCCCGCGTTAGCTGGTTGACGTTTGGCAGCGCCACCAGGGAGATCACTAGGATGACTACCCAGGCAAGCAGGGCAAAAAAGTGATTATGGATTAATTTTTTCAAACCTCTTGCGACTTCCTTTCTCTTTTATGCCAATATTGTCGATTATAGTTCGCCAAAAGGTGTAGCTTCAAGCAACTATTTAACGGAAGTGTCCACCGCTGCTACGGTAAGCGCTTTGTTATCCAAAGAATCTGCTGACCCCACGGCTGTTAGCTGACCGGGAGGCGAATCACCGTTTTAAGATTTTCCACCTTTGTGCGCCGCGGGTCGGAGAGGTAGATTTCATGGTGGTGCCGCTGGTCAGAGTAGTCCAGCTGCAGGTTATTTTGCTCGATAAACTGCTGGAGCTTGCTGACCGTCGCGGGCTCATCATCAAACGGCCCTCGGTGCAGCACCTGGACGCACTTTCCCTCCGTAAGGACTTGCAGGTTGACCCGGGAAAAGTCAAGTTCCTTCTTGGCCGTGGCTTCCTTGACTGCCCAGTCAAAGACTGCCGGGGTCACGTAGTCAGGAACCCGGAGGCAGGAAATGAACGCCAGCTTTTCCTTCTGCTCGTAGTCCATCCCGTTGATCCCTTCTTGCCACCAAAAGCCCTCCAGCGGCGGGACGACAAAATCAAAGTACCCCGCCGGTTGAACGGGTCCCTTCTTGCTCATCTTAATAGTATACGCAAGCCCATACAGGAGCTGAATCGACTGCTGGTATTCGCTTCCCGGCTGGTTAGGGTCCCCATGCCCCCAAACAGTCAAAAAAGTCATTGCCGGGACGTCCACCACGAGCGGCTGCTCACCAGGGCGGTATAAGGTTCGTTGTTCCTTCTTAAAATCATAAGCCATTGAAAAAGCCTCTTTCTATAAGTCCAAAATAGTGACCTCATTCCCCCAGCGTTTCAGCAACGCCAGAAGAGCGGGAAGTGCTAGGATAACTGTCTGCCGGTTGGTATTGGGGTGGCAGCCGATGAGTCGTTCCTGTTCAACAATCGTCCGGTCCATCACCACCCGTACATCATGGCCTGAGTTATTGATAAGGTTTAGCGGTGAGACCGCCCCGGGGGTAATTCCTAACCGTTCCCGGAGCTGTTCTGCCGTCGCAAACTGCAACCGTGTACTGTGAAGCTGCTTTCGAAGTGCCCGTAGGTCTAAGCGCTTCTTTTCGTCCACGATTACCAGGTAAAATTCCTGCCTGGCCCGCAAGAAGAGATTTTTCGTGCGGGCAAACTGGTGACCCTGTACGTACCGGTCCGCTTCCTGAGCAGTATACACTGGGGGATGGTTGAGCAGCTGATACTGAACCCCTGCCCGCCGCAATTCTTCGATTACTGGGTTAGTCATTTATAAATCTCCTCCTGGGATTAGCACATTTATTGCGTTATTCTACCGTTGACTAACGATATTATAAATAATTATTACGTAATAAGCCAGCAACTCATCTCTCTCCCTTCCCCATCACCGCTAATTAATTGCAATTCAATTACTTTCTTTATATCATATAAATAGTGAGTTAACTTTGTGAAAGGAGTGTCAGTTATGGATAGATTTCCCTCAGACCGGCGGCCAGTCGCCGATATTAGTGGGTTGAATAGATTCTTAACAAAGATGTATGGCTTAATGACGTTTGCGGTATTAATTTCTGCTCTGACTGCCTGGCTGGTTGCTAACGTATTTGCTAACCAGTTCACTGCTTTCTTGACCAATAACCGGTGGGGAATTTGGCTAATCATCCTCCTCCCCATCTTCCTCACCTTTGGAATCAGCTTTAACGCTACCCGGAGCCCCGGTGTGAGCTTCGTCCTGCTAATCATTACCGCGGTTATTTACGGGATCACTTTTGCCTTTATTGCTGGCTCATATACTGGTGCCGATATTGCGACCGCCTTCGTTTCCTCCGCGGGAATTTTTCTCACGATGGCCCTGATTGGTACTTTTTCTCACCGTGATTTTTCACGGTTAGGTTCATACGCGACGGCCGCTCTGGTTGGACTGATTATTGCCATGCTAGTGAACCTCTTTCTCCATAGCCCCGCGGTCAACTACGTCCTTTCCGTTATTGCTGTCATTATCTTCACCATTCTAACCGCCTGGGATGCCCAACGAATGAAAAGCATTTATACCGGCTACGGGGATGAACTCTCCGTCAATGGACTGGCAGTCCTGGGGGCCTTACAGTTATACCTTGACTTTATCAACCTCTTCGTCAGCCTGCTTGACATTTTTGGTTCGGGTGACGAACGCTAAACAGTATTTAGTAGATTAAGTAATATCAAGGGACCAGTCAGATTGACACTGCATTCAATCTGATTGGTCCCTTAAATGTTATATGGATTAACCAGCAGTGACTAAGCAGGCTCCTGGCGGAGAATTTCCCAGGAAATAAAACACTAGCTAGTCTTGACGACGGATTATACTTCCCGCTTCCAACACGAATGCCGGCAGACAGGATAGTTTATTTTTGCCCCAATTTAATTAGCTCGTCGATATCGTGACATTTGGCAAGCGCGGCCCGATACTGTTCTTGAATATCGGGTGCCACCCGCTCACCTTCGTCAGTCTCAACCGTGTGGATCCTCTCCGTCCCAGCTTCTACGGCGGTCTTAAAATACCACATCTTATAGTGGAGGAAGGCGAGTTGTTCCTGTAATTCCGCAATCTGCTTGGTTACCGCCGCTTCTTCTTTTGCTAGGAGGTCATAGCGAGCATCCAGGGTAACGTCCCCGGCCATACAGAGTTCGATGAAATGGCGGATTTCACTAATAGTCATCCCACACTTCTTCATACATTCAATAACTTCCAGGAAGTTCAGGTCATTGTCCTTGAAACTACGCCGCCCGGCTTCATCCCGGTCGACAAACGGCAGTAACCCCTTCTTATCGTAAAAGCGGAGGGTCGACGTCGGCACAGCTAACTTTTCTGCAACCTGACCAATTGAATAGCGCATTTAAAAATCCCCTTTCCCTGTTGACTTAAACTATAGTTTAACTCGTATCATAACATATGAAATTCGAAACTAAAGAGTTGAAAGGAAGAGTTTAATGATGAAAAAGACATGGTTAGTAACTGGAACCCACACCGGATTTGGTAAGGAGTTAGCAACCCAGTTGGCCCAACGCGACGACGTTAACCTAGTCGCCACTTCCCGGAAATTCGGCCAACTAGACTACCTCGACCAATACAACCACGGCCAGATTGCCAAGGTCATCTTAGACGTCACCAACCACGAACAAGTTGTGAATGCGGTTAAGGACGTCGTAACCGCATTCGGCACGGTTGACGTATTGGTCAACAACGCTGGTCTCGGCTACTTTGGAACCTTTGAGGAATCCAACCTCGCTGACGCTAGGTACATGTTTGACGTCAACGTTTGGGGATTAGTAGATATTACCCGGGAAATATTGCCGATTATGCGCAAGCAAAAGTCTGGCGTAATCGTCAATTTTTCTTCCATCGGCGGCCTGTATTCATTTCCAACCCTTGCCTTCTACCACGGAACTAAGTATGCCGTAGAAGGGATTACCGAATCAATTGCCAAGGAAGTTAAGGACCTCGGGATCAAGACGATGCTGGTTGAACCGAGCGGTTTCCGGACTGACTGGGCTGGCCGTTCCTCTAACAAGACGATGCCAACCCACGAGGACTACAACCAGTTCGGTGACTTCATTAAGCAGATGGCTGACGGCGCCCACCACGAACCCGGTGACCCGGTTAAGGCGGCCGCAATCATCATCGACCAGGCACAAAATCATCTGGATAATTTACCGGCCCGGCTGCCACTAGGGAAGATTTCATCCGACCTGGCAATCGAAAAGTACACGGAAACTTTGCAAAACTTCAAGAACTTACGTGACCTTTCCTTGTCTGCGGATTTTCCAGAAGAAAAGTGATTAATCAGTAAGGAGTGGACTTAAAATGGCAAAAAGCGAATTGCAAAAATTAGAAGACGGCGAATGGTATAAGTTCAATGACCCCGCAGTGGCCGGTCGAAAGATCAACTCGGCGGCGCTTTGTCAGGAGTTTAATGCCATTCCCGAGAACGAACCGGAAAAGCAGGAAGCGAAAGCCCGGGAAATCTTTGGCTCGGCCGGGAAGAACCTGGTGGTCCACAGCCAGCTCAACGTGGATTACGGCAAGAACATCCATGTCGGCGACAACTTCCTGGCTAATTATAACCTGACCGTCCTCGACATTGCCCCGGTTAACATTGGCAATAACGTCTGGATTGGACCGAATACGGATATTTACACCGTCAACCACCCGCTGACGGCGAAGGGCCGGCAGGAGCGGTTGGCAATCGGCAAGCCGGTCACCATCGGCAACGATGTCTGGATTGGTGGTCACAGTACCATCTGCCCTGGAGTAACGATTGGTGACGGGGCCGTGATTGCTGCCGGCTCGGTGGTTACCAAGGATGTCCCAGCGAATGTCGTCGTGGGCGGTGGTCCGGCGAAGGTCATTAAACGGATTGACCAGGATTGAGCTTTCCTAGCATCTAAAACATACAAGTGGAACAATGCGAAGTCAATTTAAAGGGAGAAAAAACACCAAAAATCGGCTGACGAGCTGATTTTTGGTGTTTATCTTTCGACGCGAAACTAGCCCTATTTGGTGTTGGCCAAATGCTAATTTATCAGCGTTTGACCAACACCCAGCTCCTGCGCTATTGAATTTTACAATGCTAGCAAATTTTCTCAATAATGCGCTCAACATCGTGGCTAAAGGAGCTCTTCTGCAATTTGCTGCTAATAAAGTAAACCGTAGCCTGCTCATTTGCGACTGTAAAAGCAAGTCTGGCGGAACCAATTTTCCCTAGATTGAGACGAAATTCATATACCGGGCAGCCATTGACCCGGTGCCTGCTGGCGAGCTTAACCTTGCTCATCCCCGTCAGTCGTTCCTGGTCGATTGCGGCCGTTATCCGGCTTTTAATTAAGTCAGTTTGCTGAACATGCTTTTTGAAAAAGTTTTTACAGCCCGCCTGATAAAAATTAACTTCCATTTAACTTGCTCCCCTTAGTAATTCATAACTGTTCGTGGCTGATATAGAGCTGGTGGCTGCGCGGAAATTCCCGTTTAAAGGCAGCCATCAGTTGGTGTTTGGCAACACTGGTGGGATACGTTACTGTTTGGTCGACGTAGCCCTGCTCAGTAAGGGTCAGTTGACCGTTCGTCCTGGTAATCGTCAGGGAACGGTCCTTTTTATTTGTGAGTAAGGTAACTCGCTGATTGGTTTTTACTTTTACAAGCCGTTTCAGCTCTGTCTGGGCCTGTTTAACCGGAATTTGCCGCATCTAAAATCACCGCTTTTTGAATAGCATATACCTTTTTTGCGGAGCTGAACGAAAAATTTGAATTTTACACATAGCAGCTAAGACGAAAAGCTACACGCTCCGCCCACCAGCGGTTGCTGAAAAAGCAACGTTACCAACAGCGCGTTCAAAAACATCGCAATAAGCATCGTGGACACTAAATAAAGGAAGTATAATTATTGCAAAGATAGTTATACTTCCTTTAACTATTTCAACTCACTAAGGGAGGGGACCTCCATGGAGAATCAGCAAAGTAGTTTGTTGCAGAGTTTTGGTCAGCCGCAAAAAGCAGTAATCTGGTTTGGAAATCCTTATATGCCCTGGCACGACAGCCAGATTCCTGGTGGCAAGTGGGGACAGGAATTGACGATTAATATCGACGGCAGCTGCACTTCTCGGTCACTGGTCTTTAACGATTACCAGCGCCGGCCGATTGCTGGACAACCCACTGAGTATTTTCAGGTTGCGCCCGCGAAGGCCGCATCTTTCTTAAAACGCATTTTGGTATTGCTCAATTACTTTGGCAGCCGCTCGGACGGTAGCAATCCTAGTTCCACGCTTTCTACCACCATCTGGAGTGGTGACGGTGACTCCTGGACTTTTAATGATTACCCAACCGATGAGCCGGTAATCAACCAGCTAGCAATGGAAATCCGTGATTGCTTAAACCGCGCCGACTTGATGGCTCTCGACGGTAATGGCCGCGAGGACTTCATTGAAGAATTCGTGGTCAACTATGAGGAAGACGACGGGTACCAGGAACAGCTAGTGCTAACGCGCGTGCCTAATGCGGTGACTTACCGCCGCCAATTTGCCGACGGACCGGTAGTCACCACGACCTTCCAGTGGCCCGAAAGTGAGCTGCCGTTGCTTGACCGTCTTAATCCGGTTGATTTTACGGCTACTATTCCGGGTATCCCGGCCAATGCAGCGGAGGATAATGGGCAACTGGGGCATTTTAACTGCCTGATTAAGCGGCGAATATTACCGGCTGTTAGGTTTAGCGGGGACTACGAGCGCTATTGTCTCCCTGCGCCTTGGGCTGATTTGATGCATACGATTGACGAGCTGCTGGATATTCCAACTACTGGTGCCCTGTTAAATAGCAATTATTACACGCGGAGGCGGCGCTGCCTGGATGAGGCGATTTACATCGGTGTTAAATTCTTCGAGGACGGCCGTGAGTATAACTACCTGACTGATGATGATACAATCCGACCAGGGGATAGTGTCCTAGTGCCAGTCGGCGAGGGTGATAGCGAGCAAGCACTGACGGTCACGAGCAAGCATTACTATAAACGTAGCGAGGTTCCCTACCCTTTGGATAAAGTTAAACGGGTAATTAAGAAGGTTGACGAAGAAGAAAAGCAGTGACACAAATAAGACACCTGATACTCAACCTAATAAAGCTGAATGTCAGGTGTTTTTAATATGGGGGATTGTAGGTGTTCACACTTAATAACGATTCATGAAACTTTTAAAATTTATAGCGCTAGTTTCTTCCACTTTCTGATTTTAGTTCGAAAAGTTCCAAAAGGCGCAACAGTATTTACATGAATAAACTTATATACCTCCCAAACCGCTGTTTTAGTTGCTTCATCGGCCCACTTTCGCATATGAGGCTTAAATAATTCTTCCTCGCTCAGTGAGTCGATCATTGCATAGATAGAATTAATATTTTCATTTAATTTTATTTTCAATTCTTGCAGGGATAAATGTGAGTAGGTGTCCGTAAACCACTGATATAGCTCACCCAGTTGATTCCATTTGAATTTATCTGATGGTGTTTTAACCTGGAGACCCATCCGTTCGTCTTCTTCCCATTTGAGTACGAGGGTCGTCCACCCCACTTGATAAGCAAGATTTTCTGCTGGCGTTCTATCAACTTCGGTGACCCGTTTATCCTTCATAGCTTCTGGAATGTTTTCAAATTCAGAAATATATTTTCCGAATGACTTATTAATTTCACTTTTGAGTTCTTCCTTATTTTTGTATTCTCTCAAAAAGGTCACCTCCTGGTCTTCTAATTCCTATTTAAAACAGTGGGGCTCTCTAATATAAATACAGGATTATTATCCCTTATTCAAGAAAAATTGCTGATAATCCTTAATGTAAATATGGGGCTGCTCTTTAAAAAATAGCAAAGCCACTACTACAACGCCTTTTTCTGGCACTGCAATAGTGGTGCAAATTAAGGAAATACGTACTCCTTGATATATCAACGCAACTGAATACTATCAAAGAAAGTACTAATAGTAAATTGCCCCCATACGTATGGGGAATACTCTTGGATATCCATCTCATTGAATATCGTTTCAGGATCACCCCCATTCACATGGGGAATACCAAAAGTTAATGGTTGTATTATACAACATACCGTACGAGAAATGCGATAGCTTAGCCCTACGTATATGGGATCCACCCACATACATGGGGAATACGGCCGCCGATCGTCCCGCCAAGTAGTTTGTCCGGGATCACCCCCATTTACATGGGGAATACGGTGGAAAGGCCGGTCCAGCGCTTTCTAAAATGGGATCACCCCCACATACATGGGGAATACAACTGCCCGCGAACATGATACTTTAAGGGCTTAGGATCACCCCCACGTACATGGGGAATACTCATCAATAATCCTTTCAAGTTTTTTCTTATCGGGATCACCCCCACGTACATGGGGAATACGCTTTCCGCATAGAAGCATATGTGCTAGGGCAGGGATCACCCCCACGTACATGGGGAATACGATGGCTTTAAGTACATAACCTTGCTAAGAGTAGGATCACCCCCACGTACATGGGGAATACTCCGTCCATCAGCATTGTGGAGCACTGACTACAGGATCACCCCCACGTACATGGGGAATACTACATAGTCATCGAATGAGCTTAGCAGCATGAAGGATCACCCCCACGTACATGGGGAATACTCCTCCAGCTCTTGACTAACAAGGTCAAGACTAGGATCACCCCCACGTACATGGGGAATACTCATCAATAATCCTTTCAAGTTTTTTCTTATCGGGATCACCCCCACGTACATGGGGAATACAATACATTTTGTCTTTTAATTGACAGTTTCATAGGATCACCCCCACGTACATGGGGAATACTATAGAATGAAGCGCCGCAGCCTAGCACAGTGGGGATCACCCCCACGTACATGGGGAATACAAAAAGCTGCGTGCAAATTCGCTGACGACTCGGGGATCACCCCCACGTACATGGGGAATACAATCTTGTCGTCAGCAATTTCCTGCATGGCTTCGGATCACCCCCACGTACATGGGGAATACGAAAAACCGTCGTCGTGTTTAAGGTGGTAATCGGGATCACCCCCACGTACATGGGGAATACCTGACCAGATGAAACAAGTTGAGCAAGATATGGGGATCACCCCCACGTACATGGGGAATACGTCAATATCCTGGAGCATCAGGCCGGCAATTCTGGATCACCCCCACGTACATGGGGAATACACTAAAAGATCCCTGATGGGCCGCGGTTTTTATATTCGAAAGCCGTAAATTTTAATGAGTTTATCAACTAGCTCCATAGTCGCTGTTGCATCCGCTAATGAATTGTGTGGTTGCTCATTTTTAACGCCATACTTGGCTAGGACAGTTGTTAAATGATAATTATCGCAAAACTTATCAGTCGTCTTAACATATGGCAACACATCTACCATCTTATTATTAAACTGAACAATGCCCGTTCTAATAACTGCAGTTTGCAAAAAGCGTTCATCAAAAAGTAAGTTATAACCAACAATTGGCAGGCCCTTCGTAAAGGCCTGCAAGTCTATCAATGCTTCCTTAACTAACACGCCTTCCGCAGCTAAACGCTCATTATTTAATCCAGTCATGCGGGCAATATCCACCGGCACTTTCTTGCCCGATTCCAGCTTTACTAACCGATAAAAAGTTGTCGTGTGCCCAGCTACTCGTTTCACCGCTCCAATTGAAATAATCTGCGCAGAGGATGGATTCAATCCACTTGTTTCCAAATCTAAGCTAACAAAGTCTAATCCCTTAATCTTCGGGTGACTAAATTTTTTAGCCTGATGATACTTATAAGCATTACTAAAACCATGCTTAGTTGTTTGAGTTTGGAACAGGGATTTGACGAGTGGAATTCCATCCGCATCAATCACTTCTTTATCCTTGCGCGTTGTGCGAAACATATAGCCAAGTTCATTATTAGTATTATAGACAAGTGTTGCTTCACCCTGGCCAATATTCTTAACGATCCGTTCCCATAATCGCTCACGAACCCGTGCATTGACATTACCGACGTAAACCCCTGTCTGGATTTGTTGGCACCACTTGGTTAAATCTCCTCGTAAAGCTGCTGGCACTTTCGTTAATGCTATAACAATCAGTTTTGCTCATCCTCACTATCAAACTCATGATACTGAACACCAAACTCTTGCAACCCCTGGCGATCGTCCCACAGGTGCATTGTTTCCGCTGTTACCTCGTCATCAATCTCTAGCAAAAATTTCAAATCTTTCACCATTTGAACCACTAATTTCCCATTAGCAAACGCATCCCGCATTCCCCGACGAGTCCAGTCCGCAATGTCATTATTCCCATGCTTAGCTGTCATCCGAAAAGCTACCGGAATTGAATATTGCGCCTTATACAAATCCGCAAAGTCATAAACGAATGACAGATCGTGCCCAGTGTGGACAAAGCCTAACCCGGGCGAAGCGCCTAAAGCAACGATCACACTACAACACAAGCCATAGAGGGCCTGGTGAGCTGCTGTCAATGCCTTATTAATCGGTGTCGACGCATTAAAATCATCAACTTTGTATTCCCGTTTCTCCCAGGCAACGCCGGTTTTCTTTGACTGCTCCGCATATACCCGACGAACCCGTGCTCCTTCTTTTCCTCGTAACTGTTGCATTGTTAGCTTGGAAACGTCTTCACCGGGAAAACGCATTTGATACATCTTCCGTGCCACCATCACACGTGACCGTCGATTGGAGACCAATTTGGCTTGCTGCTCTAGGAAACGAGCGGAGTGACCTAGGGAGCGGCCATGAGCATACTGCCGAACCCCATGTTCACCGACCCACACTACTGATACTCCAGAATCACCAATTAATTCCATTGCTCGGTGAGTAATATCAACTCCCGGTCCAAGTAGTAAAACACTAACCATTGCTGCCGGAATATAAACAGTTCCCCGTTGGTCTACAACTGTGACCGCACTGTCTTGGCGGTTAAGCCGAGCGTGTTCTAAATATAAAAAGGTAATTCGATCCTGAACGCGGCCTAGCTCGCCTAATTCCGTTTTAGGGGCTCCATAATTACTAACCATTATTACTTCCTCAAGGGGATTACTGTGAGCATCCCCATTCCATACGCTTTTTCGCGGCCAATTCCATGGGTTAACGCATCCTTAAACTTATTTACATCAGTAACACGTAAAACACCCTCAAAAGAGACCCGACTTATTTTTACCTGCCGTTGATGATACAGAACCGGCCAATCTCGACTAACCAGATCAAAGGCATTACTACCATCTGAATTTTTCATAATTTCAAAACCGTTTGCAGCAGCTTTTCGTAGTAGCCAATTTTTTTGTTGATCAACAGTAATGTGGGGGTATACTTTTCCATCAGTCCGGTATGTCGGGTTAGCCGTCAACCGAAACTGCATTACCTCTCCTAACGTAATCTTTTCTAGGAACGGCTGATATTTTTTAACCATCGCGGTCCCAGCAACACCATACCTTAACATTCCTGTCGCCTCTGGCTTATCCTCGCTCACAATGAGCAAATAACGTTTACCATGTAACTGATCAATTCGCCACAAATGGCGACGTCGTTCATGCTGAGCAATTTCACTTGGAAAACAATTCTCAACCCAGTTATGGTAAGCACCTAAATGGCTTAAATCGTTAATTTTACGACGATTCCGATCATCAATTTCTACCCGTGATATATACATAGATCATCCCTCTAGATTTGCCATTATGTCATGGCTGGTATCCTGACCATGATACTGTCTGTTTTCCAATTCGACATCCATACTAATAATTGTCCGATACGAGTGCCATCGGTGATCCTGACTAAAACTACCGACATTATCTTTCACGAACGTTGTTAAATTTGCTTTTGCTAAGTCAGCATCTGCAATTATTTCTGCTATATATTTTGGCTGCCGCTGCTGTCGTTGATACCATTTAGCAGCCTGCCATTCATATTGTCTAAGTACAACTGCAGGGTTCTCCTCATCAAAAACCTGCGTTACCAATAGTCCTGCTGGTACATTCGCCCGCCGCCCTAGAAATAGTTGAAATTTAGGGTGGTGGAGTGCTGTTTCAATCAATTTAATTTGCTGGTCTTCACCCGCGACTGCGACAACAAAAACCGCGTCTTGTAAGTAATCACGGTAGGACAAGCTTCGTTTACCGTTTTTCTGGTTATACTCGATCGTTTGAAAATCAGTTAAGGTCCGTCCTGGCTGGTCAATCCGAACCGCCATTTTTAACTCATTTAACCGTTTGATTCGCAAGTCTCCCCGTCGGTAACCCAGCGCGGCGGCAATTAAACCGATAACTGCGCTTTTAGAGGGGTAGTGATAACTTGTTCGCCGACTAAAAGTTGCTTCGTTACCATACGATTGTAGTGGCCCCGTCAGCTTAATCGTTAAGGTTTTCATCGCTAACCCTCGTTTCAATGACTTCGGTAACCTTACTTACTAAGTCATCAACATCAGTCGCTTTCGTATTGATTTTTGATTCTTTATTCGTCACCACAACACTAGCAAGCGGCGTTTGAACAAATTGCTGGGTATCTTGATATTCTTTTTCTAGCTGCTTCACTGATGGTTGTAAGTAGCCATGACGGGACTGAACCGGTTCTTCAAATGCGGAGACAAGGTTAACTGGCGTATCTTCCCGCACCGTTACCAGAACGTATTGTGGCACCGTCTTATTGGCAAAACTGTTTTGCTTCCCTGTCGGCATGGATAGAACAAAATCCTTCACAAAAAGTTGAAGCCCTTTAACCGCCGTATCGACATCTCCGAGATTGTGAACTAACTCATTGACGTTAACGTTAGCATACCGGTACAGTGTAGCCGAGTCATATTCAATCGTCCCAATCATTGCCGAACCAGATTCATCATCTGCCTTTTCATCATCAACTGCCGTGTAGTAGTCATACTCAGGGACAATTTCATGAGTCGAAATAGCATGGGCAACCTGACAAGCAGCGTCAACGTTTAACGACGGATCATCAGCAACCATGCGGCCAAAAAGCGCCATGTCCAATGAGTGGTTACCCTGGAGGACTTCTTTTACCGCCTTGCTATCCAGCTCCGAGTTTTGGAGAACATATTCAGCTAGTTTTTCAATCTGCCCATGACTCAACATCAACAATGCCTTCGTCTGATTGGTCTTCTTATCAAGTTTAATTTTAGCCTTATTGAAGACCGCAACAGCTTGTTCCATTGCCTCATCTGACGACAGGTTCGAGTCCTGCTTTTGCAATTCATTTGCTAACAACAGCGGGCCCCGCATTGTCCGGATACCGGCTAGCCATTCCGCATCCGCGCTTTGGTCCTTAAACAACATCCTGACTGCGCGTTTCCAGCTTTGCGAAGAAACCCGTGACCGGACTACGCCCCCGTAATATGCTGTTTTCGGTGCACCGGTATCGTCTCGGTTGATGTTTGATGAAGGGACCGATTGTAAAACATTGATATCAACATATAAATTAGGCTTGTTCATAGTTATTCTCCTTTTTCAGCTACTTGCTTTCCCGACTGCCAGTAATATTGCTGCCCCCACTTTAAGCTAACCTCGCGGGCGCTCTCATTACTAAATTGAAGGTAGTAGAAATCTTGCCCAAGTTGAGCAAAGTTTATCACCTCTTGCGATGAGCGACTCTTTAAGATTGAGGTAAGATGGCCAACCGCGTTAATGACACTACCAGGGTTAGTATTCCCGAGAACGTTTTGCACCCGACGATCAATTGCCGCGCGGGTTGTTGGATCTTTACGCAGCTCAGCTAGGGCTTTAAAAAGCGGCTTCCCGCCATGGCCCTTGTCCGCATATCCACAGCTGGCTTGATTCCCCTGCTGGTAAACAGCGTAACAATGTAAGGCTGCAAAAACTGCCCGTTCAGCTGATGTTGGTCGTCCAGTTTTACTTAGGTCATTCTTTGCCAAAGCATCCAATAGTAGTGGCCACACTACCGTTGCTTTTTTGTTCAAGACATCATTGGTATTTCGCAGTGCTGCTAACACCGCCTTGTTTGGGTTACCATTCCCCCAAATTTGATGAATAATTCGGCTTGTAACAGTTTCAATCCGCGCCATTAGCTCTTTCCTCCTTCGATTCCCAGCACCTTGTTGACAGAAGCCCTAAAGATCCGGTAATAGGTAAATATATTGTGCTGGTCACCATCAGCATTTTTTACCCTTCCCCGAATATCCTGCGGAGTTGCTGAGTTTAATAATTCATCAGCCGTTTGCACGGCGACCTGTTTAGCCGTCCGTTTCCAAAGGTTAACTTTCTCATCACGTTCGTCATTATTGGTCAAACCAGCCAACCATTCTCGGAAGGGCCGGTTTAGCCGTTCGTAAAAGCGAGCTGACACTCGATTGGCAAACGCACCATCATCCTTCACACCGCGAAGTTCCATAATGTGATTTGCAAAGTACCAGACAAGTGCACCAACTTTTTCAGTCATTTCAACAGTGTCCTCAATCCGTTTCGGCCACTGAAGGCGTTTTTCCGGGTTGGGATCAAACAAAACATCTGCGTTAATCTGCATTTCATCAGCGAATTCGGCAGCGGGTGATTGGGATGTTGCGTTACCATCGTTAATCAAGCCTACTGTAGTGAGGCGCAAAGCTGTCTCATCTGCAATTGTTTTTTTACTTTGCAATAGATGGAGCCAAGTAACAATTCCTGGTTCGCGCTGACTGTTCTCTGCCTGTTGAACACTTATATACTGACCAAAATTGCGCCACATCGCCTTGCCTAATGAATTCAGCCAACGTAAATTGGGTTGCCACTCCTTGTCCTTTTTGTTAAATTTCCAAATTGTCATCGGTTCCAAAAAGGCTTCGTGATTATCAAGTTTCGGCAAACCCGCACTAAAAATCAACGGCTGCCCATTATCCCACTCAATATGGATCACCCGTGACCAAATTGTGTAAAGCTCAGCTAGATTCCCCGGTACAATCCCCGTGAGCCGGGCTTTAACGTACTCCTCAATTGGGAGCTCCCAAGCTAGCTGCTGGCTAATGGTTTCAATTTCTAAATCAACCCCTTGGGGAACTAACACTAAGTTCAGCATCAGCGTTTCAAAAAGATTATTCCCAGTCGCAAAAACTGGATTAAGGCCGTATAGCCAACCAGGTGAAACAGAAAATTTTTCCTTAGCAACTACTTTGGTCTTATCAGTGACCGCCGTAAAGTTTTGGTAAGTAATCAGCCAACGGGCTAACGCCGCAAGCGAAAGGTCATTTTTATGCGGTGATGTATTAGGCGAGAAAATATCCGGCTTGTTATTACTTTCCGAAATCGTCCGGTTCATCTGCTTAACCGCCACGGTTCCTTTTCCCTTAGCAACAACCTTATTTTTCGGCACCAGTGAATCGTACTGGGCCCGTGTAGCTTGGTAAAAAGGATGCTCTGAGCTTAAAAGGTCAAAGCGGTCAGCGTACTTCTGCAGGTAACGGGTCACAATCTCTGTAAAATGCTGTGCATGGTACAAGCCATTCCAAGTTTGTAGTAAGTCGTCTTTGCCACTATCTTCAAATTCATCTTCATCAAAAGACACCGGTCGCATTGATTGCTCATCAATCGTCAACCATTCATATGGTTTCCCATCAGCATTATAGCGGGAATATACCGTGGTTAAAATCGCTAATAGAAACCGTAATATTGCTAAGTCCTGCGATTTCATCTCGCCAGCAAGCTGCTGATAGTGGGCAGCGTTTGTAAATAATTGTTCTAGTGACACAGTCTGCTCAAGGTTATCTTCATCGATGACCTTGATCCAGGGCTCAGTCACCAAATTAAAACTTTTCTCACTCATTTTCTTCGTCCTTTTCATACTGCAAGCCCAATTGAGGCGAATAACTAAGCCGCCAGCCCAACAGTTCGGCGCTTAAACGTTCATCTAACGGTAAAGCAAGCATCCCCTTTAGCCATCGACTGTCTTGCCAGTTATGATAATACTTATCCGTCCGCTTCTCTAATTCATCAATTGCCTTCGCAATGTCCGGAGTTATCCGGTTAGGCAGGCGGATTACTTGTTGTGCAATTTCACTTTCGTCAACATCGGTCAAGTTTCTTCCGTCAACTAAGAAATCGCCAACCGGAGTGTGCTTAATCATTACTACCTCCAGCGTCTCCTTAATATCACGGACAGCAGCTTCTGCTGCGGCATCATCATTTGCTATTCCTTGTTGATCTCGATCCAGCCAGCCATAGAGATTCTCGTGCTCTTTAGGGACAGCAATCTGGTAAACTCTTGCTTTCCTTTTAGCTATCTTTTCAGCCTGTTCCGTCTGAGCACTTGCCTCTTCGATCTCAGAAACTTCCTTGTCAGTTACAGGGTCATAAACCGCCTGCACCAATGGTGAAATATCGGCTGGCAACTTGACAGTTTCAGGAAGAAAGTGATCAGTTTTCATCAACCAATACTTTTCGTAAATTGCTTCATTTGCATCGCCGTAATCACCAAAGGCATTAATCCCCAATACATAGGTAGTTGGCGTTGCTAGGCCGGTTGGTCGGTGAATGTCATGACGGTGTAGTCTTCCCATTCGTTGCAGAATCAAATCAACCGGTGCAATATCGGTAAACAAAACGTCAAAATCTATATCTAATGATTGCTCTAGCACCTGGGTCCCGATTACAACCAACTTTTCTGGGCGCTCAGCTCCCTTGCCGATAGCGGCTTGAAGCCGTTCTTCTAATCTAGTTCGGTCCGGTGCTAAGAAGGCGGAATGCAAGACAATTTGTGGCAGCCCCTTTGGTAATAAGCGGGAAAGTTCCTGGGCTCGTTTAACGGTATTGACGATTACTCCAGCGATACCCCCATTCTTAATGCTATCAGCTACCTTAGCTACTAACTGTTGATCATCACAATCCAAGCGAACAACTTTAACTTCCTGGGATTTAGTCGGTTTAGGGAACTGGTTGTATTGCTTTACCTCCGTTCCATCAAGGTAAGTCAATAGCGGATAAGCTTGGCTATCTCGCCAAGCATTATCCGTTTGTTCCAATTGATGACCATATTTCCCCCGATAATAGGCCTTCACTAATTCAGTTCGCTTTTCCTTCGGTAGGGTCGCAGATAGGGCAATTACTGGAATATGGTATGTACCTAACCACTGTAAAGCCCGCTTTAAATACGAGGACATGTACGTGTCGTAGGCATGGATTTCATCAATGATCACAATTTTGCCGCTAAGACCCAGGTGGCGAAGAAAAAGATGTTTCTGCTTTAAACTCATTAATAGTAAGTGATCAATTGTTCCAATCGAAAAATCTGCTAGCATTGATTTTTTACCAGAAAACCAACTGTTAACCACGACCGAATTTGGACTATCTATGTTTTGAGCGTTGGGGAGACTTTTCATTTCACGGTTAAACTGGGCTTTCCCGTGCATTAAGCGAATTGGCAGACTAACGTTCTCTTCCTTTGCTAACTTATCAACCCATTTGTCAACCCGACTAAACATCGCATTACTCGTAGCCTGCGTTGGTAGGCCCATGAATAGTCCAGATGCCCCTGTCATGAAAGCAAGTTGTTCGGCAGCAGTTAGGGCAATCTCTGTCTTACCAATTCCCATCGGCGCTTCAACAATAATAATTCCAGGATCGGCAATTTGACCAATCACTTCTGACATCAAATGTTGAACCGGTCGTGGGTTGAAATGCCAACGCTTATCATATTGCTGATCAACGTTAGAAATTATTTGAGGTGTCCAATGACCACTAATATCCCACGTAGTAATTGCCTGTTCAAAACGCTGTTCCATATCTAAATCAGTGAAGCCTTGGTCAAGACTAATTAGTGGAAACATCGGTTGGCTTTGATCAGTACCTAAGAACTCGCTGGAGGCTATCCAGTCAGCCATAATTAGCAGACCCGTTAGTAAAACTGCTTGGGGCTGCGTGATTTGTGGAACTTCCTCTAAACTGGTAAAACCAGTCACTGACAGACCATAGTCGATTAACTCCTGCTGAGTTTTTTGCCATTCTGCTTGCAAGTTTTCATTGCCATCAGATAGAAGATAATTACTAGTATATGTATTAAATTGCCGTTGGGAATCAAAAAATTCCCCAACAGTTTTACCATGGTGGGCGCCAATAATAGCACCGACAAATGTGTTCAAACCGGCGTTTTCTAAGATGGTCTCTCCAGCTAGAGCATGAGGAGATTTACTTCGTGAAGAAGGATTATATTCAGCAAGTTTTTCAAATCCACTTTGCAAGAGCTTTTCTGTCAGTTCATCGTCAAGAGCGTAATCACGATTATAAGAAGGTTTCGTTTGAAAAGCTGGAGTGGCCTTACCAATATCATGAAAATAGCCAACAAATTTAACCAGTTGTTCAATTTCAGACGCTGTTAAATCTTGTTGTAAAAGCTGACGCTGGCTGTCATTTAACCAATGGCTGTACAACCAGCTGATAACATTTTTAGTATCAACCAAGTGTGCAACTAATGGAAGCCATAGTTCTTGGCCCTCCCGATTTTCCTTCTTTGCCCACAATGAAAGTGCTTGTTTTGACAGCTTACCCATTTTATATTCCCCCATGAAAACGTTTCACTGCAATTTTAGCAAGTACAGGGGTTGAATGCAATGTGAACATTGTCATTATAATGTCTTGCAATAAGGATACGCCAGGATCACCATCTACACTCACATAGAAAATGACATAATCTGAGGCACAAAAAAGCACCTGCTGATTGCAGATGCAGAGTGAGGGCGGTTGGAATTGAACCAACACCTCCGACTACCATACGTGTCTCGACCTCTTTCAGCCGAAATTCACATCAATGTATGAAGCCTTGTTCTCCCTGTTAAACTACTGGTCCTCATTCCATATACACTTTACTTTAGCGACAAGGCCACGCTCATAATAATTAACTTTTCTGGTGCCTCCAATTTCATCATGAAAATAACCTATATGAGTATTTAGAAGTACTTTTTCCCATCGATTATGTGGTCTCCCACCTACATTAATTTGCGCTAATCGTTTACCAGAATTATTATAAAAATCAATTGAGGCTACTTCAGGGAAATACCTTTAGAACTTCCGAGTCTGGACACTGGACATGAAATCACTCCCACACACATATGGAAGTATTATTATATCCTTACAACCTGCAATTTATTGCCATAATAGTACAATATTTCAGTTACCTTGTTTCACTATTCTCAAGGTAACGACCAGGAAAAAACTATGTGAGTTCTTTAATAAAACCACTATTAATTATCCTTGAATTTAAAATTTTAAAGCAATTATTATTTTCAAAAGAAATTTCGGCACGAATAAGCCAAGATTAAATCAAATGACTTTTTATCGTTGAATCTTTTACCCCTTTATTTCGTAATGGAGCAACAAACTTATTTACCGTATCGCCATACGATAAATTCTTTAGATCTGATTCCGAAATATCATATGGCTCTTTTCCTAGAACCATTTGGAAATATAGCTTTACTGATAGGTTATATTTCTTCATAGTATTCGCGGACGTAAGTGAGTTATTCCAAGTAATAAAAACATCTTTCATCGTAATTGACATGATGATTACCTCTTTCCACTGATTTGGTTTTTATGATCACAATTTCGACTAAATTTTCTTTACGAAAAAACGAGTAATGATTGCTCACTACTCGTTTGCCTCTAATAACAGAAAAACCGTCCAGCATAAATGCTGAACGGTCGCTCAAGTCGCTAAACCATGCTATGATATAGCCACAGTGAAGTTATATTACTTCAACAATTGGGCTGATAAGTTTAGCAAAAGCGCTCCTATTCTGGTGTACTGCCATACACCACCAGCCAAGCGCAATGAAGAACTTCTCCAATCGGATCAGCTCCTATAATCAGGCTTGTGCATTGGTGGTCACCAGTGCACTTTTTTATTTTACCATCGAAATTTTCTTTATAAAACTGTCATTTTACTCAGTTTGTTTTGTGTTAATAATATTTTCTAGCTCTCTAAACGGTTCATTGTACTGTTTTAAATAATGATGGATCATCCAATGATCCAGCCGATGAACCAAATGACACTGGCATTTCTCCATCTTCAAATGGTTCACTTGCTTTATCTCGTTTTGATTCTGCTTTACTTATTAAGTTATACTTACCTGTATTATTTTCCTTCATTACACTAAGATCTTTCTTCATGGCATCAAAATGATGGCCCACACCATGGTCTTTATCCTCTTTTGAAGCTGCACTATACCCATTATTTGCAATATCATTAAGCGCTTTAGCATGTTTGCATATATCATTATAGGCATTGATATATTTTGAGTTCTTATGATGAGTAGTTAGGCCCACCCCACAAAATAATACAAAAACAATTGCGGTTACAATGGCAACTCCATACACAAAGTTGCTTTTCCCTTGCTGTTTATATACCAAGTAGGTCGCAATAGTACAAACAATTACAGCTGCCAATAATATCAAGGTCAAACTATTAAGTTCCATAGCACAATATCCTCCAAACATACATATACGACAACGACGAGGCCAATCAGCGTAGCAAATTGCGTTGGTTGGCTTCGTCGTTGTGAAACCAGTTACAAGTTTACCATAATTAATTCTTACATAGGATTAGTTTTTCATGAGCACGAAAAGTAAGTAAATTTCTTCATGCGCTAACCTATTACAAAATATTCTCCATTGTTCTTAAACGGACACGTCGAAAGTCCTCGAATGTTAAATGATCAATTGCCATTGACCTCGCTCGATCTGTCGAAAAACTGTAGATCTGTGCTGTATTAACTCGTCCATGAACATTCTTATACCCGTACAAAGGTACATAACAGTTAAAATTAGTGCCCCGAGTAGTAACTGGCAGCACAATTAATGAATGTGTGTGCTTATTGTAGGTATTCGTAGATAATACTACTGCTGGCCGAATACCCCCGATTTCATTTCCCTCCAGGGTACCAAAATCAAAGTACAACACATCGCCTTGACAATAATATTCCTTACTCATGATTATTTTCCTCCGCACTTAAAAAGGAAGCACCGTTGGAATGCTTCCTGGCATAACACACACACTGAGAATAGGACATAATGCCGGAAAGAAAGTGGCAAGTACGGAAGCCCACACTCACATGAGGAATACAGAAGAAAAATAGGGCACGGAATACCGCATAAAAATCACCCCCACGTATATGGGGAATACCTTCTCAAACGTGCCGTCGCATGACTTCAATAGGGATCACCCCCACGTATATGGGGAATACCAATGTCATGCCACATTGACTTGGCAGCGTTAGGGGATCACCCCCACGTATATGGGGAATACTGGAACATTTAATTTTTTAATCATGAAAAGATAGGATCACCCCCACGTATATGGGGAATACCTTCCATCGTTTTGTGGCTTATCAGTGTCTACGGGATCACCCCCACGTATATGGGGAATACACTAAAAGATTACCAGCAAATCAAGCTTTTGCTCCAAGTATACCTCAATTTCTATTTAGTTTGCTAATCTGATATACCTCCCCCTAACTAATTTCTATGAAGTTTTATTTCGCCCATTTTAATTAACTATGAGAAATATTTAAATCAATATATGCTATTGCAGTCCAGAAATGGTGCTACTTTAATAGCTGTTTTACGTTCAAGCACCGTTATACCCTCATCCTTCCCATTCTCGGAACACTATTGCGAGGAATATTCCAGCATTTCCCTACAATGTAAGGTACTGTCAAAACACATTTAAGCTATCCGGCACTCAGCTATTTTGGCCAGGGATTATTTTTAATTAATATAAGACAAATCCGGCCATTGATTTCTGGAATTCCAAAAATCAATGGCCGGATTTTCATATCTCGAGCTAGAATGCTTTTACTATTTCTCACTTCTATTCAACAATGGTAGCACCGAGGCTGTTCTTAAAGTGGTCAAAGGCCCATTCATCACCGTGTGGCGTGAAAGTAGCAACGCCACGCTTTGGAATCGTCAGTTGATAGTCAAGATTGTAGGCACCAATGGCCGTATGGAGGACACAGATGTCGGTGCAGACACCACTAATCCACAAATTGGTAATATGGCGCTCGCACAGGTAGTTATCCAGGTTGGTGTTTTGAAAAGATGAGTAGCGGTTTTTAGCAAACTGGTAGACCCGTTCGCTGTCCTGATGGTCCTGGAACCATTCGCCAACTTTACCATAGAGAGTACGTCCTGGCGTTCCAATAATATTATGTGGCGGAAAGAGCTTAGATTCCGGGTGAAAAGGGTCGTGCAAATGATGAGCGTCGGTGGGAAAAATAATGTAGTCGCCATTTTTATAGAAATGCTCAGCCAGTTCCGTGAGGTAAGAATCAAGCTGCTGCGCGGGTTTGCCGACGGTCAGCGCACCGTCATCGGCAACGAAGTCATTGGTGTAGTCAATAATTAATAATGCTTTGGGCATAAATTGGGCCTCCCAAACCTTTTCTACCAGTTTAGCACTTTTACTCTGATTATCGGGATACTTTTCGGAATCATAACGACCGTGCTCACTACCTAAAATTATCTTATTTTATTCCACGGGTTCTAATTCAAAGATGTTGAAATAATTAAAGTTAGAATTTGAATACTCGGGATATGCACTCGGCTATTTTGGCTGGGTGCTTTTTTGTGGCCAGTTTTTAAAAAATGAGCTTATTTCAGGATCTATTTTTACCGGCTTTGCAAAGACAAATTCATTTGTCGCCCGTGTCCCCCACCGTGGGTTGCTGTGTAAAATGGCTTCTACCTTGGCAATTTCCTTTACGGGCACATAATCCGCGATATCTTTATTACTTCTAAGTTCCCCCGTTTCCTCATCCAAGTCAACTTTAATTTCTGTTGGCAATTGATGATCCATTATGAAGGTATTCCAAAAGCCGACATATTCTTTTCCAGTAATTGTGGTGATGCGCACTTTCTCACCTAACGGGTAAGCCGACCATTTACTAATATCAGTCGAGTATTCTTCAACCACGTCCCCGGTGAGATTATACTGAATAAATTTCATGAACTTTTTCTCCCTTCTTCAGTCTCCACACCTTGCGCACCTGGTTCATCTGCAATAGCCAAAAACACCCTTGAACTGCGTCACCATTTCTGGTCCACTCACCATACCGTGGAGTAATATCAAAGATTCTCTGCCAAGACTTTTCCTTAACACGTTGTTGCTTATGCTTGCTTAAATTAGCAAACCACTTTTCATCTCGCTCCCAGTCTTCATCATTAGTCGCCGACGAGTAATACCAATTATTTAGAGCGAAATGCCAGCCTTCAAAATCACTTAAAAGGGCTTCCTCTTCCGGAATATCAAACTCAATACATACCTCATCTGAATAAGTTTTAGACCACCGGAAGTCTGGACGTTGATGACAATAATCATGACTCCGATACCAGGCCCACAACGGTGTGGTTATTTGATTACAAGGTGGATTTACCTTGGCCTTTAACTGCTTGATCATCCATCGATAGGCTAAGCGAAAATCAGAATATTGCAAATTTTCTGATTGGTTGGGATCACAGTAAAAGTAGCCATCTTTTACCAACTGCTGGTATACGCTATAAGGCTGAATGGTCCACATAATCATTTTGATGCTCTCCTACGGTTGTACTTGCTAATTTACTTTATTTTACCAAAACGGACGCTTGTATACTCAACATTAAAATCTGGCATACTGTCCGCTCAATCCCTATCACAAGACACGAAAAGTGTACTAATTCCAATCACAAAGGAAGCGAAATACCGAGCCCGGCAGTCATAAGTATCAACAACACTACTTATTTTCCGGCAAGATCCTTTGTAAACATTGTGGCTACACTTTCAAGCGTCAGACACGTTCTAATAAGATCGCTGAGCTTGTCAAAAGCATTTGCATTCAGCAAAGGGCTGTCCAGTAAAGGCAATTCCTAAAAAACATTCAAAATGCCTTTTGCACCATGATGAATAAATTAATTTTCAGCAGGAAATTTTTGCTCTCACCATTGGTACAAGAGTTAAAAGAACATTTCAATGATCCAGACGGAGAACTAGGTAAGTTAACTAAGCAAATTAAAGCCAACGATCAGAAAGCTGAAACGCTGATGAGCTTATTAGAAAAAGCCTTAATCGATAAGGTAATGTACATTAATCAAACTGCTGAACTGGAACAAAGTACCTATCAATGCCAACAACGGATCAAGCAAATCAACAGTAACAATACTGATAAGGCTAATAGCCTGGAAGATTTTCGTGATCTCCTTCGCTGGTGCCAGCAAGGACAAATGATGAAGAACTTTGATTCTAAAGTATTCAAAACTTTTGTTCAGGCCATCAAAGCTAATAGCCAACACAAAATTGTCTTTCAACTCAAATGCGGGCTGAATTTAGCTGAACACCTGCCAAAGGAAGTCCGTGTCAGCCAGCATTTCTATCATGAGGTAATTCGCTAGCGTTTTAACGAACCATTAAAGCAAGCAGAATATCTGTATAGCATCATTAAAAGCGAGGTGGACTTAATTGGGTAAAGTACGTATCATTCCTGCTCATCAGCAACGCGGCAACAGCATTAACCGCTCCCAAGATGAAACACAATCAGAACGGTTGCGAGTAGCTGCCTACTGCCGGGTTTCCACTGAACTCGATGAACAAGCTAACTCCTATGAAACACAGGTCAGTCACTACAAAGACCTGATCCAAAAAGACCCCAGCTGGGAATTTGCGGGAATCTTTGCCGATGATGGGATCTCGGGGACCAATACTAAAAAGCGTAATCAATTCAATAAAATGATTGGGGCTTGCAAGGCAGGCAAGATTGACCTGATTGTCACCAAGTCAATCAGTCGATTTGCCCGCAATACGATCGATTGCTTAAAATACATTCGTGACCTTAAAGCTATCAATGTGGCCATCTTCTTCGAGAAAGAAAATATCAATACCATGGATGCCAAAGGTGAAGTGCTCATCACCATCATGGCTTCCCTGGCTCAGCAAGAAAGCGAGTCGCTATCGCAAAACGTTAAGCTCGGCTTGCAGTACCGTTACCAGCAAGGCAAAGTGCTAATCAACCATAATCACTTTCTCGGCTACACCAAGGATAAAGATGGCAACCTGGTAATTGAACCAGAGGAAGCCAAAACAGTTAAACGGATCTTCTACAGCTACCTGCAGGGGATGACGATGAAGCAAATTGCCGAATCGCTTAAGGCAGACGGTGTCTTAACGGGTGGCAAGAAAACTAATTGGCACTCAAGTGGGATTGCCTTGATCCTCAAGAATGAGAAATATATGGGTGATGCCTTACTGCAGAAAACCTACACCGTTGATTTCCTAACCAAGAAGCGCGTTAAGAACAATGGCATTATGCCGCAATACTATGTTGAGAACGACCATCCCGCTATTATTCCCAAATCCGTCTTTATGCAAGTGCAAAATTTGATCCGGCAGCGCCATAACGGTATCACCACTAAGAATGGCAAACACCGGAGGATTAACAGCAAGTATTGTTTTTCGCAACGGGTCTATTGCGGCAAATGCGGGGACATCTTTCAGCGAAATATGTGGTATAACCCCGTTAAGGTTGTAGTTTGGCGCTGTGCCAGCCGTATTAAGCGCAATAAGAAAGGTCGACGCTGTATGATCCGCAATATTAAGGAACCTCTTCTCAAAGCCGCCACCCTTGACGCAATCAACCAGTTAATCGAGAGTCATGAATTAGCGGATAAGCAAATCAAAGCCAATATCATGAAAATCGTTAAGAACTCTAAAGGTCCAACGATCGAAGAGCTGGATAAACGACTAGAAGATGCGCAACTAAAACTGATTCAAGCAGCTAACCAGCATCAAAACTGTAATGACCTCTCCCAACAAGTAATGGAGCTACGTGAGCAAAAGGAAAAGGTTCAAAGAATTGAATCCGAAAACCAAGTTAAACTCCACAATATCGACCAGGTCAGCGATTTCGTGGACGAACACCAACATGGTATTCACGAATTCGACCCGCAGCTAGTCTGCCGATTAATTAAAAAAATCACCATCTTTCAACGCTACATGGAGTTCATGTTCAAAGATGGTGAAGTGATCAAAATTAAGATGTGAATATTTAGGATGTGCAGCACTCAGCTATTTTGGCTGGGTGTTTTTTGCATTAATGACACTCGTCGGAATACATCCCCAGATTCCATTAATTCCAGTATGATGAACATTCACTATACACTCATGTTCAATCAAGTATCGCTTAAATTCACCAATGTGTTCCATATCGATAATGATCAATCGACCGTTATCCTTAAGGACTCGCAATGCTTCGCTAATTGCTAATTCACGTTGTTTCTTTGGCTTAACGTTGTGAATTGCAAAACTAGCAAAAACATAGTCATATTCATTATCAGTAAATGGCAGGTTGGTCATGTTAGCGGTCTGTATTTTAGCAACTTCCTCAACGTCAGCTTGTTTAATATTATGTTGAGTCGCACTTTGTGAATTGCTAGATTGGTCGGCAGATTGCCATATATCAATACCAATTACTTTACCTGGGCTTTTCAACTTTTTAGCTACTTCCAGCAAAACTGCCCCATGTCCAGTCCCCAGATCAAGGACTTTGCTATCCTTGGGAATATTCAATGATGAAACTACTTGATGAATAATTCTGTACTTACCAAAAAGGCTGGTATGAATAAACAATATCGCCAGGGTTAACATTACACCTGGAAAAATAAAGTTATAAGGATTGTGTGAATTATATGCTGGGATAATTCCAAGAATCCCAGCTACAATGAACAAGACTGGTACTAATGGTGCATCAATGCCTTTCTTCATCTGCTGATTTTCTCCTTTTTAACTATTAATGGTTAATAAGATAATATCAAAGATCTAACAGGTCAAGTCCAAAATGTTGGTGTAAATTAAATTCCGCGAATTTATCATTTCACAA